>TARA_R110000772_G_scaffold49123_4_pt1 | contig 162408 bp, 152 predicted proteins | sample TARA_R110000772 | Tara Oceans TARA_R110000772 (sample SAMEA4397948) | marine metagenome | biome: Polar Biome; feature: [SRF] surface water layer (ENVO:00010504); material: water (ENVO:00002006), including particulate matter (ENVO:01000060) such as... | depth 5 m | reverse complement strand
ACGTCCTTCGCCGTCTCAGCGATTCCGTATCAAGATGATAGGCTCTAGACGCGGCTTCTAGGCGCCCTCCCGATCTGTCTCGGTTTTCCCCCGGGTCACCAGGTAATAGCCGCTGCCGGCGAAATGGAGCAGGGGGCTGAGCTTGGACAGCAGACCCTTGCGCCGAAGATCGAGCAACAGGCGGCCGATGGGCTGAAACAGGGTTTCCCCCGTGTCCGGCCCGGCCGAGTCCAGGCGCACGATGACCGAGCGGGATGCCAGGAACCGCGACCGTTCGACCATGCGTTTCACGGATTCCGTGGCATGGGCAAGGTCGAGCCCGCAGAGGTCGAGTTCGTACTCCGCCGTGTCGTCGTAGCCGACCAGGCGTTTCAGATCGACATCGTCCATGGCGGGTGGGTCATCGGCCAAGCCGGGATCCTTCCACGTCAGCAGCCCATTGCGATGGCCAGATCCTCGACGCTGTCGACGATCACGTCGTAGTCGCTGGTCGCCTTGAAGTCCTTCACCTGATCGACGCCGTATTCCGTCGGCCGGTTGATATAGGCCGTGCGCAGGCCTTCCTTGCGCGCCGCCTCCAGGTCATCGTTATGGGCGGCGCCCATCATCACTTCCTCGGGCTTGACGCCGAGCAGGCGCACGGCGTTGCGATAGACCTCGGGATCGCGCTTGTAGGCCATGTGCATGTCCGACGAATAGATGAAGTCCCAGGGCAGGCCCGCGTGCTTGGCCATGTTGGCCAGCAGCATCAGCGACCCGTTGGACAGCGGCGCGATCAGGAACCTGGTCTTCAGGCGAAGCAGCCCGGGGATGCTGTCGGGCCAGGGCGACAGGCGGTGCCAGAACATGTTGAGGTCCGCTTTCTCGTCTTCGGTAAAGCGGTCGGCGATCCCGAATTCGACCAGGATTTCGTCCAGGCGTTCGCGGTGGATGACGTCCAAGGGCGTCCAGGCGCGCTGGCCCGAGATCACCCGATGCAGGCCCGGCCGATAACCGGCCCGCCAGGCCCGGGCGAAGGCTTCCCAGTCGACGCCCTCGATGCCCTTTTTCTTGGCCAGGGCCTCGCCCATGCGGGTGACCGACCCGCGCCAGTCGGTGATCGTGCCGAAGGTGTCGAATACGACGGCCTTCACGTTCTTGAAATCTTTCCGGTCCGCCATGCTGCGTCCTCCGTCTTCGTGTGCCCGCCCCGGCAATTCACATAGCGGGTTCCAGGACAGGACGCCAGTGCCGCCGTCGGGCGGCGCGGTCACGCAGATGTGCGCGCCATCCCTTGCGGGAATCGCTTTACGCCGTTCCTGCGGCGGTGTTTCATACGCCCATGGGCACACGTGGATGGGCGGCGTGCGTGGCGGCGATGCTGACGATGGCGGCGCCGACCGAGGCCAAGGAGGCCAAGGACGTCGACCTTGAACTGGTGCTGGCCGTGGACGTTTCCGGCAGCATCGACGAGGACGAAGCGCGCTTGCAGCGCGAAGGCTTTGCCACGGCCATCACCAACCCGCATATCCTGCGCGCCATCCGTTCAGGCCCCTTGGGCCGGGTTGCCGTGATGTACGTGGAATGGTCGGGACTGGACCGCCACCACATCGTCGCCGACTGGACGGTAATCGCCAATGAGGACGACGCCCGCGACTTCGCCGAAACCATATCCGATGGATCGCCGTTCCGCGGCCATTGGACATCGATCTCCAGCGTCATCGACCAGAGCATGAAGTACCTGGAGAGCAACCCGTACCGGGGTGCGCGCCAGGTCATCGATATCTCCGGCGACGGCGAAAATAACAACGGCGATCCCATCATGGGGGCCCGCGACCGCGCCATTGCCGCCGGCGTGACCATCAACGGCCTGCCCATCATCAACGGGCGCACCGGCCCCAACGGCATGGCGCCGCCGGAGGACCTGGACGGTTACTACCGGGATTGCGTGATCGGCGGGCCGGGGGCGTTTCTGGTCGTCGCCCGCGGGTTTTCCGACTTCGCCCGCGCCATCCGGCGCAAGCTGTTCCTGGAATTGTCGGGCTGGCAGCCCGCGCCCCGGCGCGTGCGGGCGTCCCTGCGGCCCAAGGCGGACTGCCTGACCGGCGAGAAACGCACGCTCCGCGAATTGCAGGAACTGAACGACATCCAGAAGGATCGCTACAAGGAAGAGCGCTCCAGGGCGCATTGAGTTAGGATGGCGGCCATGCGGATTGTGCATCTGTTTCCGGTGATCTTGGCGGCGCTCGTGGCAGGGTTGCCCGGCCCGGCCCGCGCCCTCGATGTCGACCTGGAACTGGTGCTGGCCGTCGATGTGTCCGGCAGCATCGAAAAGGACGAAGCCGAATTGCAGCGCGAAGGCTTCGTGCAGGCATTCCGCAACGAGGCCGTGATCCGCGCCGTCACCAGCGGCGAACACAAGCGCATCGCCGTCACCTATATCGAATGGGCGGGCACCGGCCATCAGCGCCTGGGCATCGACTGGCGGATCATCGACAGCGCCAAGGCGGCCCACGATTTCGCCGGTGAGTTATCCGGTCTGCCCTTTGCCTCGGCGCTCTGGACCTCCATATCCGGGGCCATCGATTTCGGCATGGAGCGCCTGCGCACAAGCCCCCATCGCTCCAAGCGCCGGGTCATCGACATTTCCGGCGACGGGGCCAACAACCACGGCGAGGCTATTCTGCCGGCCCGCGACCGCGCCGTGCGCCAGGGCGTGACCATCAACGGCCTGCCCATCGTCAACGGCCGGCCCAGCCCCTACGGCACGCCGCAACTGCCGAACCTGGACTGGTATTTCGAGGATTGCGTGATCGGCGGCCCCGGCGCCTTCATCGTCGTCGCCGACGGCTTCGCCGACTTCGGGCGCGCCATCAAACGCAAGCTGATCCGCGAGATCGCGGGCCTGGGCGCGCCGCCCGGGCGGCCGTCGCTGTTCCGTCCGGCGCGCATGGAAAAACGCCCGCCCTGCGATGCGGGCGAACAGCTGCTCAAGGAAATGGACGACACTTAAACCTTTAAATCTCGATCTCGCCCCGCATGACAGCCGCACAGGCGCCGCCGACGCGGATTGCCGTGACCGTGCCGCCCGTGACATCGGCCGCCGTTTCGATCAGTGACGGACGGCCCATCTCGACCCCCTGGACGATCCGGTAATCATGACTGCCGTCGCCCGCCGCCAAGGTGCCGAGCAAGCCCGTCAACGCCGCCGCCGCCCCGCCCGTGGCCGGGTCCTCGGCGATGCCCAGACCAGGTGCGAACATGCGCGCGCGGAAGGCTCCGGGGACCGCCGGATCGGGGGTGTAGACGAAGACATGACCGCCCATGGCGGGATGCCGCGCCATGGCGTCGGCGTTGCCGCGGGCCCGGCCAAGGGCGTCGATCCCGCTCAGCCGGGCGAGGGGAAAGATCATGCCGGCGGAACCCAGCAGCGGCGGGTGGGCTGATATGTCGATGTCCTCCGGGCGCAATCCGACGCAAGGGGCGAAATCCGCCGGCGAGAATTCCCCGGACTGGGAAAATGTCTGGGGGGCGGTCAAACGCGCCCCCGCCGGACCATTTGGCCCCGGCAGGATATCGACGGGGACCAAGCCCGCCGTTTCCTCGAACCGCAATGCCGATCCCAGAGGCTTGCCGAACAGACTGCCCTCGCGGGCCAGCACGAAGGCCGTGCCGACGTTGGGATGTCCGGCGAAGGGCAGTTCGCGTCCCGGCGTGAAGATGCGCACGCGGGCCGTATTGGCCGGGTCGGCGGGCGGCAGGACGAAAGTGGTTTCCGACAGGTTGAATTCGCGGGCGACGGCCTGCATGGTGTCGTCGGCAAGACCCTCCGCGTCCAGCACCACGGCCAGCGGATTGCCGCCGAAGGCGCGGTCGGTGAACACATCGACGGTGACGAAGCGGCAGGTCATCAGGGTCGACCCACGATCAATTGACGGTCCGAAAATTGACCAAAGTCAACATTGGGTCAAGGGATGCATTGTATGAATACGTGTGGTGGCGCCCTGTATTTTCGGTATTGTGCATGGTCGTTTCGATTCATTGTTCGGGAGAGTTTAAATGACGCAATCTCAGAATGTAACCGGCAAGGAAGCGTTCTTCGGCGACAACGAGATCATCGTGTCGAAAACGGACCTGAAGGGCCACATCACCTACGCCAACGACGTGTTCCTGGACATCGCCGGCTATACCGAGGCAGAAGTTCTCGGCAAGCCGCATAGCCTGATCCGCCACCCGCGCATGCCCAGGTGCATCTTCAAGCTGCTATGGGAGACGATCTCCGGCGGGGGCGAGTTGTTCGCCTATGTCATGAACCGCTGCAAGAACGGCGACCATTACTGGGTTCTCGCCCATGTCACGCCGTCGCGCAACGAGACGGGGGAGATCATCGGCTATCATTCCAGCCGCCGCGTGCCGAACCGTAAAATCCTCGAGGGTACCATCGTGCCGCTTTACGAGCAGTTGCGGCGGAAAGAGGACAGCTTCGAAAATCGCAAGGAAGGCATGAACGCGGCCTTCGGCGACATCACCCAAATGCTGCAAAGCAAGGGCGTCGCCTATGATGAATTCATTGCCCGGCTGTAACATCGGCGTGTTGCCGCCCTCCCGGGGTAGGGCGGGTTCAAGCCAATCATAAGAATTTTGGGGGCCGGGATGTTTTTCACCAACGCAAGCCATGGTAAAAGCCATCTGATCAGTCAGGCGCTGAAGGTCTGCGAGGCCGTTTCCAACGGCGATTTCGAGGCGCGGATCATCGGCATCGGCGGCAATCAGGGCGAGGTTGCCGATCTGTGCCGTGCGATCAACCGATTGATCGACCGGACGGACGCCTATGTCCGGGAATCCACCGCGAGCCTGGAATACGTCAGCAAGAACAAATATTTCCGGCGTATCCAGGAACCGGGCATGGTGGGCGCCTTTCTGACCGCATCGCGCGCGATCAACGCGGCCACGCAATCGATGGAGGACCGCATCGCGAGCTTCCGGGCCGTGGTCGGTGAATTCGAAACGACCATGCAAGGGGTGACGGAGACCGTGTCGTCGGCGTCGACCGAGCTTGAATCCTCGGCCAACGCCATGAACGTGACGGCCGGATCGACCAGCGAACAGGCGGCCACGGTCGCCGCCGCCGCCGAAGAGGCATCGGTCAACGTGGAAACGGTCGCCGCCGCCGCCGAGCAGTTGTCGAATTCGATTTCTGAGATCGGCCGTCAGGTCAGCAATTCGTCGGATGTCGCCAAGGCCGCCATCGAACGGGCCCGCGACGCGGATGCGAAGATCGCGGGGCTGGCGGAAGCCTCGCAGCGGATTGGCGAGGTCTTGGGATTGATCACCGACATCGCAAACCAGACCAACCTTTTGGCGCTGAACGCGACCATCGAGGCGGCCCGCGCCGGCGAGGCCGGCAAGGGCTTCGCCGTGGTCGCCGCCGAGGTCAAGAACCTGGCCAATCAGACGGCCAAGGCAACGGAAGAGATTTCCCTGCAGATCGACAATATCCAGAACGTCACAGGCGAAACGGTCGACGCCATCAAGGAGATCAACCGCACGATTGGCCAGATCGGGGAAACGTCGACGGCAATCTCCGCCGCCGTCGAGGAGCAGGATGCCGCAACCAAGGAAATTGCCGTCAACGTCGAACAGGCCGCGGTGGGTACGTCCGAGGTCACCCGGAACGTCGCCCTGGTCACCCAGGGGGCGCAGGAGACGGGCGCCGCCGCCAGTCAGGTTCTGAGTGCATCCGGTGAATTGGCGAAGCAATCGTCGTTGTTGGAAACGGAAGTGCGCAGCTTCCTGGATCGCCTGCGGGCCGTCGTCTAACCGGCATGTGCCGCCGACCTATAAGGATAAGAAGGTCGGCCCACGGGGCCGCCGTTGGCCGCCTACGACTTTGGTCGAGCTTATATTTCGTTTAAACCACACATATTATATGGATAATAGGCCGCTTCGGTATGCTGCCGGCCCGCTTTCCAATGGCGTGCCGGGGTGTTCTATGCGGTGCGATTGCCCCCGGCATCCGAGGCCGGGAAAGGGGAAGCCATGTCCGTGCCGCGCACGGATATTTTGATTTGGAGGAGACAACATGACCGCCGCTGTCAGTTTGACAGGCAAAGAGGTTCCCTTCGGAGAAGACGAGATCATCGTCTCGAAGACGGACCTAAAAGGCCGCATCACCTACGCCAACGACGTGTTCCTGAGAATCGCCGGTTATACCGAGGCTGAAGTCCTCGATCAGCCGCACAGCATCATCCGGCATCCGGACATGCCGCGCTGCGTGTTCAAGCTGCTGTGGGACACGATCTCGGCAGGATCGGAAATTTTCGCCTACGTGGTCAACCGCAGCAAGAACGGCGACCACTATTGGGTGCTGGCCCACGTCACGCCGTCGTTCGATGCGAACCGATCCATCATCGGCTATCATTCAAACCGCCGCGTGCCCGACCGGCAGGTGCTGGACCGCGCGATCATCCCGCTTTACCGGGAGCTGAAGAAAAAAGAAGACGCGTTCGATAACCGAAAAGACGGCATGAACGCCGCCTTTGCCGACATCACGGCCTTGCTACAAGGCAAGGGCGTCGCCTACGACGAATTCATCGCCACGATATAAGTCCCCACAACCAATCTCCGCACACACACGCGGCTTCGCACGCCGCGCTGCGCATGCCTGGGCCCATGGGGTCGGGCATGCCAAACCGAAGGGAAATCAGTCTGTGTTCTTTTCCATAACCCGTAAAAAAGCGTATGCCGCCAAGGCATTGAAAGTTTGCAAGGCCGTCGCCGACGGCGACTTCGAGGCCCGCATCATCGGTATCGACGACCGCGACGGCGAAATGGCCGAGCTTTGCCACGCCATCAACCGCCTGATCGACCGCACCGACGCCTATGTGCGGGAATCCACCGCGAGCCTGGAATACGTGAGTAAAAACAAATACTTTCGGCGCATTCAGGAGCGCGGCATGCTGGGCGCCTTCCGCACCGCGTCCCAGGTCATCAATGAAGCCACCCAGTCGATGGAGGACCGCATCAATGCCTTCCGCGATGTGACCGACGCGTTTGAAAGCCGCATGAGCGGCGTGACCCAGGCGGTGTCCGCCGCCTCGACGGAACTTGAATCCTCGGCGGGGGCCATGAACATCACGGCCTCGTCGACCAGCCAGCAGGCGGCGTCCGCCGCCGGCGCCGCCGACCAGGCGACCGCCAACGCGCAGACGGTTGCGGCGGCGGCGGAGGAACTGTCGAGCTCGATCTCCGAGATCGGCCGTCAGGTCACGCATTCCACGTCGATTTCCCAATCGGCCGTGGTCCATGCCCGCGAAGCCGACAAGCGCATCGAGAATCTGTCCCAGGGGTCGCAACGCATCGGCGAGGTGTTGGCGCTGATCGCCGACATCGCCAACCAGACCAACCTTCTGGCCCTCAACGCAACCATCGAGGCGGCCCGCGCCGGCGAGGCCGGGAAAGGCTTTGCCGTGGTCGCCGGAGAGGTCAAGAACCTGGCCAACCAGACCGCCAAAGCCACGGATGACATCGCGGCGCAGGTCGAGAACATCCAGGCCGTGACCACCGAAACGGTGGCGGCGATCGCCCAGATCAGCGCCACCATCGACGATATGGAGGAAGCGGCCACCGCGATTTCCGCCGCCGTTGAGGAACAGGACGCGGCGACCCGGGACATCGCCGCCAATGTGGAGCAGGCCGCCGCCGGCACGGCGGAGGTCACCCGCAACGTCACGCTGGTGACGGAAGGCGCCGAGGAAACCGGATCGGCCGCCCAGCAGGTGCTGGAGGCCTCGGGCGAACTGGCGCGCCAGTCGACGGTCCTGGAAAACGAGGTTCGGGGCTTCCTGGAACGCCTGCGCGCGGTTCTCTAGCAGAGGCCTATTCGGCGGCGTCCTCGTAGGCCTCCAGCGGCGGGCAGGTGCAGACCACGTGGCGGTCGCCATACACGTTATCGACGCGGCCCACGGGCGACCAGTACTTGCCGTGATAAAGCCCCGGTACGGGGAACGCCGCCTGTTCGCGGCTGTAGGCATGGGCCCAGGCATCGGCCGTCACCGTGTCCACCGTATGGGGCGCGTTGACCAGCGGATTGTCATCGGCGGGCCAGTCGCCGGCGCCGACCTTTTTCGCTTCCTCGGCGATGGCGATCATGGCCTCGACGAAACGGTCGAGTTCCTCCTTCGGCTCGGACTCGGTCGGCTCCACCATCAGCGTCCCGGCCACGGGCCAGGACATGGTCGGTGCGTGGAAGCCGTAATCGATCAGCCGCTTGGCGATGTCGTCCACGGTGACCCCAAAGTCGTCCTTGAGCGGCCGGGTGTCGATGATGCATTCATGGGCGACCAGGCCGTTCTTGCCGGTGTATAGGCAGTCGTAATATCCGGCCAGGCGCTTGGCCACGTAGTTGGCGTTGAGGATCGCGACCTGGGTCGCCCGCATCAGGCCTTCACCCCCCATCATGGCGATATAGGCCCAGGAAATCGGCAGGATCGAGGCCGATCCCCAAGGGGCGGCCGAGACCGCGCCCACGGTTTCCGCGCCGCCCGCCGCCGGGACCACGGGGTTTCCCGGCAGGTACGGGGCGAGGTGCTTCTTGATGCCGATGGGGCCGACGCCGGGTCCGCCGCCGCCGTGGGGGATGCAGAAGGTCTTGTGTAAATTCATATGCGCGACGTCGGGCCCGAACGTGCCCGGCCGGCACAGGCCGACCATGGCCTGCAGGTTGGCGCCGTCCATGTAGACCTGGCCGCCGGCGGCGTGGATGACGTCGCAGATTTCCTCGATTGCTTCCTCGAACACGCCGTGGGTCGAAGGATAGGTGACCATCAGGGCCGCCAGGGCGTCCTTATGAGCCTCGGTCTTGGCCTTCAGGTCGGCGACGTCCACGTTGCCGTCATCGTCGCAGGCCACGACCACCACCTTCATCCCCGCCATAACGGCGGAGGCCGGATTGGTGCCATGGGCGCTTGACGGGATCAGGCAGACGTCGCGCCCCAAATCGCCGCGCGCCAGATGATAGGCCCGGATGACCAGCAGGCCCGCGTATTCCCCCTGGCTGCCCGCGTTGGGCTGCAGGGACACGGCGTCGAAACCCGTGATCTCGCACAGCATGTGTTCCAGATCGTCGATCATTTCCTTGTAGCCCTGAACCTGATCGGCGGGGGCGAAGGGGTGGATTTGGCCGAACTCGGGCCAGGTGATGGGGATCATCTCGGCCGCGGCGTTCAGCTTCATGGTGCAGGAACCAAGCGGGATCATGGCCCGGTTCAGGGCCAGGTCCTTGCCTTCCAGCTTCCGCAGATAACGCATCATCGCCGTTTCCGAGCGATGGCCGTGGAACACGGGATGTGTCAGGAAATCCGTGGTGCGGGCGAGACCCCGGGGAATACCGCCGGGGGCGTTCAGGTCGATGTTGGCATCCGTCACGCCGAAGGCGGCGAACACTTCCTGGATGTCCGCCTCGTCCGTCGTCTCATCCAGCGCCATGCCGACCCGGCCGTCGCCGAAGTCGCGCAGGTTGATGGCCTTGGCCCGGGCCGCCGCGATCACCATGTCAGCCTTGCCCTTGTCGCCCAGATCGGCGGTCAGGGTGTCGAAGAAGGTGTCGTTGACGAGCGTTACACCGCCCGCCTTCAGTCCGGCCGCCAGGGCCGCCGTCAATTGATGGACGCGCTTGGCGATGCGGGTCAGGCCCTCGGGCCCATGGTAGACCGCGTACATGCCGGCGATATTGGCCAACAGAACCTGCGCCGTGCAGATGTTGGAGGTCGCCTTCTCGCGGCGGATGTGCTGCTCGCGGGTTTGCAGCGCCATGCGGTAGGCGGGCTTGCCTCGGCTGTCGATGGACACGCCGATCAGGCGTCCGGGCAGGGTGCGCTTGAAGGCGTCCTTGGCCGCCATGAAGGCCGCGTGCGGGCCGCCGAAGCCCATGGGCACGCCGAATCGCTGGGCCGAGCCGACGACGATGTCGGCGCCCCATTCGCCGGGCGGTGCCAGCAGCACCAGCGACAGCAGGTCCGCCGCCACGGTGACCAGGGCGCCTGCGTCGTGGGCCTGCGCCGTCAGGGCGCGGAAATCGCGGATCGAGCCGTCCGTCGCCGGATATTGCAGAATCAGGCCGTAGATGTCGTCACCCAGGCCGGCGAGGTCGGCAAACGGATCGCCGACCGTGACCGGAATGCCGAGGGGTGCGGCCCGCGTCTCGATCACCGCGATGGTCTGCGGATGGCAGCCGGCGTCAACGAACAGGGTCTCGCCCTTGGCCTTGCCGACCCGGCGCATCAGGGTCATGGCCTCGGCCGCCGCCGTACCTTCGTCCAACAGCGACGCGTTGGCCAACTCCATGCCCGTCAGGTCGATGATGGTCTGCTGATAGTTCATCAGGGCTTCCATGCGGCCCTGGCTGATTTCCGCCTGATAGGGGGTATAGGCCGTGTACCAGCCCGGATTCTCCAGCACGTTGCGCAGGATCACCGGCGGCGTGATGCAGTTGGAATAACCCATGCCGATCATGGTCTTGGCGATCACGTTGCGGTCGGCCATGGCGCGCAGACGGGCCAACGCCTGGGCCTCGGACATGGGGGCCGCCGCATAGCCGCCCGGCTTCAGGATCGACGGCGGCACCGTTTTCGCGGTCAGGTCGTCCAGGGTGGCGAGCCCCAGGGTCTTGAGCATGTCGTCGATCTCACCCGGGCGGGGCCCGATGTGACGGTCGGCGAAGCTGTCGCCCGATTGCGATGCGGCCATGTGTGCGGTTCCTTACCTTGGTTCGGGGGTCAGTCCAGATCGACCAGCAGGGCGCGGTAGGCCGCGTCGTCCAGCATGTCGTCGATCTGCGACAGGTCGTCCGGCTTCATCTTGAAGAACCAGCCGGCGCCTTCCGGATCGGAATTGACCAGTGACGGGTCGTCGGCCAGGGCCTGGTTGCCCTCGACGATCTCGCCGGTGAGGGGGGCGTAGACTTCGCTCGCCGCCTTGACGGATTCGACCACGGCGGCCTCGGCCCCGGCGTCGAAACGGGCACCGGCCTCGGGCACCTCGACGAACACGACGTCGCCCAACTGTTCCTGGGCGTAATTGGTGATGCCGATGGTGGCGACGCCGCCGTCCAGACGGACCCATTCGTGGTCCTTGGTGTACTTCACGGTCATGCCGGTCTCCCTGCCTAGAGTGTTCGGTTGTTGGTTGCTGTGTTGTTGGTCGGTCAGTTCTTGACGTAGTTCTGTTTGACGAAGGGCGGTTTAACGACCTCCGCCGGTTGCGCCTTGCCGCGCACCATCAGGTTGACCCGGGTGCCCGGCACCGCCAGTTCCGTGCGCAGGTATCCCATGGCGATGGGGCCGTCGACGGTGGGGCTGAACCCGCCCGAGGTCACGGTCCCGGCGGCGGTGCCGTCCAAATCCTGAATTTCCGTACCGGCGCGGGCGGGGGCCCGGCCCTCCGGCACCAAGCCGACGCGCTTACGCGCGGTGCCGTCCTTGATCTGGCCCAAGATCACATCGGCCCCGGGAAAGCCGCCTTCGGCCCGCCGGCGTTTGCCGATGGTCCAGCTGAGGGCGGCCTCGATGGGCGTGGTGGTTTCGTCGATGTCGTTGCCGTACAGGCAAAGCCCGGCCTCAAGCCGCAGGGAATCCCGTGCGCCCAGGCCGATCGGCATGACTTCATGTTCTGACAGCAGCAGACGGGCGAAGGTATCGGCATCCTTGTTGGGGATCGATATCTCGTATCCGTCCTCGCCGGTATAGCCCGACCGGGTGATGAAGCAGGGCACGTCGTTGATGTGGACGGTCTGTCCCGTCAGGAACACCATGTGGCGCACGGCCGGTGCATATCGGGCCAGAACTTCGGCCGCCTTGGGGCCCTGCAGGGCGAGCAGCGCATGATCCTCAATGATCTCGAGCCTGGCGTCCGGCAGCTTGGCCCGCATATGGGCGAAATCAGCGTCCTTGCAGGCGGCGTTGACCACGATATAGAGCGAATCGCCGCAATGGGTGACCATCAGGTCGTCGAGGATGCCGCCCGCGTCGTTGGTCAACAGGGTGTAGCGCATGTTGCCCGCCCCCAGCCCGACGATATCGCCCGGCACCAGGGTTTCCATGGCTTCCGCCGCTTTTGATCCCAGCAGGCGCGCCTGACCCATGTGGGAGACGTCGAACAGGCCCGCCTGGGAGCGCGTATGCAGATGTTCCTGCAGCACGCCGGCCTTGTACTGCACAGGCATGGAATAGCCTGCGAAGGGCACCATCTTGGCACCGTACTCGCGGTGAAGCGCATCCAGCGGCGTGGTCTTCAGGGTTTTCGTATCGTCGGCCAATGGAGCCTCCCCGGGCTTGGTCCTAAGGCGCCGCCCGAAAAGACGAGACGGCGGGGTTCAACGGCGTTCCCACGGCAAAACCACCGTTTGAACGCCCCCTCTGTCTCGGAACCTGAAAGATTGATCGGCGAGATCGCTGCCGCCGACTTACATCTTCGGTGGGGCACGGCCATATCGATCGGCCAGCCTGCCCACTTTCCAGAGCCTCATCCTGCTGCGGTCCGGGTGCCTGAGAGTTTCCGGGGCGGTTGCTCCTTCGGCGCCGGCCATACATGGACCGGACTCTCCCACAGCGATCAACTGAGGTTGTGGCCCCATTCTATCGACGGATGGGCCAAGGTCAACCGCGACCGCGGGGCAACCGGCGGAAGCAGGCATGGAGATGGGGTGAGAAACGGCGCCTACAGCCGCGGGCGGCGGTCCCGGCGGTTCATTTCCAACTGCTCGCGGGTGATCACCAGACCGACCAGGATGCGGTAGTTCTTGCCCGTCTGGCCGGCTTGAATCGGCAGAATCAGGGGCACGGGGGCGCTTGCGATCTCGCGCCGGCTTTCGTTCTCGGCGAAGGTCAGGTTGATGGTGAAGGCCTCGCGGTACAGCACCTTGTTGGCGCGGTCGGTAACGGAAACGAAGAATTCGATGTCGGTCTTGCGGTCCTTGTTGGCGGGCCCGCGCACCGCCTCCATGTAGGTGGTGACGGCGACCTTCATGGTGCCCGCGTGGGTGCTGCGGTCAACGCTCGAATCGCAGACCAGGGAGACCCTGTTGACGATAATCTCGTTGTCGATGTCGATCAGGTCGCGGCCCGGGCCCGGCTGGTAGGTCAGGCGCCGCGACGCGTCGGCCACGATGTTCTGGGGCGGGCAGGCAAGCTGGACCTTGCCGGCAACGGTGTTCATCACGCTGTCGCTCAGGCTGCTGCAGCCACCCAGGGCGAGGATGCTCAGCAGGACCGCGACGGCACCGATGGAGAAGCGGGGGAACGCCACGGGCTAGGACCTGCCGCTTATGCCGCAGGCGGCGCGGGAACGGACAGGGGCGCATTGAAGCTCGGGCATCGGGGGCTCCGTCTGATTGCTTGGTCGCGTGCCGACAGGTGGCCGGGGCGTGGGGGAATCTAATGGACCGGCGTCCAGGCGGCAAGCCCGCCCGCCCGGGCCGCGCGGGTTGCCGGTATCAGGGCGAGTCCTTGGACATTTCATCGGCCGTCGCCGCCGTTTTCGGCGTCACCAGATCGATCAGCGTTTGCGCCATCTTGGCCATGGCGCGGGCGCGGGCCCAGGAATTGTCGATTTTGCGGGCTTCGTCCATGGCACGCTGGAAGGCGACCCAGGCCGGGTCGCTTTCACCGGCCCGCGCGTGCAGGGTGGCGACGTCGCCGTGGATCCAGACGCGGCTGATGATGCTGGGGATGGCGTCGGCGGCGGCGATGGCGCGGGCTTCGCTGACCCGGGCGTCCTCGGGCGCCATGCCGGCGCGCCGCTGTTGGGCGGAAATTTCGAACAAAGCCTGGCCGCGCAGGCGGGGATCGTTGATGCCTTCGGCGGCGTCGCGGGCGCGGACGAAGCGTTCGGCCAGCACGCCGGACGGCTGATCCTTGATCCGCGCCATGTCGCTGAGGGCCAGGACCAGACGGCTGACGGCATAGGACCGGGCGAACGGCAGGCCGATCGCCTCGGCATCGGCGAAGGCTTCGTCCATGACGGCGTCGGCGCCGGGCCGGTCACCGGCCCGCGCCATGGCCACCGCGATCTCGCCCAGGACCAGCACGCGATAGCGTTCGGCGTCGATGCCGTGTGCCAGGTCCATGGCCTTGTCCAGCCGCGCCGCGCGGATCGCCGATTGCGCCGCGGCGATCATCACCGTTTCCTTGTCGGAACGCTGGTCGACCGCGTCGACCACGACAAGGGCGTCGTCCAGTCGGTCGAGATCGGCGAGTGCCCCCGCGACCTGGCGCCAGGCTGCGACTTTCTGGTGCGGCGGCACCTTATCCGTCACGGTGGCCCGCGCCAGATGCAGGGCTGCGTTGGCGGCGTCCCGGTCGCCGGCCCGGTAAAGCGTCACCGCGGCACGGGTGGCGAAGGTCACCTGATCGGACGGCGTCTTGATGTGGCGGGCCATGCTGTAGAGCAGCGCCGCCGTGTCCTGGGCGGCCTTGAAGTACCCGTGCCGGGCCTGGGTGTCGGCGATCACCGCCAGGGCCTCGATCTGGGTCCGCGATTCGGGAATGATCTCGGCGGCGGCCAGGGCCTCTTCCTCGCGGCCGGCGCGGGCTTGGGCCTGGGCGATGTCGCGCAGCGCGACCATGATCAGGCGCGGGTCCTGAATGCGCCGGGTGGTTTCCATGGCCTGCGTCATCAACCCGGCGCGGGCCTGGGCCGCGAGAATTTCGCCGAGCGCCCAATCGCGCAGGTCGCGCTTGGTCACGGCCTTCGCACTTTCGAAGGCTTCGGCCAACAGGCAGCGCACGGTCGGCTTGTCGAAACAGGGGGTGGGGTCTCGGGCCGCGTCGGCGGGCGGCACCGCGCCGTCGTCGATCAGGTCGCGGGTCGCCGGATGGGCCATCAGCGCCTTGCGGGCGTCGTCCATGGCCTTGCGACGGGTGTTGTCCAGGTCCCGCAGCAGGCGGCTGACGCGCAGGCTGCGGTCGAGATGGTCGCGCAGCGCGTCGGTGATGCGGCCGGTGGCCTTGAGGCCCGCCTGCTGCTGATACAAGCGGATCGCCGATGTCAAATTCTGGTTCAGCTTGCCGTCGATGAACCCGGCATAGAGGCCCAGGGTGGCCAATGCCGTCTGCACCTGACGCACGGCGGCGATGTCCGGGGATTCGATTTCACCGCCCGGGGCAGGCCGGTCGGGGGCCTCGCGGGCGGCCTGCGCGGGCCAGACGGTTGCCGCCAGGGCCAAGCCCGCGAGAATCGCCGCTCCGATGATTGGCCGTGTTCGATACATGGCGGTCCGTTTAACCGTTGCGGTTGGCGCGATGCCAGCGGGTTGCTGGCGCCCCTTCGGGAATTGCTGTTTTATGGGCCCGCACCCAACAGACCGAACGCGTCGGCGTTCGCGGCCCGAAGCCTGAAGATATTACCGCCATGGCTGTCTACACGGAAGTCTCTGACGAGGAACTGGTCGAATTTATGACCGCCTATGACCTGGGCGAGGTCGTCGCCTTCAAGGGCATCGCCGAGGGCATCGAGAATTCCAACTTCCTTCTGACCATGTCGTCGGGGGCTTTCATTCTGACACTCTATGAAAAACGGGTCGATCCCCGCGACCTGCCGTTTTTCGTCGGCCTGCTCGACCATCTGGCCGCCGGCGGCGTGGCCTGCCCGCTGCCTGTGCGGGCGCGGGATGGGGAGGCGCTGCGCGTCCTGTGCGGCCGCCCGGCGGCGATCGTCACCTTCCTGCCCGGAATGTGGCCACGGCGGGTGACGCCCGATCATTGCGCCGGCGTCGGCCGGGCATTGGCGCAGATGCATCTGGCGGGCGCGGATTATAAAGGCACGCGGGAAAACGCGCTTAGCGTCGATGCCTGGCGGCCGCTTCTGAAAAGTGCCGGGGGCGGGGTCGACACCGTGCAGATGGGCCTGGGGGACAAGCTCAACCGCGATCTCGACGCCATCGAGGCGGCTTGGCCCAAGAACCTGCCGCGGGGCATCATCCATGCCGACCTGTTTCCCGACAACGTGTTCTTTCGCGGCACGGAACTGACCGGGCTGATCGATTTTTATTTCGCCTGCCGGGATTTCCTGGTCTACGACCTCGCGATCTGCCTCAACGCTTGGTGTTTCGAGGCCGATTACAGCTTCAACGTGACCAAGGCGCGGCGCCTGGTCATGGAATACGCGCGGACCCGGCCGCTGGGCCCGGACGAGGTCCGGGCCCTGCCGCTGCTGGCCCGGGGGGCGGCCATGCGGTTCCTGGTGACCCGCCTGTACGACTGGCTGAACACCCCGCCGGGGGCCCTGGTGACGCCCAAGGACCCCCTGGAATACGTGGCCAAGCTGCGCTTTCACGAACAGGTGGCCAGCGCCGCCGAATATGGATTGGACGTGGACTGAATTGATGACGGCATCGGAAGAAATGATCGAAATCTTCACCGACGGGGCGTGCTCGGGCAACCCGGGGCCGGGTGGATGGGGTGTGCTGATGCGCTGGCGCGACCATGAGAAGGAACTGTTCGGCGGCGAGGCGCAGACCACCAACAACCGCATGGAATTGATGGCGGCGATCCAGGGAATCGAGGCGGTCACCCGCCCGGCCCGCCTGCGCCTAGTCACCGACAGCACCTATGTGAAGGACGGCATCACCAAGTGGATTCACGGCTGGAAACGCAACGGCTGGAAAACGGCGGCCAAGAAGCCCGTGAAGAACGAGGACCTGTGGCGCCGGCTGGACGCGGCGCTGGCGACCCACGACGTCGTCTGGCAATGGGTCAAGGGCCACGCCGGCCATGCGGAGAACGAGCGGGCGGACGAACTGGCCCGCCGCGGCATCTCGGACATCGCGGGGCGGGTCCGCTAGACCCCGCTGCCTACCGTCTTTATATCCGACGGCTTATTGCGGCCTGCTATGTTGCAGTGCATTATACGGCTGCCGGACGCGCCTTCTGCGCGCGGGAAAGGACACCATTCATGCTTTACTACATGCACGAAATGCAGCGACTCGCGATGGCCCCGTCGCGGGCCGTGGCGGATGCGCTCAAGTTCGCCGCCAACAACCCCATGAACGCCTTCAGCCACACCCCCGTCGGCAAGGCCATGGGCTCCGCCGCCGAAATCTATTCGCGGATGACCAACAAGTACGGCAAGCCCGATTGGGGCATCGATCATACGGTGATCGACGGCAAGAAAGTGCCGGTCGAGATCGAAGTGACGATCCACCGCACCTATTGCGACTTGGTCCATTTCAAGCGCAAGACCGACCGTAACGATCCCAAGGTTCTGATCGCGGCCCCCCTGTCGGGGCATTTCGCGACCCTGTTGCGCGGCACGGTCGAAGCCATGCTGCCGGACCATGACGTCTACATCACCGACTGGATCGATTGCCGCAACGTCCCAGTCATGGCCGACATGTTCAACCTGAACGACTACATCGACTACATCATCGATTTCCTGCACTTTCTGGGCCCCAATACCCACGTCATCGCCGTGTGTCAGCCCAGCGTGCCGGTGATGGCGGCGGTCTCCGTCATGTCCGGCTGGCAGGACATCTGCGCGCCCGCCACCATGACCCTGATGGGCGGGCCGGTCGATACGCGGGTCGGCAAGACCGCGGTCAACAAGCTGGCCAAGGAAAACGACAGGAAGTGGTTTGAAAAACACGTCATCACCACCGTGCCGCCGCCATATCCGGGGGCGTTCCGCCGCGTGCTGCCGGGCTTCGTGCAGTTGTCGAACTTCATTTCCATGAACCTTGAACGCCACATGCTGTCCATGAACGAGCTGTTCGACCATCTGGTCGAAGGCGACGGCGAGGCGGCGGACAAGAAAACCGCGTTCTACGAGGAATACCTGGCGGTCATGGATCTGCCAGCGGAATACTTCCTGCAGACGCTGGAGGTCGTGTTCCAGGAACACGCCCTGCCCAAGGGCGAAATGATGTTCCGTTGGCAGAATGTCGACCCGGGCAAGATCACGGAAACGGCGATTCTCTGCGTCGAGGGCGAATTGGACGACATTTCCGGCGTCGGCCAGACCAAGGCCGCACTCGACATCACGCCGAACCTAGTGGACGCGAAGAAGAAATATCACCTGGAAAAGAGCGTCGGCCATTACGGCGTGTTCAACGGCCGCAAATGGCGCGAGAACATCGCGCCCACGGTGAAGGACTTCATGCGCATCCACGCCAAGGCCTAAACGCCCCGGCGGGACAATACCTCGGCGACCAGGGCGGCCGGGCCTTCCAGGGTCCGTCCAGGGGGATGGACCAGCACCATGCGCCGGAAGGCCTCGGGCGCCGACAACCGGCGGGTGACCAGCACCCGGTCCGCCGCCGTCGGCGCCGCCAGTTCCGGCAATACGGCGATGCCCATGCCCGCCGCGACCAGGGCCGCGACCGCTTCGGGTCGCGACATTTCCTGCACGGGGCGGACACTGACCCCCTGATCCCGCAGGACGGCGTCGATCAACGCGCGACTGCCCGTGCGGGCATCCAGCATCACCATGTCCTGGCCGTCCAAATCCCGCCATGTCGGGGTGCGCTTGCGCGCCAGGGGATGGCCCTGGGGGCAGACCAGGCAGAAAATATCGTTGCCGAGCGGGATCGCGGTCAGGGGGGCAAGGTTCTCGCGTCCTTCGTTGAGCACGCCCAGGTCGGCGCGGCCGTCCAGTACCGCCGCCGCCACATCCTCGGCGGCCATTTCCTCGATCCGCAGGTCGATTTCCGGATAGCGGCTGCGGCATTCGGCGCAGCAGGGCGGCAGCAGCCGCGTGACTGCCGTCGACACGGCGGCGATGCGGACCCGTCCGCGCCGCCGCGCCGCCGTGCTGCGGGCATTTTCCAGGGCGTTGTCCAGGTCGCTCAGCAACCCGTCGACACGGGCCGCCAGGTCGCGCCCGGCTTCCGTCGGGCGGACGTTGCGGGTGTCGCGCTCGAACAGGGGCAGGCCCAGCTCGGCCTCCAGATGGCGCACACTGGTGCTGACGGCGGATTGCGTCATGCCCAGGTCCTGGGCGGCGCGGGTAAAGCTGCCGTGGCGGGCGACGGCGGACAGAACCTGTAATTGGCGGAGTGTGAAATTCATAAATTAAATAGATTAATAGTTATAATTTATGAATTTGATTTAGGTAACGGCAAGGGGGACCATGACGCCGGATCAACAAAAGCCGACCCCACCCCTTCAGGAGACCTCCCATGTCAGCTCAAACCTCGTCCGCGAATGCCCCGAAGGGCGCGCCAGTCCGTATCCTCGGCCGCGCCAATTCCTTCAACGTGCGCAAGATTCTCTGGCTCTGCGACGAGATGGACATGCCGTACACACGCGAGGATTACGGCCGTGGCTTCCGCGCCTGCACGGAACCGGAGTTCCTCGCCCTCAACCCGGTCGCCCAGGTGCCGGTGGTGCTCGACGGTGGGGCCGTGATGCGCGAATCCAATTCCATCGTCCGCTATCTGGCGGCCAAGGCGGGGCGGGACGACCTGTATCCCGCCGACTTGGTCAAGCGTCAGCAGATCGAACAATGGATGGACTGGATCGCCTACGACCTGACCCATGCGCTGCGCGGGGCCTTCCTGGGCGGGGTGCTGAAGGAAGCGCCCTGGAACAACGACTGGTTCGTCAATCAGGGCCGCAAGGACCTGATCCACGACATGCAGATCGTCGAGGCCCATCTGGCGGCAAACGGCCCCTACATGACGGGCGAGACCTTCACCCTGGCCGACATTCCCATGGGGCTGGTTGTCAACCGCTGGTTCAAGGTCGAGGGCTTCGAAAAACCGGAAACACCGGCGCTTGCGGCTTATTACGAGCTTCTCAGCCAGCGCCCGGCCTATCTGGCCCACGGCCGTAACGGCCTGCCCTGAGGCCAGCCGAATTCCCGTTGAAGCCTGGAAAATACGGTCGGAATCTGTAATTCGGGATGCTACAGTTTTGTTACGGTTTTGTTACGCGCGTAACAAAATCGTCCTGCCCGCAATGAACGGCGCAGGGGCGCAAAAATTGGAAGATCGTCGATCTTCACGTCTCGGAGGACATCAAGATAATGAAACGCAAGGATTTCCTGCGTGCGGTTTCCGGCGCGCTCGCCGTGCTGGCCGTATCGGCATTACCGGCGTTCGCCGCCGACCTGGAAGGCAAGCTGGTGATCGTCACGTCGTACCCGCCGGATACCACGGTGACGGTCAAGAAGGCGTTCGAGGCCGCCCATCCCGGCGTCGAAGTGGAGATGCTGAAGAAAAAGACCACCGCCGGCATCAAGTTCCTTCAGGAAACGGCCAAGAACAACAAGGCCGACATGTTCTGGGCCTCGGCGCCCGACGCCTTTGAAGTGCTGAAGGGCGACGGCCTGCTGGCCAAATACGACGTCAAGGTAACGGGCATCCCGGAAAAGGTCGGCGCGTTCCCGATCAACGACCCGGACGGCTACTACAAAGGCTTCGCCGCATCCGGCTACGGCATCATGTGGAACACCCGCTACCTGAAAGCGAAGAAGCTGCCCGTGCCCAAGACCTGGGCGGAATTGGCCGATCCCGTCTATTTCGGTCATGTCGGCATGAGCGCACCGTCGCGCTCGGGCACCACGCATCTGACCCTGGAAACGATCCTGCAGGGCATGGGTTGGGACAAGGGCTGGGCCTTGATGAAGGCCATTTCCGGCAACTTCAAGACCGTGACGGAACGCAGCTTCGGCGTGCCCGACGGTGTCAACTCCGGCCAGTTCGGGCTCGGCATCGTCATCGATTTCTTCGGTCTGTCGTCACAGGCCTCGGGCTTCCCGGTCGATTTTCTGTATCCGCCGATCACCACCCTGGTGCCCGCCAACATCGCGATCGTGAAGAATGCGCCGCATCCCAAGGCGGCGGCGGCCTTCATTGAATTTCTGCTTTCGGCCAAGGGCCAGGAAGTGCTGCTGGACCCGAAAATTCGCCGCCTCCCTGTCAATCCCGAAACCTACGCCAAGGCGCCCGCCGGGTTCCCCAACCCGTTCAAGGACACCTCCCTCGGCGCGGCCGTCAAGTTCGACCTGGACAAATCGAAGGGCCGCTACAACGTGGTCAATTCGCTGTTTGACGTGCTGGTGACCTATCGTCTGGACGACCTGCAGGGGGCTGTGAAGGCGATCCACGACGCCAAGGCGAAGGCCAAGGGCAAATCCAATGCCGAGGCGGCCAAGCTGATCGCCGAAGCCGAGGCCCTGGTCGCCAAAATGCCGATCTCCGAGGTCGAGGCCGGCAAGAAGGAGTTCAACGCGATCTTCAAGAAGAAGCGCAAGGACGCCAAAACCAAGGTCACCGGCCGTCAGGCCGAGATCGAGCAGCAGTGGGACGAAGAGGTCAAGGCGAACTACGCCAAGGCCAAGGAACTGGCGGATAAAGCCGCCGCCATGCTGTAGGCCCACCCTTCAACCAGGCGCCCGGTCCGGCCGCGGACCGGGCGCCTGTTCCTGCCAATCCCGATTTTCAAATACCGACCGGGGGATGTCTTGATCACCGTATCGCGCAGCCATTGGGGCCCCGGCGTCGTCGCCCTGTCCCTCGCCCTGTTCCTGATCGTGTTCCTGGTCGTCCCGGTGGCCAAGGTCATTTACGTGGCGTTCCAGGACCCCAACACCGGCGCGCTGACGCTCATCAACTTCATCGACTTCTTCAACACCTCGCTGTTCCAGGAATCCTTCTTTAATTCCTTCTATGTGGCGTCCATGTCCGTGGTCCTGGCGTCGGTGTTCGCCCTGCCACTGGCCTATTTCACGACCCGGTTCAATTTCGGTGGGTCGATCTTGATCCAGACACTCGGTGTCATTCCCCTGATCATGCCGCCCTTCGTGGGGGCTGTGGCCATGGTGCTGCTGTTCGGGCAGAACGGATCGATCAATCTGTTGCTCGATGAATATCTCGGCTTCACCATCCCCTTCATGGAGGGGCTGAACGGTGTGATCTTCGTTGAAAGCGTCCACTATTTCCCCTTTATCCTCATCAACCTGTCGGCGGCCTTGAACAACATCGACCGATCCATGGAAGAAGCGGCGCAGAACCTGGGGGCCAGCCGCGGGCGGCTGTTCCGGCGCATCGTGTTTCCGCTCGCCATGCCGGGCTATGTGGCCGGGGCGTCCCTGGTGTTTCTCAAGGTGTTCGACGACCTGGGCACGCCGCTGCTGTTGAACATCAACAATATGCTGGCGCCGCAGGCGTACCTGCGTATCTCGTCCATCGGCATCAACGATCCCATGGGCTACGTGATTTCGGTGATCCTGGTCGCGTTTTCCCTGCTGGCGCTGTGGACCTCGTTCCTGGCATTGCGCGGCAAGGACTACGCCACCGTGCAGAAGGGCGGCGGCGGCCTGATGAAGCGCGATCTGGCGGGCTGGGAAAAAGCCGGCTGCTACGCCGTGGTGATCCTGATCCTGCTGCTGGTGCTGTCGCCGCATATCGCGTTGGCGCTGCTCAGCTTCGGCACCGTGTGGTCGTTCAGTCCGCTGCCGGACGCCTATACGGTGCAACACTATGTCGACGTGGTCTCGACCTCCTCCGTGTACATCACCAACACGCTGCTGTACGCCGGGCTGGCCGCCGGGATCGACGTGGTGTTCGGCACGGCCATCGCCTATGTGGTGTGGCGCACGGGCCTGCCCGGGCGCAAGCTGCTGGACTACATGGCCATGGGGGCTGTGGCCATTCCCGGCGTTGTGCTGGGCATCGGCTATCTGCGCACCTTCTATCAGTTCGATGTGCCGTTCATCGACAAGCCCCTGGCGTCCTGGTGGGTAATCATCGTCATCGCACTGGCCATCCGGCGCCTGCCCTATGCGTTGCGCGCCTGTGTCGCGGCCTTGCAGCAGGTCAGCGTGATGCTGGAGGAAGCGGCCGAGAACCTGGGGGCGACCAAAAGCCGTACCGTGCGCCGCGTCGTTGTGCCGCTGATGATGGGCGGCATCGTCGCCGGCTTCGTGACCAGCTTTGCCACCGCCTCGGTCGAGTTGTCGGCGACGATCATGCTGGTGTCCCAGGAATCGGACGCGCCGCTCGCCTACGGTATCTACGAATTCATGCAGTCCGCGTCCGGGCGCGGGCCGGGGGCGGCGTTGGGCATCATTGCGGTGCTCATCATCGGGATCGCGACCTATCTGTCGCACCGCATCATCAACAAGAAGGAAACCGAACGGGCGCCCCAGCAGGCGGCGGCCCCGCAAGAAAAAGTCCAGGGAGCATGAGCATGGCACTGAACAAAACCAGCGGCGTCACCGTCACGGTCGATAACCTCAGCCTGTCGTTCGGCAGGACCGAGGTGCTGAAGGGCGTCAACCTGGAGATCAAGCCGGGCGAGCTGTTCACCTTCCTGGGCCCGTCGGGGTCGGGAAAATCGACCCTGCTGCGCTCCATCGCCGGGTTCGGGCCGCGCCCGGGCGGGCGTATCTTGATCGACGGCGACGACATCGCCGGTCTGGCGCCCTGGGACCGTAACGTCGGCATGGTGTTCCAGTCCTATGCCCTGTGGCCGCACATGACCGTGCGCAAGAACGTCGCCTTCGGGCTGGAGGAACGCAAGGTTCCGGCGCGCGAGATCGCAGAGAGGGTCGAGGCGGCGTTGGACCTGGTCGGGCTTGCCGCCTATGGCGACCGCCGGCCGTCGCAGCTTTCCGGTGGTCAGCAGCAGCGCGTGGCGCTGGCCCGCACCATCGTGGTGCAGCCGCGGGTGCTGCTGTTGGACGAGCCGCTGTCCAACCTGGACGCGAACCTGCGGGTCCAGATGCGACGGGAAATCCACGACCTGCAGCGCAAACTGAACCTAACCACCATTTTCGTCACCCATGACCAGGAAGAGGCCAACACCATTTCCGACCGCATGGCGGTGCTCGACCAAGGGGTGATCCAGCAGACGGGCACGCCGCTGGACCTTTATGACAATCCGGCCAATCGTTTCGTGGCCAGCTTCTTGGGCACGGCCAACCTGCTGGAAGGCCGGATCGAGGCCGGGGACGGGGAGCTTTGGTTTGTCGCCGACGCGGGTCCGCGTCTGCGGCTGACGCCGGGAGCCGGGGCGGCGGGCGACCGAGTGGCTGCCATGATGCGGCCGCAGAACCTGACGATCGCGGATGCGGACGGCGCGCTCGGCGAGGCCGTGGCGGTATTGGAAGGGACGGTGGAGATGCTGGAGTTTCTCGGCACCATCGTGCGTTACGCGGTGCGGGTCGGCGGGGCGTCGATGCTGGTCGATGAGACTCATCGCGTGGGCCGGGCGGTCCATGCCGTCGGCGACAATGTGCGCCTGGGCGTCGAGGCCGCCGATGTCCGGCTGCTGCCGGCATAAATGAGATTAGGCTGGTCCGGGGGTGCCGAAGCACCCCCGGGGCCGTGCTGTATTACAGGCTGGAAAGGACGCTTTCGGCGCTGGTCTTCTCGAAGGCGCCGGCGGCGTCGATCTCGATCGATTTCACCGTGCCGTTGTCGACGACCATGGCGAAGCGCTGGCAGCGCAGGCCGAGGCCGCGCGCATTGAGGTCGAGTTCCAGGCCGGCGGCCTTGGTGAACTCGGCCGAGCCGTCGCCGACCAAAAGGACCTTGTCGTCAGCGCCCTGGTCCTTGGCCCAGGCACCCATGACGAAGGCATCGTTCACGGACATGCAGACGATCTGATCGATGCCCTTGGCCTTGAATTCGTCGGCCTTGGCGATGAAGCCCGGCAGGTGCTTGGCCGAGCAGGTCGGCGTGAAGGCGCCGGGCACGCCGAAAATGGCGACCTTCTTGCCGTTGAAGATGTCGTCCGTTGAAATCGCGGCCGGGCCTTCGCCGGTCATGTGGTAGAGCGTCGCCGCCGGAATCTTGTCACCAACACCAATCGTCATTGGATTTTCCCCTGAATCTGGATTTTCAAACCTGGCCGGGGGCGGCGGTAGACAGGTGCCGCCCGGGCCGTTCATGCCAGCATGAGATAGTGGATTTCGGCGCAGAGTCCATGAAAAACAGCCCCACCCACGGATGCTCAGCCTAGTTTTTCGCAATCACCACGTTGCCCGCGCGGGAGACGGCTTCGGTCACCGCGTTTTCCGTCAGCAGTTCCGGCAGGGGAATGCCGTCGGCGGCCTGCGGCCCGTAGACCGCGTTGAACGGAATGCCGTAGCGCCCGAACTTGGCCAGGTAGGCGGCGATGACCGGATCGGGGCGGGTCCAGTCGGCGATCATGGCGACGATGCGCCCATCGACGATGGCCTTGCGCACCACGCCCTGGTTGAGCACCAGGCGCTTATTGACCTGACAGGTGATGCACCAGTCGGCGGTGACGTCGACCAGCACGGTCTTGCCCTCGGCCACCAGTCGGGGGATCCGGGCCTCGTCGAACGGCTGCCAATGCCGGCGCGCATCGGCATCCTTGGCGCCGCGCAGGTTGGTTTCGCCGATGGTCCGGGGCGGCGCGTCGCCTGCGGTCGGCAGCACGGCGGCGGCCAGCACCATGGCGACGCCGAGCGCGATGGGAGCCCCCGGCACCAGGGCGCGGGCCGGTTTCACGCCGCGCCTGGCGAGCAGCAACACGATCCCCAGGACAGCCAGCCCGGCGGCCAGCCCGGCCGTGGCCGTGCCCCCCAGAATGCCCATGACGATCCACAGCAGCCAGCCCGCCGTGGCCAGCAGGGCCAGGCCCATGATCTGGCGCAGGCGGATCATCCAAGGGCCGGGGCGGGGCAGGCGGGTGGCGGCGGCGGGCACGGCCGCGATGGCGAGGTAAGGCAGGGCGAGGCCGAGCGCCAATCCGGCGAAGATGGCATAGATTTCCAACGACCCCCGGGCCAGGGCGAAACCCACGGCGGTGCCGAGGAAGGGGGCGGAGCAGGGCGTCGCCAGCAGGGTCGCCAAGGCGCCCTGTAGGAAATGGCCCAGGGGGCCGGTGTGGTGGTCGGGATCGGCGGCATGGGCGCCCAGGTCGCCGATGGCTTCGGGCAGGGCGATCTCGAACGCGCCGAACAGGTTGCAGGCGAACACGAAGACGATCACCGCCATGGCGGCGAGGAACCAGGGCTGCTGGAACTGAATGCCCCAGCCGATGGTCATGCCGGCGGCCTTCAACGCGACCAGACCGGAGGCCAGCACCATGAAGGCCGCGAAAATGCCGAACGCCGAGGCGATGAAGCCGCGGCGGACCTGCCCCTTGTCGCCGCCGCCGTGGCCCATGACGCCCAGAACCTTGATCGACAGCACGGGCAGCACGCAGGGCATCAGATTGAGGATCAACCCGCCCAGCACGGCCAGGGCGATGAACAGCAGCAGGTTGGGTCGCGGCGCTGAGGTCGCTTCCGCCGCGTTCAGGACGGGCGCGTCGGCGGGCGGAGCGAGTTCGCCGGGCGTCAGCATCAACTGCCGTTCGGCGCTGCGTCCGCCGTCGACCAGGGTCGCGGTCAGGGTTTCCTTGGCCAGCCGCTGCGGCCCGCCGTCCAGGTCCTTGACCCCATAGACGGTGACATCCAGGCGCGCCTCGCGCCCGTTGTCGGAAAAGGTCACATGGGGCTTGGAGTAGGCCAGGACCGCGGGCCCCTCCAGGTAGATGTCCGGTGCCGAGAATGGGGTTTCCGACTTCGCCCGCACGCTGATCAGCATTTCGCCCTTGGCGGTGTCGCCGGGGCTCAGCGCCGCCGCGTCGGCCAGCATCAGCCCGTGTCCCGCGCCGTCGCCCGGCACGGTGGCGGCGTAGCGGCTGATCAGGTGAGCGAATTCGCTAGGTCCGGCCGGACCCGCCGGCAGGGTCAGGCTCAAATCCGCCGTATAGGGAATGCAGATGTCGTCGCAGGTCAGGTAGGGGATCGTGGCCTTGATCATGACGGGCTTGCCCGGCTCTGCCGGCACCGCGTCGATGGGGAGCACGACCTCTTTCTTGTAGCCGAGGGTTTCCAGGCCGAGCACGCTGAACCGCTCCGGCGCCGGCCAAAGAACCTTGGCAGATTTCAGGTTGTCCGAGCCGTCCCAGTTGGGCCGGGGCGGGATGCCGGCGTCGCCGGGCGACCGCCAATAGATCTTCCACCCCGGTTGCATGTGGAATTCCAGGCCCAGACGCAGCATCGCGGCCGACCCCGTGCCGGTCACGGCGGAGACCAGGCGGGCCTTTGTCTGTTCCGTTTCATGCCAGGCGGATTGCGCCGTACCCGCGGCCTGCGCGGCGGTCGCGGCGACCAGCAACAGGACGACCGCGATCAGGGCGGTTGGGCGGACGGCGCGAAAAAGGGTTGCAGCGGTCATGGGGCGATTCTTGTTTTCCGGCGGGGCGGTTGCGGTTTCTGCGGTGTCCATATTATGGCACGGTGTCGGCGGACACAGCCAATAAATGGCGCGTGATTGCGGCGGTTTCCGGGCAGGACGCGATGTTTTTTCACGGGCCCGCGCTTGCGGGGCAGGGGCCACGACGCCATAATTATCGGGCGCGGTTGTGCTATAAACTAGTGAAACTGGACGGATATTCGAGGCTCATCCCATGCCCCGGACCCTAGACGACGAAGCCTATCTGGCCGGGCATCTGCTGATTGCCATGCCCAACATGCCGGATGAGCGGTTTTCCAAGACGGTGATCTACATGTGCGCCCATAATGCCGAGGGCGCGATGGGGTTGGTCGTCAACAAGCCTTTGGAAACGCTTAGCTTCCCTGATCTTCTGGAGCAGTTGGACATCGTGCCGTCCGGGCGCAGCCAGCCCATCAACGTGCATTTCGGCGGCCCTGTTGAATCGGGCCGGGGCTTTGTTCTGCACACCCCGGACTATGTCCAGGAAGCGACCATGGTCGTTGACGACCAGATCGCCCTGACCGCCACGGTCGACATCCTGCAGGCCATCGCCGACGGCATCGGCCCCCGGCAATCCCTGCTGGCGCTCGGCTATGCCGGATGGGGGCCGGGGCAACTGGATTCAGAAATCAAGGCCAACGGCTGGCTGCACGTCGCGGCCGACCCCGCCCTTGTGTTCGGCGGCGGCATGGACGACAAGTGGGAACAGGCGATGCTCAAGATCGGCGTCGATCCGCGCATGCTGTCGGACGAAGCCGGCCACGCCTGAAGCCCGCCAACCACACCGGAACCGTCATGAGTCGCCCCCCCAAACGCAAGCCCGCGGATGACCTGCGCAAGCTTCTTCTGGAACGCATGGAAGCCTGCCCGACCGCCGAGGCCCTGAACGACCGGGTCATCCTGCCCTTCATCCAGGCGCTGGAGGATGTTTGCGGCGCGCGCGGATATGTCCTCAACATCTACGGCGAGCAGGCGAACCTGACGTTCACGGGTGACGAGGACGCGGCCGAGGAAATCTACGCGCTGATCGAAAGTTATTTGGACAGCCGCGCCGAGGGTTGATGACGCCGGCTGGGGCCGCCGTTTGATTTCCGTTCCCGGTTTTAGGAACCCACATGGTCGCCCGCTTCACCCCCGGTCGCGGGGCCTGAGCAGGATGCGTCGGATCAGGCGCTGAGCCGGGCCGCAAAAGCGTCGCCGGCTTCCAGGTTGGCAAGTGGCCCGATGGCCGACAGGGTGGGTTTGGTGCTGAACAGGCGTTCGGCCACGCGCACGACGTCGCCCGCCGTGACGGCATCGACCTTGGCGACGATTTCCTCGGCCGGGACCGGGCGGCCGTAGATCAGCATCTGGCGCGCCAGCTGTTCGCAGCGCGACGAGGTGCTTTCCAGGGACATCAGGATCGATGCCTTCAACTGAGCGCGGGCGCGGGCGACCTCGTCCTCGTCGACGGACACGCGCACCTTGTTCAGTTCGTCCGCGATCAGCGGCATCAGTTCGGTGACCTCGTCCGAGCCGGTGCCGGCATAGACGCCGAACAGGCCGCCGTCCGCATAGGCCGACTGATAGCTGTAGATCGTATAGACCAGGCCGCGCTTTTCACGGATCTCTTGGAACAGGCGCGACGACATGCCGCCGCCGAGCAGCGCCGACAGCACGGAGGCCGCGTAGTAATCGTCGTCGTCGTAGGCCAGGCCTTCGAAGCCTAAGGTGATGTGGACCTGTTCCAGGTCACGGTTGACCCGCACGTCGCCGCCGCCGTAGCGCGCGGCCTCGCGGGCGGCCGGGGCGCCCGCGGGCAGATCCTTGAAGGTTTCGCGCACCATGTCGACCACGCGGTCGTGGTCGAGGGCACCTGCCGCCGAGACGACGCTGACCGGGGCCGCGTAGTGGGTGGTCATGTAATCCAGGACCGCGTCGCGGGACATGGCCTCGATCAGGGCTTCCGAGCCCAGGACCGAACGGCCCAGCGCCTGATCGGGAAAGGCGACGGCCTGGAAGTTTTCGAACACGATGTCGTCGGGCGTGTCGTGAAGCTGGTGGATTTCTTGAATCACCACATGGCGTTCGCGTTCCAACTCGTCCGCGTCCAGGGTCGCGTGCTGCACCAGGTCGCCGATGACGTCCATGGCCAGGCCCAGGTCTTCCTTCAGCATCTTGGCGTAATAGGCCGTGTGCTCGCGCGCGGTATAGGCGTTCATATGCCCGCCGACGGCCTCGATCTCCTCGGCGATGGCGCGGGCACTGCGCTTTTTCGTGCCCTTGAACACCATGTGTTCCAGCAGGTGGGACACGCCGTTCACGGCTTCCGGCTCGTGGCGGGCGCCGACGCCGACCCAGGCGCCGACGGACACGGTTTCAACCCGGTCCATGCGTTCGGTGACGACGCGAAGGCCGTTTTCAAGGTCGGTGATCTGTACGGACACTCAAGATTCCCTTACGCGAGGGTTGTTTCGATGGTGTGTTTCAACTGGTCTAGATGGTTGGCCAGGGTTTGGCAACGCTTGGGCCGGTCCAATAAATCCGCCAGGTGCCTGGGCAGGGCCGGGCGCAGGCCCGTGGCGTCCTCGACCGCGTCGGGGAACTTGGCCGGATGGGCCGTCGCCAGAATCACCATGGGCGTGCCGTCCGGCGCGGGGTTTTCCCGCGCCGCACCCACGCCGACGGCGGAATGGGGGTCGATCAGTTCGCCAGTCTGTTCGTGGACCTGCTTGATGATCGCCTTGGTGGCGGCATCGTCGAACCGGGCACCTGCGAACACCTTGCGCGCCCGGGCCAATTGCTCGGCGGAAACCTCGAAGCGGCCGGTCTTGCGGAAATCGGTCAGCACCTTGGCGCAGGCGGCGCCGTCGCGATCGACCAGATCGAACAGCAGGCGTTCGAAATTGCTGGACACCTGAATGTCCATGGACGGGCTGGTGGTTGGCACCACGCCCGCCATCTCCATGGCGCCGGAGGCGAAGAAGCGGGCCAGGATATCGTTGGCGTTGGAGCCGACGACCAGCTTGGCGATGGGCAGGCCCATCTGCAGGGCGCCATAGCCCGCGAACACGTTGCCGAAGTTGCCCGTGGGAACCGAGAACGCGACCGGCTTGTCCGGCGCGCCCAGCTTCACCGCCGCCCAGAAATAATAGACGATCTGCGCCATCACCCGCGCCCAGTTGATGGAGTTCACGGCCGACAGGTTGAAACGGTCGCGGAACGCGGGGTCGTTGAACAGGTCCTTTACCCGGTCCTGGCAGTCGTCGAAGGTGCCCTCGATGGCGATGTTGTGGACGTTGGCAGCCTGCACCGACGTCATCTGGGCTTCCTGCACGGGGCTGACCCGGCCCTTGGGATGCAGCATGAAGATGTCGATGGCGGCCTTGTCGCGGCAGGCCTCGATGGCGGCGGAGCCGGTATCGCCCGAGGTGGCGCCGACGATGGTGATGCGCTGGCCGCGTTTCTTCAGGACGTAATCGAAGAACCGGCCCAGCACCTGCATGGCCACGTCCTTGAAGGCCAGGGTCGGCCCGTGGAACAGTTCCAGCAGATATTCATCGTCGCCGATTTTCTTCAGCGGCAGCACGTCCGGCGCGTCGAAGGTCGCATAGGCGTCTTCGACCAATGCCTTCAGGTCGGCGGCGGGGATGGCGTCGCCGATGAAGGGCGCCATGATCTTCTGGGCCAGGGCGGGATAGGACAGGACCTTCATGGCGCGGATGTCGTCGGCGGAAAACTGCGGCCAGGTTTCGGGCACGTAAAGGCCGCCGTCGCGCGCGAGGCCGGCCAGCAGGACGTCCTCGAAACCAAGTGCCGGGGCCTGGCCCCGGGTGGAGATGTATTTGGGGTTTGTCATCTTAGGCGGCTAGATAGCGCGTTCTGAGGTGCATCTCAAACACCTTCGGGTCGAGCGGCTTGCCCGTGGCGCTGATCAAAAGTTCTTTCGCGCTGACGGACGATCCCTTGCCGTGCACGTTGGCGCGCAGCCAGGCCATCAGCGGCGCGAAGTCGCCGCGCCCGATGGCGGGCTCGATGGCCGGGTCCTGCTCGCGGGCGGCGGCGTAAAGCTGCGCCGCCGTCATGGCGCCCAGGGTATAGGTCGGGAAATAGCCCCAGGCCCCGTCGTACCAGTGGATATCCTGCAGGCAACCCAGGGTGTCCGTCGGTGGGCGGATGCCAAGCAGGCGTTCCATGCCGTCGTTCCAGGCACCGGGCAGGTCGGGAATTTCCATGTCGCCCTCGATCAACGCCTTTTCCAGGCGGTAACGCAGGATGACATGGGCCGGATAGGTCACTTCGTCGGCGTCGACGCGGATGCACGAGCGTTCGACCTGAGTGTAGAGGCGGAACAGGTTGTCCGCGTCCCAGGCCGGACCCGTGCCGCCGAAGGTTTCGACCATGATCGGAGTCGCGAAATTGAGGAAGGTCTTGGACCGGCAGACCTGCATTTCGATCAGCAGGGACTGGCTTTCATGGACCGACATGCCGAGCGCATGGCCCACGGGCTGGCCGCGCCAATCCTTGGGCAGGCCGCGTTCGTACATGGCATGGCCGGTTTCATGCAGTACGCCCATGAGGGCCGAGGTGAAATCGTTTTCGTCATAGCGCGTGGTGATGCGCACATCGTCCGGCGTGCCGCCGCAGAACGGATGCAGGCTGACGTCGAGCCGCCCGTGATGGAAGTCGAAGCCCAGCATTTCCATGAATTGCCGGCCCAATGCCTTCTGCTTTTCCTCGGGAAACGGGCCGCCCGGCAGAACGACTTTGGGCGCCTTGGCCTGATGGTCCAGCACCTCGCCCAGGAACCCGGGCAGGAAGCCTTCCAGTTCGTCGAACACGGCGTCGATCTCGGCGGACCGTCCGCCGGGCTCGTAATCCGCCAGAAGCGCGTCGTACAGGCCGATGCCCAGGACATCGGCCTTGGCGGCGGCCTTTTCACGGACCAGGGCCAACAGGTTCGTGACCAGGGGCTGAACGGCCTTGAAGTCGTTGTCGGCGCGGGCGTCGCGCCACACGGCCTCGCAGGCCGAGGCCGCGCGGCTCAACCGCGTCACCAGGTCTTCCGACAGGGCCGTGGCCTTGACGTAATTGCGTTTGATCTCGCGCAGGTTGGCCTGCTGCCAGTCGTTCAGGCCGGCCGCATCGGCTTCGGCGGCGGCGATCAGGTCGCCCGTTTCACTGTCCGTCAGCATGCCGTGATGGACGGCGGCCAGTTCGGCCAATTGTTCGGCCCGGGATTCATGCCCACCCCGGGGCATCACCGTGGACATGTCCCAATGCAGGACTTCTTGCGCCTCGCCCAGGGCGTTCAGGCGCCGGAAACGGTTTTCCAGGCGGGCGTAGGCGGGGGATTCAGGGGATTGGCTGTCAGGCATGTCGCCTATATGGGGTCAAAACGTGCCAAAATTCAAAAGAATGGGAGGTACAGGGTGCGGTCGGCCAACAGGGCCAGGAAAATCCCGAACAGATAGAGGATCGTATAGAAGAACATGGGCCGGCAGGGGCCCTGCTTGGCGTCGGCGACGTTTTCCGCGCGCCATACCCGCGCCATATGCACGACCAGCCCGACGTTCAGCCCCGCGACGGCGACGGTATACAGCCAGCCCGACAGGCCGAGCAGCGTGGGCGCGAAGGTCGCCGGGATCAGCAGCGCCGTATAGACGGCCATCTGGATCTTGGTGCGGTGTTCGCCGACCACCACGGGCAGCATGGGCACGCCTACGTTCTGGTAATCCTGGCGGCGGAACAGGGCCAGCGCCCAGGTATGGGGCGGCGTCCACAAAAAGATGATCATGAAGAGTGCGATGGCGCCCCAGGGATCGGCCAGGAAGCCGGTGTTTCCAGTCACGGCGGCCCAGCCGATGACCGGCGGCAAAGCGCCCGACGCACCGCCGATGACGATGTTCTGCGGCGTGCGGCGCTTCAGCCAGACCGTGTAGATGAAGACGTAATAAAGGATGGTGAATGCCAGCAGCCCGGCGGAAATCAAGTTGACCCAGACGCCCATGGCAACGACCGAGGCGATGGCCAACACCGTGCCGAACACCAGGGCGTTGCCGGGGTCCATGCGGCCCGCCGGGATCGGCCGGTTCATGGTGCGCTGCATGTGCAGGTCAATGTCGCGATCGTACCACATGTTGATGGCGCCTGAGGCACCGGCACCGATGGAAATGCACAGGATCGCGACGAAGGCCTCCAGCGCGCCGATGGTACCCGGCGCCATCACCAGGCCGACCATGGCCGTGAACACCACCAGCGACATCACCCGGGGCTTCAGCAACAGGGCATAGTCGGCCAGCCGGAACTGGGGTTCCGGGCGTTCCAATGAAGGAATTTGGGGCGTTGCCGCCTTGTTTTGTGGGGCGAGTGTTTCGCTCACGTCGGGGGCCTCGTGACGCTCTCAATCAGCTTGCTTGCGCGTTTTATAGTGCAGGGCGGTGGGGAGCGCCAGCTTCCGTTTCGTCCAGGGTGGTTTTGGAAATTCATCGATTGCCAAAAATTAACAATCATGCAAACCTTTAATTGTATGGTCAGGGCTCAATCAACTAAAAACGCAATCATTTGATAGGCTTCAATTATTTAGCGCTCAAATGTATGTCATTTAATCGCCGTCAATTTCTAGGTCATGGGAATGCCAGCTCCTGCCCAAAAAAGTATCCAACTCCACAACGATCTGATCGCCACGGCTCCATCGGATGTTGAACGCATTCGTGCGCTCAGTTGGCAACTCAGGCAAATGCGTCGTCAAAATCGTTCGGATTTCAGGGTTAACACAACGTTGATGCTTGCCTTTTTGATGGCTGGCGACCGGAAAGACTATGATGACCTATTCAACGAAGTCAAAGGCAGCCACATTGGGCAACCTTTTGAGTGCCAAATGTCCTATTTGGAAACGGTTTTATCGTCGGGAAATTTTGTCGAAGGAAGAAATATTATCGATCAGATGATCGGGATTACAGGAGCCCTTCGGAGGTTTCAGTTTCTCGATGCTTGCGTTCAGTGTGCTGTTGCTTTGGCAGACCTGAAATGGTTGAAGGATGTAGCCGACAAAGAGCGGGCGGCTGAACTCAGTGGTTCAGCGGAGGAATTCCTGCGTGTCCTCGACGTATCGCCAATAGCACGCCATTTCCCGAAGCATCAGGAAATTGTTTTATCAAAGATTGAGTCATCGTCGTGCATCTGCAGATTCACCCTTGTCGGTGAAGAAGAGATGCAAGATTCAATGAGTTGTTGGGTGCACGCTTCCCTGGACAGGGATCAGTGCAAACAGCTTGAAGACGAAATCCATTCTGCATTGATGGATTTTTATCGAATGCAGGACGAGGCACCTGGCGTTTACATTCCTGAATACGGGATTATTGTTTCGCCGATCAGCGGCCTTGACCAGCCGTTGGTGGCAGCGTGATTGAGCCAACTATGTTGCTGCAAGAGGCTCGGTTATTAGATGAGTCTAGCGCAACGGAAATTCGTCGGAGGACGGTAATTGGCAGGGCATACTATGCCTCCTTTCATTTCCTTCGCGGGCACCCCTGTTCTAAAGAATTTGATGCTCCAAGGACGAGTAGCGTTCACAAAGCATTAATGCGGCATCTCGCGCAGGACGATAATCCGAATGTCGTGCATTGCGCGCGCTTATTGGGACGGTTAAGAGCCGTCAGAAATCTTGCCGATTACACACTTGATCAGTCAGTTTCTCAGCAGATGGTCGTCGAAGCGCTTGAGGATGCAGGCGAAATTATTGAAGAGCTTTTGGAAAATTTCTCAAAAGCAGACAATGATTGATTTGAGTCGATTTCAATTCAAGTTTTTCGTTTGAAATCAGGCTGCTGGCTCAGGGCGCAGCAGCACACGCCCGACGATCCAGATGAACATGACGCCGCCGGCCACGGCGATCACCGCACCCACGCCCATGCCGTAGAGCCCGACCTTGGCGCCGAGCGCCTCGAGGCCCGCGATGTCGCCCGCCACCTTGCGCGGCGCGCCGTATCCGCCGGCCAGGAACAGGCCCGCCGAATGCAGCGCCTGGCCCAGGCCGTAGAGCCAGAACAGGGCGAACACGGCGCGGCCCAGCTTGGGGGCACGATCCAACGACGGCAGCAGGGCGCAGAACACCAGCCCCATCAGGGCGAGGTTCACGCCGCCGATGACGCCGTGGTAATGGGCCGGCGTACGGGTATCGGCGCCGTCGACGAACAGGCCGAGCAACCCGCCCAGGAAAAACACGGCCATGGACAGATGGAGGGCGGACCGTGCCAGACGCGCGCGGTCGTCGGCGGGCGGCGTGCCGACGCCGGTGAACAGGAAGGCGGCGGCCAGCACCACGGGAGCCGGACCCAACAGATACTGCAGGTCGGTGAAGGCCTGGGTCTGTTCGGGGCTAAACGCGGGATAGATCCAATACAGCGCCGGGCCGATCAACGCGAACAGGGTAAGCGCCGCCACCGCGCAGAAGAACAGGCCACCCGAAAGCGGCCGGCCGGCGGCCCCGGCCAGTGCCCACCAGGCGCAGAGCATCAGGCCCGTGTTGACGAATTGCAGAACATGCCCACCGCCCCAGAACAGGCGTTCGTTGAGCTCAACCGAGGCCGGCTCGCCCGAGGCGGCCTGGAATGTCACGGCGAAGCAGGCGAAGGCGGCGATGAAGATCAGGCCGGTGAATAGGACGCCCAGGCCGCCCGGACCCGGCTGATTGACGCGGCGCAGGAACGCCGCCGCGAGGCGCAGGACGACAAACAGCACGCCCATGAACATGAACACCAGGCCCAGGTAGTAGAGTGGGTCGATCACCGTCGGCACGTAATTGTTGAGGGACGGCTGGGTGTCGTGCTTCAGGGCCGGGATCATCAGCAGGATTTCTCCGGCGGCCACCATCCACACGGCCGAACGCCCCGTCGATCGGCCGCGCGACCGGCCGCCGTCCAGATGATAGGTGGTCGCCGCCGCCAGGGCGCCGAGCAGGCAGAGGAACCACACGACGAAGGAATAGACGACGTGGATGACCAGGCCTTTTTCGAAGAAATGGAGCGGCCAGGGAATCATCCGTTCCGCCCCGGGCACGCGGGACACGGCCAGCATCAGGGCGAACACGCCCGCGATGGCGAGCGCGGCCAAGCCGAGCAGCAGCCAGGCGCGGATTTCCCAGCGCGCGTCTTCGCTGCCGACGGCGGCGCCCAGGGTTCCGTCAGGGGTTTCCGCGGCGGTCATCATTGGCCCGTATAGGGATAAAGGTGGACGGCCATGACATAGACCATGACGCCGGAAATCCCGACATACATCCACAGCGGCCAGACCCAGCGCGCCAGTGCCTTGTGGCGCGCGAACTGGCCGGTCAGGGCCCGCCAGAAGGTCATGGGGACCAGCGGCGTGATGGCGATGGCGCCGATCACATGGACAATCAGGATGGTGAAGTAGACGGGCCGGATCATGCCTTCGCCGCCGAACTTGGCGAAACCGGAATTGAATTTGTAGATTACGTAGACCACCAGGAACAAAGCCGAGGCGGCCGCCGCGCAGAGCATCATGGCGCGGTGCTTGTCCTTCGCACCCTGCCGGATGAACACGTAGCCGATGGTCATGAACACCACAGACAGGGCGTTGAAGCCGGCGATCAGGTGGGGCAAGTCTTGAATGGTCATGACGGCGGGCGGTCTAGCGGGTCGTCATGTTGAGCCAGAAAAGCAGATACATCGTCACCGCCGCGACGCCTAGGATTGCGCCCAACTGCCAGTTCTTCATCATCTTACGTTCCTTGCTCAATTCGTGCCGCCCGCCTGCCGGGCAAGAGCGTCGCCATGTCGGCGGCGGCGAGGGCCGCCTGCCCCAGGTTGGACCTTGATGGCGGAAAATCAAGGCTATTAGGCCGTTTGTCCAGGGTAAAAAAGCCTTTGCAATGCCGCCGGGGGATGCTAGCTAAGACCTCTCGTCTCCCCGGCGGCGAGGCGCCGTTGCGCGCGGCCGGGCGTAGGCATAATGGGTTAAGAAACAAGGGCCTAACGGATTAACGTCTTTCGAGTGTAAATCCCAATGCCCGGTAATTTCGGATGAGGACCATGACCTTGAGATTGCACGCCCTGATCACAGGAGCCGCACTTTTCCTTCTTTCCTTCGGCGGCAGCGCCCTGGCGGACGGCATCGCGAAGCCCTGGCAGATGAACTTCCAGGAAGCCGCGTCCCCGGTCATGGAGCGGGTTGAGGATTTTCATAATCTGCTGTTCTGGATCATTACGATCATCACGCTGTTCGTGCTGTTTTTGCTGATCTACGTGATCGTCAAGTTCAACGAAAAGGCCAACCCGGTGCCGTCGAAGACGACCCACAACACCTTCATCGAAGTGGTGTGGACCGTGGTGCCGATCATCATTCTGGTGGTGATCGCGGTGCCGTCGTTCAAACTGCTGTTCTTCCAGGACAAATACGAAAACCCGGACATGACCCTCAAGGTCGTCGGGCATCAGTGGTACTGGTCCTATAAGTATCCGGATCACGGCGATTTCGGGTTCGATAGCCAGATGGTCCAGGCCGAGGATCTCAAGCCCGGCCAGCCGCGCTTGCTGACCGTCGACAACATGGTCGTCCTGCCGGTCGACACGAACATCCGCGTGCTGCAAACCGCCGACGACGTGATCCACAACTGGGCCATGCCGGCGTTCGGCATGAAGCTTGACGCCGTGCCCGGCCGGACCAACGAAAACTGGGTGCGCATCACCAGGCCGGGCGACTATTACGGCCAGTGTTCGGAACTCTGCGGTGTCGGCCATGCCTACATGCCGATTCACGTGAAGGCGGTCTCGAAGGAAGAGTTCGCGGCCTGGGTGGCGGCGGCGAAGGCGAAATACGCCGACTCCATGCCGGCCCCGGCAGCCGGCGAGGCCCAGATCAAGGTCGCCCAGGTCAAGGACTGACCGAGCGGTTTATTCGGCATTTCAGGAATTCACGGCACGCCGCGGCGGCCGCAATATAACGGAACGAGAAGAGGTTGACCCATGGCCAGTGAAGTGAGCGCCCACGACGGACACGGCGGGCACGACGATCACAACCACGCTCCCAAGGGCATTGGGCGGTGGCTTTATTCCACCAACCACAAGGACATCGGGACCCTGTACATGGTGGTCGCGATATTCGCGGCGATCCTGGGCGGGGTGGCGTCCTGGCTGATCAGGTTGGAACTGGCCGAACCGGGCATTCAGTTCATCGCCGACGCGCACTTCTATAACGTCCTGGTCACGGCGCACGGCTTCCTCATGGTGTTCTTCGTGGTCATGCCGGCGCTGATCGGCGGATTCGGCAACTGGTTCGTGCCGATGATGATCGGCGCACCCGACATGGCCTTCCCGCGCATGAACAACATTTCGTTCTGGCTGTTGGTCGCCTCCACGGTGCTGCTGGTCTTCTCGGGCATCATCGGCGGCGGCGCCGGCACGGGCTGGACCGTGTATCCGCCGCTTTCGAGCATCGATTTCCATCCGACCATGGCCGTCGACTTCGCCATCCTGTCGCTGCACGTGGCGGGGGCCTCGTCGATCCTCGGCGCCATCAACTTCATCGTCACGATCCTGAACATGCGGGCTCCCGGCATGACGATCCACCGCATGCCGCTGTTCGTGTGGTCGATCCTGATCACGGCCTTCCTGCTGCTGCTGGCTCTGCCGGTGCTGGCGGGCTGCCTGACCATGCTGCTGACCGACCGCAATTTCGGCACCACCTTCTTCGTGCCGTCCGGCGGCGGCGACCCGATCCTGTGGCAGCACCTGTTCTGGTTCTTCGGCCATCCCGAGGTCTACATTATGATCGTGCCGGCCTTCGGCATCATCTCGCAGATCGTCTCGACCTTCTCCAAGAAGCCGGTGTTCGGTTATCTCGGCATGGCCTACGCCATGGTTTCCATCGGCTTCATCGGCTTCGTCGTGTGGGCCCACCACATGTACACGGTCGGCCTGAACGTGGAAACGCGGGCCTATTTCGTGGCCGCCACGATGGTCATCGCCGTGCCCACGGGGGTTAAGATCTTCTCGTGGATCGCGACCATGTGGGGCGGGTCGATCCGCTTCGATACGCCCATGCTGTGGGCCATCGGCTTCATCTTCCTGTTCGTGGTCGGCGGCGTGACCGGCGTGGTTCTGGCCAACTCGGGCGTCGATCTGGCCTTCCACGATACCTATTACGTGGTCGCCCACTTCCATTACGTGCTGTCGCTCGGCGCCGTGTTCGCCATCTTCGCCGGCTGGTACTACTGGATCGGCAAAATGTCCGGCCGTCAGTATCCGGAAGGCCTGGGCCGCCTGCACTTCTGGGTGACCTTCGTCGGTGTCAACATCCTGTTCTTCCCGCAGCACTTCCTGGGCATGGCCGGCATGCCGCGCCGTATCCAGGATTATCCCGACGTTTATTCGGGCTGGAACATGGTGTCGTCCATCGGCGCCCTGGTGACCATTGCCGGCACGCTGCTGTTCTTCGTCGTCTTGTGGCGCACCCTGTCCTCCGGCAAGCCGGCGGAAGCCAATCCGTGGGGCGTCGGCGCCACGACCTTGGAGTGGACCGTGCCGAGCCCGGCGCCGTTCCACACCTTTGAGGACGTGCCCGACATGACCGGCAAGGCCGAGGCCCACTAAGGCCCGGCGCTGGAACTGGCAACGAGGACCCCGCCCGTGTCACGGCAACCCCGCAATTCCAACAATCGGCGAACGGCGCTTGCGCTGTTCGCCGTTGTCGGCGGCATGGTCGGCCTGTCCTATGCGTCGGTCCCGTTGTACCAGCTGTTCTGTCAGGTCACCGGCTACGGCGGTACGACCCAGGTGTCGGATGCCGGCGCCAAGGCCGTTCCGGCGGCCATGCAGGGAAAGACGGTCACCATTGCCTTCGACGCCAACGTGGCGCGCGACCTGAACTGGGACTTCCGTCCGGAACAGCGCCGGGTGACGCTCCATGCCGGGGAACAGGCGCTTGCCTTCTATTCCGCCAAAAACGACGAGAGCACGCCGGTCACCGGCACGGCCAGCTTCAACGTGACACCGTACAAGGCTGGCATCTATTTCACCAAGATCGAGTGTTTCTGCTTTACCGAACAGACCCTGCAGGCCGGCCAGCAGGTCGACATGCCGGTGCAGTTCTATGTCGATCCGGAGTTTTTCACGGACCCTAATACCAAGGATGTGCGAGAGATCGTACTGTCCTATACCTTTCACCGGGCGGCTGACGCCGCTTCCGCCGTTCAAAAGACCAGCGCCGTCGCCACGGGTGACGCGCGCCCGGGCGGTTGACCGGCTCCATCTGACAGGCTTACGGGAACCGCGGTTCCCCCTACGAACGACCAAAGGGAGTAAAAAGAATGGCGAGTGGCGGTAATCATCCCTTCCACATGGTGGAGCCCTCGAAGTGGCCCCTCATGGGATCGGTGGCGGCCCTGATAACGGCCTGCGGGTCCATCTGGTTCATGCATGGCGGCCCCTGGTACCTGATGGCGGCCGGTTTCGTCATCATGTTCTACACCTTCTACGGCTGGTGGAAGGACGTGGTCGCCGAAAGCCTGACCCGCAAGTACCACACGGACGTGGTCGCGCATGGCCTTCGGGTCGGCATGCTGCTGTTCATCGCCTCGGAAGTGATGTTTTTCTTCGCCTTCTTCTGGGCGTTCTTCCACGCCAGTGTGCCGTTCCTGTCGAACGTCGCCACCGTGCCGTGGCCGCCCAAGGACATCATGCCCTTCAATCCCTGGAATATCCCGTTCCTGAACACCCTGATCCTGCTGACGTCGGGTGCGACGGTGACGGTCGCCCACCACGCGATCCGCCACGGCGACAACAAGATGTGTGCGCGCTGGCTGGTTTACACGGTCATCCTGGGCATGATCTTCACGGGCTTCCAGGCCTACGAATATCACCACGCGGCCTTCGGTCTGAAGGACGGCATCTATCCGTCGACCTTCTATCTGGCGACCGGGTTCCACGGCTTCCACGTCATCGTCGGGACGACCTTCTTGCTGGTCTGCCTGATTCGGGCGTCGAAGGGCCATTTCACGGCGGAAAAGCACATCGGCTTCGAAGCCGCCGCCTGGTATTGGCACTTCGTCGACGTGGTCTGGCTGTTCCTGTTCGTCTCCATCTATTGGTGGGGCAAGGGGTCCGCGACCCAGCTTCTCTAAGACGATCACCATCCTTTGGTTTTGGAAACGCTCCCCCTCGGGGAGCGTTTTCTTTTGTGGGGTTTCATCAGCGGCTGCTGGTAATCGGCGCATCGCCGCCTTATCTTCAATTCACGTCTGGGGGATGTAGAATTTTCAGGAGTTGACCATGAATGACCTTGCGAGCAGCCCATCCCCCAATGCGGACGGCGGCGGCGCCTCGCCGGTGATGCGCGGCATCCGCGGACGCTGCCCGCGCTGCGGCGAAGGGCGCCTGTTCAAGGGCTACCTCAAGGTCGCCGATACCTGCGACGTCTGCGGCATGAGCTTCCACGGCCATGACACGGGCGACGGGCCCGTGGTGCCGGTGTTGCTGATCATCGGTGGGATCATCGTCGGATTGGCGCTGGGGCTCGAAGTCGTTTACGAGCCTCCGGTCTGGGTCCATCTGCTGTTATGGATTCCCCTCGGCACGCTGCTGACCCTGGGCATCATGGTGCCCTTGAAGGGCATGGCGGTGGGCCTGCAGTACAAATACAGATCGACCGAGGAAGAAACCCGCCCGGGCGGGGTCTGACGCTAGGGACGGCCGGAGCGCGCCTGCGCCGGCGGGCAGGCATTGGTGGCGTAGGAACAGAACACGCAGCACTCACCGGGTTCGGGCGTCAGCAGGCTGCCGCATTCCATGCATTGGTAGTACTGCACGCATTCATCCGGCGGCATGACCTCCGTCGCGGGAAATCCACACATCGGACAGGTCAGGACCGTGATCAGGGAAATAGGGCCATCGATGCTCATGCCTGTGATCCTACGGCAGATAGCCCAGGAACCGCCACCACAGGAAGCTCAGCGGCACCAGAAAGACGATGGTCAGCGCCGCCAGCACCAGGGTGAAGCGTCCGGCCTTGCGCAGGCTGACGCCGCCCAATTGTAAGGCCACCACCAGCGGTGGCACCTGATAGGGCAGGAACATGGTGGAATAACCCAGCACGAAGGTCATCAGCACGGTGACCAGGGGAAAGCCCGTGGCCGTGGCCAAATTTTGGGCGAAGGGCGGCAGCACGGCGGGCACGCTGGGCGCCGTGGCCAGAAGGCCGGTGGCCGAGCCCAGTCCGATCAAGGTCGCGAAGTTGATCGCCGGGGTCGCCGGGTCGAGCGGCAGCAGCGGCAGGATGCGGGCCGCCAGTTCCCGCCCCACCCCGGAATCGACGATGATCGCGGCGACGGACAGCACGGCGGCGATATAGATCACCGAGGCCGTGTTGAAGCGGGTCATGAAGTCGTCCTTGGTGACCAGATCGACACCGGGCAGCAGGCAGACCACGCCCGCCGACAGGGCGATCCAGGCGGGTGAAATGCCATGCCAGAAATCAACCGCCCAGAGGGCGAGGGTGATCGTCAATACAATGGCCAGAACCTTTTCGTCGCGGCTCATGGGTGTTGCCGGCGTTGTCCGGGCGACGGATGCGTCGGCGCGGTCGGGAAACAGCATCAGCACGGCGAAATAGATAGCGACGGCTTTTAGCACGCCGGTAATCGGAAAGTGCAGCAGCAAATAGGCGCCGTAAGTGAAATGCAGGCCGTAGAGGGTTTCCGCCGTGCCAGCCAGGACCATGTTGGGCACGTTGGCCGGCAGGATGGCGACGGCCGGCATCCAGGTGCCGCAGGCCACAGCCATGACAAGGCCGTGGCGCCCGTTACGGCCCTCGGCAAAACCCAGGCGGTCGGCCAGGGCCAGGGCGATCGGCACCAAAAGGATCACCCGCCCCATGGTCGAGGGCATGAGGAACGATAGCGCCACGCCGACCAGCACCATGGCGGCGACCTGGGCCTTGTAGGTTTCGCCGAACAGGCCGGTCAGCCGCGCCGCCAGCCTGCCGCCCAGGCCCGTGCGGGTGACCGCGATGCCGACGATCAGGCCGCCGAAGGTCAGCCACAGGGCGGTCGACGACCAGCCGGCGAAGATCACGTCGGCCGGGGCCACGGCGATCAGCGAGGCGACGGCGAAGAAGGCCAGGCCGGTGACGAATTCGGGCATCACGCCGGTCGCGAAGAAGCCCATGGCGAACAGGACGAGGGCGCCGCCGCGCAGGACCTTGGGCTCCCAGCCCTCGGGCGTGGGGGCAAGCAACAGAAAGACCGCCAGGGCAAACACGGCAAGGGCCGTCCACCTGGGCAGGGTCATGGTCACGGGCAATGCGGGCATAGATCCTCCGTTGTCCCCGAGGGGCGTCCCCCGCCATGCTTTTAGCGGGCGGACCTGACTGGGAAAAGCGCTCAATGGCCGGAAATCCACAAGGCCAACCCGTGGCGCGGCGCGGCAAAGGACGGTACACTCGTGTCAGACGTCGCCGTCCATTGCTGGAATCTGGCCGCATGACCAAGACATCCGAGAAGTCTCCACCCCGCATCGACGCCGCGAAAGCCATAGCCGGCCCGGAAACGCCGTTTCCTGACGCGGAGGCGGCGCAGCGCGCCGCCCAGGCGCTGAACGAACGCTGCCAGCGCATCATGCAGCAGTTCTGGGACCGCCAGGCGGAACAGCATGGGTTTCAGATTCCGGACCCGCTCGTGGTCGGCAAGGCGTTTTTCGAACTGGGGGCCGCCATGCTCCAGGACCCGGCTAAGCTGGCCGAGGCGCAATCCAAACTGTGGCAGGGCTATGCCGACCTGTTCGATGCCGCGTCGAAGCGCCTGAACGGCGAGGCCGCCGCCCCGGTGGCCGTGCCCGCTCTGGACGATAAGCGGTTCAAGGACGAAGCCTGGTCGGAAAATGTCCTGTTCGATACCTTGAAGCAGTCCTACCTGCTGACCTCGAACTGGATCCGCGAGGCGGTCAGCGACGTCGACGGCCTGGACCCCAAGACGCGGGACAAGGTCACCTTTTATACCCGGCAATGGGTCAACGCCCTGGCGCCGACGAATTTCGCGGCAACCAACCCCAAGGTCATTCAGCGCACCCTCGACACCAAGGGCGAGAATCTGGTCAAGGGCCTGGACCATTTGCTGCAAGATCTGGAGCGCGGCGAGGGCCAGCTGCGCATTTCCATGACCGACGAAACGGCCTTCATCCTGGGCCAGAACATCGCCGTCAGCCCGGGCAAGGTGGTGTTCCAGAACGACCTGATGCAGCTGATCCAATATGCGCCGGCCACGGAAAAGGTGGCCAGGCGGCCGCTGCTGATCGTGCCGCCCTGGATCAACAAGTTCTATATCCTGGATTTGCAGCCCAAGAATTCGTTCATCAAATGGGCGGTCGACCAGGGCCATACGGTGTTCGTCGTGTCCTGGGTCAATCCGGACGAACGCCTGGCCGAAAAATCCTTCGAGGATTACATGCTCGAAGGGCCGCTGGCCGCCCTGGACGCGATCCGTGACGCCACCGGCGAGGACAGCGTCAACATCATCGGCTATTGCATCGGCGGCACCTTGACGGCTTCGACCCTCGCCTATCTGGCGGCGCAGCCGGAAGGCGCCAAATACACCGCCGACCGGGTCGTCTCCGCGACCTTCTTCACGACCATGACGGATTTTTCGGAACCCGGCGAACTGGGCGTGTTCATCGATGAGGAGCAGTTGAACCTGCTTGAGGAACACATGGCGGAAAAGGGCTACCTGGAAGGCAGCTACATGAGCCAGGTGTTCAACATGATGCGCGACAACGACCTGATCTGGTCTTTCGTCGTGAACAATTACCTGCTGGGCCGCGAGCCCATGGCCTTCGACCTGCTGTACTGGAATTCCGACAACACGCGCATGCCCGCCATGATGCACGGCATGTACCTGCGCAAGATGTACTTGGAAAACCGGCTGGTGAAGCCGGGCGGGATAGCGCTTGCCGGAACGCCCATCGATCTGAAGAAGATCAAGACGCCGGTCTACATGCTGTCGACCTCCGACGACCATATCGCGCCCTGGAAATCGACCTATGCGGCGACCCAGCTTTATGCCGGGCCGGTGCGCTTCGTGTTGTCCGCCTCGGGCCATATCGCCGGCGTGATCAATCCGCCGGCGGCGAACAAATACTGCCACTGGACCAACACCAAGACGCCCAAGGATCCGGACGCCTGGCTCAATGCGGCGACCCGCCACGAGGGCTCCTGGTGGCCCGACTGGCAGAAGTGGATCGCCCGGAAATCCGGCGGCCAGGTCGCGGCCCGTCTGCCGGGCGACGGCAAGCTGGCGACCATCGAGGACGCGCCCGGGTCCTACGCCGCGGTGCGTCTGGGCTGACGGATCAGCCTACGACGCCCACGGCGATCCCGTCGTCGGCGCGTTTCGATTCCTTCTTCGTCACCGCGATCTGCTGCGCCAGGTCGTCGGGCGTGATGCCGGCCCGACCCGGTTTCAGGTGCATGACGGCGACGGACACGGTGAGCAGGGGGAAGGTTCGCTCGACGCCGCTGCGGTCTTTGGTGACGATGCCGCCGGCGTCGCGGGCGTCCTTGTCGTAGAAGGTCTCGACCTGATGGCGGAATGATTCGCGCAAATCCTCCAGCCGTTCCCGCGCCTGATCCAGGCCGATGCCGCGCCAGCCGGCGAAGAAATCGTCGCCGCCGATATGACCCAGGAAGGCCCCGTCGGCGATGAAGGATTTCTTCAGCAACTCCGCGAACAGCAGGATCGCGCGGTCGCCCTGGCGGAACCCGTAGGTGTCGTTGAACGGCTTGAAGTTGTCGAAATCGAAGTAGGCGATGACCGCTTCCGTATCGTCGTCGCTGACCAGGTCGGTCACGTATTCGATGACCATGTGGTTGCCCGGAAGCTTGCTCAGGGGGTTGGCGTCGCGCGCCATGGCGAGATGCTTTTCGTTGACGACCTGAAGCAGCGACGCGGCGGTCAGGAAGCCCACGTAACGCAGGTTTTCGACCACGATGATCCCTTCCTGGGTGCCGGACAGAGAATATTTCTCCAATACCCGTTCCGCGTTGTCGTGGATGTCGGCCACGGGGCAGGGGCGGATGAATTCGTTGAGGTGGCGCTTGTAGGAAACGTTGGCCAGCAGGTCCTTGCCGTAGCGCGAATAGGTGAAATCCTTCAGGTCTTCCTCGCGGATGATGCCCAGCGGTTCGTCCATGTCGTCGACCACGGGAAAGAAGGTCATGTTCTTGTTTGCGCGGAAATGCTCGAAGGTTGCCATGATATCGCTGCTGCTGCGGATAGGGGCCGGCATGGACAGTTCCTGATCGATAAAACGGCGGTCCGTTTCGCCCTTGCGCAGGTCGCGCACGCGGGGGTAGGCGTCCCGCAGGTCGGTTCCCAAAACCAACGGCCGTTCGATGAAATAGCCCTGGATCAGGTTGCAGCCCATTTCCTTACAGGTCAGCAACTCCTTTTCCGTCTCCACACCCTCGGCGATCACCGTGATGCCCAAGGTCTGGGCCAGGCTGACGATCTGCGATACGAACAGCTTCTTCATGCGGTCGGTCTCGATCCCGGAAATGAAAAAGCGGTCGATCTTGATGTAATCGGGGTTCTGGTCGTACAGCAGCTTCAACCCGGCGAACCCGGTCCCGAAATCGTCGATGGCGATGCGGAACTGCCGACGCCGGTAGATCTGCGCCAGGGTTTCGGTGCTGGAGACGTCGCGGTCGACCTGATGGCGTTCGGAGACCTCCAGGGTCACGCACGAGGGTGCCAGGTTCGCGGCCCGGGCGGCCTCGACCGTGTCGACGGCGCGGTGATCGTCGGTCAGCAGCACGCGGTTGTCGATGTTCAGGAACAGGCGCACGGATGGTCCCAGGTCGAGCGTCGAAAACTGTTTCATGGCGCGCCCGCGCAGCAGGGTCTCGATCTCCTGCAGAATGCCCATGCGGAAGGAAAAGTCGAAAAAGGCGTGGATTGACGCGAAGTCCAGATCCTCCTGCCCGCGCATCAGGGCTTCGACGCCGTAGAGATGCCCCGTATAGGGATCGATGATCGGCTGAAAGGCGAACCGGACCTCCTCCCGCGCCCAGGCCAGAAACCGGGTGGTGGGATCGGTGGTGGGGCGGCGAGGTTCGGCGATGGGGACGGTGATGGTGGGGTCGGCGGGGTTCATGGCGCTTCCGATTGGTTGACGGCCTATGATGTTCGGGCGGGATGTGGTTGAATGTGTCCCGATTTGTCGACAATTTTCGGCATAGGTCGGGAAATGTCCACGGCAATCACCTTCTGAAATCAAAACTTCATCTGGCGTTCATGGAGTGAGGGCGGCCCGCATTGCCGCCGCGATGGCCGTGGCACTGGCGCCTGGGGAGGGGAATGCGGCGTTGCGCCGCAAAAACATTCACATATTATAGATTGTGATCACGTCGAAGGGGGCAACCCGTACCGCGGCATGGGTCGGTGGGGGCCTGTATTTGCATTCATTGGGGGGCTCAATGACAAAGCTGATCGACTTCAAGAAACTGAGCACGAAATTCTTCGGGGCGACCGTGCTTCTGTTCGCCATCGCGGGGACCGTGACCGTCGTCATGAGTACGCGCAGCCTTGATCGGATGAGCGCGATCACCGGTGAGGTCGACGCACTTCTAAGCCGCGAAAGCGCGGCCCTGCAATCTGTGCACGTCGAGCGGCTGAAGGCGGAACAGGCCCGCGACCGCGCGGTGATTACCGCCGAAAACGCCAGGGAACTGGCCCAGCGCCAGCAGCAGATCGCCGTCCGCGAGGCGGAACTGCAGGGCTACTATCAGGGCGCCTTGCGCATCGTCGCCTCGCAGCTGGAATCGATCCTGTCTCCCATGAGCAAGTCCGACCGGGAATTCTTTATCCTCGACGGCTCGGTGTTTCTGGCGGTGCTGGAAGGCGCCAATTCGATCGGGTTCTATCCGATCAGCGATCTTGACGGCCTGACCGATCTTGCCGACACGGAAGGTTTCGCGCCCGCGCGAACCAAGACGTTCGAGAAGGTCATCAGCGAAAATTTTGGCGTTGAAACCCCCTTTCTGGCCATCGACCGCGAAGCCGGTCTGATCCGTATCGCGGCGCTCATCGGCCCGACGGCGGAGCGTTTCGGGTTGATCGAAGTCATTCTTCAGGATCGCCTGTCGCCGATGAAGGCCGAGGCCCGGGACCTAGCCGCGTCCTATGCGGCCAAGCTGTCGGAACAGTCCGCCGAACAGGATCGGCAATTTCAGGCCCGACTGGCGGAACTGGACACGCAGCGTAAGGCCGGCGAGGAAGAGCGTGCCCGACAGGGAGCCCGGACCGCCGACGAGGAACGCTCGGCGCGGCGTTTGTTGATCACGGCGGTGGTTCTGTCGTCCCTGTTCGGCGCGGTCGCCATCAGCGTGCTGGTCGTCAGGCTGATTACTCGGCCCCTGGGGCGGAACGTCGCGATCATGTCACGTCTGGCCGGAAACGACACGGATGTTTCGGTGTCCGATGCTCATCGCACCGACGAAATCGGCGAAATGGCGCAGGCGGTGCAGGTCTTCAAGGACAGCCTGATCGCGGCGGAACAACAGGCCGAGGAGCGGCGGGCCGAACGCGCGGCCCGCGAAGCGCGGGTCCAGAAGATCGAGGCCATGGCCAAGGAATTCGATGCCCAGGTGTCCGGATCGCTCGACAACGTCCGCACCGCGACCCGGGAAATGCGGGGCACGTCGGAGCAGATGTCCGGGGTCGCCCGGCAGACCGCCGATCAGACCAGGTTGGTCACCCAGGCGTCGGAAACGGCGGCGGAAAGCGTGCAGACCGTGGCCACGGCGGCGGACGAGTTGAGCAAGTCGATCACCGAAATCTCCGAGCAGGCGGCGACGTCGAGCCAGGTGTCCGAGGCGGCGGCCGATCAGGCGCGCAAGACCGACGAGCGGGTCCGGCGCCTCAACGACGCGGCGCTGAAGATCGGCGCGGTTATCCAACTGATTACCGACATTGCGGAACAGACCAACCTGTTGGCCCTCAACGCCACCATCGAGGCGGCCCGCGCCGGCGAGGCGGGCAAGGGCTTTGCCGTGGTCGCCAGCGAGGTCAAGAATCTGGCCAATCAGACCGCCAAGGCGACCGAGGAAATCGCCGCCCAGGTCGCCAATATTCAGTCGGAAACCGGCGACACGGTGCGCGCGATCGCGAAAATTTCTGAAAGGTCGACCGGATGTGCGAAATCGCCGCCGGAATTTCCGCCGCCGTCGAGCAACAGTCGGCGGCAACCCAGGAAATCGCCCGCAACACGGATGAAGCCACCACCGGCACCCGCCGCGCCAGCGACAGCACGGCCCAGGTCGCCCAGGCGGCAGCCGAAACGGAACAATCAGCGGCCGAAGTGCTGAAATCCGTCGATACTCTTGACCGGGAAGGGGACCGGCTTCGCCGTTACGTCACCGAGTTCCTGGACCAGGTGCGTGCCGCCTGATGCCAATGGTGTCAAAAATGGGCTGAAATGCGACCGGACTATTTACCGATGTGATTGAATACGGGCATAGTTCCGGCATGTCTAATGCGCCAGCCCTGAACATCCGCGACGCCGCCGCGGAGGATGCCCGCCGGTTCCAGGCCAACCTGGAGCTGTTGGCCGAAATGTCGCAGGATTTCGCCGCCTCGCGCGACCTGGATGCGGCCCTACTCAAGGCGGTCGGGCATATTACGGATTCCGTCAATGCCGAGGGCGGCGCCCTGTTCCTGCTCGACGATACGGGGGAAAACCTGCGCTGCCACGCCTGCGTCGGGGCGACGGAAATAACCGGGCTGGTGATCGCCGCCGACAAGGGCATCGTCGGGCGTTCCGTGCAGAATAACCTGGGCGAGATCGTCCGAGACGTGTCGAAGGATCCGAACTTCTTCGGCGGCGTCGATGAAAAGACCGGCTATACGACCAAGTCCATCCTCTGCGCGCCGCTGACCGTGAAGGACGAGCGCATCGGCGCCATCGAACTGATCAACAAGCGCGGCGGTGACGGGCTGTTCAGCCCCGACGACCTGCATTTTCTGGAAGCCCTGGCGGCCTCGGCGGCGCTGGCCATTCTCAACGCCCGCCAGGCCGATGCGCTGCTGGAACAGGAACGCATCAAGCGCGAGTTGGAGCTGGCCCGAGAGATTCAAAGCTCCCTGTTGCCCCGGCAGCCCGGCGACGATGCGCCCATCGGCGGCGTCAATCAGCCCGCGCGCGAGGTTTCCGGCGACTTTTTCGACCACTTCCCGCTCGAAGACGGGCGCCTCTGCTTTTGTCTCGGCGACGTGTCGGGCAAGGGGGTGAACGCGGCCTTGTTGATGGCCAAGACCGCCAGCCTCTACCGCTGCCTCGGCAAGGCGATCCTGTCGCCGGGCCGCCTGCTGGCCCTGGTCAACCGCGAGATTTGCGAAACCGCGGCGCGCGGCATGTTCGTGACCATGGTCGGCGGCATTTACGATCCGCGCACGGGCGTGGTGACGCTGTCCAACGCCGGGCACGAACCGGCCCTGCTGCTGACGCCGGAGGGCGATTTTCAGGCCTTCGAGGCCGAGGGTCCGCCGCTCGGCATTCTCGCCGATCCGCCGTCCAAGGACGGCTACCCGGAAACGGCGGTCGACCTGAAAGGCGGCAGCTTGTGGATATTCACCGACGGGGTCACGGAAGGCTATGTCGACGACGCCGGTACGGAACTGGGCGTCGAGGGCGTCAAACGCATTCTTTTGGAAACTCGGGGTCAGACGCTGCGCGCGCGACTGGATGCCGTGGTCGGGGTCATCAAGCCGGGCGACGGCGGCATGCGCGACGACGTCACCCTGTTGGGTGTCAGCGACACGGCGGCCGAGCGGCCGGCGGCCCTGGCCGCCGCCGAACGGGTGGCCGGCGGGTCCGAATTGATTATGTCCATGCGCCTGCCGGCGCGGGCGGACCGGCTGCGCGTGATCCGCCATGCCGTGCGCGCGGCGTTGGATTTCCTGACCTGCGAAGACGAAATGACCGAACAGGTCATCCTGGCCGTGGATGAGGCCTGCCAGAACGTGGTGCGTCATGCCTATGGCGGGCGCGCCGACGGCGAGATCGCGGTGGAACTGCGCCGCGACGGCGAAGACTTCGTCGTTGAACTGCAGGATTTCGCGGCCCCCGTCGATACGGGCCAGGTCAAGGGCCGCGATCTTGACGATATCAAGCCGGGCGGGCTCGGCGTTCATTTGATCCACGAAATCATGGACGACGTTCAGTTCGTGACGCCTCCCGCCGGGGTGGGTAATCTGTTACAACTGCGAAAGCGGCTTCAAACAAAAGCCGGCGCATCTTGAGGGGACTGGACATGAAGCACGAAGTCAAAGACGTGGGCGGATCCGTCGTGATCGCCTTCGAAGGCGACGTCGATTTGCAAACGTCGCCGAAGGCGCGTGAAGCCCTGTTGGCCACCGTCGGCCGAGGCAAACCCGTGGTCGTCGATCTGGCCAAGGTCGGCTATATCGATTCGTCGGGCGTGGCGTCCTTGGTCGAAGCCCTGCAGACCGCCAAGAAGGGCGGCCAGACCCTGGCCCTGGCGGCGGTCAGCGAGGGCGCCTTGCGGGTTTTGAAGCTGGCCCGCCTCGACGCCGTGTTCGCCATTCACGCCAGCGTGGACGACGCCGTTTAGCCCCTGCCTCGCCCCAGACGACCGGAGAAACCGCGCGTGACCCCAACCGATACCCGAAACCCGATCATCGTGACGACCGAAAAGGTCGGCCGCGCCGCGGTCGCCGGGATCGAGGAAATCGGCCTGGGCGCCATGATGGTGGTGGAAAGCTTCTACTGGCTGATCTTCGGGCGGCGTGAAAAGCAGGCCGTGCGCCTGGGCGCCATCGCCGAGCAATGCATGGCCATCGGCATCCAGGCGGTGCCGATCATCGCCCTTTTGGCCGCCACCATCGGCATGATGCTGGCGATCCAGGGCATCCACACCCTGCGCATCTTCGGCGCGGAAAGCCGCGTCACCGTCGGCATCTCGTTTTCCGTGGTGCGCGAATTTGCGCCCTTGATTACCGGCATCGTGATCGCTGGACGGTCCGGTTCGGCCCTGGCCGCGCGCATCGGCACCATGAAGATCAACCAGGAAGTCGATGCCCTTTACGTCATGGGCATCAATCCGGTGCGTTTCCTGGTCGTCCCGGCCATGGTGGCGATGCTGATCATGGTCCCGGCGCTGACGCTGTTTTCCGATTTCGTCGGGCTGTTCTTCGCCGGCGTCTACGTCAATCTGGACCTCGGCATTTCGCTCGCCGCCTATATGGATCAGACCATCGACCTGCTCAGCGTCGATGACCTGATGCATGGGCTCGGCAAAAGCGTCATCTTCTCGATCCTCATCGCCGTGATCGGCGTGGTCAACGGGGCCTCGGTCCAGGGCGGCGCCGAAGGCGTGGGCAAGGCAACGACGCGCGCCGTGGTGCAATCCATTTCGGCGATCATCGTCACGGACATGCTGTTCGCCTTCGTGGTCACGCGGTAGGGACGGGGCCATGACCGACAGCGCCGCATCGACGCCCCGCAACGTGATCGAGGTCCGCGATCTGGTCACCCATTACGGCGACCGCATGATCCTCAAGGGTATCTCGATGGATGTGCACGCCGACGAGATCATGGTCATCATGGGCGGCTCCGGGTCCGGGAAAAGCACGCTTTTGCGCCACCTGATGGCGTTGGAGCATCATACCTCGGGGACCATGCGCATCCTGGGTCAGGACATCGACAGGCTGTCGGGGGTCGAGCTGGTTGAACTGCGCCAGAAGCTGGGCGTGGCGTTCCAGGGCGGGGCCCTGTTCTCGTCCATGACCGTGGGCGAAAACGTCATGCTGCCGCTGTTCGAACATACCGGCCTCGATCGCAAGACCATGGAAATCATGGCCCGCATGAAGCTGGAGGTGGTCAGCCTGGGCGGGTTCGAGAACCTGATGCCGTCGGAGCTGTCCGGCGGCATGATCAAGCGCGCGGCCTTTGCCCGCGCCATCGTTATGGACCCCAAGATTTTGTTCTGCGACGAACCGTCGGCGGGGTTGGATCCGGTCGTCGCCTCGGCGCTGGACGATCTGATCCTGCTGCTGCGTGACGCCCTGGGCATGACCGTGGTCGTGGTCACCCATGAACTGGAAAGTGCCTTCAAAATCGCCGACCGCATCACCATTCTGGACCGCGGCGAAATCCTGTTCATCGGCACGCCGGACGAACTGCGCGCCGACCCGTCGCAACGCATTCAGAACCTGTTGAACCGGGTGGCCGAGGACGACGCCATGGACGCGGATGCCTACCTGAACCGACTGACGGGCGAACAGCCCGCCTACCGGCCCCTTTGAAAACCGATAGTGTGAAAACCGACACGGTGAGAGCGAAGACGTGAGAAGCAACAAGATAAACTATCTGCTGGTCGGCACCTTCGTTCTGGCCATGATCGCCGGGCTGATCGTGGCCCTGTCCGTGTTGACGGGGCGGACGGGGGCGACGGACGCCTACCACGCCTATTATTCGAACGTCACCGGCGTGAAGTTCGGAACCCAGGTCGTCTATGAAGGCTATCCCATCGGCCAGGTCGAGACGGTGACGCCGGAACCGTCCAAGGGCGGCATGCGTTTCCGCGTCGATTTCGAGATCAACGAGGGCTGGAAAATCCCCAAGGACAGCAAGGTTGCGATTGCAGCACCCGGCTTGCTCGCGGCGGTGACGCTGAGCATTTCCGCCGGGGCCAGCCCCGATGCCCTGGCGCCGGGCGCGGAAGTCACGGCGGTCGAGGGCGGCGATCTGTTCGCCGTCGTGTCCGGTGTCGCGGAAAAGCTGGGCGGGCTTAGCGACAACAGCATCGAACCCCTTTTGGCCAGCGTTCAGCGCGCCGTGAACAACGCCAACAAGCTTCTGGACAATCACGGCGAGGCCCTGGCCGGGGACCTCAAGCAGATGATCAACGAGGCGTCCCTGCTGGTCGCCGACGTCAGCCGCCGCGTTCCCGTGGTCATCGACAACATGGAACTGATCGCCACGGACGTGAAGTCGTTCAGCGGCGAACTGAAGGCTGCCGCCACCCCGGCGAACCGCAAGCTGATCGAGGAGACGATCGCCAACCTGAACGGTGCGACCGAGGACGCCCGCGCCGCCATGGCTAACGGCGACAAGTTGATGACGACCCTGACCGACATGGTCGGCAAGAACGACGGCGACCTGCGGCGCGCGATCAAGGATGCGCGCTACGTGGTCGAAAGCGTCGCCCGCCGTATTGACGCCATCAACGAAAACCTGGAAGGCATGTCGCGGAATATGTTGGAATTCTCGCGCCAGATCAGGCAAAGCCCCGGCCTGCTGCTGAACAGCAAGCCGGTCACCGATGAGGCACAGGCGAAATGAGGACGGCCATGATCCGACGATTACCCGCGCTGGCACTGGCGGCCGTCCTGGCGGCTTGCGGCGGCAACGCCACAGTGCCGGAAAATCATTTCTACCGGCTTGAGGTCACGCCGCCGGAAGCACCGGGCAACCGGTTGATGGCGGGTGTGCTCGAGGTCGACCGCCTGCTTGCCGCCGGCGAACTGACGCAGCGTTCCATCGTCTACCGCCGCGCCGACAATCCGCATCAGCTTCAGGCCTATCACTACCATTTCTGGAACGAAGCGCCGGGGGTCTTGCTGCAGGCCGAACTGGTCAACTACCTGCGCGCCGCCGGCATCGCCGGTACGGTGGTGACGCCGGAAATGCGGGCTCGGCCCGATTTTGCGATCACCGGGCGGGTCGAGAAGCTGGAACGGGTGATCGGCGGATCGAACGCCGGCGTCATCGAGATGAACCTGGTGCTGCGCCGGGTCAACGACGGCACCGTTCTGATCGCCAAGACCTACACCCGGGAATTCACGCCCAAGGACGACGGCCTGACGGCCTTGGTCAAGGGGTTTAGCGCGGCCGCCCGCGACATCTTCAAGGCCTTCGTGAACGACATTGCCGCGCAAATCTGACGCCCACCGGACCCGCCGGGGACGCGCCGGCGGTGGGCGGTCCGGCAGCCGCCGCGGCCATGCCCGCGCGGTTCAGTTCAAGGAACCGGCCCGCGTGACCGTGACCGCCCTGGCAGCCCAGGGCGACGGCGTGGCGGACACCGCCGACGGACGCCGCCTGTTCATTCCCTTCACCGTTCCCGGCGACGAGGTCGACGTCGAGATCGGTCCGCCCCGGGGCGATGGGTTCGAGGCCCGTGTGCGGTCCTTCGTCACCAAGGCCCCCCGGGGCGAAGCGTTCTGCCGCCACTTCGAAATCTGCGGCGGCTGCGCGGTGCAGCATCTGACGGATGCCCATTACATTGAATGGAAACGCGGCATTCTGATTCAGGCCCTGTCCCGGCGCGGCCTGATGCTTGACGTGCTCGACCTTGCCGCCGTGCCCAGGGATGCCCGCCGCCGTGTCACGTTCCAGGCGGAACGCACGGACAAAGGCGTGATCCTGGGCTTTGCCGAACGGCGCGGCCACCGGATCGTCGATATCGACGCCTGTCCTCTGCTGTTGCCGGATATCAATGCTCTGCTGCCCCTGCTGCGCGATCTGGCGGTGGCGATGCTGCAAACGGGCGAACGGGCGCGCCTGGCCGTCGCCCGCACGGAAGGCCCCGACGGCGGGGCGCTTGATCTGGTGGTCGAACGGGACCGCGAACCCGATCTGGCGGCGCGCGAGGCCCTGGCCGATTTCGCGCGGCGGTCGAACGCGGCGCGGATTTCCTGGCGCGACGGGGCGGGGGTGGTCGAGCCGATCGCCCATATCATGCCGGTCGCCGCCGAGTTCGGCCCCGCCGTGGTGGAACTGCCGCCGGGCGGTTTCATGCAGCCGACGACGGCCGGCGAGGAAATCCTGCGCAATGCGATTCTGGCTGGGGCGGAAGGGGCCACGCGCATCGCCGAACTTTATGCCGGCGCCGGCACCTTCACCTTCGTGCTTGCCAAGATGTGCCGGGTCCATGCGGTTGATGGCGACGCGGCGCTGATGCGGGCGCTCAGCACCGGGGCGGGCCGGTCGGGCCTGGGCGGGCGGGTGACCACGGAAACGCGGGACTTGGCGGCGCGGCCGCTGCTGCCCGGCGAATTGAAGGATATCGATACGGTGATCCTGGACCCGCCGCGGGCCGGGGCGCTGCGCCAGGTCGAACAGATCGTCCTGGCGCCGGGCGTGCGCCGCGTGGTCATGGTGTCCTGCAATCCGCAGACCTTCGCGCGGGATGTCCGGGTGCTGGTCGACGGTGGGTTCGATCCGGGACCGGTCCTGCCCGTGGACCAGTTCCCCTATTCCCACCACCTGGAATGCGTGGCGGTGTTGACGCGCGGCGGCTGACGCGCCCGGTTCCTACATGCCCACGGCGCGCATGTAGATGGTCAAAACCTCTTCCATTTCGTTGCGGTCGCTTTCATCCATTTTGCGCAGGCGGATGAGCTGACGCATCACCTTGACGTCGAACCCGGCGGACTTGGCTTCGGAATAGACTTCCTTGATGTCTTCCGCGAGGGCTTTCTTTTCCTCTTCCAGACGTTCGATCCGGTCGATAAGGGCTTTCAGGCGCTCGCTGGCGGCGCCGCCGATTTCGCTTTCGCTCATGCTTGGGTGTCCTTGGGCTGTCTTTGGGATTTGGGGGCATGGGATGTGCGCGCACCATAAGTACCCGACCCGGTCCGGGCAAGCGGTTGAAAAGCGGGGATAACGGGGTGATGCTTTTTTAACGCCAGATATGTTCAGATTTGCCTTTATGCATGTATGATTGGGGGCAACATCCTAGTAAGGGGCAAAAGAAGTGGCGGTTTATAAATTCGACCGCGTATCCGTGATGGTGTGCGAGGACAATGCTTTCGTTCGGCGCACGCTGGAGGATGTGCTGCGGCAATTCGGTTTCGAGCGCATCACGCTCCTGAAAAACGGGCAGGAAGCGATCGAAAGCCTCAAGCTGCTGAAGCAGGCGAAAAATCCCGGACCGGACCTGATCATCGCCGACTTGGTGATGGCGCCGATCAACGGACTGCTGCTGTGCCGCTGGTGCCGCTCGGCCAAGGAAACGCCGAACCGCATGGTGCCCTTCATCATGCTGTCGGGGGCGGCCGATCAGGATTACGTGGGTTCGGCCCGCGACCTGGGAGCCACGGAATTCCTCGCCAAGCCGTTTTCCGGCGAAACCATTTACAAGAAGCTGCTGGAGGTCATCGACTTTCCGCGCCAGTTCGTGATGACCCAGAATTATTTCGGGCCCGACCGCCGGCGCAAGAAGGAACCGCCCGAGAACGACCGCCGGGAAAAGACCGAAGAAGACTGCACGGTGGTCTATTCGGCGGAAAAGATGACCAAGCCGAAGACCGACAGCGATGTCTTTCTGTTCAAGCCGACCAACTACCTGCGGGAGAAATGCGCGGGTGGCAAGATCAATCCGCTGGAACGCGGCGAGATGCCGACGGCGCTCATCGAAGAGGCGGAAAAGAAGCTGGAGCGCGCGACCCTCGACTTCACCAAATGGGCGCAGGATTACCTGGGCCGCTTGTCGGACCTGTGCACCCAGGCGCTGTTGGAGCCGGGCCGGCGGACCCAGCAGTTCGTGGAAATCAACCAGGTCGCGCTGGAACTGCGCGGCCAGGGCGGCACCTTCGGCTATCCGCTGATTTCGATCTTCGGCAAGATGCTGTTCGATTCGACCCGCGACGGCTGCCGCGAGGACGATGCCCAGGTGGAAATCGTCAAGGCCCATGTCGATGCCATGCGGGCGGTGCTGCGTGAAAAGATCGCGGGCGACGGCGGCGCGATCGGCAAGGAACTGATCAAGGCCCTGCGCGAAGGCGTCGAAAAGCAGGAAAAGGCCCGCAAGGCGGCCATTGAGGAAATGAAGCAGCAGGCCGGCGCCTGACGCCCGGTCCGTCGCCCGTTACTGCGGATCGCCGATTAGAATGCCGGTTTCCGCCAGATGGCGGATGGCATCCTGCACCGCCGTTTCGGTAATCCGGGACAGGGCATCTTCCGCACCGACCCATTCGCGCTTGCGGAAGTGCTTCTCGTCCCAGTTATCAAGCTGCTCGGTGACGTAGAAGGGAAAGATCTCGACCCGGTAGATCCGCCCGAACTTGGAATAGAAATATTCGCCCAGGGGCTGGTCGCCTGTTTTCCCCAAAAGCCCTGCTTCCTCAAGCGCTTCCTTGGCCGCCGATGCGGCGGCGGTCATGTTCGGCTCGACCGTACCCTTGGGCACGATCCAGCGTCCCGTGTTGCGCGACGTGATGAGGGCGAATTCGACCCAGGTTTCGATCGTCCGGTAGGGGACGACGCAGGATTGTTCGACGGGGTGTGGCGTCAGCATGGGTCAGGATTCCGGCAGTCGGATGGTTTCGGCGATCAGGCGGTCGACCACGGCGGCCAGGGCCGCGTCAGGGGTTGCGCCGGCGGCGAGGGCGTCGGCATGGGCGGCAAGCTGGCGATGGGCGCCGGTGCCGCGCGTCCGGATGGTTTTCAGATGGGCGATCTGGGCGGTGCAGCCCAGGGCCTCCGCATCTTCGGCGATCAGGCCCGTGATCTCGTCGAGCAGCAGACCGAAGGGAACGACTTCGCCCTTGCCGAAATCGACCAGGCCTTCGTCCAGCCCGTAACGCTGGGCGCGCCAGCGGTTTTCCTCCAACAGCATGGGCGAATAGATGCGCCAGCGCTGGTTTCGCAGCTTCAGGCGGTACAGCATGCGCAGGATGCAGGTGAACAAGGCCGCGATGGCCAACGCGTCTTCCATCAGGGGGCAGACGTCGGTGAGGCGCATTTCCAGGGTCGGGAACCGGGCACTCGGACGCACGTCCCACCACAGCTTGGTCGCGTCCTCGATCAGGCCGGCATCGACCAAAACCTGGACGTGACGCTGGTATTCGCTGAACGACTGGAATTGGTTGGGCAGACCCGTGCGCGGCAATTCGTCGAAGATGCTGAGCCGGTAGGACTTGAGCCCTGTATCCTGCCCCCGCCAGAACGGCGACGAGGTCGACAGCGCCAACAGATGCGGCAGGAAGTAGCTGATCTGATTCAGAAGGTCGATGCGCAGTTCGTCGTCGTCACCCAACCCGACATGGACATGCATGCCGCAGATCATCAGCCGTTGCGCCGGGGCCTGGATGTCGCGGGCGATCTCGTTGTAGCGCGCGCGGTCCGTATGATGCTGGGATTCCCACAGCGAGAACGGATGGGTCGAGGCCGCGATCGGCGCCAGGCCGTAGCCGTCCGCGACGTCGGCGACGGTCGTACGCAGTTCGGTCAATTCCGCCCGCACTTGGTCGATACCGGCGCAGACGCGGGTGTTGACTTCGATCTGAGAGGACAGGAATTCGTGGGCGACGCGGCCCTTCAGGCGCTTCTCACATTCCGCGAACAGGCTTTCGGGGGCTTCGTTCGTGACCGCCCGCGTTTCCTTATCGACGAGAAGGTATTCCTCCTCGATCCCTAGGGTGAAGGACGGGGCGTCGTGCGCCACCTTAGAAGTACTCCACCTTGAACAGGCTGTCGTCGCGCAGGATCTCGGTCATGGCCTCGGTGAGAATGCCGGCCCAGCGCTGGACGCCGGCGTCGTCGGCGACCTGGTCCTGGTTGATCTCGAGGACGCAGTTGGCAAGGCCGCAGGCCCCGGCATGGGCATCGATGGTATAGGCCACATCCTTGCCCGAATAGGGCAGGTTGTCGCCGACATCCAGGCCGCGGTCGTGCAGGGCCTTGATCAATGGCCGGGCGAGGCGCTGATCGTGGTTCCACAGCACGCCGACGTCCCAGGGCCGGGGGCTGCCGCCGAAGCGGGGCGAGAAGCTGTGCACGGCAAACAGCACCGGTGGCCGGTGATGCAGCCAGACATCTGTCATCGTGCGCCGCAGCAGTTGGTGATAGGGCTCGAACAGGGCATCCAGGCGGGCCGTCACCTGGGCCGGGGGCAGCGCCTGGTTGCCGGGTATCAGGGTTTCATCCGAAACCTCGGGCATGCTGGTGGGATGGCCCGGCGGACGGTTGAGATCGACCACCAGGCGCGAATAGCCCGCCAACACAGCGGTCGCGTCCAGGGTTTCGGCCAGCAGGCGGGTCACGCCTTCGGCGCCGATGTCATAGGCGATGTGGCGGTCGAAATGTTCCGGGTTGAGGCCCAGGTCGCCCAGCGCCCGGGGCACCCGCCGGCTGGCGTGATCGCAAGCCAAGACCAAGGCGCCGCCGGCGCCGGCATTGATCCGTTCCGCGGCGGGGGCTTCGTCGGCGGCCAGCAGCGGTTGATCCGCATCGATGGGGTGGGGTGCATCCATGCCCCCAATATAGCGTTCTGCCCCGGCGGGGGGAGTCCCTTGTGTGGCCCGCGCGGCATCCCTGGACAGACCGCGCCGTCACGGCAATAGTGCCGGCACCCCGCCCGCGACCGCGAAGGAAAACCTGCGTGACCGATTCCCGGCAAGCCCTGCAAACCCCTGCCGGCTGGATCCTGACGGCGCTGGTCATGGGCGCCCTGTTCGCCGGGTCATCGACCCTGTTCGTGCGCCTGAATGAACTTGGCCCCATAACCTCGGCCTTCTACCGGGCCTTTCTGGCCTTGCCGGTGTTGTGGCTGGGCATGTGCTGGGAAACCCGCGCGGGCGCCGCCGCGCCGCCGCGCGCCCTGGGGCGGCGCGACTACGGGCTGCTCGCCCTGGCCGGGCTGTTCTTCGCGGGCGATTTGTTTTTCTGGCACCTCGCGATCATGAACACGGCGGTCGCCAACGCGACCCTGCTGGCGACCCTGTCGCCGGTCTATGTCACGGCGGTGCTGTTTGTGCTGTTCCGTGAACGGGTGCGGCCGCTGTTCCTGGGCGGCACGGCCCTGGCGGTGGCGGGGGCGGCGTTACTGATGGGCGACAGTTTCGCGTTCCGGCCCGACCGCCTGCTGGGCGACGTCTATGGTTTGGTCACCGGCCTGTTCCTGGCGGGCTATATGGTGACCGTGGGGCGATTGCGGCAGCGGGCCGGGATCGGCACCGGCACGCTGATGTTCTGGTCGACCCTGGCCACGGCGGCGGTATTGTTGCCGCTGGCCCTGGTGTTGGAGGACCGCATGTTCGCCGCCACATTGTTCGGCTGGGCCATGCTGGCTGCCCTGGCGTTGGTCAGCCATGTCGCGGGCCAGGGCCTGGTCGCCATGGCCATGGCCCATCTGCCGACGGCCTTCGCCTCGGTCGGCCTGATCATGGAGGTCGTGGCCGCCGCGGTACTGGGCTGGGTCTTCCTGAACGAGCCCCTCGCGCCCCTGCAATGGCTGGGGGCGGCGGTGGTCGTCGCGGGGGTTGTCGTCGCCCGGGGCGGCAGCCGCACATGACGGTCCCCTTGACGATCCCCGGGGGCGATGTGCGAGAAAGGGAACGCAGGAGACAGAATTTGCCCGAAGCCCCCATCGATAAAGCCCTGTTGGAACAGTTGATCTGTTCCCCTTGCATCAGCGTGTGCGTGCTGGATGAACCCACGGGCTTCTGCAAGGGCTGCTGGCGGACGGTCGACGAGATCGCCCAATGGCCGCGCCTGATCCGTCCTCAGCGCCTGGAAATCCTCCAACGTCTGGCCGAACGGCGCGGCGCCGCGTCGCTGACCGACCGCGGCCGGGGGCCGATGCTGGCGGCGGATTAGGCTGGGCTATCCGGTACGGGATATTAAGGGTAGGACAATGGACAAACTGCGAGACCTGTTCGGCAAAGTGGGAGCCGGAGCTTTCTATGTGGCCGCGATCGTGATCGCGTACCTATTAAAAGACTCTGTTTCAATGAATCTGTCTTTCTTGGTGATTCACTTGGCAGTCGGGGGCTATTGGTTGAATCGGGCGGTGTCGCGGGACGGCGGCGGTGCCTACAATCCCGGGGAGACCGATCCCGAGACGAAGCTGAAAGCGCTGCTGGTTGATCGGATGGCAGTTGAGAGCCGACTGGGCGACATCCGCCAGTTGTTGTTCATGGCGAGCATTCTGATGATGATCTTCGCCTGGGGAAATTTCTCTCGTCATATGGACATCGACCAATTCGAGCGGCGGCTCGACCGGGTCTGCGCTGTGCCGTCGGGCAGCCGAGAAACCAAGATGGTTTGTTCAAACCTTCTGGACGATTTCTACGCAATCTTCAGGTCGGTCGATTGATCGCCCAGCGGTCGATGATTCGCACCTAATTTAGTTACCAGCTTCCCGTATTCGCCATGGACGCCCAGGGTTCGGCCGGGGCCAGGGCCTCGCCTTCCTGCAACAACTCGATGGAAATGCCGTCCGGTGAGCGGACGAAGGCCATGCGGCCGTCGCGCGGCGGCCGGTTGATGGTCACGCCGCCGTCTTGCAGGCGTTGGCAGGTTTCGTAGATGTCTTTCACGTTGAAGGCGAGATGGCCGAAATTGCGCCCGCCCGAATATTCCTCGGGATCGTAGTTGTAGGTCAGCTCGATCTGGGAATCGGGGTTTTCCTCGGCCGCGACGAAGATCAGCATATAGCCGTGTTCGGGCCGGTCCGAGCGGCGCACTTCCTTGAGGCCGAGCAGATCGCAATAAAAGCGCAAGCTGGCGTCCACGTCGGATATCCGCACCATCGTATGCAGGTATCTCATTTGCCTGTTTCTCCCTGAATGTCTTGGCGGTGTAGACTTGATCTAACAGATTCCAACAGGCAAATCCAAGAGCACCCGACCGTGACCTCATCGGAGTCCGATCCTCCCCATCATCCGCTGCCGCGCATTCTGCCCTGGTTGATCTGGGGCCTCGGCACGTTCCTGTTCAGCTTCGTGCATTTCCAGCGGGTGGCGCCCGGCGTCATGGTCGATACCCTGATGCGTGAATTCGCCGTGGGCGGTGCCCTGTTGGGGAACCTGTCGGCGATCTATTTCTATTCCTATGCCGTCTTCCAGGTGCCGGCGGGGCTGATCGTCGATGCCTACGGTTCGCGCCGGATCATGGTGCTGTCGGCCTTGCTGATCGCTCTCGGGTGCTTTGTGTTCGCTCAGGCGGAGACCGTGCCCGGCGCCTTCATCGGCCGGTTGCTGATCGGTATCGGCGGGGGTGCGACCTTCGTGGTCGCGCTCAATCTGGCGGCCGTGTGGTTTCCGCCGATGCGGTTTGCCTTGCTCAGCGGTCTGACCGTGGGTGCGGGGGTCGCCGGCGCCGTCGTCGGCCAAGTGCCCCTGGCCTGGGCGGTTGAGGCTGCCGGTTGGCGGCCCGCCATGCTGGTGACCGGGGCGGTGGCGCTGGTGGCGGGGGTCGCCGCCATTCTGGCCTTGCGCCTGCCGCGGCCGAGGGCCCAGGGGTTGCGTCCGCTCAGCCCCGGCCGGGGCGGTCTGCTCGTCGGATTTCGCGCGGTATTGGCGCAGCGCGACCTTTGGATACTGACCGGCGCGGGGTCGGGGAACATGTCGGTGATGTTGGCGTTCGGCGGCCTGTGGGCGGTGCCCTGGCTGGTCCAGGTTCATGGCATGACCCGTGGACAGGCGGCGGTGGCGGTCTCTCTCAACGCCGTCGGTTGGGTCGTCGGCTCGCCGCTGCTCGGCTGGATCGGTCAACGCCTGGGCGAGCGGAAAATCCCCTTCGTCTGCGCCAATCTGGTCTCGCTCGCCTGTTTTGCGGCCCTTATCCTGATGCCTGGTCATGGCGCGGTCGCCCTGCATGCGCTGCTGTTCCTTCAGGGCCTGGCCACGGGGGCCGTGGTGTTGGTGTTCACGACCACCCACGAACGGTTTGCGGGCCAGGAAAGCGTGACCCTGGGCATCGTCAACACGGGCATCATGTTCGCCATCGCCGTGTTTCAGCCCCTGGTCGGCTGGGCCCTGGATATCAACTGGCATGGCGACATGGTGGACGGGGCCCGGGTCTATGACGCCGCGGCCTACCAAAGCGGGCTCAGCCTGTTGTTGATCGGGGGCGTCGTCGCCGTGCTTTCGGGATTGATGCTGCCGGAGACGGCGAAGGCGCGGGCATCCGGTAGCGCGGATTAACCGCCTATTCGGCGGGCACGATCTTGGGTGCCCGGCCGCCGACGATGCGGGTCTTCACATGATGGCCGACGGCGCCGCCGGTGACGATGGAGGCCAAGGCGATCAGGCTGCCGAGAGACAGGGTGCTCATGCCCGACAGGCCGGCGCCGATGGTGCAGCCCAGCGCCAGCACGCCGCCGAAGCCCATCATGGCGGCACCCAGCACGTAACGCCCCATATGGCCCGGAGAATCGAATCCCTCGGCCTTCAGCGACCGGGTCGCCGCCGCCCAGGCGAAGGCCCCGGCCAGGGTGCCGGCGATGGCGGTAATGCCGAAATCGGCAGCCGTGCCCGTATAGGTCATGAGGAACTGCAGCGCGTCGCCCATGGGGGCGGTGAAGGTCAGGCTGACCGGGCGCGTCGGATTGAAGTCGTCGAAGCCGAGCACGCCCGAGACATACCAGGACGCCGGGATCAGCAGGCCGACGGCGAGGCCGGCGGCGATCCCGCCAAAGGCGCCAGGCTGGTGACGCAGGCGAAACGCGGCGACCGCGCCGAGGGCCATCAGGCCCGCGGCGATCGCCAGGGCCGCAGTGCCGGCACCTTCCGTGCCGGCGATCAGCAGCGGCAGGGACTGGGGTGTCTCGCCCAGGCTGAACGTGCCGGCGCTTTCGATCCAGGTGCGCGGCAGGGCCAGGATGCCGCGCAGGGTCGCATAGGCGGTCAGGCCCAGGACCGTGATGACGACCCAGGCCCGCAGGTTGCCGCCCGCCGCCAGAACCAGATGGCGGCCGCCGCAGCCGCGGGTGATGACCATGCCGAACCCGAACAAGAGGCCGCCGATGATCAGCGCCAGCCAGGTCACGGAGGTGCCGAGATAGATGCTGCCCTTCAGGTCGATCACGCCGAAATGCGCCAGCACCTGCGTGCCCAGAATGGCCAGCGGCAGGGCGATGGCCCAGGCGGCGGCTTGCCGCGCCGGGCGGCGGTCGATGACCTCGATCACGGCCGAACGCAGGCAGAACCCGGAGGCGCGCGCCACGGTGCCGTAGATGAAGCCGACCGCAAGCGCGCCGGCGAGAAGAAGAAACCTGGGTTCGAGCGTGTCCATGTCGTATCGATCCTGCGTGGTCCCGGGAGAGGATTCGGATCCCTGGGGCATTCGGTCCCTGTATTTAAACAGCGATTAAGGGGGAATCAATAATTATATTCACAAAAATATATGTGATTTAATTATATTTCACACAATTTATGTACAATTGCCGGATCGTGCCGATCCTGGGAATCCGGGGTTTTCCCATGGGCACATCATGGTACAACCGCCGTTCGCCGGATTTCAGGTTCGGCAGGCCGATTCAGGGGACGTCCATGACCGCCTTCGCCTTTACCGCCGCCGTGTTCCTGACCGCCGCTGGGGCCCTGGTTTTGGAAATCGTGGCCGCACGCCTGATCGCCCCCTATGTGGGCATGTCGCTATACACCTGGACCGCGATCATCGCCATCGTTCTGGCTGGCCTTTCGATCGGGCATTGGCTGGGCGGGCGTCTGGCCGGGCCGGACGTCGGGCGTGCCGAGGGCGTGCGCCGCACGGCCCTGGCCCTGGCCGCCGCCGCCGTCACCACCCTGGCGTCGTTGCCGCTGCTGCGTCTTGTCTCGGGGCCGCTGTTGTCGGGCGGGCTGGGCGCCGTCACGGCGGTGGTCGTGCTGACGGCGGTTCTGTTCCTGCTGCCGTCCTTGTTCGTCGGCATCGTCTCGCCCCTGGCGACCAAGCTGGCCATCGATGCGGAACCGGACCAGGCGGGGCGGGTGCTGGGCCGCATGTTCGCCGCCGGCGCCGGCGGCAGCATCTTCGGCACCCTGGCCGCCGGTTATCTGTTCATTTCCTGGGTCGGGGCGACGGGAACGGTGATCGCCGTCGCCGTGCTGTATGCAACCCTGGCCGCGGCCTTCGGCCTGTGGTCGCGGCGCTGGGCGGCGGTTCTGGCGGTGCTCGTGCTGCCGGGCGCCGGGCTCGCGGCCTGGGGCAATACGCTCGCGGCCTACCGCTCGCCTTGTCAGGTGGAAAGCGACTATTTCTGCATCCGCTTCGACGATTTTTCGGCCATGAGCGGACGGCCCAGCCGCCTGATGGTGCTCGACCATTTGGTGCATTCCATCAACGACCGCGACGACCCGGCGCTGCTGTACAGTCCCTATGTCCATTTCGTGGACGAGATCGCGGACCTGCGCTTGGCCGGGCACCGCGCGACGCGGGCCTATTTCATCGGCGGCGGCGGCTATACCCTGCCGCGCGCCTGGGCGCGCCTGCATCCGGACATGAAGATGACCGTGGCGGAGCTGGACCCGGCGGTGACACAAGCGGCGGCGGACCGAATGTGGCTCGATCCAAAGGCGGACAATCTGCGTATCCTGCATCAAGACGCGCGCCGGGCGCTCACGGCCCTGGACCGGTCGGAGCGTTTCGACGTGGTGTTCGGCGACGCCTTTCACGACATCGCCGTGCCGGCCCATCTGGTGACCCGGGAATTCCATGGCGAACTCGCGGCGCGTCTGAGCGAAGGCGGGTTCTACGCGGTCAACGTGGTCGATCTGGGCAGCGATCCGCGCTTTCTGTTCGCCCTGGTCAAGACTTTGCGCCTGGATTTTCCCGCCGTCGAGGTCTGGAAGACCCTGGACGAGATGGACGAGACCGGGCGCGTCACTTTCATCGTTCTGGCTTCGGCGCGGCCGACTCCGGAAACGCGCGTCGCCTCCCTGCGCGGTTTGGCGCGGGCCTGGTCACGCTGGCCGGAAAACGACCTGGACCGCCGGCTTGCGGCGGTCGACCCGCCCGTGCTGACCGACGATCATGCGCCGGTCGAACGGCTGTTGTCGCGGCTGCTGCGCGCGCCCGATATCTGATCTTTCCCCAAAGTCTGACTTTTCCAAGGCGCCTAAAAAAGGGGGCCGCAGTCTTTCATTGCGGCCCCCACTCAGGCTTGGGGGAGAGAGAGTCTTCAGGAACGATGCCGGTTACGGCTTGATATAGGTGTAGCCCATCATTTGCAGGTGGGAGAGTTCGGCCACGCCCGACGGCACGATGTCTTCCGGGAAGACTTCCAGAAGATCCTGTTCGTAGTTGATCTTGCGGCCCTTCAGCGTGTTGTTGCAGACGTTGAATTTCACGTTCTGCGATTTCAGGCTGACGACCTGGCCCTTCAGCTTGTCGTTGGTCTTTGCGTTCTTCAGCACGCCCAAACCATTGCCGTGCAGGACGACCTTGATGTCCATGTTCTCGGCGCCGACGGCGTTGATGTGGTTCTGAATATTGCGCAGGGCGCCGCGGTATTTCTTGTCGGCGTCGCCGCCTTCATAGTTGATGTGATAGACGACCTTCTGCTTGCCGTAGGGATCGGCGGCATCGGCCTTGATGGATCCGGCCAGAACGACCCCAAAGACGGCGAGCGCCGTCAGCATGCTGGTGAGTACCTTCATTATTTCCTCCAAATTTTTGTAGTTTAAGGCGTAACCCTATTTTGGGCGCCGGCAATGGAAGGATTCCACATCTTTCAAACATATTCAATAAATCTTATGTGTTTTGCCGTGATCGGGGTCAGCCCCAGACCTGGCCCATGATGCCGCGCAGCCAAAGCTCCGCCTTTTCGGCCCCGGCCTGCAGGTCCTCGGCCGACGCCCCCTCGGGCGTGCGTTGCATGGTCGCTTCGTCGATGGCGACGTGCCCGTTTGCCAGGTGAAAGTTGGTGCTGGCCTCGAACCCATGACCGGGGGCGGCCAGGGAATAACAGCCCGCATGCCAATGGGGGGCTGGCATGTCGGCCTGGGTCAGGTCGCGGACGACGGCCTGGGCACAGGTTTCCGCGACGCTGACCGCCGCGGCGGCGGCCTTGGGCAAAGGCGGGGCGAAGGCGGCGTCGCCGATGACATGGACATGAGGAACGCGGGTCGAGGCGAAGGTCGCCGGGTCGACCGGGCACCAGCCCGTTTCGTCGGCGGCGCCGGCGGCCAGCGCGATGTCGCCGGCGCGCTGGCGGGGGATGAAGTTGACCACGTCGGCGGTCACGTCGTCGAAGTCCGTGGACACGGTGCGCGTTTCCGGATCGATGGCGCGGACGATGCCGTCGCTTTCCGCCAGCCGGTATTCGATCATGCCGGGGTAGAGCGCCGCCCAGGCTTCCTCGAACAAGGGCTGCAGGGAGAACTTGGATTTGGCATCGAACACGATGATCTTGGATTTGGGCTTGGCGGTTTTGAAGTAATGGGCGGCCAGGCTGACCCTCTCGCCGACCGCGGGCGGGCAGCGCAACGGCCCGACGGGGGCGACCAGGGCGAACACACCGCCGTCGGGCATGGCCTCAAGCTGGCGGCGCAGCAGGACCGTCTGCTCCCCCGCCTGCCAGGCATGGGGAATCCGGCCCGCCGTGGCGGCGGAAACGCCCTCGACCTCGTTCCAGAAAAACCCGATGCCGGGCGACAGCACCAGTTTGTCGTAGGGCAGAACCGACCCGTCGGCGAGGCGCAGGTTCCGCGCGTCCGTATCCACGGCTTCGGCCCGGCCGGTGACGACGGTGACGCCGTCCCTGGACAAGGCGTCATAGCCGACGGTCTGATCCTCAATGCGGCCGAACCCGCCGATTACCGTGTTGCTGCCGGGACAGCAGACGAAGGAGGTGTCCCGCGCGATCAGCGTGACCTCGGTCCCGGGCGCCAGCTGCTTGATCCTGCGGGCGGCCGCGCTGCCGCCGAAGCCCCCGCCGACGACCACGACGCGCCCGCCCTTGGCCCGCGCGATCGCGGGCAGAGCCAGCGCGGGGGCGGCGGCGATCAGGCCGAGGACGGTGCGCCGGGTCCAGCCGGAAGTCATGGATGATGTCCTTTCAGAATTCGCCTCGGCTTGACGCCGGGCCCTGCATCATGGCTCTAATCCCGGCCCATGAAAAGCACCACACCCGATGGCGCGCGCGCCCTGTCCGTCACCGCCATCCTATGGGGCGTTCTGTCGGCCGTATTGTGGGCGGCACTGCTTGCGGGCCCGAAGGCGGCATCGGCGGCGGAACTGGTGCTGTTCGAAAGTGACACCTGCGAATGGTGCGAACGCTTTCACAAAGAGGTCGGCCCCGCCTATCCGAATACGGCCGAAGCCAAATGCGCGCCGCTGCGCCGCGTCGATATCCACGATCCCAGGCCGGACGATCTGACCCATATCAAGGGCATCGTGTTTACCCCGACCTTCGTGCTGATCGAGGGCGGCCAGGAGGTCAGCCGCCTGGTCGGCTATCCGGGGGAGGATTTCTTCTGGAGCCTGCTCGAGCGCGATCTCAAGAAACTGCGCCAGCCTTGCGCGGCCCCATAGAGGGCTTCGCGGCAGGGCGCGTGGGGCCGGGTTTCATGGGTCGAAACTCTGCATTGATATATCATATTTATTGAATACCATTTGTCCAAGAGCCCTCGAACAATCGGGGCATGAGCGCCGCCAAGGCCTCATTGTTGGGAGATCAAAAAATGTCGAAAAAGCTGTTCGTGGGAGTGCTGGGTCTTACGCTCGGCCTGGGCGCCGCCGACGCCGCGCGGGCCGAAATGGCGTCGCCCATTATTCTCGCCAATACGTGTTTTTCTTGTCACGGAACGGACGGACAAAGCGCCGGCGCTATGCCGTCGATCAAGGGCAAGCCCGCCGACTACATCGCGACGATGCTGACCGCGTTCCGAAACGGATCGAAGAAGGGGACGGTGATGAACCGCATCGCCAAGGGCTTTTCGCCCGATGAGATCGCGGCCCTGTCCAAATATTTCGCGAACCAACAGTAGGGAAGTTGCCATGACGCGAATCACGCGACGCACGTTCACCCGCATGCTCGGCGCCGCCGGCGCGGGCGCCGCCGCAAGCCTGGCCGCGCCGGCCGTGTTCGCCCGCGCGCGCGCCAAGGTCGTCGTCGTCGGCGGCGGTTTCGGCGGCGCGACCGCCGCCAAATACCTGAATCGATTCGATCCGGGCATCGAGGTCACCCTGGTCGAACCGGCGTCTCACTTCGTCACCTGTCCGTTTTCCAACACGGTGATTGGCGGGTTTCGCGACATGGACGAGATCACCCGGAATTTCGACGCCATGCGACGGCGCGGCGTGAAGGTTGTCCACGACAGGGCCAAGGTCATTGACGGCGCCCGGAAGAAGGTCGTGTTGGCCGGTGGCGGGGAACTGGACTTCGACCGCTGCGTCGTGTCGCCGGGCATCGACTTCCGTTGGGATGCCATCGAGGGGCTCAGCCCGGATCTGGCGGAAAAACTGCCGCATGCGTGGAAGGCGGGGCCGCAGACCTTGCTGCTGCGCCGCCAATTGGAGGCCATGCCGGACGGCGGCACGTTCATCATCTCGCCGCCGGTCGATCCGTTCCGCTGTCCGCCGGGGCCGGGGGAGCGCATCAGTCTGGTCGCCCATTACTTCACTCAGCACAAACCGAAGTCGAAGATCGTCGTGCTCGATCCCAAGCAAAAATTTTCCAAGCAGGGCCTGTTCAAGCAGGGCTGGGAAAAACTCTATCCGGGCATGATCGACTATCACAATCTCGACAACGACGGCGTGGTGGCGCGGATCGATGCGGCGAACATGACGCTGCACACGGACTTCGGCGAATACAAGGGCGACGTCATCAACTTCATCCCGCCGCAGCACGCGGCCCGGATCGCCAAGGATTCCGGTCTGACCGACGCCACCGGGTGGTGCCCGGTCGACCACCTGACCTTCGAATCCACCCTGGTTCCCGGCGTTCACGTGATCGGCGATGCCAGTGTCGCCGCCCCCATGCCCAAGTCGGGATTCGCGGCGTCGACCCAGGGCAAGGTCTGTGCCGCCGCGATCGCCGCGATCGTCGGCGGCGGGCGGCCGGGAACGCCCAAGTTCGTCAACACCTGTTACAGCCTGGTCGCGCCGGACTACGGTATTTCCGTCGCCATGGTCTACGGCTACAAGGACGGCAAGATCGTCAAGGTTGACGGCTCGGGCGGGCTGAGCCCCATGGATGTCCCCGATTTCGACCGCAAGCAGGAAGCGCTTTATGCGGACGGCTGGTATCGGTCGATCAGCAACGACATCTGGGGTTGAGGGGCCCTCGCCTGGAATTTCAAGGAATTCCGGGGGCGTCAGGACCGGACGGCATGACTTTGTGAAAGAGGGCGTGACCCCCGCCCGATTTCCAGGTTTTATGGCTGTTCTGCGGCATTCAAACTTGATACATATATTTTTTTATGAATATGATTGCCGCATGAAGAAGGCGGAAACGCCCGTAGAAAGCTAACAGCCGTGATCGGGGCGGGGCAAAACCGCCCCCTGAACCGGCGACAACGTTGGGGAACAGGTATGTCCAAGAAATATACGACACCATTCGTGGCGGCGGTGGCCGGTTGCGCGGTTTTGGCGCTGGCGGCGGTCTGTGTCCCGCCGGTATCCGCGGGCACGGTCGAAGTCGCGGCCATGACCGAAATGAAGGATCCGTTGACCAAGCAGCCCGGCGACGCGGCCAAAGGCAAGGGGGTCTTCGCCAACCGCAAGCTCGGCAACTGCCTGGCCTGTCACAAGCTGGAAGCCATGAAGGAACAGTCGTTCCACGGCGAAGTCGGCCCGCCGCTTGACGGCGTCGCCTCGCGCTATTCCGTGGCCGAACTGCGCCTGCGCGTGGTCGATCCCAAGGCCTTGAATCCGGACACCATCATGCCGTCCTTCTACAAGTCGGAGGGGCTTCACCGGGTGCTCAAGAAATTTGACGGCAAGCCGATCCTGGAGGCACAGCAGGTCGAAGATCTGCTCGCCTATCTGGCGACCTTGAAGGAATAGGCCGCCCTGGCGGGCTGCGCCGATATCTAGGTTTTCTGTAACAAGGACTGAAGAAAAATGACTGAAACGCATCTCACCCTCTCGCGGCGTCAGGCTCTCAAGGGCGTGTCCGCCTTTGCGTTGACCCTGGTGGCCGCGGGACTTCTGGCGCCGGGCGCGCAAGCCGATGCCGCGGCCGTCGACGCCGCCATCAAGAAACTGGTCAAGGGCACGCCGGAAGAAGGCAAGATCAAGCTCGACCTGCCGCAGATCGCCGAGAACGGCAATACCGTTCCCGTCGCCTTCGAGGTCGAAAGCCCGATGTCCAAGGACGACTACGTGAAGACCGTCCACCTGTTCGCCGAAGGCAATCCGTCGCCGGAGGTCGCCAGTTTCCACTTCACGCCGCAGTCCGGCATGGCGCGGGCATCGACCCGCATGCGCATGGCGGGCACGCAGAACGTGGTCGTCGTCGCGGAAATGAACAACGGCAAGGTCTACATGGCCAAGCAGCAGGTCAAGGTCACCATCGGCGGCTGCGGCGGCTGATCAGAGCATCGGAGAAAGAAAATGTCAGACGTTAAACCGCGCGTGCGAATCCCGAAATCGGCCAAGAAGGGCGAGGTCGTGGAGATCAAGTCTCTGATCGAGCACAAGATGGAAACCGGCCAGCGCAAGGGCAAGGACGGCAACAAGATTCCGCGCAAGATCATCAACCGCTTCGAATGCAAGTTCAACGGCGCGACGGTGTTCGCCTCGGACTGGCATCCGGCGGTTTCGGCCAACCCCTACCTGGCGTTCCACTTCCGCGCCGAGGAAAGCGGCGAGTTCGAATTCAAATGGATTGAAGACGGCGGCGCCGAATACACGAAGAAGGCAAAGATCACGGTCTCCTGACGCATAAAGAACAATAAAGTCAGGAGCGCGGAGAAAGGGATCCGAGTAATGGGAATCAATCTAAGCAAATACGCGCTTTGCGGTCTGGCTCTTGCCCTGACCGCCGGCGTGGCGGCGAACGCCGTTGCCGACGAGAAGAAGAACTGGGGGGCCTATCAGGTCGAAGACCGGCGGTCCGGTTACACCTACGCGGCGCCGGAAACGCGCGCCATGCAGGACGACAACTTCCAGAACCCCGGCATGCTCTGGGCTGAAATCGGCGAGGAGCTGTGGAACAAGGTGGACGGCGAGGCGGGCAAGTCCTGCGCGTCCTGCCACAAGGGCCCGGAAAGCATGAAGGGCGTCGCGGTCAGCTATCCCAAGTATGTGGCCGAGAAGAAGAACCTGGAAAACCTGGAGCAGCGCATCAACCGCTGCCGCACGGACAACATGAAGGCCAAGGAGTGGAAGTACGAATCCAAGGAACTTCTGGGCATGACCGTGTTCGTGCGTCATCAGTCCCTGGGCATGCCGATCAGCGTCAAGGTCGACGGTGAGGCCGCGCCTTACTTCGAGAAGGGCAAGGCGTTCTATAACGAGCGCCGCGGCCAGCTCGACATGGCCTGCAAGCATTGCCACGAGGACTTCCCGGGCGCACATTTGCGCGCCAACGTCCTCAGCGAAGGGCAGGGCAACGGTTTCCCCGTGTATCGCCTGAAATGGAACGGCGTCGGCTCGCTGCACCGCCGTTTCCGCGGCTGCAACAAGCAGGTGCGCTCGTCCGCCTACGGTTATGGCAGTGACGAGTATCTGGCGCTTGAACTTTATGTCATGTGGCGGGGCCGGGGTTTGCCGGTCGAAACGCCCGCCGTGCGTAACTGATATCACGCAGGTTCAACGTCCGGAGGAACGGTGTCCCCCGATCCTCCGGACGTTTTTTTCTTTAATCGATTTTTCGCCCCCCCATCTGAACAGCAGTAAGTGGAGACGAACGTGTTAAGTCGGCGTGAATTCTTTCATCTGGCCGCCGCGACGGCGGCCCTGCCCGCGACGGCGCTGAACTTCCGGTCGGCCATGGCCAAGCAGAAGATCATGCAGCAGGACCTGTTGCAGTTCGACAGCCTGGGGCAGGTCACCCTGCTGCATTTCACCGACATGCACGCGCAGATCGTCCCCATCTATTTCCGCGAGCCGACGGTTAACCTGGGCGTCGGCGAGGTCCGTGGCCTGCCGCCGCACATCACGGGCAAGGATTTCCTGCACAAGTACGGCATCGGTCCCGGCACGCCGGAAGCCTACGCCCTGACCGATCAGGACTTCACGTCGATGGCCAAGTCCTACGGCAAGGTCGGCGGCGTCGACCGCCTGGCGACCCTGGTCAAGGCGATCCGCGCCGAACGCCCCGACAACACGTTGTTGCTGGACGGCGGCGATACCTGGCAGGGCTCCTATACCTCGCTGAAGACCGGCGGCGCCGACATGGTCGACGTGCAGAACGCGCTGGGCATCGACGCGATGACGGCCCATTGGGAATTCACCTACGGCGTGGACCGGGTGAAGGAACTGCAGGGCAAGCTGAATTTCCCGTTCCTGGCGTCAAACGTGCGCGACGTGGAATGGCAGGAAGACGTATTCGAGGCGATCAAGTATTTCGAAAAGGGCGGGGTGAAAATCGCCGTGATCGGTCAGGCCTTCCCCTATACGCCGATCGCCAACCCGCGTTACCTGATGCCCAACTGGTCCTTCGGCATCAACGAGGACAACATGAAAAAGCGGGTCGCCGACGCCCAGGCGGCGGGCGCGGACCTGATCGTCCTGCTGTCGCACAACGGTTTCGACGTGGACCGCAAGCTGGCGGCCCGCGTGCCCGGTATCGACGTGATCCTGACCGGCCATACCCACGACGCCCTGCCGGCGCCGGTGAAGGTCGGCAACACGCTGCTGATCGCGTCGGGCAGCCACGGCAAGTTCCTGTCGCGCCTGGACCTCAAGGTCGAGGGCAAGAAGGTGACGGCCTATAATTTCCGCCTGATCCCCGTGTTCTCCGACGTCATCGAACCGGACAAGGACATGGCGGCCCTGGTGCGGAAAATCCGCGAACCCCACATGGCCGACATCAGCCGCGAACTGGGCCATACGGAAGACCTTCTCTATCGCCGGGGCAATTTCAACGGCACCTTCGACGACGTCATCTGTCAGGCATTGCTTGCCGAACGGGACGCGGAAATCGCCCTATCGCCGGGCTTCCGCTGGGGGGCGTCGCTGCTGCCGGGGCAGGCGATCACGGTGGACGACGTGCATCATCACACGGCGATCACCTATCCCAACGTGTACCGCACGGAAATGACCGGCGAGTTCCTGAAGACGATCCTGGAAGACGTCGCCGACAACCTGTTCAACACCGATCCCTATTATCAGCAGGGCGGCGACATGGTGCGGGTGGGTGGCATGTCCTACACCATCGATATCAACAAGAAGATCGGCTCGCGCATTTCCAACATGACCTCGCTGAAGACCGGCGCGGCCATCGATCCGGCGAAGAAGTACGTGGTCGCCGGCTGGGCCTCGGTCAACGAAGGCACGGAAGGTCCGCCCGCCTACGATCTGGTCGCGAACTATATCCAGCACCAGAAGGTCATCAAGGTGCCCGACAACCAGACGGTCAAGGTCGTCGGCGCCTGACCGGCGGCGCACGGATCGCCAACAAGGACTGAACGACGGCCATGGACGTTTCCTACGGTGGCGCCTTTCTGGCGGGATTGCTGAGCTTCCTGTCGCCCTGCGTGTTGCCGCTGGTGCCGCCTTATCTGTGCTTCCTCGCCGGCACCACGTTCCAGGCCCTGGAAGCCCAGGGGGCGGGTGCTGACCGCGCGGCGCTGGCCCGTGTGCGCTGGACCGCGCTGGCCTTCGTGCTTGGTTTCTCGACCGTGTTCGTCGGCATGGGGGCCACGGCCTCGGCCGTCGGTCAGTTGATCGCCGAATACCACGCGGTGTTTTCCAAGATCGCGGGCGCCATCATCATTCTGCTGGGCTTGCAGTTCCTGGGGGTGTTCCGCCTCGGTTTCCTGCAACGCGACGCCCGCTTCGAGGGGCCGAAGAAACCCATGGGCGTGCTCGGCGCTTATCTGGTCGGGCTTGCCTTCGCGTTCGGCTGGACGCCCTGTGTCGGGCCCGTGCTGGCGGCGATCCTGATGGTTGCCGCAGGCGGCGACGGGCCGTGGTCGGGGGCATCGTTGCTCGCCGTCTATTCGGCGGGCATCGGCCTGCCGTTCCTGGCCGCCGCTTTCGCGGTCGGCCCGTTCCTGGGATTCATGAAACGTTTCCGCCGCCACATGGGCATGGTGGAAAAGGCCATGGGCCTGTTCCTGGTGGTGACCGGCGTGCTGTTCCTGACGGGCAGCGTGTCGGAAATCGCCAACTGGCTGCTCAACACCTTCCCCAGCTTGGGCAAGGTCGGCTGACCTGGTTTATCCCAGCTTGAAGTAGAGAATCCGGTCGAAGGACATAAGTTCGCGCAGGATATTGACCACGCCGAGCGGGTCCTTCCTTTCGACCGCCGCCGGCATGGACGAGATCGAGGCGTCGGCCCCGTCGTAGATGCGCTTGAAATCGTCGGCGTTCTTTTTCACGTCCGGGGCCATGGCGCGGCAGGCGCGCAGGATGTCGCGGTATTTCAGGGCCGCCTGCATGACGTCGTCGCTGACGCCGGGGATCGAGAAATCGGGGCGCGCGTGCCGCCATTTGAATAGAACTGCCATGTGGCGGTTCAGGTCGGTGACGCATTCGGAATAGCCTTTGCGCCCGGCCCGGTCGCGCAGCCCGTAGATCAGGTCGCGCACGGGTTCCAGTTCCTCGCGTGCCGCCTTGCTCTTTTCGTCGTCCAGCAGGTCCGCCCCCTTGGCGATGCGGCCTGTGATCGCTTTCAGGTCGGCCGCGAACCGGCTGTCCTTGGCATAGGGTAGAGGTGGGGCCGCGCCGAACTTGGCGAGAATTTCGTCCCACACGGCCTGGGTCTGGCGCAGTTCGATTCCGGCCAGGGCCGCGTTGCCCGTGCGGGCATAGAACAGGGCGGCGCGGTAGCCGTTTTGGGCTTCGTCGACCAGGGAATCGAATTCCCCGGCATCCGCCGCCAGGGCCGGCCTGGGCGCGGCCAGCAACAGGCAGAACGCCGCGGCGATAAAACTTATTCTTGAAATCACGGTTATGGTTTCCTTCCTATAGCGTCTTGCCAGACCACGGCCCATGCGGTCAATATGCATTCAACAAAACGAATGTGAGGTGCCGCCTTGGCATCGAGACAAGAGGACATCAGAACTGTGATACCCCGGCGACGTTTCAACGGATGGGCCACGGGCGCGCTTGCCGCGCTGACCTTGATCGGCCTGACCCTTGGCGGGGGGCGCCCGGCCGCCGCCGCGACCATCGGCGCCGATGGCCTGATGACCGAGCCCTGGTTCCTCAATTCCTTCATGATCCTGAAGGAGGACCTGGAGGAAGCGGCCCAGGCGGGCAAGCGGTTCGCCGTCATCTTCTCGCTGGAAGGCTGCCCCTATTGCCGGGAAATGCACGAGGTCAATTTCGCGCGCCAGGACATCACCGACTTCGTGCGCGCCAACTTCAACATCCTGCAGATCAACATCATCGGGTCGCGCATGGTGACGGATTTCGACGGCGAGGAACTGTCGGAAAAGAAACTGGCCGAAAAATGGGGCGTGCGCTTCACGCCGACCACCATCTTCTTCCCCACGGCGGACAAGCTGCCGGCGGGGGCGTCGGGCAAGAAGGCCGAGATCGCCCGCATGCCCGGCTACATGAAGCCGTTCCACTTCATGTCCATGTATCGGTTCGTGCAGGAACAGGCCTATCTGAACGGCAAGTTCGGGCCCTACGTGCGGGAAAAGATCAATGCCCTGAAAAGTGCCGGAAAATCGCCGGAGAATTGGTGATTTTTCCGAAATTTTTCAGCGTCCCGCCCTGGACAACATATTCATAAAATATATAATATGAGTTCCATCATTGAGCAGGTGACGCCGCCATCCGGGCGGGGCCGCCCCATATCTCTTGGAGCGCGCATAAATGAACAAGACCAAACCACCGGCAAAGCCGGGAAGCATCCTCCCCCCATCCGTCGATCAGCCGACCGATGCCGGTCGCCGCAAGGCGTTGCTGGCCGGGCTTGGCGCCGCCGGCGGGGTTGCCGCCGTGGGCCTGATCACGCCTACCCGCGCCCTGGCCGATCCGGCCAACCTGCCGCCCAATGTGGCCGACTGGTCGAAGGTTCTGGGCCCGGGTGTTGACGTCGCGCCTTATGGCATGCCGTCCAAGTTCGAAAAGACCGTCGTCCGCCGTTATGTCGACTGGCTGACCGCGACGCCGGAAAGCTCCATCAATTTCACGCCGCTTTACGCGCTTGACGGCATGGTCACGCCTAATGGCCTGTGTTTCGAGCGCCACCACGGCGGCGTCGCCGAGGTCATTCCCGACGACTATCGCCTGATGATCCACGGCATGGTCGAGCGGCCCCTGGTGTTCACCTATCAGGACCTCAAGCGTTTCCCGCCGCAAAGCCGGTTCTATTTCCTGGAGTGCGCCGCCAACGGCGGCATGGAATGGCGCGGCGCGCAGTTGAACGGCGTGCAGTTCACCCACGGCATGGTTCATTGCGTGCAGTACACGGGCGTGCCGCTGCGCACCCTGTTGGAAGAAGCCGGCGTGAAGCCCAAGGCCAAATGGCTGCTGGTCGAAGGCGGCGATTCGGCGGGCATGAACCGCTCCCTGCCGTTGGACAAGGCATTGGACGACTGCATGGTCGTCTATTCCATGAATGGTGAGCGCCTGCGCGCCGAACAGGGCTATCCCATCCGTTTGGTCGTGCCCGGCTTCGAAGGCAACATGTGGGTCAAATGGCTGCGCCGCATCGAAGTCGGCGACGGCGCCTGGATGGCCCGCGAGGAAACGTCGAAGTACACCGATCTCATGCCCGACGGCCGAGCCCGGCGTTTTACCTGGGAAATGGACGCCAAGTCGGTCATCACCAGCCCCTGTCCCGAACTGCCGTGCAAGCAGAAGGGCCCGCAGGTCATCAAGGGCATCGCCTGGTCGGGACGCGGCAAGATCGCCCGCGTCGACGTCACCGTGGACGGCGGGCGTAACTGGCATCAGGCGCGCCTGGAAGATCCGGTCCTGCCGAAATGCCTGACCCGCTTCTACCTCGACGGCTGGTCGTGGGACGGCAACCCGGCCTATCTGCAAAGCCGCGCCATCGACGAAACTGGCTATGTGCAGCCCGAAATGGCGGCCTTGCAGGCCGTGCGCGGGGTCAATTCCATCTACCACAACAACGCCATCCAGACCTGGCGCATCAATCCGACCGGGGAGGTGGAAAATGTCCGCTTGGCGTAACCTGACCCTCGCCGCCGCCGCGACGGCCGGCCTGCTCGCGCTGTCGGTGACGGCCGTCCATGCAGATGGCCGCAAATTTCCCGAACTGGGCGCGGCGGCGACGCCGGAACAAATTCAGGCCTGGGACATCGACGTCCGCCCCGACGGGCAGGGCGCCCCGGCCGGATCGGGCACGGCGGCCAAGGGCGAAAAGGTCTACATCGAAAAATGCGCCGCCTGTCACGGCGATTTCGGCGAAGCCCGGGGCCGCTATCCGGTGCTGGTCGGCGGCCACGGTACCATGAAGGACGACCGTCCGGAAAAGACCGTCGGCAGTTACTGGCCCTATGCCTCGACCATCTTCGATTATATCAAGCGGGCCATGCCGTTCGGCGAGGCCCAGACCCTGACCAATGACGAGGTCTATTCCCTGACCGCGTTCCTGCTCAACATGAACGACGTGGTCGATTCATCCTTCGTGCTCGATGCCTCCAACATCGGCAAGATCGAGATGCCCAACGCCAAGAACTTCTTTGACGATCCGCGCCCCGATGCCCAGGCCGTCAAGATGGCCGCGCTGTGCATGAAGGATTGCAAGGCCGAGGTAAAGGTTCTGGGCCGCGCCAAGGTCATCGACGTGACACCGGACAAGGGTGGGGCAGCGGCCAAGGCCGCGGCCGAGCAGGCAGCGAAAGCGGAGCCGGCGCAGGTCGCGGCATCCGCCGCGCCGGCGGGCGATCCCGAATCCGGCAAGAAGGTGTTCCGCAAGTGCGCAGCCTGCCACGTCATCGACAGTGCGGCCAACAAGCTGGGTCCGTCGCTGAAAGGCATTCTGGGGCGCACGGCGGGTTCCGTCGACGGCTTCAAGTATTCCAAGGCGTTTCAGGCGGCCAACGACATGGGCCTGAAATGGACCGACGACGCGGTCAAGGCCTTCGTCGCCGATCCCAAGGATTTCGTGAAGGATAAGATCGGCGCCGACAAGGGCCGCACCCGCATGGCCTTCCCGGGCCTGCGCAAGGAACAGGACGTCGAAGACCTGTTGGCCTTCATGAAGGCTGCCGGCGGTCAGTAATTCGCATGACAAACCCCCGGGCGGCTTGCCGCCCGGGGGCTTCAATCTTGTTCAGGATGGTCCGTCAGGCGGCGGAGCGGGCGGCGGCTTTGATCAGGCGGCGGCGCTCCATGGCCTCTTCCGAACAGAACAGACCGTACATGAGCTCCAGCGTCTTGCCCGCCTCGTTGCTGGCCAGGCTGTAATAGATCGTCTTGCCGTCGCGCCGGGTCGCCACAAGGTCGTCGGCGCGCAACCGCGCCAACTGCTGCGACAAGGTCGGCTGACGCAGATCAAGCGCCTGTTCCAGTTCGGTGACCGATTTTTCGCCGTCGCCCAGCATGCAGAGGATGAGCAGACGGTTTTCGTTGGCGAGGGCCTTCAGAAACTGTGCCGCTTCCTTGGCGCCTTCAAGTACGTCTTCTTCTTTCATGCGAGTCCGATCTCTCCAGGTTTACCGCCGCGACACGGCGGTCATTCCTCCCTGGACCTTTTTTTGGCTCCGGCCTTCCGGCCGGGCCTTGAATTCTAAAACGGCGCCGATTTCCCTACCGATGATTGGCCCAGTTTACGCCAACTGACAACGGTTCTCAATAACCCTGCCCGCCGGCCACGGAAAAGTGACTTACGGCGGCAATGTGGAAATACGGACTAAACTACACCTTACGGAAACAATTTAATTTAATCGAATATATCGCACAACGGGAAAGTGGCGGCGGGCCCATAGGGAGCCGCGCGATATCGTCGGAATCTTTGGGAAATCTGAGAAATGGTGCCGCCGCACAGAATTGAACTGTGGACCTCTCCCTTACCAAGGGAGTGCTCTACCCCTGAGCTACGGCGGCATCCGGGAGGTGAAGAGGGGCGGACAATAGTATAGGGGTTCGGCGATGACAAGCACTCCGTGCCCTCTGTTCCATTGAAAATTTCACGCGCACCGAAGGGCGGAAACATGCGCTTCCTCCGGATCGGATGGTTCCCTTCGAAAGGCTCTAGTGGCCCTTTTTGCGGGGCCAATGCTGAAAGATGATGTGACCTCCAAGATCAATCGGTCCGACGGAGGAATTATGGAATCAAAAGTTAGCAGCATGTTCGAGGAACCACTGGACCCGGTCATCTTATCGGACATGCTGGCGCCTAATCTGAAGCGCGAATTTCCCATGGTCTTGCCGTTGATCACACAGATCAACAAAGCGCACGTTCTGATGCTTGCCGACTGTCAGCTGCTGTCGCCAGATCATGCGCGGGCCCTGGCAACCGCGATCTTGGAATTGGAGGAGCTTGGCCCCGACGCGTTCGACCTCGACCCTGCATGGGAAGAATCCTACTTCAATTATGAAGCGGAACTAATTAGGCGGTCGGGGGCGGATATTGGCGGGCGCGTGCATATCGCGCGCAGCCGGAACGATTTGTACGCGACCATGGATCGTTTGCGGGCCCGGATGGCGGCGTCCAAATTGTCCGAGGCGATCCTGAATCTACGGGAAGCGCTTGCCGAAAAGGCCCAGGAATACATCGACGTCTTGATGCCGGGATATACCCATTTACAGCCAGCCCAGCCGGTTACCTACGGCTATTATCTGGCGGGTATCGCCCAGGCGCTGGAACGGGATTTCGCCCGGCTTTCCCAATGCAGGCAGCGAATCAACATTTCCCCGCTGGGTACGGGGGCGATGGCGGGGACGTCGTTTCCCATCGACCGGCAGGTGACGGCCCGTTGGCTCGGGTTTGATGGCGTCGGGCTGCACGCCCAGGACTGCATCGCCGCACGCGATTTCCTAGTGGAACTACTATCGGCGGCGGCGCTCGCGGCAACGTCCTGGGGGCGCATGGCGCAGGATTTTTTCGTCATGACCACCTATGAGTTCGGAACCCTTGAACTGCCGGACAGCGTTGCCCAAACCTCCAGCATGATGCCTCAGAAAAAGAACATGTCCGCGTTGGAAGTGCTGCGCGCCAGCTCATCCCAGGTCCTGGGGGCGCAGGTCACGGCAATGACGGGCTTGAAGGCCACGCATTATTCCTTCGGGTTCGATTCCTGCTGCGATGCCTTCCGCTGGACATGGGATGCCCTGGATGGGGCCACGCGGGGTGCGTCCGTTGCCCGGGTCGTCGTCTCCAAGGCCCGCCCCAGGGTGGAAAGGATGGCCGATCTGACCCGGGAGAATTTTTCGACGGCGACGGAATTGGCGGACCTTCTGGTGCGGGAATCCGGGCTGCCCTTCCGCGACGCGCATCATCTTGTCGGGACCGTGGTTCGGGCCGCGATGAACAGGGGAATGACGGCAGAGAAAATTGATGGCGATTTTATCTCGGAAATTGCGCGGCAGACCTTTGGGCGTACGATTTCCCTTTCTCCTGAATCGGTGGCGCGGGCGGTCGCCCCCCGCCAAGCGATCGAGGCGCGGCGGGGATCCGGCGGGCCGTCCACCCATGATATGGGGGAATTGCTAGACAGCCTGGAATTGCATATCGACCGTGACCACAGCGCCTTTGACGATGAAACGACCGCCCTGGACAACACGGAAGCTCAATTGAACAAGGCATTTCGAAAGCTTGCGGCCACGGGGTGAGGTGCTCTTGACGGGGCGAACACGCACGCGGCAATGTCTTGGCTGACGAGCGAATCGGAGGCTGCATGACCTCATCTGACGGTGAGAAGAAACATCCGTCCCGACCCCCGACCGGGGCCGAGGCGGAAGCGGCGCGAAAGGCGCGCCAGGCCGAGCAGCTGCGCGCCAACCTGGCCAAACGCAAGGCGCAGCAACGCAAACGGGACACCGATCCGGCGGGCGGCAAGGGGGCATGACCGCCGTCGCCGGAGGGGCCGCGAAATAATCCCAATCCCGCCATGACACGGCCCCATTGCTTCTGTTAATCAACGTCCATGGACAGTATTCGCATCCGGGGCGGCCGCCCCTTGAACGGCACCATTGCCATCGGGGGGGCGAAGAACGCGGCCCTGCCCTTGATGGCCGTCTCCCTGTTGACCGAGGACCCGGTCGAGTTCACCAACATGCCCACCCTCGCCGATCTGGCGACCATGGGCAGTTTGTTGGGCGAACTGGGCGTTGAATTGACACGCTCGGTCGATGACAACGGCAACGAACCCGTGGTGCGCCTGCAGGCGCGCAAGATCACGGCGACGGAAGCCCCCTATGACCTGGTGCGTAAGATGCGCGCCTCGGTCGTCGTCATGGGTCCGCTGCTGGCCCGCGCCGGCAAGGCCCGCGTGTCCATGCCGGGCGGCTGCGCCATCGGCACCCGGCCCGTGGACCTGCATCTGAAGGCACTGGAGGCCCTGGGTGCGGAGATTGAGCTGAAGGAAGGCTATATCCAGGCCACTGCGCCGAACGGTCTGACCGGCGGCCATATCCTGTTTCCCAAGGTCACCGTCGGCGGCACGGAAAACGCCCTGATGGCGGCCACCCTGGCGAGGGGTGACACGGTCATCGCCAACGCGGCGCGCGAGCCCGAGATCACGGACCTCGCCAACTGCCTGACGGAAATGGGTGCGAAGATCACCGGCATCGGCACGGACACCCTGCGGATCACCGGCGTGAACCAGTTGTCCGGCGCCCGCCACCGGGTTCTGCCGGACCGCATTGAAACCGGCACCTATGCCGCCGCCGCCGCCATCACGGGGGGTGAGTTGACCTTGACCAATACCCGCGCCGATCTGATCGAAAGCGTCATCGACCTGTTGGAGCGCGCCGGGGTCGAGGTGACGGAAACCAAGGACGGACTCAAGGTCAACCGCGCCAATTGCGAACTGCGCGGCGTTGACAGCATGACCGAGCCTTATCCCGGATTCCCCACCGACATGCAGGCCCAGATCATGGCCATGATGACCGTGGCCACCGGCGCCGCCATGATCACGGAAACCATTTTTGAAAACCGCTTCATGCATGTGCCCGAACTGTGTCGCATGGGTGCCGACATCAACGTGCACGGGGCCTCGGCTATCGTGCGCGGGGTCAAGAGATTGTCGGGAGCACCCGTCATGGCGACGGACCTGCGGGCGTCGGTATCGCTGGTTCTGGCGGGCCTCGCGGCCGAGGGCGAAACGCAGGTCAACCGGGTCTATCACCTGGACCGCGGGTATGAGCGGCTGGAGGAAAAGCTGGCCGCCTGCGGCGCCGACATCGCCCGGGTGGCGGGGGTCTGAGGCTTTTAGTATCCTTCCCGGAAAACCGGGAGGATGCCGCCATGGTGAAGGTTCTGAGCCCAGAGGCCCTGAAGCAATTCCAGGAAGATGGTTATTACACCCCCGTCGACGTTTTGTCGGCGGCGGAAGCACATGACCTGCGTGCGAAGATCGAGGCCTTCGAGGCGTCCCAGGGTGCGCCTCTCAACGGCCTGCAGCGCAACAAGACACACCTTCTGTTCAAATGGCTGGACGATCTGGTCCATGACGCCCGCATCGTCGACATGATGGAGGACATCCTGGGGCCCGACATCCTGTGCTGGAACACCCTCAGCTGGACCAAGGAAGCCGGTTCCGGGCAGTACGTTTCCTGGCACCAGGATTCCAACTACTGGGGCCTGGCCGGCGGTGAGGTGGTGACGGCCTGGCTGGCCCTGTCGGAGGCGAGCGAGCAGGCTGGCTGCATGCGCGTCCTGCCCGGCACCCACCTGGGCCCGCCGCTCAAGCACGAAGACCTCTATCACGAGAACAACATGCTGACCCGTGGCCAGGAGATCACTCAGGGCATCGACGAAAGCCGGGCGGTGGCCATGCCGCTCCGGCCTGGACAGATGTCTCTCCACAACATCCGTCTGGCCCATGCCTCCGGCCCGAACCTGTCCGGGGACCGGCGGATCGGCATTTCGTTCCATTACATGCCGGCCAAGGCCATGCAGAGCGTCGGCCAGTGGGATTCCGCCGCCCTGGTGCGCGGCCGGGACCGCTTCAACCATTTCGAACACACCCCTCGGGTCACGGCGGATATGGCACCGGAAACCGTCGCCTATCACGCCCGCGCGGCCGAAGCCGTGCGCCAAGTTCTGTACCACGGCGCCGACCGGATGACGGGCAAGCTCTGATCTTGTCCGTGAAGGCCGATCCTGAATTCATCAGCGCATGCGGACACCGCCTGGAATATGCCTGGTGGAGCGGGCCGCCGGCACCTGGAAGCACGGCGCTCGTGTTCCTGCACGAAGGTCTTGGCTGCGTCGACATGTGGCGCGACGTGCCGGAAATCCTCGCGAATATGACAGGATTGCCCGCCTTCGCCTATTCGCGGGCGGGTTATGGACGGTCGGACGGCATCACCCTGCCGCGCAAGGCGGATTACCACGCGCCGGAAGCGTATGACGTCCTGCCCGCCGTGCTGGACGCCGCCGGCATCGGCGCGGCGGTGCTGATCGGCCATTCCGACGGCGGCACCATCGCGCTCATGGCGGCGGGCCGCGACCCGCGAATTCGCGGCGTGGTGACCATGGCCGCCCATGTGTTCAATGAGGACGTGACGATCCGGGGCATTCAGGACGCGCGCGTGGCTTGGCAGGAAACCGATCTGCGGGAACGGCTTCGGCGCTATCACGGCGACAACGTGGACGGGGCCTTTTTCGGCTGGAACGACACTTGGCTGGCCGAGGATTTCCGCGCCTGGAACGTGGAATCCTGCCTGCCCACCGTGACCTGTCCGGTCCTGGTGGTGCAGGGGGCGGATGACCAATACGGCACCGAAGCTCAGGTTTCCGCCATCGCTGATGGCGTTTCCGGACCGGCCAAGCGTCTGCTCATTACCGGATGCGGCCACAGTCCGCACTTGGAGGTGCCGGACGCCCTGTTCCTGGAGATCGCCCGTTTCATCGCCAGTCTGGCGTGAAACGGGCGAGGAGTCCGGATCAGTGCATGGTCAATCGAAGCGTCCCTAAAAAGGGTGACGCCGTTGGCGGGACGTCACTCCGCTTTCGGCTCTCGCGCCGGTTCCGGTACTAGTCGGGTGGTGTCGGTCAGGCGACCGAAAGGCGAAATGCCTGCTTTGGCCATTGCCTGGCGCTCGCGGCAATTGAAGGCATGCCAGATGATCTTGGCTGCCACCGCGCAAACGACCGGCGCGGCCAAGACCGCCAATTCGCTGTCCAGGCCAATCCGTATCAAGCTGTCGATCTGCAAGCCGATGGCGACGAGAATGACTGTCCCGACGGTGATGGCCAGCAAGGTGTCGATGTTATCACCCTTCAAGCAGGCGGCACGGTTGACGTATTGCATGAGAAGGACAGTGGCTTGAACCAGAGCCAACGATGCCATCATGGCGATGGTTTCCAGTGAAAATGAAAAGATGGGGGACATGGTAATTCTCTCATATACCGTGATCGCATGACGATGAGCGGACCGGCTTCTGTTTGGGGCGCCGCCGCGACTGAGCACGAGTCGTTTCCGCCTGATTGCACCAGGTCGTCGCCACAGGTGACGACCCATGACATGGTTGCTTCTCGTCATGCTGGGGGCGGCCTAAGCGGCCGCCGGCTGTAGAGATGGGGCATTATGCGGCGTTCGCCGCAGTAAGATCAGATGCCCTGCGGCGGCGCGCGAGATTGGAATCCGTCTGTCGGCGAACGACGGGGTGTTTGTCGGCTGGTAGCCGCTACGACAGGGGCGCGGCTGTCCGCCAGCGCGATGGCCGGGGCTGTGGTGGGAAGGGCCTGAGGGCCATCCAAGTCGGTCAATAATTGCAGGGTCTGGGCGGTTGTTGCGAAGTTACCCAGCGCACGGCGAAGCACGGCTTCGCGTTTTTCTCTGGCATTCAGGTCCGAGGAGCCTGGCAGGGATAGCGGGGCGCTGGTCTGGATGATTCCGCCGTTCCAAGGCGCGGCATTTGCAAGCGCAGACAGCCATAAAAGAACCGCCGCGAAGCAAAGGCCCGCCACCAGGAAATCCTGGGTGGCCCGGAATGTCGATGACCTGGACATGCCGGTAATCTACCATGCCTTTGATCCCGTGGGGAACGGCGCTTTCCGGTCCGGTGGCGGTAAGGGGGGATCGTCCTTCTGGCGGGTTCGAACAAGCGAGAACCGGGGATTTCCGGGGTTTGTTTCCTGGTATCTTGGTGTGAATGGCATTATGTATGCGCCGCAACACCCTGATTGACCGCGACGGAAAACGATCATGAACGTGAATGAAAAACTCGTCCTGGCCCTGCCCAAGGGGCGCATCCTCGAGGAAGTGATGCCGTTGGTCCGTCATGCGGGGATCGAGCCGGAGGCGGCCTTCGATGACGGCAAAAGCCGCCAGCTGCGCTTCACCACCAACGTGCCGGAACTGGACATCATCCGAGTGCGCTCGTTCGACGTCGCGACCTTCGTCGCCTTCGGCGCGGCGCACCTGGGCGTCGCCGGCAACGACGTGCTGATGGAATTCGACTATTCGGAAATCTACGCGCCCGTGGATCTGGGCATCGGTCATTGCCGCCTGGCCGTGGCGGAACCGGCGGAAATGGTCAAAAGCGACGATCCCCGGCAGTGGTCGTCGATCCGCGTCGCCACCAAGTATCCGGGCCTGACGCGCCGCCACTTTGCCCGGCGCGGCGTCCACGCCGAATGCATCAAGCTGAACGGCGCCATGGAACTGGCCCCGACTCTGGGCCTGTGCCGGCGCATCGTCGACCTGGTGTCGACCGGCGCGACGCTGAAGGCCAACGGCCTGGTCGAGGTCGAAACCATTGCCGAAATCACGTCGCGCCTAGCCGTCAATCGCGCCGCCTGGAAAACCCGCCCCAGGGAAATCGGCGGCTGGGTCATCAAGTTCAAGGAGGCCGTCGATGCCCTTGCGGCTTGATTCCCGCGATCCCGGCTTCGAAGACGCGTTCAAGGACCTACTGGGCGCCAAGCGCGAGAGCGAAGCCGACGTCAACGACGTCGTCGCGGCCATCCTGGCCGACGTGCGCGCGCGCGGCGATGCGGCGGTTCTGGACTATACCAAACGGTTCGACAGGTTCGATCTGACCGCCGAAACCATGGCGATCACGGCGGACGAGGTGGACGCTGCGCGCGGCCAATGTACGGCCGAAACGCTGTCGGCGCTGGCCACGGCGGCGGGGCGGATTCGCGCGTTCCATGAAAAGCAGTTGCCGGAGGATCTGGATTTCACGGATGCGGCGGGCCTGCGTCTGGGCTACCGCTGGCAGGCGGTGGAGGCGGCGGGTCTGTATGTGCCCGGCGGTACGGCGGCCTATCCGTCGTCCGTGCTGATGAACGCGATCCCGGCCAAGGTCGCGGGCGTGGACCGTCTGGTCATGGTCGTGCCGACGCCGGATGGGATCCTAAACCCCCTGGTCCTGGCGGCGGCGGCGATCGCCGGGGTCGATGAGATCTACCGCATCGGCGGGGCCCAGGCGATCGGCGCGCTGGCCTACGGCACCGAGACGATCCGCCCGGTCGACAAGATCGTCGGCCCCGGCAACGCCTATGTGGCGGCGGCCAAGCGGCAGGTGTTCGGCACCGTCGGCATCGACATGATCGCGGGACCGTCGGAAATCCTGGTGCTGGCTGACGGCGCCAACGATCCCGCCTGGATCGCGGCCGATTTGTTAAGCCAGGCCGAACACGACACCGCCGCCCAGGCCATCCTGATTACTGACGATGCATCCTTCGCCGATGCGGTCGAGCGCGCCGTCGAAGGGCACCTGAAGACCCTGCCGCGCACGGGCACGGCGGGGGAAAGCTGGGCGACCTACGGCGCGGTCATCACCGTGCCGGACCTGGCCGGCGCCATCCCCTTGATCGACCGCATCGCGCCGGAACATCTGGAAATAGCCACCGACAACGCCGACGCCCTGGGCCGCAAGGTGCGCAACGCGGGGGCTATTTTCATGGGCCGTTACGTGCCGGAAGCGATCGGCGATTACATCGCCGGGCCCAACCACGTTCTGCCGACGGCGCGCAGCGCGCGGTTTTCGTCGGGCCTGGGCGTGCTCGATTTCATGAAGCGCTCGTCCCTCATCGAATGCGACGCCGAGGGCCTGCGCGCCATCGGTCCCGAAGCCGTGGCCTTGGCCCGGGCCGAAGGCCTGGACGCCCACGCGCTTTCCATTGCCATCCGCCTGAACGCGCCGGCGGGGGACTAGGACGGGAGCGGCGGGATGAGCGGCGACACGCACCGTATTGTCCAAATCGATCTGGATGAAAAAAGCGTCGTCAGCCGCAGCCCCCAGGTCGACCATGAACGGAAAGTGGCGATCTACGACCTGCTGGAGGACAACAGCTTCCGGCCGCTTGAGATCGACCACGACGGCCCCTATGCCCTGCGCCTGTCGATCCAGGACAACCGCCTGGTGTTCGACGTGGACGACGAAGGCGGTGGCCACCTGGTCAAGATCACCCTGCCGATCAGCATCATGAAGCGCATCGTGCGCGACTATTTCATGATCTGCGACAGCTATTTCAAGGCGATCAAGACCATGTCGCCGAGCCAGATCGAGGCCATCGACATGGGCCGCCGCGGTCTGCACAACGAAGGGGCCGAAATCCTGCGCACGCGGCTTGAGGATCGGGTCGAAATGAACCTGCGCACGGCCCGGCGGCTGTTCACGCTGGTCTGCGTGCTGCATATCAAGGCTTAGGGGGGGCGGCGAATTTGGCTGACCTTCCTTCTGCGGTCCTGTTCTCCTGCACCATGAATTCCATCCGCTCTCCCATGGCGGAGGGCATCCTGAAATTTCTCCATGGCCATCGCATCTATGTCGACAGCGCGGGTGCGCGCGAAGGGCAGATCGACGGCTTCACCATTGCCGTGATGGACGAGATCGGCATCGACATGTCGAAGCACAAGTCGAAGACCTTCGACGATCTGGAGGACGATTTCTTCGATCTGGTCATTACCTTGTCGCCCGAAGCCCAGCACAAGGCCATGGAACTGACCCGGATCATGGCCTGCGACGTCGAATTCTGGAACACCTTCGATCCGTCGATCATCGAGACGGACAACCGCGAGGAAAAGCTGCGGGCCTACCGCATGGTGCGCGACCAGTTGATGGACCGGATCAAGGCGCGGTTTCCCGTGCATGCGGTTGTTGATACCTAAGAGGGCGGCAGGAAAGGGGAAGGTCAGACGGCCCCGAAGTTCGTCGTCGCGTCGGACACGGTGTCGAACATTTCCGTCCAGTGCCCGGCGTTGGAGCGCCAGTCGGCGAAGGAAATGACGCCCGATACGGTCCGTCCGTCGTTGGCAAGCGGCAGGCGCAAGGTTTCCTGAAACTTGGAAATCTGGGCGAAGCCCGGGCGGATGTCGTGGATGAAAGCGACGGGTTTGGCGGCGCCGGTGACGGTCCGGTATTCGTCGTTGATCATGCGCCCGTAATCCGCCGGCGCGTGATCGCGGGGCGAGCGGCCGGTATAGTCGTAACCCTTCACATCGACATGGCCGGTGCCCCAGTAGCGGTAGCGGAATTCCCCGTCCTCGGTCAGGTCGACGACGCTGATGAACGGGATGGCCGCGTGCGGGTAGCGCAACATGTCGGTCACCCGCCAGGGCGGTGCCATGGCGTCGCCGCGCAGCGTGTTCCATACGGCGAGGACATCCGCGAACAGAGGATTTCGCAGGTCCTCAATGGCGACCTCGCGCTGGAAAAAGCGGTATGCCGGCTCGGGCGTGGAAGCCATGATCCCCTCAAGGCACCTAAAAAAACACGCAGGCCCATCCCGGCGCGTATCGTCAACTACCGCGCCGCTCCATGAGCCAGCATGCAAAAAAAGTGGTCGGATTATACGCATCGCTGCCGCAAGGGAATGTGACGGCTGTCACGGGGGGCGGAGAAATATGGACTCCGGGCTCGCCCTGGCGGGATGCTTCGGTAGAATGGTCGGAAGAGGGCGGATCGGCGCTCGAAAAAAGATGTAAGGAGACGGGATGTCGCGTTCATACCGGACCTTTCGGCCCAAAACCGTGCTCGCGGCGGGTGTTTTCCTGGCCCTCGCCATTGGATGGGCGCCCATTGCGGCCCTGGCGCAGGCCGGGGACCTGTTCGACGGCCTGGCCGCACAGCCGGTGACGTTGATGGATGCGGGAATCAAGCGCATGCGTGCCGGGGCGCAGACGGCGGCGGTCCGCCTGTCGACGGCGGTCGGACCGCCGGCTCAGTATCGAATTACCTTCGACAACGCCCTGCGCCGCCTCAATGTCCGGTTCGATGTCACCGTCGCGCCGGAAAAGGCCAATGAAGGGTTCTGCTGGGCGCGGCGCGGGGTCGCGATCCGCGAGATGTTCGGCGTCGGCGCGATCCATTACACCCTGAAACTGTCCGATGAAGAACGGGTCAGGCGCCGCCTGGGCGTGATGTTCTCCCGCGAGCCGGAAGCCACGGAGCGGGAGATCGTGGCCCTGGGCCAGCGCCTGGCGGAATCGACCTATGTCGAACTGAACCTGCTGACGCCGGCCAGCGAAACTCCCACGACCTGCCGCGCCGTCGTCCATCGCCTGGAATGGCGATGACCGGCTGCCGCGCGTTCCGGGGTTAGCGGAACAGCAATCCGTAGAAATACAGGGCGAACGGCAAAATGACGCCGCCGACGACGATGAGCATGAACAGGGCAAAGCCCGTGATTTCATCGGCGCGCTGCCAGAACGACTTGGCGCCGGGGACGGCGGTGTCCTGCGGCATGGCGGAAGGGGCCGGCGAGGGGGTGGAGGATTGCGTCAACATGGTGTGCCTTTCTGAGAAGGGCCATTCGTGGGAGGGCGATTTGGCCGATGGGTTGCGAACAAACGAAGTCGGTAGGCCTAGGCGCAGGTTAGAAAATCCGAGAAACGCCGCCGGGAGGATTTTCCTGCGGCGCGGGGGGTGCGGCGCTCGGGAACGGGGGGTGCGTCAATGCGTCTACCGCTCCCGTTCCCGATGACGCCCTCCCAGGCGCGTTCTTGCAGGGTCGGGTTCCTGCCCGTCCCCACATCCGTCGATCAATTGGTGCGGATGGAAATCTTGCCGCCGCGGATCACGGCGACCTGGTCGCCCTGCACGCTGACGGCTTCGTCACCCAGCACGAGTTTGCATTTTTCGCAGAGGTTCGGGATGGTTTCGCCGGCGGCGATGTTGACCATTTCGGACCCTTCGGAATCGGAAACCGTCAGTTGAATTTCGGTTTCCTGTTCATTGGTCACGTCCACGGCCTTGGCCGGTGCCGCAAGAGCAAGCGCGATCGCGGCGGCGCCAATGAAGGGCAGGACTTTCATGTATTCCTCCAAAAAGGGGTGGCTGTCCGTGATTGGACCGGGCAACTCTCGGAGAAAACAAAACATTTCTCAAACGAAATAAAATTATGATTTATATCAAAATTACCGATGTATAATCCGCGCTGAGTTACCCCCAATTTCCCCTGGAAACGCCCCATGGACATCAATCTTGCGCGTACCTTTCTCGCCATCTGCGAGGTCGGAAACTTCGTCAAGGCATCGGAACGCCTCTACGTCACTCAGTCGACCGTAAGTACCCGGGTCAAACTGCTGGAAGACCTGTTGGGGCAGCCGCTGTTTGTGCGCACCAAGGCGGGGGCGTCATTGACGGCGGCGGGGGCGCAGTTCCGCCCGTTTGCGGAAAAACTACTGCAGACCTGGGAACAGGCGCGCCACAACGTCGGCCTGCCGACGGAATATTCTGCCCTTCTGACCGTCGGCGCCGAATTCACCTTATGGGAACGCATGATGGTGCGCTGGATGTCCTGGGTCCGCGAGGCTTTGCCCGAGATCGCCCTGCGTGCCGAGGTCGGCACCTCCGACACCTTGATGAGCCAGGTCGTCGAGGGCTTCATCGATCTCGCGGTCAGCTATACGCCGCAGCACCGTTCCGGCCTGGTGGTCGAGAAACTGGCCCAGGACAGCCTGGTCCTGGTGTCGACGGAGCCGACGACCCGCGGCCCTTGGGACTCAAGCTACGTGTTCGTCGACTGGGGTGCCGAATTCCGCATGGAACATCTGGAGGCCTTCCCTGATCTGGCGGCCCCGGCGCTTGCGGTCAGCTACGGGCCGCTGGCGCAGCAGCATATCCTGCGCGCCGGCGGGGCGGCCTATCTGCCGCTGCGCGCCGTGCGTCCGCGCCTGGAGGAAGGCGTCCTGCATCTGGTCGAAGACGCCCCCGTTTTCCGCCGGCCGATCTTCATCGTGCATCTGGAAGGGGTCGATAACCCGCTGTTCCAGACGGCGGTCGAGGGCCTGCGCCAAGCCGCCCGGGAGGAAACGGGGGACGACGACGGATGAGGCAGATTATGCGTGAAATTAACCACAATGGATCTATGGTCATATTGTAATGCGGTTAAGTCTCGCATACATTTATATGAAGGATTAACGGATTGCTTGGGAGAGTCCGGTCGATGATGACGGAGATCAGCACGGCCTTCGGGCATCAGGATTTAGGTGGGGGGGGGCCGCCGACCGGGCGGTTCCGCTAGTCGCGATCAAAATGCCGATCGACATGGCGGTACAACCCGCAAACACTGTTACCGGGGCGGGTAGCCCGTATCGCCGCCTGTTTCGCGATCTGCCATGCAGTGCACTCGCCACTCTTGAGCGGGCCTCTGCGGGCGGATCATTCATCTTCATTGATGCCAATCAGCGCTTTGCCGATCTGTTTGCCATGACCCCGGAACAGGTTGCCGGCAAAACATTGACCGATCTCCTTCCCAATGCGCAGCGCTGCGGGTTGATGGGCCTGTTGAACAGGGTGCATCAGACGGGAAAGCCGGGGCGCCGCCCCGTGCTGATCTTCGAAGGCGACAGGATCGTCGGCTGGCGGGACGCACGTGTGTTTCGTCTGGCCCCTTCGGGGCCGCTTGTGTGCAGTTTCCCGAGTGTCGATATTCTTCACCACGTCATCGACAACATGTTTGGGTACCTGGGAATTTTCACCACCGAGGGCATCTTCATCGATACCAACTCAGCACCGCTCGAATTCGCCGGATTGATGCGCGAAGACGTGATCGGCAGGCCGTTCTGGGAGACCCCCTGGTGGGTGCATTGTCCTGAGACCCAGGCGCGGTTGCGGGATGCGCTGGCTCGCGCGGCCGGGGGCGAGGTCGTCGGTGGGGAATTCACGGCGAAAGTGGGTGCCGGGAAAACCATCACCATCGAAGGTACTTTCGGCCCGGTCCGCGGCGACGAGGGGGAGATTTCCCTTGTGGTCGGTTGCGGCGTCGATGTGACGGACCGCGTGCGGGCTGTCAACGACCTGCGCAGCAGCGAAACCCTGTTTCGCGCGTTCATCGACAACACGCCCAATCTGATCGCCCAGAAGACCGCGGACGGCAGGTTTCTGATCGCCAACAAGGTCCAGGCGGAACTCGGCAGGATTCGCGACACCAACGTGTTCGGCAAGACCAGCGAGGAGATCTTTTCGCCGGACCAAGCGAAGCGCGCGATCGCCCATGACAGACAGGTCATCGAAACCGGGGAGGTGGTTACGGAGGAGCGCTTCATCGACGGCCTCCAAGGCAAGCGCGATTTCCTGATCACCAAGTTCCCGATCTTGGATGACGACGGCAAGGTCGCGCAGATCGGCGTCGTGGGGACGGACATTACGGTTATCAAGAAGGCCGAGGAGGTCAACCGGCATAATGAACAGCGCATCCGCCTGCTGGAACAGAACCTCGCACGCCTGGAGCGGGTCAGTTCCCTGGGCACCATGCTGTCCGGGCTCGCCCATGAACTGAATCAGCCGCTGGCGGCGCTGCAGCTTTACAGCAACCGGCTGCTGGCGATGGGGCGAAACTGGCCGGACCCGCCAGCCGGCGTGATCGACGCGCTGGGCGAGATGCAGCGCCTGACGGATTTGGCGAACAGGATCATCTTGCGAATCCGGGGTTCCGTCGAACCGTCATTTTCCGAGCCGAAACGGATCAATTGCCTGGACGCCATCGAAGAAGTTCTGGAATTGATGCGGCCCGATGCGGCGGTGGCGGGTATCGAGATTGCATTCGACCCGCCTGCCGGCGAGATCTTTCTTTTGGCCAATACGATCGACCTGCAATTGATCCTGTCGAACCTGATCAGAAACTCGCGGGAAGCGCTCATGGCCCAGGATGGCGACGGCGACCGGCGCATCCGGATCGACATCGACTGCGACGAAACCCGCGACATGATCTGCATTTCGGTCGCCGACAACGGGCCGGGTGTCGATGCGGCGTCGAAGAACCTTGTGTTCACGCCGTTCTACACCACCAAACCGACCGGGATGGGACTCGGGCTGTCCATGGCGCAAGGTCTGGCGGAAGGTATGAACGGACACCTTAAGGTTTTCGACAACATCCCGAACGGGGCCATCGTGCACCTATGCCTGCCGCGGAGCGCGGCATGAGCCCTGACACCAGCGGCACCGGCACGGTCCATGTCGTCGATGACGATCCGACCCTCAGAAAGGCGCTGGTATGGTTGATGGAATCGGTCGGCCATCGGGTCGTCGCCTATCCGTCCGCCCAGGCGCTCCTCGACGATTGGAATCCCGGTCGGTCCGGCTGCATCGTGACCGACATGCGCATGCCCGACATGAGCGGCATTGAATTGCTGAAGCACCTGCGCGGCGAAGGCAGCGAGATACCGGTCATCGTCATCAGCGCCTATGGCACGGTTCCGACAAGTGTCCGCGCCATGAAACTGGGGGCCCTGGATTTCCTGGAGAAGCCGTTCGATGAGCAGGCGCTTCTGGACCTCGTCAACAATGCCTTGGCGGCTGACCGGCGCCGGCGATCCAATCAGACGGATCGCGAGGTCCTGGTCAAGCGGATGGCGCTGCTGTCGGAACGGGAGAACGAGGTTCTAAAATCGCTCCTGAACGGGGTGGGCAACAAGGAAATCGCCCGGGTCATGGGCATCAGCCCCAAGACGGTGGAGACCTACCGGTCCCGCATTCTGGAGAAGACGAAGTTCGGGCGCATGGACGCCCTTTGCGAGAAAATTCAGTATTTTCAGGTCCTGACCAGGGATCGGCGCGATCCCGACCCTCCCTACAAATAATCGGCTTCTCCCCACAATTTTGTCTGGTTCCCCCGACAGACGCGGCCCCCCGGAATAAATAAGGTTTCACTTGTAGAAGAGACGGTGACCGGTCGGTGACCGGTCCGCGGCGGGGCTGCGCGCGTTAATTGCAAATTTGCGCGAGAGGATGCCGCCGAGCCCCGAGTGGGGGGAATTTCGACGCCATATCTTGATGGGGAGAAGTTTCGATGTTCCTGAGAAAAGAAAAGCCCATGTCATCCATGGGCACGATATTTCGCGAGCTCGACGCGGTGCCCGCCGCGTTGATGTGCTGTGATCTGCCTGATTTCAAGGTGGTCTATCTCAACCCACGGTCCCTGGAACTGCTGCGCCAGATCGAGGATCAGCTGCCTTTGCCGGCGGACAAGATTCTGGGGCAGAGCATCGATATCTTCCACAAGAACCCCGAGCATCAGCGCAAGCTGCTGGCCGATCCGGCAAATCTGCCGCACAGGGCGACGATCGAACTCGGCGACAACGTGCTGGACCTTGAAATCGTCGCGCGCCGGGACGCCCGCGGCACCTACGTGGGGCCCATGTTGATGTGGAACGTGGTGACCGACAAGGTGCGCGCGGAGCGGCAGGCAAACGAGCTTCGCCAGATGGTCGACCAGATGCCCATCAACGCCATGTATATGGAGGCCAAGAGCTTCAAGATCACCTACATGAACAACAAAAGTCTGCAAACGCTGCGCGGGCTGGAGCATCTGCTGCCGTGCAAGGCAGACGAGGTCGTCGGGCAGTGCGTCGATATCTTCCACAAAAAGCCGGAACACCAGCGCCGAATGCTGGCCGATCCGGCCAACCTCCCGCACCGCGCCAACATCCGCCTGGGTGACGAGACCCTGGATCTGCGGGTCACCCCCGTCCTCAACCGCCGCGGCATGTATGTTGGCGCCATGCTGACCTGGGACGTGGTCACGGCACAGCTTGGTTTGTCGGATGAGATCAATCAGGTTGTCGGGTCCGTGTCGGCGGCGGCGGCGCAACTGCGCGGTTCCGCCGAAACCATGGCGTCGAACGCCGAGGAAACGAACGCCCAGGTCAACGCCGTTGCGGCGGCGACGGAACAGCTCAGCGCGTCGATCAACGAGATATCCAGCCAAGTTTCGCGCTCGACGGGCAGTGCGCGGGCGGCGGTCGATCAGGTCGAACGCTCCAATGCCATGATCCTCAGTTTGTCCGAGAACGCCGGCCAGATCGGCAAGGTCATCGAGCTGATTACGGACATCGCTTCGCAGACAAACCTGCTGGCCCTCAACGCGACCATCGAGGCAGCGCGTGCCGGCGACGCGGGGAAGGGGTTCGCCGTGGTCGCCAGCGAGGTCAAGAATCTGGCCAGCCAGACGGCGCGCGCCACGGAGGAAATCTCGACCCGGATCGCCGGCATTCAGAGTTCGACCGACGAGGCCGTCACCGCCATCAAGAACATCGGCAAGGTGGTCGACGAACTGAGCGAGATCACGGCTGGTATTTCCGCCGCCGTCGAGGAACAGGCGGCGTCGACCAAGGAAGTGGCGTTGAACACGACCGGCGTCAGTGATGCCGCGGCCGAGGCCGGAAAAGTCGCCAACAACATCCTGGATGCGGTGAACTCCTTGAACGACCAGTCGCGCCGGCTGAATGCGAGTGTCGATGGGTTCGTCGCCAACCTGTCCACGTAACGCTGGGGATACCCGGGCCCGGAAACGATGACACGGCCAGACCAGGAAGATCGCGACCGTACGATGGGGGAGGCGTCGCTTGAGGAGCGTCTGCAGGAGAGCGAGAACCGCCTCCGCGAGCTTCAGCGGATCGCGAATCTAGGGAGTTGGGACTGGAACATCACGACCAACGAGTTGTGGTGGTCGGACCAGATCTATTTGATCTTCGGCATGGACCCTGGCGCCTTCGCAGCGACCTATGAAGCGTTCCTGAGCCGTGTGCATCCCGATGATCTGGGGCGCGTTCAACTGGCCGTGAATCAGGTACTGGAGGCCGGGGGAGCTTACGACGTCAGCCACCGCATCGTCCTGCCCGACGGCGGTATCCGTTACGTTCGCGAGCGTGGCGACGTCGCTCATGACGGAGCCGGAAGACCCGTTCGCATGTTCGGGACGGTGCAGGACGTCACCGAACGCCATCTGGCGGAAGATGCCTTGCGGATATCGGAAAGCCGGCTTGCGGCGATCATCGAAACCGCGCCGGAGGCGGTCATCGTGACCGGCAAGGCGGGCGTGATTGAAATATTCAACCAGGGTGCGGAGGCAATCTTCGGATACACGGCCGCCGAGGCCCTCGGGCAGCCCTTGGACCTTCTGATTCCCGCCGATGTGCGGGGTGCCCATCGGGTGCACATGGAGAGCTTCAAGGAATCGCATGAGCAACGGCGGATGATGGATGCCCGGCGCGAGATATCCGGCCTGCGCAAGGACGGCACCGCGTTTCCCGCCGCCGCCTCGGTTTCCAAATTTATCACCAACGGCGATGTGATCTTCGTGGCGATCCTGCGCGACGTTTCGGAGTTCAAGCGGGCGGAACTGCACCTGCGCGACGCCCTGGAGGATGCGGAAAAGGCGAACCGTGCCAAATCGGAGTTTCTCGCCACAATGAGCCACGAGTTACGCACGCCGCTGAACGCGATCCTGGGCTTTTCCGAGATACTCAGAAACGAATACCTGGGGCCCTTGGGCAACAATAAATATACGGAATACGCAGACCATATCTTCGACAGCGGCGAATATCTGCTGTCGTTGGTTAACGATCTGCTCGACTTCTCGGCAATCGAGGATGGGCGCCACACGCTCGATTGGGAATTGGTGTGTCTGCATCGGGCCGTTCATGACAGCTTGAACATCGTCCGCGACAAGGCGGCGGAAAAGGATATCAAGCTGATCGCCGATTTCGCGCCCGATCTGGGCGAAGTTCGGGGCGACCGCCGGGCCATTCAGCAGATTCTCCTCAACCTGCTGTCCAATTCCATCAAGTTCACACCGGCCGGCGGGACGATCCAGATTTCCTGCGTGCGTGTCGGCCCGGAGGTTAGGATTGCCGTTGCCGATACGGGCATCGGCATCCCGGCCGAGGTGATTTCGACCCTGACCAATCCGTTCCGGCATTCGACCAAAAATCCCTACCGCTCGACGACCGGATGGGGGTTGGGACTGCCGATCTCGAAATCCCTGATCGATCTGCATGGCGGCGCCATGACCATCGAAAGCGAGGTCGATAAAGGCACGACCATCACCGTGTCGCTGTCGTCTAATGCCCCCGGGTCTTGCGTCGAATGCCGGACTCCTGCCGAAAAGGTTAGCGGAACCTGCGTTTCCGGGGGCGCGCGCGATAGGACAAAACCCGGTTGACGCGGCGCTTTCCCGCCGCCCGGTCGATATCCGTCGGGGCCGGTTTGCGGCGTCTATCTTGAAAACCTTGCAATCCCTTGATTTTTACCCGGCTAGACGTCATGTTCTGGGGCGTTTCGGCCAAATTATTGGAGTGCTAATGGCGAAAGAAGACGTTTTGGAGTTTACGGGCACGGTGACGGAACTGCTGCCCAACGCCATGTTCCGGGTCAAACTGGACAACGAACACGAAATTCTTGCCCATACGGCGGGCAAAATGCGCAAGCACCGGATCCGGGTGCTTGCCGGCGATCGCGTCAATGTTGAGATGACGCCCTACGATCTGACCAAGGGCCGGATCACCTTTCGTTTCAAATAAAGTTTGGCGGACATGCCCATGGCTGGCCGCTTGATTCTCGCCTCGGCGTCACCCAGGCGGCTGGATTTGCTGTCCCAGGTCGGGATCGTGCCCGCCACCGTGGTACCCGCCGATATCGACGAGACGCCCCGGCCGAGCGAACAGCCGCGCGCGTTGGCACGGCGTCTGGCCTCGGAAAAGGCCGCCGCCGTGGCCAGGGACCATCCGAACGCCTTCGTCCTGGGGGCCGACACGGTCGTCGCCTGTGGCCGCCGGTCGCTGCCCAAGCCCGCCGACGAGGCCGAGGCCCGGCGCTGCCTGGACCTGTTGTCCGGGCGCCGGCACCGGGTCATCGGCGGCGTCGCCCTGGTCTGCCCGGGCGGGCGGGTTCTGGTCCGCGATGCGGTCACCGCCGTGCAGTTCAAACGCCTCAGCCGGGCCGAGGTCGATATGTATCTCGCCGCCGGCGAATGGCGGGACAAGGCCGGCGGCTATGCCATTCAGGGCCTTGCCGCACTGTTCGTCACGGCGATCAACGGCGATTACAACAATGTGGTCGGCTTGCCGCTCGCCCTGACGGCGGCGCTGCTGACCGGCGCCGGGGCGTGGTCCCCGGCGGGGAAAGGATAACCATGCGCGCCGACACGATCCTGATTAACGCCGGCCCGGGCGAGATGCGCGTGGCGCTGCTCGCCAAGGGCACGGTGGTCCAGGTTCTGTTCGAACGGGACAGCGACGAGGGCGTCGAGGGGGCGGTGTTCGCCGGGCGCGTGACCGCCATCAACCGCGACCTCAACGCCGCCTTCGTCGATATCGACGGGGCGGAACCCGGGTTCCTCGCCGCCGGCGACGCCCGGCAATCCGGCGACCAGCGCATCAAATCGATCACCGAAGCCGTCGGTGAGGGCGACAAGGTTCTGGTCCAGGCCGACCGCGAGGCCATGGACGGCAAGGGTCCGCGCCTGACCTGCCGCCTGACGCTGACCGGCCGCTTCGTGACCCTGCACCTGGGCGGCGAGGGCATGAAGTTCTCGCGCTTCCTCGCACCGGCCGAGCGTAAGGAACTTGAGGTGCTCGAGGAAATCCTGCCCGGCGACTGCGGCCTGACCTTTACCCCCGCCGCCGGCGGGGCGGAAATTTCCCAGATTTCCGCCGACCTTGATCGCCTGTTGGCCCTGCGCGACGACGTCGACGCCGCCTTCGACGATACGGTCAAGGCACCAGAGGCCTTGCTGGCGCCGCCCGACGCCATCGAGCGCGCCCTGACCCTGGCCGGGCCGCGCTGCCGCGTCATCGCCGACGATCCCGAGGCCCTGCGCCTGGTCCGGGAACTGGCCCCCGGCGTGACGGCCGAGGCCTGGTCCGGCAAGACCCCGCTGTTCGAGGAATTCGGCGTCGAGGAAGCCCTCGACGGGGTTCTCTCGCCCGTCGTCCCCCTGCCGTCGGGCGGGCGGGTGATCATCGCTGAAACCCCGGCGCTTACGGCCATCGACGTCGACACGGGCCAGACCAAGGGCGGCCCTCTCGGTTCCGGCTCGCCGCAGCGGCTCGCCGCCAAGACCAACCGCGAGGCCGTGACCGTGATCGCCCGCGAACTGCGCCTGCGCAACCTGGCGGGCCAGATCGTCATCGATTTCCTCGCCATGAAGGGCAAGAAGGAACGCCTGGAGGTGCTCGCCCAATTGCGCGGCGCGCTCGCCGGCGACCCGATCGAATGCCATGTTCTGGGCTATACGGGATTGGGTTTGGTCGAACTGACGCGCCGCCGCCGCGGCCCGTCCCTGACCCGCCTGCTGGCCCGCCCGGCGGGCCTGATCCCCGACCCGACGGCGGCGGGCCTGGCGGCACTTCGCCACGCCCTCGCGGTGCGGGGGGCAGTGATCCGCATCACCTGCGCCCCCGACGTGGCCGATGCCCTGGCCGGGCCGCTGAAGGACGCGCTGGACGACGCCAACGCCCGCACCGGCGGGGCGATTCGGGTGGAACGCGACGCTGCCCTCGGCCCGGGGCGGTTCGAGATCACGGAGGGTTAGGCCATGAGCGAGAAGACGGGCGCCAAGGTCGTGCCCCTGAAACGCAAACCCTGCCCGATCTGCAAGAGGCCGCCGGTCACCGAATATCTGCCCTTCTGCTCCAAGCGCTGCGCCGATATCGACCTCGGCCAATGGCTCGGCGAGGGCTATCGCATCCCGACCAACCAATCTCCCGAGGATCCGGACGCCGAGGGCGAGTATACCGAGGATTAAGCTCTGCCGCCCGGCCGCCCGACGGTGGGGGAGACGTCCGGAAACACTTGGAAATCCGCGTGAAAATTCCCCGCGCACCCGCGCTGGACAGGGCCTCGGATTTCTTCTATAAGCCACGTCTTGCCAACGGGCGGTGGCCTTTCAGGCCGTCGCCGACGCACGGTTTGCCCAGGTAGCTCAGTTGGTAGAGCATCGCACTGAAAATGCGGGTGTCGGTGGTTCAAATCCGCCCCTGGGCACCATTTCCCCTCAAGCATATTAATTCTACGCTGGTTTCCCGGCGTTCGGCTGAAATCCTTCAAAGGTTTGGCTTCGATTGTTCTCAAGGCGATCGACGGCCTCGCCCGCGCGGCGGCGGTTGGCCTTTTCGCGTGCCACCCGTTATGGGCGCGGAACACGGAGAGAACGCCGCCCCTGCGCGGTCTGCTAACCTGAACGGACCGCGCGGGACGCCATGATCGGAAGGTTTGCGACGCTTAGGCCGCCTTGGTCAAATCGTCGAACAACTGCGCGTTCGGGCAGAACCAGTGATAATCCTGAGCGCCGTCGAGGCCGGCCAGCCAGGAAAAGCAAGCGTCGGCATGTTTGCAGGCCTTGCAGCGCGCATTGGCCAGCCGCATGCGGTCTCGCGGCACACGAATGTCGTCGATATTGAGGGTTTTCATCGCTTCCGCAAGAAGCGGGGATCGGGCGGCGTCGTCGCTTTCAAGAAGATGAACCATGATGATGCTCCTCATCGTCCAGTGTGGTCATTATAAGGCCATCCTAGAAATCGAGCACAGGTCCGCATTGATCCAGGTCATCCGCACCGCCGTTTTCCGCGACAGGATGAAATGGGATCGGTGATCTCGTCAGGCGGTCGGCAGCGTCGCCCGCACGGTCGCCGAGCGGTCCCAGAGGTTCGGCACCTTGGTCGAGGAATAGCCCGAGACGAAGGGTTTGACCTCGTCCGTGTCCGGCTTGAACACATGACGCGAAACCGCGCCGATGTTGGCGCCGTAGACGTGGATGCTGATCGACGGCTTGTCGGCGAAGGAATTGGCGACGACGTGAATGTCGCCGATGGTCGGCGACACGGCTTCGACCTGGCCGGGGTTCAATTCGGCCTCGCCGCCAACCTGGTGCAGCTTGCCCTGGGTGTCCTGTTCGAAGCGGACTTCCTTTTCCGCCCCGCGCAGCATGCCGATCAGGCCCCAGACCGTATGGTCGTGGACGGGTGTCTTCTGGCCCGGGCCCCAGACGAAGCTGACGACGGAAAACCGCTCCAGCGGGTCGGCGTGCAGAAGATACTGCTGATAATACTCGGGATGGGGCTGGGCGAATTCCTCGGGCAGCCAGTCGTCGCGGGACACCAGAGTGCCCAGCAGCTTGCGGCCTTCGGCGATCAGGGTTTCCTCGGCGTCGGTCTTGGAAACGAGGTTCGTCATGGCGATGACGAAATCGCGCAGCGGGGCGATGGTATCGATGGAAGCGGTCATTCGGATGCCCTTCGTTTTTCTTCCTGTAGGGGGATGGATCGGCCGGAGGCCAGGGGAATAGATGCGGTGGGGGCACCAACAGCGCAAGGATTGAAGGGCGCCAGCGGTACCGCACCGCCGGCCAGGGCGCGTTCGACGGCGCCGGCGGCTTCGGTAACCTCGACGCCCAGGGCCTTGAAGCGGCCGGGGCGCAAGCGTTCCGCCGGGCCCGAAACGCCGATGGCGGCGATCACGCCGCCGGCCGGATCGTGGATCGGGGCGGCCACGCCGCAGACCGTTTCCTGCCATTCCCCGGCGTTGACGGCGTAGCCGCGCGTGCGGATGCCCGCCATTTCCTGAAGGAAGGCCTCCGCATCGGTGATGCTTTTGGGGGTGTGGGCGTGCAGGTTTTCGGCAAGCGCGCCGAGCGCCGCCTCACCCAAGGCGGCCAACATGGCCTTGCCCGTGGCGACGCAGCGCGCGGGTGCGCGGCCGCCGATCGCGGAATAGGCGCGCACCGGCTCGGGACTTTCCAGTTTGTGCAGATAGACCACCTCGTCCCCGTCGAGGACCGAGAGATGGACGCTTTCCCGCGTCCGCGCGAGCAGCGCCTCCATGGCCGGAAGGGCCAGTTGGCGGAGGTCGAGATGGCCGAGCATGGCCGTGCCCAGCTCCCACAGCCGGATCGCCGCCGCATAGGTGCCGGTGGCGGCGTCGCGCCGCACGTATCCCAGTTCCGTCAGGGTCTGCAACAGGCGGTGGGCGTTGCTCTTGCCCAGATCGACCCGCGCCGCCAGTTCCGACACGCCGAGCGCGCGGTCGCTATGGGCAAGCACCTCCAGAAGCGCCATGCCATTGACCAGGGTGTTGTTCATGCGACCACTCCGCCGGCCCGCCACCCGGCGATGTCTTCGGCGCTGAACCCGGCCTCGGCCAGGATTTCGTCGCTATGTTCGCCGACATGGGGCGGCGCACGGTCGATGGCGCCGCTGCCGTGGGCCAGCTTGAACCCCGATCCGACCAGGCGCAGGGGGCCGTAGGGCGAGTCGACTTCTTGCAGGAGCCCGCGTTCCGCGACCTGGGGATGGTCGGCGATTTCGTCGATGCCCTTCACCGTGGCGCAGGGCACGTCGGCCTCGGTCAGGCGCTGTTCCCAGGAGTCAGGATCGCCTTCGCGCATCGCTCCCTCGATCACGTCGCGGAGTGCGCCCGCGTTTTCCGTACGCGCCGCCCAATCGGCGAAGCGCGGATCGGCAAGTGCGTCCTCCCGGTCCAGCGCCTTCATCAGGTTGATGAACTGCTTTTCCAATAGGATCGCCAGGATGATGTAGCCGTTGCCGCAGCGGAAACGGTCGGCGGTCACCTTGCGGGTCACCGACAGGTTGCCGTATTGGCGCTGCACGAAGCCGGCGACGGTGTATTCGGTAACGTGCTGGGCCAGGAAATTAAGGGTCGAATCGAGCATGGAGACATCGACGAACTGGCCTTTGCCGGTCTGCGTGCGCTGGTGCAGAGCGGCGGAAACGGCGAAGGCGCCGGTCATCCCGCCGATCAGGTCGCAGGCGGCGAAGCCCGCGCGCATGGGCCCGCCCTCGGCCTCGCCGGTGATCGACATGATGCCGGACATCGCCTGGATCTTGCCGTCGAAGGCCGCCTTGGCGCTTTCCGGCCCGCTGTGGCCGAAACCGGAAACCGCGCAATAGATCAGTTTCGGATTGATCGCCTTGAGCGTTTCGTAGCCCAGGCCGAAACGGTCCATGACGCCGGGGCGGAAGTTTTCCCAGACGATGTCGGCGTCCTGGGCCAGGCGTTTGACGATCTCCTGGGCCTCCGGCTTTTTCAGGTCGAGGGTCAGGCTGCGTTTGTTCGCGTTGATCGACATGAAGGCCGGCGCCATGTTGCGGTCGACCCATTCCTGGCTGAGTTGGGCACGCCGGTTGTCCTCGCCGCCGATGGGCTCGATCTTGACCACGTCCGCACCCAGCAGCGCGAACTGATAGGTCCCGAAGGGCCCGGCGAAGAAACGGGTGAAGTCGAGAACCTTGATCCCATCGAAAGGGCGGGTGCCCGGCGCGGTCATGGCTTCCCCCCGGCCGCGGCCCGTTTCAATTCCTTTTCGCGCAGTTCCTTGGCGACGATGCGGGCGTTTTCCGCCTCGGCGCGCAGCGCTGCGACTTCCTCGGGCGAGCGGCGGGCGATGTTGCAATAGTCGCCCTTCCAGTCCGGGTCGTCGGACCAACGCAGCGGCGATTGCACCGTGGTGCGCGGGCCGATGGCGCTTTCCAACACGCGCAGGCCCAGCTCCAGCGTCTCCGCCTGGGATGTCGGGTCGTGCGGCCGCCCGGCGGCGTTGCCCAGGGGGAAGTCGCTGAACAGAAAGCGCGGCACGCCGCAATATTCGACGATGTCCTTGGCGCAACCCATGACCACCGTGGGGATGCCATTGGCTTCCAGATGGCGGGCGATCAGGCAGAGGGTCTGGTGACAGATCGGGCAGTTGGGGATCAGGATCGCCACGTCTGCGCCGTCTTCCCGGCAACGGTCGAGGATTTCCGGGCAATCGATATTGAGGGTGTGTTGCTGGCTGCGGTTGGTCGGCGCACCGTGAAAGCGTTTCGTCAGGCCGCCGATCCGCCCGGTCGCCACGGCGTCCCGCAGGGCGGTCAGGGGGAACCAGGCGCGGGCGTCTTCCATGCTGGTGTGAATCCGGTCGATGCCGACATGGGAAATGCGCAGGTCGTGCTCTTCCGCCGTGTCACCGGAATAGACCTGATAGAACTTGGCGGCGGAGTTGTAGGGCGCCCCCGGTCCCTGCGGGCCCTTGTCCGGCTGATAGGGGGCCGCCGTGGTGATGAAGGTTGCCTTCGATTGCGCCAGGGGCTTGGCCAGCGGCGTGAACGGTACCTCGATGTAATGGGCCCAGACATAGGGGTTGTCGTAGCCCAGCGCGAGATACCATTCCCGCGTCCGGCGCATATAGGGGACGGGTTGATCCAGTTCCGGCGCGAAGGCCAATCCGCCTTCGGCCTTCGGCGCGGTCTTGCGCGATGTCATCCTCTTGCCTCGTGCCTTGATTCCATGGGTCGGTTGGGTCTGGCGATCCGTTTGTTCTATTATATAGAACATGAATTCTATTAATTGGAAACGATTTTATCTTCGGCGCCGCGCGTTTGCCCTCGCGTGTCCCCGATACGTCCTACGGCATCTTGACCGATACCCGGCACATGTAGCCTTTGAGGTTGGCGTGGTCCGACAGCGGGTCGCGTTGGCTCTCGTCGGTCAGGTGGTTGACCGAGGCCCAGGGGTGGAACGGCTGCGCCTTGTCCCAGCCGATGGGGATGAACACCGTGTCCATGCGGATGCCCGCGTGCAGCCAGGCCCGGGCCGTGATCTGCCCATGGTCGGTTTCGACCGTCACCGCGCGGCCGTCCTCGATGCCGAGCGCCGCCGCCTTGGTCGGGTGGATCTGCACGTAAAGGTCCGGCCACATTTCCTGCGCCTGCCAGGCGTAATGGGTCCAGGAATGGAAGTGGGGGGCGGCGGGCCTGCCGGTGATCAATTGGAGGTCGAAGCCGCGTGCCTTCAACGCGCGGGCGGGGGAATCCGCCTCCGGCTGCACGATGCGCGATGCCACGGTGTCGGCCGGGGTTTTCGCGAAGGGGCTGCGCACCGCGCCGCCGGTGTCGTCGCGCACCGCATAGGGCAGGTCGATGAGCTGTTCCCGGTCCGTATAGAACTCGGGCAGGGCGGAAAGGCCGAGGGTCCGGAACTTGGCCTCCAGCGCCTCGGTCCAGAATTCCAGCTTGCCGCTTTTGGTCGGGAAGCGGTGGCCCTCGGGCCGGCCCAGCGCCGTCGTGCCCTCCAGGTGCAGGGTCTCGATCTCGGGCGCGTCCTCGTCGGCCACGGGCACGCGGACCCAGCGCCAGGGCACGGAATGCAGGCGCTTTTGCGTGCAGCCCTTCATCCAGGGGTCGTTGATGCACATCTCGTCCCAGAACAGGGCGCTGTCCTTGTACTTGTCCTGCAGCACGTCGTCGAAGCCGAACCGCTTGCCCAATTCGATCCAGATCCAGCCATCGGCCTTGGCCTCGCCAGGCGGCTCGATGACCTTGTCGATCCACACCACGCGGCGGTCCTCGCTGGCGCGGCTGATCTCGCCTTTTTCGACCCCCGTGGCGGCGGGCAGGACATAATCCGCATAGGCGCTGGTTTCGTTGGCGAACAGTTCGATATGCACCAGCAGGTCGAGGGATTTAAAGGCCGCGCGCACGCGGTCCTGGTGGGGCCAGGCGGAAAGCGGATTGTTGCAGGTGATGAAGGCGCGCAGCGGATAAGGGTCCGCCGTCTGCATGGCGTCGAGCCAGCGCGCCGGGTTGACCCCGGCCATGGGCTTTTCCGGATGGCGGATGCGGTTAGGGGGCGCGTTGGCGACCACCGGCGACGGCGTGCCGAAATTGAAGAAGGCGCCGCCCTTGCGCCCGATGTTGCCGGTGATGGCGGCCAGGAACATCAGGGCGCGGTTGGTCTGCGTGCCGTTGGCGTGCTGGTTGACGCCGCGCGCGGCGAACATCACGCAGCCGTCGGCATGGGCGATTTCTTCCGCCAAGGCGCGAATCTGCGCCGCCTCGATGCCGGTGATCCCGGCGGCCCAGTCCGGCGAATAGCCCATGTCGAACAAGTAGTCGCGCCAGGCTTCCCAGCCCTCGGCCCAATTGGCGCAGAACCGCCTGTCGTGCAGATTGCACTGAAACACATGATGGGCAAGGGCCAAGGCCAGCGCCAGGTCCGTGCCCGGGCGGATGCCGAGCCACTGGTCGGCCTTGCTGGCGGTCACGGTCAGGCGCGGGTCGACCACCACCATGCGGGCCCCGTTCCTGAGCCGCCAGTCGTTGATCATGCCGAAGTGAACGGGCCGGGATTCCGCCTGGTTGTCGCCGAAATAGACGTAGAGCGCCGCACTGCCCAGGTCGCCCGGGGTATAGCTGTTGCCGCTGCCGAGCATGCCGATGGTCTGATCGTAGGCGACGGCCTTGGCTTCCGAACAGAACGGTTCCGTATCGGTAAAGTTCGGCGTGCCCCACATCTGGGTGAACAGGCGGATGTAGCCCTTGCGGGTCAGCGTGCCCGTGCGCGTGCCGGCGAAGATGGCGAGGGCTTCCGGGCCGTGTTCGGCGCGCACGGCCTCAAGCTTGGCCGCGATCTCGTCCAGCGCCTGATCCCAGCTGATGGGTTCGAACTTGCCCTCGCCCCGTTCGCCGACGCGTTTGAGCGGCTGGGTCAGGCGGTCCGGGCTGTTGTGAAGCTGCAGCAGGAACTGGGATTTGGGGCAGACCTTGCCCTTCCATTGCGGGTCGTCCTCGTTGCCCGTGACGCGGATGACCTTGCCGTCCTTCAGGTGGTACTGCGTCGGGCAGCAGTTGAAGCAGATGTTGCAGCCGCCGGGCACCACCGTGTCGGGGGTGCGCTCTGCCCGGGTCGAACGATAGGGAAAGACCACGTCATCGGGGGTCAGCGCGCCGCGCCGGGCCGGGTCGTCGATCACGGCGGGGCGGTGACGGCCCACCATGCTAAATCCCTCGGCTGCGGGGGTGCCGGCCTTGATGCGCTCCAGGAAAATGTTGGCGGGGTTCAACAGAAAGGCGTCATGATCGATCGCCCGCCGGCCCTCGGCGGCGATGGTATCCAGATGATCGGCGCGGTCGCCGAAGGTGATGGCCTCGCCGGGACAGACGGTGGCGCAGGCGGGCTTGCGCCCGACCGCGCGCCGGTCGTGGCACAGGTCGCACTTGACCGCGTGATGGTCGGTCGCGTCATAGCCCATGGCGCCGTAGGGGCAGGCGATGACGCATTCGCCGCAGCCGGTGCAGCGGTCTTCGTTGATGCGGACGACGCCCGTGTCCGCATCCTTGAAGATCGCCTTGGGAGCGACGGGACAGGCGCGCAAACAGGCGGGGCGTTCGCAATGCTGGCAAGACAGGGTCAGGAAATCGAGCGCCGGGCGCTCCAGATCGCCGAGCCAGACCACGCGGTTGCGGTTTTCGCCCGGGCCCAGGCCGTGTTCGGCCTTGCACGCGGCCTCGCAGCTTTTGCAGCCGATGCAGCGTTCCATGTCGATCATCAGGGACAGGCGGGACATCTCTGCTTTCTCCTACCAGGCCGCCAGATGCCACCAGTAAATGTCGCGTCCTTCGGCCACGTAACCGGCGAAGAACGTAACCATAATGACGTGCAGGATCAGGCCCGCGAGAAACAGCCAGGCGAGCGCCATGTGGATCGGCCGCCACCAGGCCTGCAGCCGGGACACGGACCGGCGCGCGCCGATCAGCCGCGCCTCTTCCCGGGCCAGCCGGGCATAGGCGAGGGATTTCAGAGGCGCCGTCAGGAAATGCCGCAGGGTGGGCGAGAACAGGGCCTCGCTGGCCTGGGGGTCGAGGCGTGCGAGCAGCGCGGTCTTTGTGTCGATGAGGGCGCGCAGCGCGGCCTTCAGGTCCGGGGCGGCGGCCTGGAACGGGGTGGACTTGCGCCCGAAGGTCGATGCCATGCGGGAGGACACATGCACCCGCGCCACCACACCGCTCAGGACGAGCAAAACCAAGCAGGCGATCAAGACCAACGGCGGGCCGGAGAACGCGGCGGCGGCGTGGAGGGAGACCAGGAACATGCCGAGCAGGCTTGCCCCCACGTGCAGGATGAACAGCCGGTTGGGAATTTGGCTGTGCCCGGACCGCTTGCCCAGGGAGAACAGGAAGGGCGCCAGCAGCAGGACCGCGCCCAAGGCCGCCAGGGGCTGCAAGATCTCCGTGCCCGGGCGCTGCCAGAGGGCGGGCAGGAACGGCTTGGCGGCAAGATAGCCCAGAATCGCCAGCGTCAGCGCCGCGACCCAGATCAAAAGCCGCCGGTTCGCGAGGTCGGGCCGCCCGGCCGAATTGATCGGTGCGGTTCCATCAGGTTTGGTCACAGGCGTCTGCGCGGTCGTGGTCATGTCCTCAAGGGTACGGCATCGCCAGTCACTGGGGAATGTCTCCCGCGACGGCGCAGCGGATCATATGACGATTTTCCGACATGTCGTAATCGGCCACCGCACGATGGCAGGTCGACCGATTGTCCCAGATCACCAGATCGCCCACGCCCCACATGTGGCGGTAGATGTATTGCGGCTGATAGCAATGCTCGAACAGCATGTCGAGGATACGGCGGCTTTCGGCGAACGACAGTTCGTTGATCCGCCGGGTGAAGCCGGGATTGATGTAGATCGCCTTTTTCCCCGTTTCCGGATGGCTGCGGATCACGGGATGGGTCACGGGCGGGACCTTGGCTTTTTCCTCCGCCGTCAGGGGCGGGCGGTCGGGCAGGTGGGCGAAGAAGGTGTCGTAGACGTTGGTGTAATCGTGGGTTGCGGTCAGGCCGCCGAGAAACTCCTTCATGGGTTCCGACAGGTCGTCATAGGCCTGCGTCATGCTGCAGAACATGGTGTCGCCGCCGTAGCTGGGGATTTCCTTGGAATGCAGGAACGATCCCTGGGTCGGGCGCTTCATGTAGGACAGGTCCGAATGCCAGTACTGCCCGGCGTAGATGGCGCCGATCGGCTTGCCTTCCTTCTTGACGTTGGAGATCAGCAAGACTTCCGGATTCTCGACCATGTTGAACTGCTTCAGCACGTGGGCTTCCAGCGGCCCGAACTTTTTCGACAACTCGACAAGTTGGTCCGGCGTCAGGTTCTGGCCGCGCAGCACGATAACTTCGTGATCGAGAAAGGCCTGGTATAGGGCTGGGAACAGGTTGTCGTAATTACCCTCGGCAAGGTTGAGGCCCGTGATCTCGGCCCCCAGGGCGCCAGCCAGGCGTTTTATTCCGAGTCCGGATTGCGTCGTGGTCATGGTTCCTTCCGGCATCGCTTGCTCCGATAGTCTCTGTGTGGATTCGAATTGCGGAAGAGTGTAGCGGCGCCGGACTATGCCCATGAAATACCTTTGATCGACCAAAATATGCCTAAATGATATATCAAGGGATTGTCCGACATCGCCGGAGTGCGTCCCTTGAACCTGAAGGCCCTGCAGTATTTCCATGCCGCCGCCCGTTACGGCAGCATCGCCCAGGCGGCGGCCCATCTGCATGTCGCGCAGCCGGCCGTCAGCCGCCTGATCCGAAAATTGGAACGGGATTTGGGCGTGTGCCTTTTGACCCGCACGGCGCAGGGCGTGTCCCTGACGGGGGAGGGCGATCATCTTCTCGCCCGCACGGCCCCGATCTTGAAACTGTTGGACCAGACGCGGGCCGAGGTCCGAAACTGGGATCAGGAGCCGGCCGGGCCGGTGTCGGTGGCGCTGATGCCCGCGGTGGCGCCCCTGGTCGCCCCCCTATTGGTTCGCCGCGTGCGCGACCGGCATCCGAAGGTTCTGCTCAGCCTGTCGGAAGGGCTCGGCACCGTCATTTCCGACGGGGTGCTGACCGGGCAGTTCGACCTGGGTCTGTTCCATGCGGATAGAGAGGTCCCGTCGCTCGCGATCGCCCATCTGTTGGACGAGCCCATGTTCCTGATCGGGCCGGACGACGGGGCGGGCGGGGGCCGGGAAACGATTGACCTCGGCGACCTTGCGGATTTCCCCCTGCTGCTGCCCGAGGCCCCCAACCCCATGCGCCGCATGATTGACCGGCTGACCGCGGACCGGGGCCTTGCCCTCGACATCCGCGAGACCGTCAATTCGACGGCCATGATCAAGGCCATGGTGGCGGCGGGGCTGGGGTACACGATCCAGAGCTACAGCTTTTTCCATGAGGAAACGCAGCAGGGCAGCCCCCGGTTCCGGGTTCTGAAGATCGAGGGCATGTCGCGCAACTGGTCGCTGGCCCGGCTTGAGGGCCGGCCGCTGGGCGGCGCCGTGCTGGCCGTCGCCGGGATTCTGACCGACATCGCCCGGAATTTGGCCGATGCATTACCGGCAGCCGCCGGTGGGGTGACGCTCAGGACTTGATGCGCGTGCCCAGGTCCAGAATGTAGGGCGAGGGCGGGATAAAGAAATCCTGGTAATAAATTGGCCGGGCATCGACGGAATAGGCCGTGACGTTGACCGTCGAGGCCATGGCGCCGTCGGGCCAGGCGCAGCCGCTGGTGACATAGGCAGGCGGCATTTCCACGCGCAGCCGCTGGCGGATGTGGTGCACCGGCATGTGATGATGTTCGGCCATGACTTCGTGGAAATTCGCGCCGTCGAGCGCGGAGAGCGGCGGATCGACCAGTTCGGGATGGCGGTCGGCCAAGGCGTAGAACACGGCGTAGATTTCCATTGCCTTGTCGATGGTGACGATGCGGTCGATGCGCACGACCTTGTCCCGGCCCTGGTCGATGGCGGCGGACCAGGGACCCTTGTCGCGGCTGACGCGGCGGTCGATCACGCGAGTATAGACGGGCAGCAGATCATTGGGCCCGCCGTCCGCGGTGCGGAACAGGAAGTGCCAGGGCTCGGCCACCTGATTTCGCAGGGAGGCGACGGTGGTGCCGCTGCCACGCCGCCGATGGATCAGGCCGTCGTCGACCAGGCTGCGCAATGCTCGTTGCACCGTGCCGAGGGAACAGGGGGTTACCGCTGCCCATTCGCTTTCCGTCGGCAGGCGCGACCCCGGGGTCCAGAAGCCGTCGGCGATGGAGGCGGTGATCGCCTGACGCAGGCGTTCGTGCTTGGGCAGGTCGTCCTGCGCGGGCCAATAGAGCCGGAGAAACTCTCCATATCCGCCGGGCACGTCCGTCTGCATTCGCGCGAAGCCTCTTGAATCATATGAGGATGTGATCAATCCCCACTTTTACGACGAGACGGCCATCATGACCATCCCGCTTGACAATGTAATTAACTATATAGTTACTCGAGTATCGCATTCATCGCGCGTTTCGCGCCAAAAAAACCGGCCGGCTGACCGAAAATCGGCCGCCAGAACAGGGAACACCACCCAGATGGAACCCAAAAACCTTATCATTCTGATGTCGGACGAGCATACCAAGTCTGTCACCGGCTGCTACGGCCATCCGTTCATCTCGACTCCCAATATCGATGCTCTGGCGGCCGGCGGCACGCGGTTCGACGCAGCCTATACTGTCTGCCCGGTCTGCGTTCCGGCACGGGCCAGTTTCGCCACCGGCAAATACGTTCACCAGATCGGCGCTTGGGACAACGCGACGCCGTTCGACGGCACGCAGGCCAACTGGCATGCGCTGTTGCGAGACCGGGGCCATCAGACGGTTTCCATCGGCAAACTGCATTTCCGTTCCGGCGAGGACGACAACGGCTTCGCCGACGAGGAACTGGCCATGCACATCATCGACGGCAAGGGCGACCTTTTGGGCCTGATCCGCGACGAGGACACGCCCAAGCGGGGGGCGTCCTGGAAAATGGCCAAGCTGGCCGGCCCGGGCGAGAGCATGTACACGCGCTATGACCGCGACATCACGTCGCGCGCGCAGTCCTGGCTGTACGAAGAGGCGCCCAAGTATGCGGACAAGCCCTGGGTGCTGTTCGTGTCCTTCGTGGCACCACACTTTCCGCTGACCGCGCCGTCGGAACATTTCTACCGCTATTACAACCGCGATCTGCCGCCGCCCAAGCTCTACGACAAGCGTAGTTCGCCGATTCATCCCTATATCGATGATTACCGGTCGATCTTCACCTACGACGAACACTTCAAGACGCCGGACATGGTCAAGCGCGCGCAGGCGGGCTATCTCGGCCTGATTTCCTTCATGGACGAACAGGTCGGCCTGATCCTCCGCGCCATGGAGGATGCCGGGCTGTCTTCGGACACGCGGGTGCTCTACACCACCGACCACGGCGACAACATGGGCAACCGGGGGGCCTGGGGCAAATCGGTGATGTACGAGGAAGCCGCCGCCGTGCCGCTGATCCTTTCCGGGCCCGAGATCCCCAAGGGCAAGGTCGTCAAGACGCCGGCGACCCATTGCGATATCTATCCCTTCATCATGGATTGCGTGGGTGCGGCCGACGGCGAAACTCTGCCCGCGGACTTGCCGGGCAGCAACCTGCTGGACTTGGCAGCGGGGGCAGCGCCCGACCGCGTGGCCTTTTCCGAATATCACGGCATGGGGTCCAAAACGGCGGCCTTCCTGGTCCGCAAGGGAGACTGGAAGCTGATCCATTACGAGGACTATCCCGACCAGTTGTTCAACCTGGCCGACGATCCCGAGGAACTTTCGGATGTGGCGGACGATCCCGCCCATGCCGGGATCATGAAAGATCTGGCGGCGGAACTGCGGAAAATCTGCGATCCTGCCGCCGTCGACAAGGCCGCGCGCAAGACCCAGGCCCGTATGATCGTGGAAAACGGCGGCAAGGAAGCCATCATCAAGCGGGGCGACCTGGGCTTTTCCGTGCCGCCCGGCGTCCAGCCCATGTTCGATTAACCAGGAGACCGAAAATGACGTCCAACGTACCTTTCGCCATGGTGCCGCTGCCTGGCGTGCGATCCCAGAAACCGCGTAAGACCGGCCTGACCATGATGATGGACTGGGGCCTGCCCATGAACCGGGTGGCCGATTACATGGACCTGCTGGCCCCCTACGTCGATCTGGCCAAGATCGTGGTCGGCACGGCGCGGCTTTATCCCGAGGACTACCTAGTCAAGAAACTGGCGCTGTATAAATCCTACGACGTGACGCCGTTCCTGGGCGGGCAGTTCTCCGAATACGTCTTCGCGACCCAGGGGTGGTCGGCCATGCCGGGATTTTTCGCCGAGGCCAAGCGCCTGGGTTTCGATGCGCTCGAGGTTTCCGACAACTGCGTGCCGCTGGACGATGCGGAGCGCGCCAAGATGATCAAGATGGCCATCGCCGAGGGCCTGGAAGTCCATGGCGAGGTCGGATCGAAGGTCGTCAATCAGACGCCCCAGGACCTGATCGACCAGACCCAGGTCTGTTTCGACGCCGGCTGCGAGATCGTGCTGGTCGAGGGGGCCGAACTGGTCACCGACGGCAAGGTCAACGAGGCCATGATGTCGGCCTTGAAGGACGGCCTGGACCTGGAACGCACGTTGCTGGAGCTGACGGGCCCCTGGATCAAGGGTGTGACCCTCAACGATGTGTTCGAATTGAAGAAGTTCCTGCTGGGCGAATTCGGCCCCGAAGTGAACTTGGCCAACGTCCAGCCCGACGACGTGATGGAGACCGAGGCCCAGCGCTGCGGCCTGTCCGTGGTCGGACCCAAGACGCGGGCCGAAGCGGCGGAATAGCCGCCTTTAATTGTATACAATTTACAGGCGGCTATTCCGCGCGTTATCGTCTTGTCCCGAGCACGAGACCACGGACGATCTCCCATGTACAAAACACACGGTTCCCATTGGGGAGCGTTCGAAGCCCGCGCCGAAGACAACCGCATCGTCGATATCCGGCCCCTTGCCGGCGATCCCGACCCATCGCCGATCCTGGACGGCATGGCCGAAGGCGTGCATCACGACTGCCGCGTCAAGGCGCCGGCCATCCGCGAAGGCTGGCTGAAGCATCGCGACCGGGCGCGGGGCGGCGACCGCTTCGTCGAGGTGCCCTGGGACGAGGCCCTCGACATCGTCGCCGAGGAACTGCGGCGGGTGAAGGACACCCACGGCAACGAAGCGATCTTCGCCGGGTCCTACGGCTGGTCCAGCGCCGGGCGCTTCCACCACGCCAAGACCCAGATGCAGCGCTTCATGAACTGTTTCGGCGGCTACACGGGGCAGAAGCACAGCTATTCGCTTGCCGCCGGGCTGGCCATCCTGCCGCATATCGTGGGCGATTTGGCGCCGCTGCGGGGATTGACCGCCTGGGACTCCATTGCCGAGGCGACGGACACCCTGGTCGCCTTCGGCGGCATTCCCATTCGCAACACCCAGGTGGAGCCGGGGGGCACCGCATCCCACACCACCGTGCCCTGGCTGAAGAAACTCGCGGCACGCGGTGCGCATGTGGTCAGCATCACGCCACTGCGCGACGACACGCCGGACTTCCTCAATGCCCAATGGATCGCGCCCCGGCCCAACACGGACGTGGCCCTGATGCTGGGCCTGGCCCATACCCTGGTCGCGGAAGATCTCCACGATCCGGACTTCCTCGCCACCTACGCGGTCGGCGCTGACCAATTCCTGGCCTATGTGACGGGTGCCGCCGACGGCCGGGCGAAATCGGCCGATTGGGCGGCGGACATCTGCGACGTGCCGGCGGACACCATCCGCGCGCTCGCCCGCCGCATGGCGGCGGGGCGCACCATGATCGCCACCAGCTATTCCCTGCAACGCGGCGACCATGGCGAGCAGACCTTCTGGATGACCATGGCCCTGGCCTGCCTGCTGGGCCAGATCGGCCTGCCCGGCGGCGGCTTCGGCTTCGGTTACGGCAGCATGCACGGCCAGGGCAACCCCGTGCCCAAGATGCCGTCGCTGACCCATTCCGCCGGGACCAACCCCACGGGCAGCTTCATCCCCGTGGCGCGGGTCACGGACCTGTTGCTCAACCCGGGTGGGGAATACGATTTCGATGGCGAACGGCGGACCTATCCGGAGACCAAGCTGATCTACTGGTGCGGCGGTAATCCGTTCCACCATCACCAGGACCTCAACCGCCTGCTGGAGGGCTGGCGGCGGCCCGATACGGTGATCGTAAATGAGCCCTGGTGGACGCCGACGGCCAAGCTCGCCGACATCGTCCTGCCCGCCACGACGACGCTGGAACGCAACGACATCGGCCATTCATCCCGCGACCGTTTCCTGGTCGCCATGAAGCAGATCGTCACGCCGCAGTTCGGCGCACGCAACGATTTCGACATCTTCCGGGGCCTGGCCGGCCGCCTGGATATCGAAGCCGCCTTCACCGAAGGCCGCGACGAGGACGCCTGGCTGCGCCATCTTTACGACCAGGCGCGTCAGGGCGCCGGGCCGCTCGCCAACCGCATGCCCGATTTCGACGCCTTCTGGGAACAGGGCATCCTGGAACTGGAGGCGCCCGAGAAGCCCCATGTGGTCTACGAAAGCTTTCGCGCCGACCCGGCCGCCAATCCGCTGCCGACGCCGTCGGGCAAGTTCGAAATCTTTTCAGAGACCATTTCCGGGTTCGGCTATGACGACTGCCCGGGGCACCCGGTCTGGCGGGAACCGGCGGAATGGCTGGGCGGGGCATCGGCGGCGAAATGGCCGCTGCACCTGATTTCCAATCAGCCGAAGCACAAACTGCATTCCCAGCTTGATTTCGTCGGTCCCAGCCGCGCCGCCAAGCAGGACGGACGGGAGCCCGTGTTCCTATCGCCCGCTGACGCCAAGGCGCGGGGGATCGCCACCGGCGACGTTGTCCGCCTGTTCAACGGGCGGGGCGAAACCCTGGCCGTGGCCGTGATCAGCGACGACGTGCGGGACGGCGTGGCGCAACTGCCGACGGGGGCCTGGTTCGATCCGGCCGACTGGGCGGCCTCGGGCGCCCTGGAACGGCACGGCAACCCCAACGTCCTGACCCTGGACAAGGGCACGTCCAAGCTGGGCCAGGGGCCGATTTCCCATACCACCCTGGTCGAAATCGAAAAATTCGACGGCCAAGCGGATGTACCCGAGCCCTTCCGGTTGCCGGAGGTCGTGGTCCTGCCCGCCGCCGAATAGACGGGATTTAGAGCAGCTTCAGAACGCCCTTAAGGTCCTTGCCCTGATAGGTCGGGCCGAGAGCCGGGTCCATGGGTAGGTCGCCCGTGCGGTTTGACCAGTAGCAGGTCATGCCGTAGGCGATGGCACCCACCACGTCGCCCGCACCCCCCGCGACATGCAGGATGTCCCTTGATCCGATGCCGAGCACGCGGGTCGGCAGCTCGTAAACCGAGGGATGGGGCTTGTAGAAACCGGCGGTTTCCGAGGACAGCACATAATCGAAGGCTCCCGGCCCGAACACGCCGGCGACGCTGTCCAACTGGTCCTGGTCGCCGTTGGACAGGATCGCGGTGGCGTAGCCCTTTTTCTTGATCGCCTGCATCACAGAAGGCGCTTCGGGCCAGGGCGTCAGCGTGCCCCAGCCGGCGACCAGCTTCTTCTTCGTCGCGGCGTCCACCTTCTTACCGGCCTTGCCCAGCGCATAGTCGAGGCCGATGGCCGTGCAGTCCTTGAACGGCATGCGGCCCTTGCCCAGTGAGTTGCTGGCCGCGGCGCGGCTCATCTGCACCTGGCGCCAAGTGCGGGAAAAGGCCGCCGCCTTGTCCTGTCGTATGCCCAGGGTCTTCTGCACGATGGCGGTCAGGCTCGACTGGATGTCGAGCAGGGCCGAAAAGACGTCGAAGGTGACGAGTTTATAGGGCTGGGTCATGGCGGTCTCCTTGGTGTTCCTGCGGGGGCGTTCCGGGCAAAAAGATACCCTCTCCCCAGGATGAGGAGAGGGTGGGTTTTGTTCACATTCCGATGATCAGACCGGGCGCGTGCCGCGCACGGTGGTCCGGTGCATGGAGCGTTCCAGGCTGAGGTCGTAGTCCGTGGCCCGGTGCATGGTGCAACGGTTGTCCCACATCACCACGTCGCCCTGCTGCCATTTGTGGCGGTAGACGAACTGGTCCTGGGTCGAATGTTCGAACAGATGTTCCAGAAGGTCGCGGCTCTCGTTGTCGCCCATGCCTTCGACGCGCGAGGTGAAGCCCTCGTTGACGAAGATCGCCTTCTTGCCCGTTTCCGGATGGGTGCGGGCGATCGGGTGGATGACATCGACCCACTGGGACAGTTCTTCCTCGGTCTTCACCGGGCGCACGCCGGCGTTCATCATCGCTTCGTAGCGGGTGCGATAGGTATGAACGGCCTTGAGGCCCTCGATCTTCGCCTTGGTGGCATCGTCGAGGGCGTCATAGGCGGCCGTCATGTCGGCGTAGAGGGTGTCGCCACCCTCGGGCGGGGTGATCAGGCCGTGCAGGATCGAGCCCATGGGCGGGACGTCTTCGTAGGTGATGTCCGAATGCCAATAGGCGCCGCCGTTGTTGATGGGCTGCGCCCCGCCCCGGCCCCGGTTCGACAGAACCAGGATCTCGGGGAATTCGGGGTGCAGGATTTCCTTCACCGTGTGGCGCTGCAGGTCCCCGAAGCGGCGGGAATATTCCAGATGCCGCTCCATGGTCAGGTCCTGCTGGCCCCGGACCACGAGAACCGGATAGGCCATCCACGCCTTGTGCAGGTCGGCGATGGTTTGGTCGTCCAGGTCCATGTTGAGGTCGAGGCCCACGACTTCCGCCGCCAATGGATTATCAAGCGGCTTCACGGGGATTTGGATGGTCATGGTCACGGGATGGTCTCCGAGGTTTGTTAGCGCTGCATACCCCAGCGGCTGACGGTCTTCAGTTCGATGTTGCGGAAGATCAGGTTTTCCACGGTGATCCCGATGAGGATGACCATGAACAGGCCGGCGAACACACCTTCGGTCTCGATGTTCTGAGACGATTCGAAGATGTACCAGCCCAGCCCGCCGCCGCCCGATGAGGCGCCGAATACAAGCTCGGCCCCGATCAGGGTGCGCCAGGCAAAGGCCCAACCGACCTTCATCCCGGTCATGATCGACGGCAATGCCGCCGGAACCAGGATTTTGACCACGAAGGGAACGCCCGTGAGACCGTAGTTCTCACCGATCATGCGCAGGGTGCTGGACACGTTCTTGAACCCGGAATGGGTGTTGAGCGCGACCGCCCACAGCACGGCATGGACCAGCACGAAGACGAGGCTGCCGGTGCCCAGGCCGAACCACAGCATGGCCAGCGGCAGCATGGCGATGGACGGCAAGGGGTTGAACATGGCCGTGGCCATGGCGATGAAGTCACCGCCCAGGCGGCTCGACGTGCCCCACAGAACCAGGACCGCGGCGATGGCCATGCCGGTGGCATAGCCGATCAGCAGAACCTTGACCGAGAACCAGACCTTCGCGAGAAGTTCTCCGTCGATGAGATCCGTGACAAGCCGGTCCAGAGCGGACAGGAAGGTCGGAAACATCAGGGGTTCGACATTCATGATGACCGTATAGGCCTGCCATACGGCAACCAGGCTGAACAGAATGAAGGCCTTGCGGACGCCGTTGATGTTCCAGATTTTCTCGAAAAAGGACAGCTTAACGGCGACATCGCCGGTATGGGCAAGGGCGATGTCTTCGTTGATGAACTCAGGCCGGATGATCGGTTCGGGAAGGGTTCTTTGAGTGCTCATGACGATTGCATCCCCCAACGCCGGATGGTCCGTGTTTCGATCGTCGAGAAAATCAGGCTCTCGACCAGCACGCCGACCAAAATGACCGTGAACAGACCCGCGAAGACATAGGGAATCTGCATATCCATCTGGTTCGCGAAGACGAACCAGCCGAGGCCGCCCGACTGCGTGCCCGAGGTATCGGCAATGGCGCCGCCGAACACCAGTTCGGCTGCGATCAGGGTCCGCCAGGCATAGGCCCAGCCGACTTTCAGGCCCATCAGGATGGACGGGAAGGCCGCCGGGATCAGCAGTTTAACCACGTAGGAGACACCCTTGAGGCCGTAGTTGCGGCCGACCATGCGCTGGGTGTCGGAGACTCCCATGAAGCCCGTATGGGCGTTCAGCGCCACCGGCCAGATGACCGAGTGCAGGAGCGTGAACACCACCGAGTTCGACCCCAGCCCGAACCACAACAACGCCAAAGGCAACAATGCGATGGCGGGCAGCGGATTGAGCATGGCCGTCAGCGTCGACAAGACGTCGCTGCCGAACCGGGTCATGATGGCGGCCGTCGTCAGAAGCGTGGCGATGACCAGTCCGATGACGTAGCCGGTAAGCAGCACCGTCATCGAATTCTTGATCATGATCAGCAGCTGATCGTTGACCAAGGCGTCATAGAGGGCGACGGTCGTGTCCGAGAACTTGGGCAGGATGTATTCGGAAACGCCGGAAAGCTGCGTGTAGATCTCCCAGGTCAGCATGAGGGCGACCAGGATGGTCAGCTTGCGCACGCCATCCATGTCGACGAGCTTTTCCCACAACGACAGCTTGCGCGCGACGTCGCCGTGGGAAGCCTCGGAAAGGTCGCCGGCGTCGAATTCGGGCCGGACGACCGTTTGCGGAAGTGTGCTCATCAGCGTTCGGCCTCGGCCGCCGCCAATTCGTCTTCCAGAATGCGGTCCGCGAACAGCATGTTGTGGATTTTGGTCTTCAGTTCCCCGAATTCAGGATCACCCGTGCTGGCGTGGGTCAGATGATGGGCGTTCAGTTCCGCCTTCACCTGGCCCGGATGGGGCGACAGCACCAGAATGCGCGAGCCGACGATCAGGGCTTCCTCGATGGAATGGGTGACGAACAGCACCGTGAAGTGTGTGTCTTCCCACAGCTGAAGCAGTTCTTCCTGCATCTGCAGACGCGTCAGTGCGTCAAGCGCCGCGAAGGGTTCGTCCATCAAGAGAATGTCCGGTTCCATGGCCATGCCGCGGGCGATGGCCACACGCTGCTTCATGCCGCCGGACAGCATATGCGGATAGGTGTCCTCGAAGCGGTCGAGCTTCACCTTCTTGATGTACTCCATGGCGATGTCGTTCGCCTCGGCCTGTGTCTTGCACCGGCCGCCGTTGGTCAGTGCGAAGGTGATGTTCTCCTTCACTGTCTTCCAGGGCAGAAGCTGGTCGAATTCCTGGAACACCATGACCCGGTCGGGCCCCGGTTCCTTGATGTCGACCCCTTTCAGCCGCATGTTGCCCTCGACCGGCTTGAGATAGCCCGCGACCCCTTTCAGCAGGGTGGACTTGCCGCAGCCCGAGGGGCCGAGCAGGACGAAGCGATCAGCCGGATAAACCTTGAACCCGACCCGATACGTCGCCGTGATCAGGTGTTCCTTGGTCTTGTACTGAAGTGTGACACCGTCGACATCCAAAAGGGGGTCAACGGCGGCCGCGGCGGGGGAGTTCCCCGCCGCGGTGTGGGCGCCTTGATCCATGGTTAGCTACCGCTCAGGTCGTGGTTGTTTTCCCAGAAGTAGTCTTTCCAGCTACCCGGCATGTTCTTGATCGATCCGATGGAGTGCATGAATTTCGCGAACTCCATGGTCCGGCTGGGCATGATCGAATAGTGCATTTCGCTCTTGTCCTTGATCATCGCCTTGATGTCTTCAAGCGGCAGCTTGGACTTGGTGAACTTGTGGAACAGCGCGGCGGCACGGTCCGTGTCCTCGTTGATCCACTTGGCGGCCGCGCGGAAGGAATCGCCGACGCATTTGAACAGTTTCGGGTTGTCGTTCTTCCACTTTTCGGTGTTGTAAAGTGCGACGGTCGTATGCTCACCGCCCAGCACGTCATAAGAGGTCATGACCGTGTGGACCTTGCCGGTTTTCAGTTCCTGGTAGGATGTCGGCAGGGTGGCGAAATGGCTTTTCACGGCCTGTCCGCCGGCCAGCAGCGCCGCTGCAGCGGACGGATGCTTCATGGACACGGTGATGTCGTCGAGCTTGAACGCTTCCTTGTCGCCCCACTTCTTGGCCGCGGCCATCTGCAGGACCACCGCCTGGATCGACACCTTCACCGACGGCGTGGCGATCTTGTGATCGGTCAGGCCGGCATAGTCTTCCAGCTTTTTGATATTGGGGTCGTTGGTGTTCAGTTTCAGCGGCATGGCCGACAAGGTCGCGATGGCCTTGACGTTGATGCGGCCCTTGGTCTTGTCCCACAGCTTGAGCAGCGGGCCGACGCCGCCGGCGGCGAAGTCGACGTTGTCGGACAGCAGCGCCTGGTTCACGGCGGCCCCACCCGAGAAGCGGTGCATGGTGACCTTGACGTCACCGAGGCCGGCATCCTTGGCGCAGGTTTCGACCAGCTTCTGGTCGACGACCACGTGCTGGGGCAGATAAAGCAGGCCGAACTGCTGCGCGAAGCGGACTTCGCTTGCTTCGGCCCAGGCCGGGGCGGCGCTGCCGGCCGTAAAGGCCAATGCGACGGCGCCGCAGACGGCCGCGGATGCGGCCTTACGTGTAAAGCTTCTGTTGGTCATGATTTTCATCCTCCCTGATGACGATGTTTGGTCTGTCATGGAACGGGTTTCGATGCCGCATTGTGCCCGACGAACCTCGCTGTCCGACCGGTAGGGACGTTCACTGCCGTGCCTGATCCCGCATCCCAACCCCCTGGGACTTGCGGTGCGGAAGGGCGGAGCATCTTGTTGGCTATTCGTCCCTGGCATCACAGGTATCAAGACTATCGGGAAAAATCCGATATTCCTATATAGTTTTTCGAAATTTCCCCCGATATAGTGCCTCGCCAAATTACGATATAGTTTTTACAGCTGGGTTGGCAATCGCTTGCCGCAGCCCATTTCACCAGACGACGCTAAATAAGACAAATCAATGGGACATAGGTCCAGGAGGGGACAAAATGCTCGACCAGCAGGATGACGGCGGCCAGGGCGCGCTCAATTCAAGTTCAACCATCGAGGCGCCGATCGCGCCCCACGAACTCGGCCATGCGGTGCTGACGCCGTCCGGCGCGTTCGAGGCCGGTTCGTGGCAAACCTTCAAACTGGTTTATACCTGCGGCAAGTACGGGATGGATGACAGCGCTTCCATGCGCGTCTGTTTCCGCTTCGCCTCGGACCAGAGCCGCCCGCAGTTCGACGACCCCAAATGGCGCAACTACACCACGGTCGTCGCCTCCAACAACGCCGTGTTGGAAACCCGCTACGACCCCAAGGGCAACGTGCGGCCGTGGGACCGCGTGCTTTATATAAAAGTGGTGAAGGGCTTCATGAAGGAAGGCGACACCATCACCATCACCTTCGGCGAGACCTCGGGCGGATCGCAAGGCATGCGCCTGCAGACCTTCTGCGAGGATACCTTCGAATTCCGCGTCCTCGTCGACCCCATCGCCACGGCCAACTATCAGGCCCTGCCGGAACAGCCGGTGATTCGCATCGTGCCCGGCAAGCCCGTGACCTTCGCCGCCGTGGTGCCGACGGCACGCTGCCCCGGCGAAACCTTCGATCTGAAGATCAAGGGCGAGGATATTTGGGGCAACCCGTCCGATCAGTGCGACGTGACCTTCAAGGTCAAAAGCTCGCGGCCCGTCAACGGCCTGCCGGACAGCGTGACCCTGGCGCCGGGCTCTTTCGCGGCCATTGTCGAGGGGCTCAGCGTCGATGGCGCCGGCCCCGTGCAGATCTGGTTTGAAGATGACTCGGGTGCGGAAGTTTTCCGTGCCAACCCCCTGTGTATTCAGAAAGACCTGGACCTGAAACCCTATTGGGTCGATCTGCATGGCCAATCCGAGGAAACCATCGGCACCGGCTCGGCCCGGGCCTTCTTCGAATTCGCCCGTGACCGCGCCTTCGTCGATGCCGCCGGCCATCAGGGCAATGATTTCCAGATCACCAAGGGCTTCTGGTCGCATCTGGATAACCTGTGCGAGGAATTCGACGAGCCGGGCAAGTTTCTGACCCCGCTGGGATATGAATGGTCGGGTAATACGGCCTTAGGCGGCGACCGCAACATGTTCTACCCGTCGAAGGACCGGGTCATCCGCCGCTCTTCCCACGCCCTGATCGAAGACAAATCGGACCTGTCCACGGATTGCAACACGGCGGGCGAACTATATGCCGCCTTGGCCCGCGACAAGGAATGGGACGCCGTGTCCTATGCCCATTGCGGCGGCCGTTACGCCGACGTGAAGCTGGCCCACGACGGCCGGTTCGAGAAATCCATGGAAATCCATTCCTCCTGGGGCACCTTCGAATGGCTGGTCGAGGACGCCCTCGACATGGGCTATCGCACGGGCATCGTCGCCAATTCCGACGGCCACAAGGGCCGGCCGGGCGCGAGCTATCCGGGGGCGTCCCTGTTCGGCGCCGTCGGCGGGCTGACCTGCATGCTGATGCCGGACCTGACCCGGGAATCCCTGTTCGATTGCATCCGCAAACGCCGCCATTACGCCACCACCGGGGGCCACGGCGGGCGCATGGTGATCGACGTGAAGGCGCGCCTCGACGCGCCGGGCACGCTCTACCACGACGATCCGGCGCTCGATTATCCGACGCCGCCCAAGGGGATCGAAGCCCGCGAGGCCATGATGGGCGATATCGTCCACTTGCCCGAAGGTGGCGTGAAACTTGATGTCGACATCCAGGCCGCGTCCCCGATCGAACGCATCGACATCTTCAACGGCCGCGACCTGATCGAGACCGTGCGGCCTTACGGCCAGGAAGACCTGGGCGGGCGCATCCGCGTCCATTGGGAGGGCGCAGAATACCGCGGCCGCTTCCGCCAGGTCATCTGGGATGGCACGGCCCATGTCCAGGACAACGAAATCGTCCGCGCCCAGGCTTTCAACTTCTTCAATCCGGAAAAGGTGCTGGAGCAGACGTCGAACACGGCGCTCAAGTGGATGTCCCTGACCACGGGCAACTTCGCCGGCTTCGACGTCTGGGTGAAGGACGCCTGGGGCGGCACGCTGCAGATCGAAACGCCGCTGGTGCAATGTGGGGTTCCGTTGGAGGAAATTGGCCTGGAGGACGAGATGTTCGACAAGTCGGGCATCCTGCCCCGGTTCCTCAAGGTTTTCCGTCTGCCGGAGGAAAACCCCCACCGCAAGGTGTCGTTCTCGCGCAAGATCGACCTGAAGGGCGACCGCGACAACGCGATCTATATCCGCCTGACGCAGGAAGACGGCACGCGCGCCTGGACCTCGCCGGTTTACGTTTGTCGCAAGCTGTAAATCCGCCGCGACCTCTTGTAGCCTAGCCGACACGGACGGGAACAGACGTCCGTGTCGGCGCGCGCCCGCGCTCCGTCGAGCCATTCGAGACCACCAATCGGAAAATTGAGGACCAAACGTGAAACCTTACGCATGGGACAGGGAAACGGACGTCATTGTCCTGGGCTTCGGCGGTGCCGGCGTGGCGGCGGCGGTCACGGCGCATGACCAGGGGGCGGAAGTCCTGATCCTGGAAAAAGCACCCGAAGGCCTTCACGGCGGCAACACGCGCATCGCGGCCCAGGGCTATCTGAACACGTCGGACGCGGACAAGGCGGCAACCTACCTGGAAGCGCTGTGCGGACCCTACCCGGTGCCGGATGATATGATCCGCACCTGGGCACGGGAAATGTGCCGGAACAACGACTGGGTCCGGGATCTGGGCGGCGACCCCCAGGAACACCAGCACCAGCCCGAAGGCATCGAATACCCGGAACTGCCGGGGGCGACCTGCGTCCACAAGTTCCACGACGGCCCGACTTACGGCTATTCCTTTACCTGGAACCGGTTCGAAAGCTTCGTCACCGAACGCGACATCGCCGTCGAATACGAAACCCCGGGCCGCGAACTGATCCAGGACGGCGAGACCCGCGAAATCATCGGTGTGCGCGCCGAGAAGGACGGCAAGTCCGTGTTCATCAAGGCGCGGCGCGGCGTGGTCCTGACCTGCGGCGGGTTCGAGAACAACCAGGAAATGATCCGCAACTACCTGCCCGGCGTGTCCCATTGCTATCCGTCCGGGACCCCCTACAACGAAGGCGACGGCATCTCCATGGCGATGGCGGTTGGGGCGGATCTTTGGCACATGAACAACTACGCGGGCCCGTCGATGGCCCTCAAGGTGCCGGAATTTCCGGCCACCATGTCGATTCAGGCCCTGCATTTCGCCAAGGAATATCCCGGCGGCATGATCATCGTCGGTCCCGACGGGCGGCGGTTCTACGACGAAAAATTCAAACACCGCCACGGCAAGGTGCCGGTCAATGGCGTGTGGTCGCCGATGCATGTGCCCACGCCCATGTTCATGGTGTTCGACCAGGACATGATGTCGGCCGCCCCCCTGTACAATAAGGATCCCAACCGTGGCTGGACGCCGATCATCACGCGCTATGACTGGAGCGACGACAACTCGGCCGAACTGGAAAAGGGTTGGATCAAGAAGGGCGAGACGATCGAGGACCTGGCGCGGGCGGTCGGCCTCGACCCGGCGGCGCTTGCCGCCACGGTTGCGCGCTGGAACACCCAGGCGGCGGCCGGCGAGGATGCGGATTTCGGGCGCAAGCTGATGTTGTCGCCGCTGGCCAAGGGGCCGTTCTACGCGATGGAATTGTCGCCCTCGATGATCAACACCCAGGGCGGCCCCCGACGCAACGAAGAAGCCCGGGTCCTGCGCCCGGACGGCACACCCATTCCCCGGCTCTACAGCGCGGGCGAACTGGGCTCGATCTACAGCTATCTCTATCAGGGCACGGGCAACATCGGCGAATGCCTGGCCTTCGGGCGAATCGCCGGGCGCAACGTCGCCGATGAAACGCCTTGGGCTTGAGGCGTCTCGGGGGTCAGTCGGAAACGACGTTCTTCATACCTTCGGTACCCATGTAGACGACCAGAATCCGCACGGGTTCCGCGCCCGTGTTGATACCCTGATGGCGCTGGTCCATGGCTTCCATCAAGGCGGCGCCGGCGGTGTAGGTTCGGACCCCCTTGTCGCCGTAGTCGACCAGCAGTTCGCCGGACAGGATGTAGCCGAAAAGCGGTACGCCGTGGCGATGCCAGCCGGTCGTCTTTCCGGGCGGTAGGGTGACGACCGCCGCCGTGACCTCGGCGGGCAGGCCGCCGGGATAGCGGACCGCTTCTCCGACGACGGTCTTCGTCGGCCCGGACAGCAGCCGTTCGACCTGAACCTTTCCGTCACCGGCGCGGTAGGCGTCCTTGGTGTCCCCGGCCGCTGCCGCCCCGGTCATGGCGAGCAGCGCCAGCCCGGCGAACGCCACGCGGACCATTTCGATTGTCATCGGATCGTTTCTCCCTTCGGTGTAGCGGTGCCGGGTCGTGCGCCTGTGGCCGGGCCTATGCCTCGGCGGGAACCGCCGCGGGTGCCACGTCCACGGCGACCGCGACCTTGTGGGCACCGCCGCCCAGCACCATGCCGTTGATCGGGCTGACGTCGCCGTAATCGCGGCCCCAGGCGACGGTGATATGCTCGTCCCCGGGCATCATGTTGTTGGTCGGGTCCAGATCGACCCAGCCGAATTCGGGCACCCATACGGCGAGCCAGGCGTGGGAGGCATCGGCGCCGACCTTGCGTTCCTGGCCTTCGGGCGGATGCGTGCGCAGGTATCCGGAGACATAGCGTGCCGGCAGGCCCATGGCGCGCAGGCAGGCGATCTGCAGATGGGCAAAGTCCTGGCACACGCCGCGCTTGTCGGCCAACACCCGGTCGATTGGGGTCGAGATGTCGGTCACGCCGCCCTCGTATTTGAAGCCCGTGAAGATGCGCGCCATCAGGTCCAGCGCCCCTTGCAGCACCGGGCGGCCCGGCGGGAAGGACGCCTGGGCGAAGGTCTCGGCCTGGGCCGACACGGTGAACGGGCTTTCGAACACGTACTGGCTGGCGTCCAGGCACGCTGGGTCTGACTGATTGACCAGATATCCGGCGATGTCTTCCCACGGCGGGGTGGCGGCGGGATCGGGGGCCGGCAGGGCATGGATTTCAACCTGACAGGTGGAGACGATCGACAGCTTGTTATGCGGCTCCTCGATCGTCAGATAGGTCGTCGGATTGCCGAAGAAATCCATGCCGTTCTTGGATAGGGTCGGCGCCGGTTCGATGATCAGGGCATGATGGTGGGTGACCTGATGGGGGCAGGACCGGGGCGCCAGATGAAGCAGGTGCTGGGACAATGCCACGTCCCAGGTATAGGTGATCGTCGTCTGATGACTGATGTCGTAGATCACGGCCTGACACTCATGGCACCATGCCCCCGGCGGAAGTGCTGCGCGTCGGCAGCACGTGGCTGAAGTATTTGCGGGCAATCGCGTTCGACATTTCCAGGGTCTGATTGGCGATCTGATCCAGGAACTGGGCCAACTCGCTGCGCTGGCCGCGTTTGTTGCGCTGATTGCAGAGTTCCATCACGTCGGCCAGGCGGATCTGGCTGTACATGGATTGGAGCAGGTATTCCTCACGCGGCAGGGTGGCGCTTTCCTCGTCATGGGGGAAATGGCGGATATGTTCGCCCAGGGTCGCGACCTGGAAGGCGAGGGAGCGCGGATTGGTGTCGTCGGCCAACAGCAGGTCGACCACCGCCGGCAACTGCACGGTCGAAAGATAGCGCGTGCGGTAGGTCATGGAACTGTCGCCCAGTTCCAGCAAAAGGTCCAGGCGGCCTTCCTCGGCCGGGTTGCCATCGACCACCAGTTCGCGGATCAGCTTGGCCGTATGGGTCGTGCGGTCGACCCGCCGCCCCGTGTCCAGCAGCCGCCAGCCGAGCGACCGTGTCATGTTTTCCATCTGCATGCCGCTGAAGGCCGACAGTTCCTCCAGGATGTGGTTGAGCAGCGCCAGGGCCGCCGATACGTCGAGCCGGATCATCGCCGCCTGACCGACGGCGCGCTGGTGCAGGCCGTTCAGCACGCGCCAGGAATCCGTGGACAGCCGCTCGCGGACCAGGGACGCGGTGCGCTGCAGGTTGCCCAGCAGGTTCAACAGGCCATTGGCCCGCCCCCGGTCGAACAGGATCATCGCCATCTCGCGTTCGACCGCGCGGATACCGCCGGCCGCAGCCTTCTGCGCCGTGCGGCGGTTGAGATAATCCAGGTCGACCAGGATGTTGGTCAGGCGCGTCAGGGTCTGCGGGTCGTCGCCGGCGCCGGCTTCGCCCGCAAACCGCAGGATCAAGGCCCGCATCAGGCGGACCGAGCTTTCCGTGCGTTCCGCATAACGGCCGAGCCAGAACAGGTTGTCCGCTACCCGCGACGGCAGGTCCGAACCGGACCGCCGCAGCGTCACCGCCTGGTCGGGCGCGGTCAGCCGGGTGAAGGTCGAAACGGGCCCGTCGGACAGCACCCAGGTATCCTTCGACGCGTCGCCCTGCTGCATGGTGATGGCCTGGGCGGCGACACTGTCGGCGGTCCGCGTTAGCCCGCCGGGCATCACCCGGTAGCTGTCGCCGTCGGCGCAGACGTAGACCCGCAGCACGACCGGCCGGGGTTCGATCCCGGCCTCGGACCAGCCGGGGGTGGTCGAGAGTGTCAGGGTCTCCTGCCCGAAGTACTGGTAACCGCGGCGGCCGAGAAGATCGATGATCTCCTGCCGCCGTTCGCCCAAGGCCTGACCGGGCAGCAACGCGCCGTTGCGGTTGTTGAGGATCGAGGAATTGGAGAAGGTCGGGCGCAGCACCAGGTCGTCGAGGTGCTGGCTGACGTATTCCCGCTCCTGCTCCTGGCCGCACCACCAGGTGGCGAGGGACGGGACCTTCAGGTCTTCGCCCAGAAGCTCGCGGCACAGGCCCGGATAGAAGCTCATCAGGGCCTCGCATTCGACGACGCCCGAGCCCAGGGAGTTGGCGACGACCACGTTGCCGGCGCGCACGGCGGCGACCAGCCCGGCGACGCCGAGAAGGGAATCGTTGCGTAACTCCAGCGGGTCGCAGAAATCGCTGTCGACGCGGCGCAGGATCAGGTCGACCCGCTTCAGGCCGTTCAGGGTTTTCAAGAAGACATGGTTGTCGCGCACGGTCAGGTCGGCGCCCTCGACCAGGGGAAAGCCCAGATAGCGCGCCAGATAGGCGTGTTCGAAATAGGTTTCGTTATGCGGCCCCGGCGTCAGCAGCACGGCAAGCGGGTCGTCCCGGCCCGACAGGTTGATCAGGTTGTCGCTCAGCGCCTGAAAGAACCCGGCCAGGCGGTGAACCTGGGCGGAGCGGAAGATGTCCGGCAGGGTGCGCGCCAGAACGATGCGGTTTTCCAGGGTATAGCCGGCGCCCGACGGCGCCTGGGTGCGGTCGCTGAGCACCCACCAGCGTTGATCGGCGGCGCGGGCAAGGTCGAAGGCCATGAAATGCAAATGCACGCCGCCCGGCGGATTGATGCCGCGCATGGGGCGCATGAACGCCGGATTGCCGTAGACCAGCGACGACGGCAGCAGGTTGCGTTTCAACAGGGTCTGGTCGCCGTAGATGTCGTGGACGATGGCGTTCAGCAGCTTGGCGCGCTGAATCAGGCCGGCTTCCAGGGTCTTCCATTCCTCGGACCCGATCAGGAAGGGGATCGGGTCCATGCGCCAGGGGCGGGTCGATTCCCCGGTGTCGTCGTAGATGTTGTAGGTGGTGCCGTTTTCCCGGACGAGGCGCTGCGCCGTATCCCAGCGGTCCTGCAATTCCTGATCGCTAAACCGCCCCAGGCTTTCCAGGAAGTCGCGCCAATGGGGGCGGACGCCCGCTTGGACGTCCATCATCTCGTCATAGACGCCGGGGAAGGGGGCATAATCGTTGGCCAGGAAAACGCCTGGCGACGCGCCGTTCTTTGCCGGATTGTTGCGGCTCACGCGATGCTCCACGCCCGACCGGGCCCATACCCATATTGGAGGGGCGAGGATAGGAGATCGCCGGGCCTTCGGCTAGTGCGTTGTTTGCTCAAGATGAATCCAGTCGGAAAAGGGGTGTTCCCCGGCTCAGTGCACCGTTTTCGCGCGGCGCAGGTCGAGTGTCATGGGAAACTCGTCGTTGTCGCGGCGTTTCGGCGCGTCGGAGGGGCCGGTGGTATGGCCGATGTCCTCGAACCGGGCCAGACGCCGGCTTTCCGCCTCATAGGCGTTGACGGGGAAGTGCTCGAAGTTGCGCCCGCCGGGATGCGCCACGTGATAGGTGCAACCCGCGACCGCCCGCCCGGTCCAGGTGTCGTAAAGATCGAACACCAGGGGCGCGTCGACGTCCACGCCGGGATGCAGGGCCGATGCGGGCTTCCACGCCCGGAAGCGCACGCCGGCGAAGTACTCGCCGGCTTTGCCGGTGGCCGTCAGGGGCACCTCGTAGCCGTTGCAGGCGATGCGGTAGCGTCCGCCGGTCATGCCGGTGATCCGCACCTGTAGGCGTTCGACGGATGAGTCGACGAAGCGCACGGTGCCGCCCGCGGCCCCTTCCTCGCCCATCACGTGCCAGGGCTCCAGCGCCTGGCGCAGCTCGATTTCCATCTGCTCGTACTGCACGGCGCCGTAGCGCGGGAAACGGAATTCGAAATGCGGCGCGAACCAGTCGGCCTCGAACGGGTAGCCCTGGATGTTCATGTCGGCGATGACGTTCTCGAAATCGGCCCAGACGGAATGCGGTAGCATGAAACGGTCGTGCAGCTGCGTGCCCCAGCGCACCAGCGGCCCCGAATACGGCGTGTCCCAGAACCGCGCGATCAGGGCGCGCAGCAACAGTTGCTGGGTCAGGCTCATGCGCGCGTGGGGCGGCATTTCGAAGGCGCGGAATTCGACCAGCCCCAGGCGGCCCGTGGGCCCGTCCGGCGAATACAGCTTGTCGATGCAGATTTCCGTGCGGTGGGTGTTGCCGGACACGTCGATCAGCAGGTTGCGCAGCGTGCGGTCGATCAGCCAGGGCGGACATTCCGTGCCCATTTCCGGAATCTGGGCGAGCGCGATCTCCAACTCGTACAGGCTGTCGTGGCGGGCCTCGTCGATGCGCGGCGCCTGGCTGGTCGGGCCGACGAACATGCCGGAAAACAGGTACGACAGGCTGGGGTGGTGCTGCCAGTAGGTGACCAGGCTTTTCAGCAGGTCGGGGCGGCGCAGGAACGGGCTGTCCTCGGCCGTCGGCCCGCCGGCGACCACATGGTTGCCGCCGCCGGTGCCCGTGTGGCGGCCGTCGAGCATGAACTTTTCCGTGCCCAGGCGCGACAGCCGGGCTTCTTCATAGAGCGTTTCCGTGCTCTCGACCATTTCGCGCCAGCTTTCGGCCGGCTTGATGTTGATTTCCAACACCCCCGGGTCCGGCGTCACCTTGATGACGTTGAGGCGGGGATCGTTCGGAGGGGCATAGCCTTCGATATGCACGGGCATGCCGGTTTCCGCCGTCGCGTCCTCGATGGCGGCGATCAGGTCCAGGTAATCTTCCAGCGTTTCCGTCGGCGGCATGAACACGCAAAGCCGGCCGTCGCGGGGCTCGATGGTCATGGCCGCGCGGACCCGGCCCTTGGCGCCGGTCGCGGACTGTTCGGAAATGGTCTGGCGGCCGGTGCCCGGATGTTCCGAGCCCTGCAGATAGGGCTGGCGCGCGGCGTCCGGGCTGGGCAGGTCGCCGCGTTCGTCGAAGGGGTCGGCGGGCACGATATAGGGATAATCCACGGTCCGGACATGGGGCAGGGAATCCAGCGGCAGGCGGTAGCCCACGGGGGAATCGCCCGGGATCAGCACCAGGCGGTCCGTGCGCGTCGACCAGGGCTCGCTGTACCAACGCCGGTTGCTGGCCTGCGCGTTCCACCGCTGCACCGGCAGGACATAGCCCGTCGGCTTTGACAGCCCGCGCGAGAACACCTTGCTCAGGCGTTCGCGCTCCAGCGGATCGTCGAGCTTGGAATCCTCCAGGGTCACGTTCTCCGGCAGGCGGCGTTCCTGCTCCATGAAATGCCAGGGGTCCTCATAGGCGGGGATGGTCGCGTCGGGCGACACGTCCAGGCGTTCGGCGATGCCGCGGGCGAAGGTCTCGGCGGTCTTGATGTCCGGCTTGTGGTCGTCGGCTTCGCGCGCGAAGGCGGCCTGATCGCGCCAGACCGGCACCCCGTCGCGCCGCCAGTAGAGCGCAAAGGCCCAGCGCGGCAGCGGCTCGCCCGGATACCACTTGCCCTGGCCGAAATGAAGCAGGCCCTGGGGCGCGTACTTGTCGCGCAGGCGGCGGATCAGGTCGTCGCCCAAGGGCCTCTTGGTCTTGCCCGTGGCGGCCGTGTTCCATTCGTCGGCGTCGACATGGTCGATGGACACGAAGGTCGGCTCGCCGCCCAGGGTCAGGCGCACGTCGCGCTTGATCAGCTGCTTGTCGATCTCGTCGCCGAGCGTGTCGATCGCCTGCCATTGTTCTTCCGTATAGGGCTTGGTCACCCGCGGGCTTTCCGCGATGCGGGTGATCAGCATGTCGAAATCGAAATCGACCTCGCTCGGCCCCACGGCGCCGCTGATGGGCGCGGCGCTTCTGGGGCGCGGCGTGGCGGCCAGCGGGATATGGCCTTCGCCGGTCAGCAGGCCCGAGGTGGGGTCGAAGCCGATCCACCCCGCGCCCGGCAGGTAGACTTCGGTCCAGGCATGCAGGTCGGTGAAATCGACCTCGGCCCCCGACGGCCCGTCCAGGGACTTCACGTCCGGCTTCAGTTGGATCAGGTAGCCCGATACGAAGCGCGCGGCGAACCCCAGGTGGCGCAGGATTTCGACCAGCAGCCAGCCCGTGTCGCGGCACGACCCCCGGCCGCTGGACAGGGTTTCCTCGCAGGTCTGCACGCCCGGCTCCATGCGGATCAGGTATTCGATTTCCGTTTGCAGGCGCTGGTTCAGGGCGACCAGGTATTCGACCGTGCGGCCTTCCTGCTTGGGTAGCTTGTCGAGCCAGGCTTGCAGCAGCGGCCCCGCCGGCTCGGGCTTCAGGTAGGGCTCCAGCTCAAGCTTCAGGTCCGGATCGTAGGCGAAGGGCAGTTCCTCGGCATCGGGCTCCAGAAAGAAGTCGAAGGGGTTCTGCACCGACATGTCGGCGACCAGATCTACCGTGACCACGAACTTTTCGACCGGGTCGGGGTAGACGACGCGGGCCTGATAGTTGCCGTGGGGGTCCTGCTGCCAGTTGATGAAATAGCCCTCGGGCTCGATCTTCAGGGCATAGCTGAGGATCGGCGTGCGGGCGTGCGGGGCCGGACGCAGGCGGATCACCTGCGGGCCCATCTCGACCTTGCGGTCGTAGATGTAGGAGGTCCGGTGGTGCAGGGCGATATGAATGCTCATGGCCGGGATCGCACCTAGTCATACGGAGGTTAAGGGTCCGCGCCGCCGCGAACCTGACGGATGCTATACCAACATGCGCCCATGTGCCCGTCAATCGTTCGCGGGCGCACAAAAAAGCCCGCCGGCCACTGGGGCCGGCGGGAAGTAGCAACAGGGAAGTTGATCTAGTTGCCTTTGGTCTAATTTAAGACCGGAGTCTAATAGGACCTGGGCAACCCCAGCACATGCTGCGCGAGATAGCTGAGGATCAGGTTCGGCGAAATAGGCGCCGTTCGGGCGAGTCGCGCCTCGCGCCATTTGCGTTCGATGTGGTATTCGCGGGCGAAGGCGAAGCCGCCGTGGGTGGTGAAGCAGGCTTCGCCGGCGTCCCAGGCCGATTGCGCCGACAGCAGCCGCGCCATGTTGGCTTCCGAACCGCAGGGCAGGCCGGCGTCGAACATGGCCGTCGCCTTGCGCACCATCAGGTCGGCGGCCTCGATGTCCGCATAGGCCTTGGCGATGGGGAACTGGATGCCCTGATTCTGGCCGATCGGCCGCTTGAACACGATGCGCTCGTTGGCATAACCGACGGCCTTTTCGATGAAATACCGGCCGTTGCCGATGGCTTCCGACGCGGTCAGGCAGCGTTCGGCGTTCATGCCGTCCAGGATGTACTTGAAGCCCTTGCCTTCCTCGCCGATCAGGGCATCGGCCGGGATCGGCACGTTGTCGAAGAACACTTCGCAGGTGTTGTGGTTGACCATGGCGTCGATGGGGCGGATCTCGCAGCCGTGCTTCTGCGCTTCCTTGAGGTCGATCAGGAAGGTCGAAATGCCGTCCGTGCGCTTTTCCACCTTGTCGGCGGGCGTGGTGCGGGCCAGCAACAGCATCAGGTCGGAATGGGCGGCGCGCGACGTCCACACCTTCTGGCCGTTGATGACGTAACCGTTGCCCTGCTTGTCGGCGCGGGTTTTCAACTGCGTGGTGTCGGAGCCGGTGGTCGGCTCCGTCACCCCGAACGCCTGCAAACGCAGTTCGCCCGACGCGATCTTGGGCAGGTAGTAATCCTTCTGCTCTTTCGAGCCGTGCCGAAGGATCGTGCCCATGGTGTACATCTGGGCATGGCCCGGCGAGGCCGAACAGCCGGTGACGTTGATGGTCTCCAAAATCACGGCACCCCCGCGCACGGGCAGGCCGGCGCCGCCGTATTCCTCGGGGATCAATGCCGCGAGATAGCCAGATGCGGTCAGCGCCTCGATGAATTCGGTCGGATAGCTGCCCGACGGCGGCTGGTCTTCCAGCTTGTGCCAGTATTCACCGGGAAAATCGGCGCAGACCTTGGCGACCTGTTCGCGAATTTCCGGGTAGTCGACCTCTAACGGGATGCTCAGTTCGGCGGTCATGTGTTCGTCCTTGAATGCGGGATCAGGCGGCGTGCGTTGCGGGCGTGAACCCCTTGGGCGGACCCGCGTTGATGTAGGTGCCGTGCACGGGCTCGCCCTTCAACTGGCGTTCCATGATCTCGCGGGCCTGGAGCAGGCCGTCGAGGTCGACGCCGGTCTTCATGCCCTGGGCTTCCAGCATGAACACAAGGTCCTCGGTGACGATGTTGCCGCTGGCCCCGGGGGCGTAGGGGCAGCCGCCCAGGCCGCCCAGGCAGGAATCGAATTCCCGCACCCCGGCGTCGAGCGCCGCGAACACGTTGGCCAAACCCAGGCCGCGCGTGTCGTGGAAGTGGGCGCCCACGGGCACGTCCTTGCCGACCGTGCGGTACAGCTCCGTGAACAGGTCGCGGACCTGCTTCGGGTTGGCGTAGCCGACCGTGTCGGCGACGTTCAGGCGCTCCGCGCCGCGTTCCATCAGGCCTTCGGCGACCTTCATGACGTCCTTGACCGGTACCGGGCCGGAGATCGTGCAGCCGAAGCAGGTCGCCATGCCGCCGGAGATGATCTGATCCTTGTATTCCGGATGTTCGTTCCGATAGGCGACGATCTCGGCGAAGCCGTCGAGGGATTCCTGCACCGAGCGGCGGATGTTGGCCTGGTTGTGCTGTTCGGACACGGACATCACGACGCCGATCTGATGGGCCCCGGCGGCCAGGCCGTTCACGGCCCCCTTCAGGTTCGGCACCAGGGCCGAGACGGTCAGGCCGTCGATCAGGATCGATTGGGCGACGATTTCCGCTGAATCCGCCATCTGCGGCAAAAGCTTCGGATTGACGAAGGATCCGACCTGCATCTGCGGCACGCCGGCGGCGGCCTCGCTGCGGATCCATTCCATCTTGCCGTCGGTGGTGAAGATCGTCTGGATGCTTTGTAGACCGTCGCGGGGGCCGACTTCGCTGACCAGGACGTCGATATCGCGTTTCATGGTGGTCTCCTTATCTTCGTGCGGTGACTGTGTCAGGAGCCCTTGAACTGGGCCTTGCGTTTCTCGTTGAAGGCGCGGACGCCTTCCATGCGGTCGTCAGTGCCGACCAGGCGGTTGTAGGCCTGAAGTTCGAACTGATAGCCCGACATGCGGTCGACCTGCGTGGCGATCGAGGTCGAGCGCTTGGCGGCACGGATCGACAGCGGCGCGTTCGAGGCGATGCGTTCCGCCGTCGCGATGGTTTCCTCCATCAGCTTTTCCGGCTCGCACACCTTGTTGACCAGGCCCCAGTCGCAGGCTTGTTCGGCCGTGAACGGCAGGCCGGTCATGACGATTTCCTTGGCCCGCCGCTCGCCGACCGCGTTGGGCAGGTTTATGGTGCCCATGGCGCCCGGCATGATGCCGAGCGTGACCTCGGTCAGGGCGAATTTGGCGTGGCTTGCGGCATAGACGAAATCGCAGGTCAGTGCCGTCTCGCAGCCGCCGCCGTAGGCGGCGCCGTTGACCGCGCCGATCACCGGCACCGGGCAGCTGCGCATGGCCATCACCCCCTGTTCGAAGATGCGGTGCTGGACCTGCCATTGGTGGTTGGTCATGCCGTTGCGTTCCTTCAGGTCGCCGCCGGCGCAGAACGCCTTGTCGCCGCGCCCGGTATAGATCACGACGCGGACGTCCTCGGTGTCGCGGTACAGGCCCTCGAAGATTTCGATCTGCTCCAGGCCCATCTTGGTGTTCTTGGCGTTGCGCACCTCGGGACGGTCCATCATGACGATCAGGATGTGTCCGTTCTCGCCGACGCGTTCCAGGTTGTAGGTTTCGTAATCCATCCGCATCACTGGTTCTTCCCTTTTATGACGTCGTTGTGCTGTCCGACGGTCGGCGCCGATTGCCGGATCGGCGGGCGCGTGCCGTCGAAGCTGAGGGGCAGGCCGACCAGACGGGGGCCGCCGCCCATGGCCGTCTGCAGGATGCCGAGGGCTTGCGTTTGCGGGTCGGCCATCATTTCCAGGGTCTGCTGCACCGGGGCGCTGGGGATTCCCGCGTCGTCCAGGGCCTGCTGCCAGTCGGCGCGGGTCCGGGTGATGACCACGGGCTCGATCAGGGCGTTCAGCTCAGCCAGGTTGGCGTAGCGATTCTGATTGGTGTCGAAGCGCGGATCGGCCGGCCATTCGGGATGGCCCAGAACCTTGGACAGGCGTTCGAACAGGCGGTCGTTGGGGGCCGCGATGATCAGATAACCGTCGGAACATTCATACGCCTGATAGGGCGCCATGCCGCGGGCGCCGGAGCCCTCGCGGGCCGGGTTCTTGGGATCGACGGCGGCGGAGGCGACGGCGTTGTTCATCCAGCCGACGGCGGTTTCGTACAGGGACGCATCGACCGTGCAGCCGGTGCCCGTGTCGCCGCGGCGCTTCAAGGCGCCCAGGATGCCGATGGCGCACCACATGCCGGTGCCCATGTCGATGATGGAGGTGCCGACGCGGATCGGCGGGCGGCCTTCCTCGCCGGTGATGGTCATCAGGCCGCCATAGGCCTGCATCAGGGGGTCGTAGCCCGGCTTGTCCTTCAAGGGGCCTTCGTTGCCGAAGGCGCCGAGGTTGCAATAGATCAGGTTGGGATTGGCGGCGCGCAGGGTGTCGGCGTCCAGGCCGTGCTTCTTGACCGTGCCGGGGCGCATGTTCTGGATCACCACGTCGGCCTCGGTGATGCAGTAGTTGCGCAGCCAGTCGCGTTCCTCGGCGCTGCTCATGTCGACGGTGATCGACTGCTTTTCCCGGTTCAGGGCGTGGAAGTAGGACCCGATGCCGTCGGGGAACATCTTGCCCCACTGGCGGGCGTCGTCCCCGGGGCCGGGGCGTTCGATTTTCACGACCTCGGCGCCCATGGCGCCCAGAATCCATGCGGCGTAGGGGGCGGCCACGCTGGACCCCAGCTCGACGACGCGAATGCCGGCCAAGCACTGCCAGGCCCCGACGTTGGGTTCGCTCACGATGTTCTCCCGGAATGCGTGCCGGCGGCTCAATAGGGCGCCGGTGCATCTTGTGTACTCATTGATTTGACGATCACATGCGTTGAAGAAAGTATCGCATTGTGATACATAGTTTCTGATTGTAAGATTACAACCCAATGCCCCGAGACTGTCAAGGGAGTCCCGATGCTCGATCTTGCCGACGATGTCCTTCCCTATCCTGTCTCCGAGGCCGACCACGACCGGCGCGGCAAGCCCTTCGTGGCGTCCGTCGGCAAGTGTTTCCAGGTGTTGAAGGCGTTTCGCCGGGGCCAGACGGAACTGCGTCAGCGCGACCTGGGCCTGAGCGAAATCTGCAAGCTGTCGGGCCTGGACAAAAGCGCCGCGCAGCGGTTTTCCGAAACCCTGGTGACCCTGGGCTATCTGGAAAAGGACCCGGGCACCCGGCGTTACCGCCCGGGAATCGCGCTGATCGATTTCTACTACACCTTCATGGTCTCGCACCGCCTGGCGCAGATCGCCATGCCGATCCTGATCGAGGCGTCCAAGGTCTACGATACGACGATCAACCTGTGCGAGATGGAAGGCACCGACGCGATCTATACGGTGCGCATTCCCCAGGCCAAGGCCAGTTACGGCACCATGCTGGCCGGGCGCCGGGTGCCGGCGTTCTGCGCCTCGCCGGGCACGGTGATGCTGGCCCATATGCCGGAGGATGAGGCCGATGCCGTGCTCGCCGCCTCGGACCTGCGCAAGATCACCGAATATACCCTGACCGACATTCCCGCCCTGAAGGCCCAGATGGCCGAGGCGCGGCGTCTCGGTTATCACGTGTCCGACCAGCAGTCGCAAATCCATAACGTGTCGACTGCCGCGCCCGTCCTGCGCATGGACGGGCGCGCGGTGGCCGCCGTGCACATTCCCGGCTATGCGCCGCAATGGAATCTTGAAAGCGTCCACGAAAAACTGGTGCCGCTGGCCGTGGATACGGCGCGGCGGATTTCCGATTCCCTGACCGAGGCCTTGTGACGGCCCGGCCGAACGAACAAAAGCAAAAGACAGACCATCCCAAGGAGGAACCCATGCCCGACACTCATCAGACCGCTCATCAAGGCGGTGCGACCGAAACCCCCACCCGCGACCTCGCCCAATGGGTCGCCGGCGTTCCGTCCGCCGATTTCACCGACCGCCCGCGCCGTTGGGCCAAGCACGCGATTCTCGACTGGTTCGGTGTCACCCTGGCCGGGGCGACGGACCCCTTGGTCGGCATCCTGGCCGATGACGCGCTCGACGCCGGCGAGGCGGGCAACGCGCGGCTGGTCGGGCGCAAGGAAAAGGTCACGCCCGGCTTCGCCGCCATGATCAACGGCGCCGCATCCCACGCGCTCGATTACGACGACGTCAACAAGCGCCTGCATGGCCATCCGACGGTGCCGGTGGTGCCGGCCATCCTGGCCCTGGCGGAACAGAAGGGCCTTTCCGGCCGCGCCGTTGTCGACGCCTTCATCATCGGCTACGAGGCCGAATGCCTGATCGGCGAGATGATGGGCATGAACCATTACGACCACGGCTGGCACGCCACGGCGACGGTCGGCACCTTCGGCGCGGCGGCGGGCTGTGCCCGATTGCTGGGCTTGGATGCGGACAAATCCGCCATGGCGCTCGGCATCGCCGCGACCCAGGCGGCGGGCCTGAAATCCATGTTCGGGACCATGTGCAAGCCGCTCCATGCCGGCAAGTCGGCCATGAACGGCCTGATGGCGGCGCGTTGGGCGGCGCGCGGCTTCACCAGCCGCCCGGACGCCCTGGAATGTGCCCAGGGGTTTGGGGCGACCCAGTCGACGGAATTCCACGGCCTGCCCGTGCGGCCCAACGCCACGGCCCCCTTCGCGGTCGAGGAGAATTTGTTCAAGTACCATGCCGCCTGTTACCTGACCCATTCGTCGATCGAGGCGATCCGCGACCTGAGGCAGCATCACGAGTTCACCGCCGACCAGGTGGTCCGCGTGCGCACCCTGGTCGACGCCGGCCACCGCAAGGTCTGCGACATTCCCGAACCGGAAACGGGCCTGCAGGTCAAGTTCTCCATTCGCCACTGCATCGCCATGGCGTTGTCGGGCATGGATACGGGCGACCGGGAAATCTATACGGACGCCACGGCGGCGCGGCCCGACCTGATGGCCCTGCGCCGAAAGGTCGAGGTCGAGGACAAAATCCACGACAGCCGCCACGCGGCCGAGATCATCATCGATCTGGCCGACGGCCGGTCCCTGGTGCAGTTCTTCGACGTGGGCGTGCCCGCCGACGACCTGGACGCCCAGGAACAGCGCCTGATCGCCAAGTTCCGCCGTCTGGCAGAGCCGATCCTGGGTGCGGAAAAGGCCAAGCGGATCGAGGATCTGGTGCTGGGGCTGGACGACGCCAAGGACGTCGGCGACCTGATGGCCGCTGCCGGCTGACGGACTAGGCGGGATCGCCCTGGCGCAGTTTCCGGGTTTCGGCGGCGACGTCGAAAAACGCGCTGACCAGGCGCGAATCCCGCCGTTCCATCAGGCAGTTCACATGCGCCGTGGTGTGGATGTCGGCGTTTTCGATCTCAATGGTGCGCAGGTCGGGATGTTTGATGAATTCGATGTCCGACACCACGCCGAGGCCGATGCCCCGGGCGACGGCCAGCCATACGGCTTCGCGGCTGCCGATCTCCATGACCGGGTTGATGGTCACGCCGTGGCGGGTGAGTGCGCCCTCCAGCGCCCGGCGGGTGGTCGACCCGCTTTCGCGCAGCACCATGCGGGCCCCCTCCAGTTCCTCGATGCGGATGCTTTTGCGCTTGGCCAGAGGATGGGACTTGTGGGCGAACACGATCACCTTATGGCGGCTGTAGGGCATGGCGAAGATGCGGGGGTCGTCCTCGACATGGGCCAGCACGGCGACGTCGGCGGAATAGTCCAGCAGGCGCCCGACCATCTCGCTCGAGTTCCCGACGGTGACGGCCAGGCGGATGCCCGGATAGGCCTCGCTGAAGGCGCTAAGCATTTCCGTCGCGTGATAGGGGCCGACGGCGCCGACATGCAGCGTGCCCGTATGAAAGCCGCCGAAGGCGTTCAGCAGGTCCTGGGCCTGACCCTCCATGTCCATGATGCGCCGGGTCACGGTGAGAAGGGCGTGGCCCGCCTCGGTCAGTTCGATCCCGCGCCCGCGGCGGTGGAACAGTTCGACCTTGAACATGTCCTCCAACGCCTTGACCTGGCTGGTCAGCGTCGGTTGGCCCACGTTCAGCACTTTCGAGGCAGCGGTGAATCCGTTCTCGGTGGCGACGGCGTGGAAGGATCTGAGCTGTGTAAAGATCATCGGTTTTCTAAATGGACTATATACGATATTTGAATTTGTCCAATAGGTTTGAATTACCGATCATGCATGTGACCGGTCGCCAAAAGACCGGCAACCCAGACAAGGGGGCCTTGATGCAGGACCGGATTTCACATTACCCGTGCGACGTGCGACCGGCCTGTTCGAGTGTGTCTTTCCTCCTTGCCGATCCAGGGGCCGCTTTCGGCCCCGACATCCAAAACAGAATCCATACCGCCATCGAAGCGGGGATCTCCGGCGCGGCGCCGTTGCGGCACGCCGGACACGGGAGTGCAACACGTCATGAGGAGACATCCAATGAACTTCGACCAAAGGACACGACTGTCCGGTAAACGCCGCGCCGGAACCCTGCTCTCGGCCCTGGCCCTGAGCGCCGCCATCACGGTCACCGGCGTATCCGACGCCAAGGCGGCGGAATGTGAAAATCCCGATGCCTTGACCTTCGCCATCATTCCGACCGAGGAAACGGTGGCCGAACTGCAACTCTACAAGCCCGTGACCGACCGCATGGCCAAGCTGACCGGCAAGAAGATCCAGTTCTTCATGCCCACGTCCTATGCCTCGGTGGTCGAAGGCCTGCTCAGCAAGTTCGTCGATGTCGCCGTGCTTGGCCCCTATACCTACGTGATCGCCAATTCCAAGGACCCCAATGTCGAGGTGTTCGCGACCTACGCCAAGAAAAAGGGGCACATGCAGGAAGAAGGGCCGGGCTACAAGGCCGCCCTGATCTCCAAGAAGGGCTCCAAGTTCACCACCATCGACAGCCTCAAGGGTTCGACCCTGGCATTGGCCGATCCGGGCAGCACGTCGGGCAACCTGATGCCGCGCGTCGTGTTCTCCAAGGTCGTCAACATGGACATCGACAAGTTCTTCGGCAAGGTCATCTATTCGGGCAGCCATGAGCTGTCGGCCGTCGCCGTCAACAAGGGCAAGGTCGATGTCGCCTTCGTCGCGACCCACCGCTTCGACAATGTGGTCAACAAGGGCGAGATCAAGCTGGAAGACGTGAACATCCTGTGGGAATCCAAGCCGATCCCGCAAGATCCCTTCGTCTACCGCAAGCCGCTGTGTGAGGACATCAAGAAGAACATCCGCGAAACCTTCCTGGGCCTGGACAAGGAACCCGGTGCCAAGAAGTTCCTCGCCAACGTGAAGTCCAACAAGTTTGTCGCCATGTCGTCGGAAGACTACGACATCATCCGCGACCTGAAGGCCGCCAAGGACGCGCGCAAGAAGAAGTAGGGGTACACTGCACCCCGGCGGCGGCCGGGTTCCGCCGGTTACTCCCTGTCGGGGGCCGGCCGCCGCATATTCTTCCCGCAGAACCGGGCAAAAGAACCGGAACGCCTTTTCAATCAACGACCAAACCTGGATGACACGTCATGGCCGTCTTGGAAGTAAGAGACCTGCGCGCGCGCTACAGCGCCCGCGGTCCGGAAATCCTCAAGGGAATCTCCTTCGACGTCGAAGGAGATGATTTCTTCGCCATCATCGGCCCCAGCGGGGCCGGGAAATCGACCCTGATCCGCTGCATCAACCGGCTGGTCAATCCGACGTCAGGATCCATCGTGTTCAACGGACGCGACGTGACCAAGATGTCGAGCCGTGACCTACGCCTGGTGCGCCGCGACATCGGCATGATCTTTCAGGAATTCAACCTGATCGACCGCATGAGCGTGATGGACAACGTGCTGGCGGGGCGCCTGGGCTATACGGGCAACCTGCGCACCCTATTCCGCATGTTCCCGCGCAAGGACATCGACCACGCCCTGCATCTGCTCGACCGGGTCGGCCTGACCGACCATGTGGACAAGCGCGCGGATGAGCTTTCCGGCGGTCAGCGTCAACGCGTCGGCATCGCCCGCGCCTTGATGCAAGACCCCAAGCTGATGCTGCTGGACGAGCCGACCTCGGCGCTCGACCCCAAGATTTCGCGCGAGATCATGGCCCTGATCAAGGAAATGGCGCAGGAGCTGAACGTGCCCTGCCTGTGCAATATCCACGACGTCAAATTGGCCATGGAATTCTGCAACAAGATGATCGGCCTGCAGGACGGCATGACCATGTTCGCCGGTCCGACGGAACAGATGAACGAGGCGAAGCTCGACGAGATCTACGCCATGGAAGTTCTGTGAGGCGCGGGGAATGGACAACGCCACAGGATACCGTGTCATGGACGTGAGAACCGACGACATCCTCGCCCGCCGCACCCGGCGCCAGCGCAAGACCGCCGTCATTGCGGTGGTCCTGTTCGGGCTTGTCATCTGGAGCGTCGACGTCACCGTGATCCAGGACACGGATTGGGCGCGTATCGGCAGCCTGGGCGAGGTCATGGAGGCCGCGGGCCAGTTCGCCGGCATCGATTTCTCCCTGTTCCCGAGCCTGATCGGCCCGACGCTGGAAACCCTGTTGATTGCCTGCCTGGGCACGGCGATGGGCGTGATCCTCTGCGTGCCGGCAACCTGGTTCGGGGCGATGAACATCACGCCCTTCGCGCCGGTCACCTATCCCATCGCGCGCCTGATGATGACCCTCAGCCGCTCGATCCATGAAATCGTCTGGGCCCTGTTCTTCGTCGCCGTGTTCGGGCTGGGCGCCATGGCCGGGGTGTTCGCCATCGCCATGCGCTCCATCGGCTTCATCGCCAAGCTGTCGGCCGAGGCCATTGAGGACATCGATCCGGGCCCGGTCGAGGCCATGCGCGCGACCGGCGCCAATACGTTCCAGGTCATGCTTTACGCCATTCTGCCGCAGGTCCTGCCGCAGGTCATCGGCACCGTGATCTTCGAATGGGAAATCAACATCCGCCGTTCGGCCGTGCTCGGTCTGGTCGGCGCCGGGGGCCTTGGGTTGGTGTTCTTCCGCCAGATGAACACTTTTAACCATTATGGCGTGACCTCGGTGATCATCGCCATTCTGGCCATCATTTTCCTGGGCGAGGCGATCTCTCACGCGATCCGCCGGCGCATGATCTAGGAGGCCGCCCCCGATGTCCGCCAACATGTCCAGCAACGCAACTCCCGCCATCCCGAAACGGTGGTCCCGCTACAAGCATCCGGAATCGCTCTACAGCTACGGCGCATGGCTCATCGCCTTTTCCGTGGTGGTGTTCAGCATCGAATACCTGAACATTCCCCTGGACCGTCTGTTCGGCATGTTCGGGCGCATGGGCGAGGTCATCGCCCAGCGCTACTATCCCGCCGACATCGACTACATCATGGACCGGGATTACCTGGGCTATGTCGTCGAAACCATCCAAATGGCTTATCTGGGCGCCCTGTTCGGGCTTCTCATCACGGTCCCGTTGGCCTGGTTCGCGGCCTACAACATGACGCCGTCCAGGCTGTTCGTGTACCCGGGGGCGCGCATGTTCTCGATGTCCTGCCGGGCCGTGCACGAGACCATCTGGGCCATCCTGTTCGTCTCGATCCTCGGCTACGGCATGCTGCCGGGCGTGCTGGCTCTGACGCTGTTCAGCGCCGGGTTCGCCGCCAAGCTGTTCGCCGAGGAGATCGAAGCCATCGACATGGGCCAGGTCGAAGCCATGCGCGCGACCGGCGCCAACCTGTTCCAGGTCATGGTGTTCGGCGTGTTCCCGCAAGTCCGCGTCGCCTTCACCGGCATCGCCATCTACACCTGGGACGTGGCGTTCCGGGCGGCGACGGTGGTCGGCTTCTTCGGGGCCGGCGGCATGGGCTGGTATCTGAAGCGTAGCGTTTTGCAGATCGAGACGGAGCGCGTCGCGGCGATCATCCTGTCGATCATCGCACTGGTCCTGGTTTCCGAACTTTTGTCCGCCTGGGCGCGCAACACCGTCATGAAGATGAAATGACGGGCGCCGACATCTTGCCAATGCCACCCGGCGCCCCAAGCGGCGCCATCCGAAGAACGGAGATAACAGAATGCAGAAGAATGGCCGGGCTGTCGTCTATGACGCGCCGAACGCGCCCTTTGTCGTCCGCGAATTTCCCGTGCGCGACGTTCATCCGGACGAGGTCCTGGTGCGCATCACCATGTCGACCATTTGCCGTTCCGACATCCATTCCTACCAGGGCCACCGGCCCAATCCCTGCCCGGGCATCCTGGGCCACGAGATCGTCGGCGTGATCGAACAGTTGGGGGCCGAGCGCGAGGTCGATCTGCGTGGCGACAAGCTCGCCATCGGCGACCGCGTGACCTGGACCGAGTTCTTCCACAACGGCGATTCCTATTACGCCGACGTCCACGACATGCCGCAAAAGGCCCATGGCTTGCGCAAGTACGGCCACGACCTGGCCGAGGAAGACCCGCACTTTTTGGGCGGCTTCGCCGATTATTGCTACATCATGCCCGGGACGGGGATCCTCAAGCTACCTGACGCGATTTCAGACGAAGAGGCAACGCCACTCAATTGCGGGGCCGCGACCATGATTTCCGTGACCGAGGCCGGTGAGATCGACGTCGGCGACACGGTCGTCGTCCAGGGCCTGGGCCTGTTGGGCCTCTATGGTTGCGCCATCGCCAAGGCACGCGGCGCGCGCAAGGTGATCGGCCTGGACGCGGTGCCGGACCGCCTGGACCTGGCGGCCAAGTTCGGCTGCGACGTGACCTTCGATGTGTCCAAGCTGAGTGACGAGCAACTGGTCGCCGCCGTTCGCGCCGAATGTCCGCCCGACGGGGCCGACGTGGGGATCGAGGTTTGCGGCCTGCCCAGCGTCATCCCGGCGGGGCTCAAGATGCTGCGGGTCGGCGGGCGCTATGTGCTGGGCGGGCTGGTCAATCCCAACGCCATGTTCACCGTCGACGGCAACGAAATCCTGCGCCGCTGGATCACCATCCGGGGGGTGCACAACTACCACCCCCGCCACCTGATCCAGGCGCTCGATTTTGTCATGGCCAACCGCGATCGGTTCCCGTTCAAGGACCTGGTGGATTCCAAGTTCACCCTGGATCAGTTGGACGAAGCCTTCGCCCGCGCCGCCGACCGTTCGGTCCTGCGCGCGGCGATCGTGCCCTGAGGTCAGCCGCCTTCGAACAGACTGCCTATGGGCAGCGGCACCAGAAGCACCTCGCGGAACAGGTAGAAGAACCCGAGCACGATGGCCGTGCCGATCAGCGGGTAGACCAGGATGCGGAAGCGGGTCCAGGGATCGTACATGGCGATTAGGGTCAGGGCCGCGAACACGGGCAGGGCCGCGCCGATAAAGCCGACCACGGGCATCGCCATGGTGCCGCCCAGCATGACGGCGACCAGCAGCATGCGCCGCGCCGATGATCCGCCTTCCGGCGCCGCGCCCGCCTTGGCCCGGCCCAACAGCCACATCACGATATAGGCCAGAGAGGCCGCGATTAGGACACCCGCGAAGGTACGCGGGAACACGGCGGAATCCCTGTCCATGTAGCTCAGGGAATCCCAGATCACCAGGCAGGCGATGCCGATCATGACCGCCGAGATGACGGCGCCGCCGGTGTCTTTCCGAACGTCAGTCTGCATGGGCCTGATCCTTGATCTTCTTCAGCCGGGCCAGCACGAAGGGGCTCAGCAGGGTGAACAGGGTGAACACGATGATGGCGATGGAAATCGGCCGTCCGAAGAACATGCCCATCTGGTTTTCCGTCGCGCGGCCGATGGTCCAGGCCTGCACGAAACCCGATTCCGCGATCGGCCCCAGGATCAGGCCAAGCACGATGGGCGACGCCGTGAAGCCGAAGCGTGCGATGATCCAGCCAAACCCGCCCAGCACGATCATGATGATGACGTCGCTGATGTTGTTGCGGATGGAATAGCTGCCGATGATCGTCATGAAGGCGATGGCCGGCACCAGCAGGGCCTTGGGCAGGGTGATGATCGTGCGGTAGGCGTAGCGTCCGATGAACAGCCCCGTGGGCAGCATCAGGATGGTCGCCAGGATCAGGCCCCAGATGAAGGTGTAGACGATCTCGCCCTGGTTGGCGAACAGGCTGGGCCCGGTGCGCACGCCCTGAACCAGGAGTGCCCCCAGGATCACCGCGTCCGGCGGCGTGCCGGGAATGCCCAGCACCAGGGTCGGGATGAAACCGCCGCCGACGGTGGCGTTGTTGGCCGATTCCGAGGCGATGATGCCGCCCGGCTCGCCCTTGCCGTAGATCTGGCCGGGTTTCGCCGTGCGCCGGGCTTCGGAATAGGACACCAGGCTGGCGATGGATCCGCCGGCGCCGGGCAGGATGCCGACCACGGTGCCGATCACGGCCGAGCGGACGGCGTTGATCTTGTCGCCCCACAGGTAGCGCACGGCCTCGCCCAGGCGGAACCCGCGCGACCCGGTTTCGACCTTCAGGTGGTGACCCGGCTGCGCGACCAGATCGATCAGCACGGGGATGCAGTACAGGCCGATCAGGGCGGCGACGATCTGGATGCCGCTCAGCATGGTCTGCGAGCCGAAGGTCAGGCGCACGTCGCCGGCGACTTCGGCCACCCCGATGCAAGACAGCAGCAGCCCCAGGGCACCGCCCGCGACGCCTTTCAACAGGCTGCCTTCGGACAGGGCCGCGATCAGCGAGAGGCCGAAAATGGCGAGCCAGAAATATTCGACGGGACCGAAGGCAAGCGCCACCTTGGACAGCGGCGGGGCCAGGGTCATCAGGGCGATGGCCCCGATCAGGCCGCCGATCACGCTGGCCAGGCAGGCGATGGTGATGGCGTAGTCGCCGTCGCCCTTTTTCGCCAGCGGATAGCCGTCGAAGGTGGTCGCGATCGCGGACGGCGTGCCCGGGGTGTTGAGAAGGATCGCCGAATAGGCGCCGCCGTAGATGGCGCCCGTGTAGATCGCGCCCATGAGAATGAGCGCCGACGAGGTCGGCATGGCGAAGGTGAGGGGCACCAGCACCGCAACCGACATGGTCGCGGTCAGCCCCGGAATGGCGCCGATCACCGTGCCGGCGACAACGCCGAACAGGGCGAAAGCCAGATTGAGCGGCGTCAGCGCGGTGAGCAGATGCTCAAGCCCTGCCATGAAACGTCTCCGTGGAAATTTGAATGGACCGATGAGACGGCCCCAAAGGGGTAAGCGGTCACGGGCCGGCCCGGCCGGAAATGGGCAGGCACGGCCCGTGACGATAAAGGCTGCTTACTTCAGCATGCCCGCTTCTTTGGCGGCGGCGGTCACGTCCTTGGCGAAGGAGGACAGGAAGTCGTCTGCCGACTTGCCGTAGGCGTAATCGACGGGGGCGAAGCCGCCTTCTTCCATCTTTTTGAGGAAGGCCGGGTCTTCGTTGACCGCTTTGATCATGGCCGTCAGCTTCTGGCGGATCGGCTCGGGCGTCGATTTCGGAACGGCGATGCCGCGGTAGGCGCCGGACACGATGTCGATGCCCAGTTCCTTGAAGGTCGGCACGTCGGGGAAGCGGGGATGGCGCTTTTCCATGGCGACGGCCAAAAGGCGCGTTTTCTCATAGTTGGCGGCCACGGTGGTGAAGGCCATGGCGGCGGTCACCTGCTTGCCCATCAGGGCGGCGACGCTGGCCCCCGTGCCCTTGAACGGCACGTAGGTGGTCTTGACGCCAGCCAGCTTGTCGAAGCGGACCTGCGCCAGATGCGGCGCCGTGCCCTTGCCCGAGCCGGAGAAGATCAGCTTTGCCGGGTTTTCCTTGGCGAACTTGATGAGGTCCTGCAGGGTCTTGAAGGGGCTGTCGTCGGTCACCACGATGGCGTCGGGCGTGTAGTGGAACCAATACAGCATGGTGATGTCTTCGGTCTTGTAACCGACGTCTTTCTGCTGCGGCTGCAGGACGATGTGCGGCAGATTGACGCCCATCATGGTGTAGCCGTCGCCCTTCAGGGAATTCAGGCCGGACCACCCGACCGCGCCACCGGCGCCCGGCTTGTAGGAAATGACCAGGTCCTGATTGAACTTGTCCTTGAAGAAGGGCTGCTGCATGCGGGCGGTGATGTCGGACTCGCCACCGGGGCCAAAGGGAATGATGTAGCTGATGGGCTTTTCCGGGTATTCGGCCTGGGCCGGCGCGGATTGGGCGGTCATGCCGATGCCTGCGGCAAGTGCCAGGGCTGCCCCCGTCAATACGAGAGAGCGTCGGGTGGTCTTCATGGTTGTTTCCTCCAGATGGGGTTGGTGATCGAAGTTCGGTCGTTCTTGTTCTTGTTATTCTTGGCGGGACCGCCGGAGCATCCGGCGGCCGTTTGCGGCCCGCGCCGGGCGCTTATCCCATAGCCCCGTCCGGGGCCGGGGACAAGTCGATTTCGAGGCGGACCACGTCACCGCGGTAGGTGATCTCGGCGACGTAGATGCAGGTGCCGGACCGGTCGCCGATGGTCCGGCGCACATTGGCGACGGGGGCGCCCAGGGGAAGGTCCAGACGTTCGGCTGCTTCCTGCCCGGCGCCGTCGACCGTCAGGGTCTGATGGACCTTGCCGATGGCGATGTCGGGCATGGCGGCCAGCAGGGGCACGACGATGTTGCTGCGAAACTGGTCGGGGGCGCGCAGGTAGATGTCGGCGGCCAGGTAGATGTCGATCAGGCAGAACGGCTCGTCGTCCCGGTAATGGACGCGCTTGATGTGCTGATAGGCGGTGGCCGGCTTGCCCTCGCCGTCCAGGATGCGCGGTTGGCGCTCGGCGCTCTCGACCAGGATCAGCTTCGGCTGCAGGGGTTCGACCATGCGGACGAAGGAATCCCAATCCGACGCCAGCGGCAGCCAGCGCTGCTCCCGCGGTTCGCGCTCGACAAAGGTGCCGAGCCCGTGGCGGCGTTTGACCAGGCCTTCGGATTCGATCACCCCGATGGCCTGACGCATGGTTGCGCGCGCCACGTTGAAGCGGACGGCAAGGTCGTCAATGGCGGGAAGCTGCTGACCCAGGGACCAAATACCGGCCTCGATCTCGCCGCGCAGGGTGTTGGCGACCTGGGCGTAAAGCGGCATGGTGTGGCGGCGGGCGCGGGGCGGCAGCATGAATGTCGATCCGGCGTTGCGGTTACGTTGTGCCGATAATATAGTCGTATGGACTTATGGATGTCTATCACTGAAGGAAATTTCATGGCACTGAACGGTCACCCCGCGCCATCGACGGCACGGCCTTTTCCCGAGGGCGTGCTGCGTCTTCGCCGCATCGATGTCTGGGCCCTGCGTGTCGCCATCCAGCGCCCCGTGGAAACCTCGTTCGGGATCATGCGCGACCGCCCGGCCGTGTTCCTGCGGGTCGAAGGCGCCGACGGCACCTTCGGGTTCGGGGAAATCTGGTGCAACTTCCCAAGTTGCGGGGCCGAACACCGGGTCCGCATGGCGGTGGACGAACTGGCGCCCCTGCTGGCCGGGCGCGATCTGGCCTCGCCCGCCGAGGCCTATGCCCTGATGTGGGAAAAAACCCGCGTGCGGGTGCTGCAAACCGGCGAGCCGGGACCCTATTCCCAGGCCATCGCCGGGCTCGACATCGCGCTGTGGGATCTGGCGGCGCGCGCCGCCGGCCGGCCGCTGCGCCATTTCATCGCCGACGACGCGGCGGACGCCGTGCCCGCTTATGCTAGCGGCATCCATATCGGGATCGCGGCGGACGTGGTGCCTGAATTCCGCGCCGCCGGCTTCCGCAATTTCAAGGTCAAGGTCGGGTTCGACACGGCGAAAGACATCGCCGGCATCAAGGCCCTGAAGGCAAGCATGAAGCCGGACGAGCGCCTGTTTTCCGACGCCAACCAAGCCTGGAACCTGGAGGCGGCCCTGGATTTTGCCCAGGGTGCGCGGGATTTGGGGTTGGGTTGGCTGGAAGAACCGCTGCGCGCCGATGCGCCGGCGGGGGATTGGGCGCGGTTGGCGAAAGAGGGCGGCGTTCCGCTCGCCGCCGGGGAAAACTTTACGGGCGTGGAGGATTTCGACGCCGCCGTGGCGGCCGGGTCGCTCGCCTACATCCAGCCCGACATGGCGAAATGGGGCGGCGTCACCGGCTGCCTGCCCGTGGCCCGGGCGATCCTGGCGGGCGGGCGCACCTATTGCCCCCATTACCTGGGCGGCGGCATCGGGCTGCTGGCCTCGGCCAATCTGCTGGCCGCCGTCGGCGGCCCGGGGCTGCTCGAGGTCGATGCCAATCCGAACCCCCTGCGTTCCGACATTCCCGGCATGACCGTGACGGACGGGCGGATCGCATTGGCGGCGGCGCCGGGCCTGGGGATCGAGGCACTACCCGAAACCTTGCTGCCTCAGGTGACCCTGCACGAGACCTGGACGGCCTAGCCGTCCGGGGTTTCCTCCCACCCGGAAAAGCTGGTAAATACACCGGAAGATTGGAAAATAATCGGGCAGGAATTCCAGGGTCCATGGCGCTTAATCCCAAGGTCATTTCGTTCTTCGACAACCGCACCTTCACCATCACTCATATCGTCATGTGCCCGGAAACGGGTGCCACCGCCGTGATCGACCCGGTGCTGGATTACGATGCGGCGGCCGGGCGGACCTATCGGGAAAGTGCGGAGGTCGTCGTCAACCAGATCGGCCAGGATGACCTGACCGTGGAATGGGTGCTGGAAACCCATGTCCATGCCGACCACCTGACCGCGGCCCCCTTCGTCAAGGAAAGCCTGGGCGGGCGCCTGGGCATCGGCGGCAAGGTTGGCCAAGTGCAGGCGGCCTTCAAGAAGATCTTCAACGCCGAGGACGCCTTTGCCACCGACGGCTCGCAGTTCGACCACCTGTTCGCCGACGGCGAGGAATTCAAAATCGGCAACCTGACGGCGCGGGTGATGCACACGCCGGGGCATACGCCGGCCTGCGTCACCTATGTGATCGGCGACGCGGCCTTCGTCGGCGATACCCTGTTCGCGCCGGATTACGGCACGGCGCGCTGCGACTTTCCCGGCGGCGACGCGCGCCAGCTTTATGCCTCGATCCACAAGATTCTCGCCTTGCCCGACGAAACGCGCCTGTTCCTGTGCCACGACTACATGCCGGGCGGGCGTGACGTGGTCATGCATTGCACCGTCGCCGAGCAGAAGGCGGCGAACATCCATCTGAAGGATTGCAAGGATGCCGATGCCTTCGCCGCCATGCGCAACGGCCGCGACGCCAAGCTCAACATGCCGGCGCTGATTATTCCATCCGTGCAGATCAACATGCGCGGCGGCGCCCTGCCGCCGGCGGAAGACAACGGCGTTTCTTACCTGAAGACGCCGCTGAACCTGCTCTAGTCATCGCACGGATTTCCGGGGGCGTGGGGACCGATGTCGCCGCATGGCGCAGCTGTTTCTCTAATGGGACAGCCGTTTGCGGCTGTGCTACGATTTTGGGAATTGAAACAGGCTGGACAGGCTTGGGATAATGGCCGAATTCAAGCCTCACGGCACACGGCTTGTGTCGCTACCCCTTGAGGACCTTAAATCCGAGGACCTGCTGTCCGCCCTGGCATTGTGGCGGAGTTGGTGCGGTGATCGTGACGCGCCGGTGTGGGCCGACGTCACCCTGTCGGATTTTCCGCCCAAGCTTTTGCCCATGGCGACGGTCGTCGATGTCGTCGATGGCGGCAAGGATTTCAAATACCGCTATTGGGGATCGGAGCTGTCGCGGCTGTTCAAGCGTGAGGAAACGGGCGTGCTGTTGTCCGAACATGTGGTCAATCAGTCGGGGCACATCCGGTTCAGCCAGTTCTGGGAAGTGGTGATCCAGGCCCGCCCACTGTTGTTCATGACGATCTTCGAGCGGGTCGAAGGCGTGATGGCGGAAAAGCTCAACCTGCGCCTGCCGGTCGTGGACGAAACGGGGACGGTGGACAAGATCATCTCGCTCAGTTCGATGGACAAGGTCGGTATTCAGGATTTTGAGGACCTGAGCGACCATTGGCAGGTCGAGATCGCCGGTTGATCGTTAGCACCCGCCCTTGATGGCCGGAAACACGGTGACCTCGTCGCCGTCGGACAGCGGTACGTCCGCGCGTCCGGCAATGGGCACCGCGTCCTCGTTCAGCATGGTCATATAAGCCTCGCCGATGCCGTCGGGCAGTTTCAGCTGCGCGATCAGGTCTTCCAGGCTGGCGCCGTCGGCCAGGGTGAAGGCGCCGACGCCATTGGCGTCGAACCCCGGCGGGGAGAACGGGTCCATGGCGATCAGCTTGACTGTGACGTTCATGGGATGGCGCCGCTCAGGCCAGGCCCAGGCGGGTCAGCGTCTGGGTCGTCGGCTCGCCGTCGGGGGTCCAGCCGCGCAGCTCGTAATACTCCGGCAGCATCTTTTCCAGTTCGGCGACATGGCCCTTGCCGGCCCCGCCCTTGGCCGGTTCGGTCAACACGCGCTTGGGCAGGGTGTCGTCCTTGGACGTGAAGCCGGCGGCGTTGTTGAACAGGCGTTCCAGGTTGTAGATGCGCTCGCCCAGTTCCAGCAGGCGCTCGACCGTCCAGTCGCCGTCGCAGGCGGCGTCGATCTGGTCGGCATAGTCGGGTGCGCTCCACGCGGCCTTGGTGAAGGTGCAGAGCCCCGAGGAATCGATGGCGGCGATGTAATCCTGGCTGTCCTTGACGATCTTGGCCTTGCCGTCCGGCGTCACGCGCTGAAAATCGTCCTGGAAGGGGGCGGCCTTCAGGTGGCAGGCGCCCCGGTTCGACGTGGCGTAGCCCAAGGCCATGCCCTGCATCGCACGGGGATCATAGCCTGGAAATTCCTGGCCCTTCACGACCATGGCGAATTCGGGATGGCCGTATTTTTCGCACAGCCGCAGGGCGCCCAACCCCAGGTCCTTGCCGAAACCCTGGGCCGTGCCCGTGACCTCGGCCGCCCAACACAGCGCCTCCGCGTTGCCGAAGGAAAAGTCGCGGCCTTCGGTCTGTTCCGTGGTGATGGCGCCTTCCATGAACAGTTCCATGGCGGCGGCGACCGTCGCGCCGAAGGAAATCGGGTCCATGCCGTGCTCGTTGCACAGCGCCGAGGCATAGGTCGCGGCCTCGACGTCCTGCACGCCACACATGGGGCCGACGGCATAGGCGGATTCATATTCCAGGCCGCCGGTCACGCCGGAATAGCGCGCCTTGCCCTTGATCGAGAAATGGTCCGGATCGATCTTGGCCATGCGGCCGCAGCCGATGGAGCAGGCGAAGCAGGCCTTGTTGCCCTGATAGGGGGCCTCGCCGTCTGATTTCCGCACCGTGTGCTGCTTCTTCACGTTGACGTCGGCGATATGCTCGAACTGGACCTCGCGGCAGTTCAGGGTCGGCAGCGACCCGTGGGCCTGGGTCACGTCCATCATGGCCATGGTGCCGAGCCCGGAATAGCGCGCCCGGGCGGGCGAGGGGTCGAGGATATTGCGCTTCTCGCGGGTCACGTCCAAAAACCTCTTTGGGTCGTTCACGGCGACGCCCGTGGTGCCGCGCACGGCGACGGCCTTCAGCAGCTTCGAGCCCATGACCGCGCCGACACCCGAGCGTCCGGCCGCGCGGTCGCGGTCGTTCATGATGCAGGCATAGCGCGACAGGCCCTCGCCGGCGCCGCCGATGGAGGCGATGCGGATCAAGGGGTCCTGATGGCGCTTCTTGATGGCGTCTTCCGTGTCCCACACGGTCTCGCCCCAGATGAAGCCCTCGGCGTCGAGGAGTTCGGCCTGGTCGTCGACGAGCATCAGGTAGACCGGCTTGGCCGACTTGCCCTCGATGATGACCATGTCCCAGCCGGCCTGCTTCAACTCGCCGCCGAACTGCCCGCCCGAGTTGGAGCATGCGACCGTGCCCGTCAGCGGCCCCTTGGTGACCACGGAATAGCGCCCGCCCGTGGACGCGCATGTCCCGGTCAGCGGGCCGGTGACGAAGATCAGCTTGTTGTCGGGGCTCAGGGGATCGACCTTGGGGTCGATTTCCTCATACAGATACTTGGTGCCCAGGCCGCGCTGGCCCAGGTACAGCTTGACCCAGTCCATGTTCAGCGGTTCCGGGATGCAGGTGCCCTTGGTCAGGTTCACCCGAAGCAGTTTGCCATGCCAAGCCACGGTCGGTCTCCGTCGTCGGTGTCATAGGGTCGGTTGCCTTTAGGTGTAGGCAATCCGGGGCCCCGTTTCCAGTGGCAAAAGCGGGGTGCCGCCGCCATGGCCGTCGCCTGGTATGTCGATCCCGGGGCCGCCTCGTGACGCCGGTCGTCTCTATTTTTGTGATATTTGACCGTATAGGTAGTATCAGTGTATGATTTAATCCCCTGTAAAATATAGGGTTTATATAGAGTAGACAAATAATGGACGAAAAGTTGGAGGTCGCCAGCTACCGTTAAAATTGACCGGATGAAATGGGGGCTTCATCCTGTTCCGCCGGGAAACGGCGGGGCCAATGGGGTGCCAACCTGGGAGATGACCGCCGATGACAAACGATACGGAGCGGCAGGCGTTCGCGCTGCCGCCAACCTTTTACATCCATTACGACGACATCGATCCGCAGCACGAAGACCTGATCGACATCGTCAACGATTGTGTGGCGCGGCTGGTTGACGGTGTGCTTGAGGATTTTGAAGAGCCGTTCAGGATTTTCGTTGAACACCTGACAGCCCACTTTAGCCACGAGGAAGACCTCATGCGGGATCTTGGCTACAGCGGCCTGGATTGGCATGCCGATCATCATGCGGACTGCCTGAAGAGGGTCGAAAACCTGATCGCCGGTATGCAGGCGCAAGGCTACGTCGGCATCCGCGAACTACGTGTCTGCTTTCACGACATCATTCACGACGTCGTCCACGCGGACCTCAAGTTTGCCGAATTCCTGGACGGTTTGGGCCTGATCCCGCGCCGGCAATAGGCTGCGTGGACGGACCGGATCAGATCAACCGGCGGCGGATCTGGGCATCGACCACGGCCAAAGCCGCCATGTTGACGATCCCGCGCGCCGTGACGGCGCTGGTCAGCACATGGGCCGGCATGTCCGTGCCGATCAGGATGGGACCAATGGGCAGGCCGTTGTCCAAGGTCTTCAACAGGTTGAAGGCGCTGTTGGCGGCCTCGCGGTCGGGAAACACCAGAAGATTGGCCATGCCCTTGAGCCGGGAATTGGGGAACACGCGGTTGCGCACGTCCTCGTCGATGGCGGCGTCGGCCTGCATTTCGCCCTCGACTTCCAGGTCCGGGGCCTGTTCACGCACCATGCGAAGCGCATCCCGCATCTTGCGGGCGCAGGGCGAGTCGTCGGCGCCGAAGTTGGAATGGGACAACAGCGCGATCTTGGGCGTTTCGCCGAAACTCTGCACGAATTCCGCCGACAGCAGGGTCATCTCCGCCAATTCCTCGGCCGAGGGATCGGGGGTCACCTGGGTATCGACCAGGAAGAACGTGCCCTTGGGCAGCAGCAGGACGCTCAACGCCGAGACGTCGCGCACACCCGGCGCCTTGCCGACCACGTCCATCATGTAGCGCAGGTGATAGTCGTAGCGCCCGATGACGCCGCACAGCATGGCGTCGGCCTCGCCGCGCTTCAGCATGGTCGCCGCGATCACCGTGTTGTTGGTGCGCATGATCTGGCGCGCCGCCCCCGGCGACACGCCCTTGCGTTCCATCAGCGCGTGGTAGCTGCGCCAATAGTCTTCGTAGCGGGGATCGTTCTCCGGATTGCAAATTTCGAAATCCTTGTCCGGTTGAATGCGCAGGCCTAAGCGTTCGATGCGCATTTCGATCACGTCGGGCCGGCCGACCAGGATCGGCTTGGCGATGCCTTCGTCGACCAGGACCTGGGTCGCGCGCAGCACGCGGTGGCTTTCGCCCTCGGCGATGACCAGGCGCTTGGGGTCTTGCTTGGCGCGCTCGAAGATCGGCTTCATCAGCATGCCCGAGCGGAACACGAACTGTTCCAGCTTGTCGCGGTAGGCCTCGAAATCGGCGATCGGGTGTTTGGCGACGCCCGAGTCCATGGCCGCCTTGGCGACGGCGGTGGCGACCTCGACGATCAGGCGCATGTCGAAGGGCTTGGGCAGCAGGTATTCGGGGCCGAACCTGAGGTCCTCACCCGAATAGGTGCGGGCCACGGTTTCGGAGCTTTCCGCCATGGTCAGGTCGGCGATGGCCTTGACCGCCGCCAGTTTCATTTCCTCGTTGATGGTCGTGGCCCCGCAATCGAGCGCGCCCCGGAAGATGAAGGGGAAGCAGAGCACATTGTTGACCTGGTTGGGATAGTCCGAGCGGCCCGTGCAGATGAGGGCCCGGGGGTTCGCGGCGCGCGCGTCCTCGGGCAGGATTTCCGGGTCGGGATTGGCCAGCGCCATGATGATCGGGCGTTCGGACATCGTCTCGACCATGTCTTTCTTCAGGATGCCGGGGGCGGACAACCCTAAGAAAACGTCGGCGCCGCGTACGGCCTCGGCCAGGGTGCGGGTGTTGGTCTTGGCCGCGTAGTCGGCCTTCTGCTCGGTCATGTCCTCGGTGCGGCCCTCGAACACCACGCCGACATGGTCGACCAGGGTGATGTTTTCGCGCTTCAAGCCCATGGAAACCATGAGGTTCAGGCAGGCGATACCGGCCGCCCCGCCGCCCGTGGACACCACCTTGACCTTCGAAATGTCCTTGCCGACCACGCGCAGGCCGTTGGTCAGCGCGGCGCAGACGACGATTGCGGTGCCGTGCTGATCGTCGTGGAACACGGGGATGCCCATGCGCGCCTTCAGCTTCTGTTCCAGGATGAAACAATCGGGTGACTTGAAATCTTCCAGGTTGATGGCACCGAAGGTCGGCTCCATGGCGGCGATGATGTCGACCAGTTTCTCCGGATCGGTTTCGTTCAGCTCGATATCGAACACGTTGATTCCGGCGAACTTCTTGAACAGGACGGCCTTGCCCTCCATCACCGGCTTGGACGCCAGACCGCCGATGTTGCCCAGGCCCAGAACGGCGGTGCCGTTGGAGATCACGGCGACCAGGTTCTGGCGGCCGGTCAGTTTGGCGACCTGTTCGGGATCTTCCTTGATGGCCAGGCAGGCGAAGGCGACGCCCGGCGAATAGGCCAGAGCCAGATCGCTCTGCGTCGCCAAGGGTTTTGTGGGGGTGATTTCCAGTTTTCCAGGCACGGGCTCCGCGTGAAAACGAAGCGCCCGTTCCTTCAGGGTGTCATCCATCCCAGACCTCTTTTCTTATTCATTGCAGGTTGATTGCGAGAAAGGTCTTGTAAGACTGCTCGCTGATCGGCAGAAAGACAACGAATTTCATGTTAGGGATCCTCCCTTGAATACCGACCATCGCCTTGAGCCCAACGCCGTGCTGCCAAAGGTCATCGGTCATCGCGGCGCCGCCGGCCACGCGCCGGAAAACACGCTGTCCGGCCTGCGCAAGGCCCATGAACTGGGTGCCGCCTGGGTTGAATTCGACGTCATGCTGACGGCCGAAGGCACGCCCATCCTGATCCACGACGAAACCCTGGGGCGCACGACCGACGGTACGGGGCGCCTGGCCGACCGCCGTTGGGAGGATCTGCGCGGCCTTGATGCCGGGGCCTGGTTCGGCCCGGCCTTCCGGGGGGAACGCGTGCCGTCCCTGCACCAGGCCCTGGCTGTGCTCGGGCATCTGGGGCTCGGCGCCAATGTTGAAATAAAGCCGTCCAACGACCAGGACGCGACCACGGGCGTCATCGTCGCCAAGACCTTGCAGGAAAGCTGGCCCGCGAATCTTCCGGCCCCCTTGCTGTCGAGCTTTTCCGAAAAGGCCCTGGCCGCCGCCGCCGATCAGGCGCCGGAATTTCCCCGGGCCCTTCTGGTTGGCAAGGTTCCCGACGATTGGCAGGCACGCTGCGATTCGCTGGGGGCCACGGGGCTGCACGCCGGCGCCCGGCACCTGACCGAGACGCAGGCGCGGCGCGTCATCGACGCGGGCTACGCGCTTCGCGTCTATACGGTCAACGACCGGGCTGTGGCGGATCGCCTTTTCGCCTGGGGCGTGGAAAGCGTGTTCAGCGATTATCCGGACAGGATAACCCCGCCATGACGGCCGGCGGCTGGGTGTCGGCGGGGGTCTGCTGATGGCGATCATGTCGGCCATGCAGGGTTCCACGGCGCCGGGCCGCGCCATTGCACTGGCGGTCGCCGGCGGCGCGCTGTTGACGATTTCCGATGCGGGGCTGAAGTACCTGGCCGGCGATCTGCCGCCGGGCCAGATCATGTTCATCCGCGGCGTCATCGCCGGCCTCGCCCTGGTCATGGCGACCTTGGGGACGCGCGGGGCGGCGGCACTCAAACCCCAGAAATGGGGGCTGCATGCGGCGCGGGGCCTGATGGCGGCCGTGGCGACCTTCACCTATCTGGTCGGCATCGGCAGTCTGCCGCTGGCCACCGCGACCTCGATCCTGTTCGCCAGCCCGATCCTGCTCACGGCCATGGCGCCGGTGTTCATCGGCGAAAGCGTCGGCTGGCGGCGCTGGTTGGCGGTCATTGTCGGGTTCATCGGCGTGCTGATCATCGTGCGGCCGGCGGGCGACGCCTTTCAATGGGCGGCGGTGATGATCTTGCTGGCGGCGTTCGGCGAATCGATCCGCGACCTCATCACCCGGGGGGCGTCCGGGCGCGAGACGACGCATTCCATGCTATTCTCGATGATGGTGGTGGTCGGCCTGGCCGGCCTGTTCGTGCCGCCCTACGACTGGCCGCCGCTGTCGGGCGAACACTGGCTGATGATCATCATGGCCAGCCTGATCTGGACCTCGGCCCATTTCCTTCTGATCGAGGCGTTCCAGTTCGGCGAGGCGGCCTTGCTGGCCCCGTTCCGTTACTGCAACCTGTTCTTCGCGGCGATTTTGGGGTTCCTCATTTGGGGCGACCTGCCCGACTGGTTGACCTGGGTGGGTAGTGCGGTGATTATTTCCTCGGGTCTGTACATTCTGCACCGCGAGGTTCTGCGCAGGTCCCTGGTCATGGCCGCCGATCCGGTCCACGACACGGCGGCGGATGACGCGGCGGATGACAATGGGGCGCCGCCGCGATGAACGTCATCTTCCTTGCCATCGTCGCCGTCGCCTTCGCCATGGGGGCGGTGCGCCAGATCGTCTGGGACGGTATCGGTGAAGCGCCCATGGCGCTGCTGGGAAAGGCCATGATCGACGCCGCCGGTGGGGCGGTGACGCTCGCCATCGGCCTGGTCGGCGTGATGGCCCTGTTCCTGGGCCTGATGAAGGTGGCGGAGGAAGGCGGCCTGCTGCGCATCATCGCCAAGGTCCTGCGCCCCCTGATGGTGCGCCTGTTTCCCGAGGTGCCCGCCGATCATCCGGCCATGGGGTCGATGATCCTCAACATGTCGGCCAATGCGCTCGGCCTCGGCAACGCGGCGACGCCGTTTGGTATCCGCGCCATGCAGCAGTTGGATGAACTCAATCCCCACAAGGGTACGGCGACCAACGCCATGGCCCTGTTTCTCGCCATCAACACCTCGTCGGTGACCCTGCTGCCGACGGGGGTCATCGCCCTGCGCGCCGCCGCGGGGTCCACGGACCCGGCCGGGATCGTGCCGACCACCTTGTTCGCGACCATCTGTTCGACGGCTATCGCCA
>TARA_R110000772_G_scaffold54227_1_pt1 | contig 169709 bp, 143 predicted proteins | sample TARA_R110000772 | Tara Oceans TARA_R110000772 (sample SAMEA4397948) | marine metagenome | biome: Polar Biome; feature: [SRF] surface water layer (ENVO:00010504); material: water (ENVO:00002006), including particulate matter (ENVO:01000060) such as... | depth 5 m | reverse complement strand
CCCGTGTATCGGTCGCCCTGCGAGGTAGCGCAGTGTCTGGCCCTCAATCCCGCCAGTGCGGCGCGGATTGAATACGGGACTCATGAACAGCCGCTGTGAATAATGACATCACAGCGGTAGACCAGTGGCCGGGGGTACCCGGAATTAGTCGTTACCACTCAAGAGACCCGCCTATTGTTTGCGCCGCGCGCAGGCTTGTCAACGTGAAAAACCCGCAGAGGATGGAATTTGCCTGAACAGGCGCATTGCGCCTCCGCCCGGGCTGGGGTACTTTAACCACGAACGCCTTCCAGAACAGGGACAATGCGTGTGAAATCAGCACTCCGCAAGGGTCTCGGCAGCACCCTGATAATGCTGTTGGCTACGGCCAGTCTGCAACTGGCCGCTGCAGACACCCACTACCGCTGGCAGGATGGCCGCGGCAACCCGGTGTACAGCGATCGGCCGCCGCCAAAGGGCACCGAGTATGAGGTCATTTCCTCTCGCTCCGGGCTGAAGCGGGTGGTGAGCGCTGACGAAGGTGCTGTGCCCCCGGAGGTCGTGCCGCGTCCGGGCAACCGGTTTGACCAGGTCGATGAGTCCGACATGGCGCGCAGCAAGAAAAATCCGGAGTTCTGTGAGACGGCCCGCAATAACCTCGCCACGTTGAACAAACCAGGGCGCATCCGTCTGCGCAACGACCAGGGCGAACTGCGGTATCTGGATGAAGAGCAGATTGCCGCCGAGCGCGCCAAGGCAGAAGAGGCGATTCGCCAGTACTGCGACTGATCCGGCGAAACATGCGCGCCTCCAGCGTGTCCCGCGCACCTGAGTGAAGCCTCCCCGACTGCAATCGGCGCTGATCGCGCTGGCTGTGGCACTCCTTGTCGGGGCGTTACTGGCCTGGGTAATCCACCCGCAACTCAGCAGCAACCGCCGCAGCGATGCAATGAACAGTCTGCTCCGTGCACAGCTCCTGCAACAGCGCTGGCATTCTGCGCACGGGCGTTTCGGCAGTGTGCAGGACATCTGGCCTCACCCACAGGGACTCTCCCTGGCCGGACACTATGTCCTTGGCGACGCCACGGATATTCTGCCCGAAGGCCCGAGTGAAGCGGCTTACGCCATGCAGGCAACACCGCGAGGTCGCCAGGCCGACGACCCCTGCGGCACCTTCGTGGTGACACAGGACGGTGTCCTGCTGCAAGCGCCCTGGGCCGGAGCCGCCTGCTGGTCGCGGTGAAGCGACCAGCAGCGACCTGACTCAGGCCTTGCTGAACGTGCTGCCTTCACCAGCCACATCCACCCGAATCGTGTCCCCCGGTACAAACTCACCGGACAGGATACGCTGTGCCAGGGGGTTCTCCAGCTCCTGCTGGATGGCGCGCTTCAGGGGGCGGGCTCCGTACACCGGGTCGTAGCCGACAGCGGCGAGGCGGTCCATGAAGGCATCGGTAATCTCGATGGACAGTTCGCGCTCTGCCAGACGCTTGCGCAGCCACTGCAGCTGGATGTCGGCGATATGCCGGATCTGGTCCGCGGCCAGCGGATGGAAGACCACCGTCTCGTCGATACGGTTGACGAACTCGGGACGGAAGTGCCGCCCGACCACACCCATCACCGCCGCTTTCATCGCCGGGTAGTTCTCCTCGCCCGACATTTCCTGAATCAGATCTGAGCCGAGGTTCGACGTCATCACGATCACGGTGTTGCGGAAATCGACCGTACGCCCCTGGCCATCAGTCAGGCGCCCGTCGTCCAGCACCTGCAGCAGGATATTGAACACATCCGAGTGGGCCTTTTCGATTTCATCCAGCAAGAGCAGGGAATACGGGCGCCGGCGCACAGCCTCGGTCAGATAACCGCCCTCCTCGTAACCCACATACCCGGGCGGTGCGCCGATCAGCCGGGCCACGGAGTGCTTCTCCATGAACTCGGACATATCAATGCGCACCATGGCCTGCTCGCTGTCGAACAGGAACTCGGCCAGGGCCTTGCACAGTTCGGTCTTGCCGACCCCGGTCGGCCCCAGGAACAGGAACGAACCGTTGGGGCGATTGGGATCGGAGAGGCCGGCGCGCGAGCGACGCACGGCATCGGATACCGACTTGACCGCCTCGTCCTGGCCGACAACCCGCTGGTGCAGGAAGTCTTCCATACGCAGCAGTTTCTCGCGATCACCCTCCAGCATCTTGGATACCGGTATGCCGGTCCAGCGGGAGACCACCTCAGCCACCTCTTCATCGGTAACCTTGTTGCGCAGCAGCGTGCGCTCCTCGGTTTCGGCTGCCTGTGCGGACGCCAGCTGCTTCTCCAGCTCCGGTATGCGCCCGTACTGCAGCTCGGACATGCGGGTGAGGTCGCCGGCACGGCGCGCTGCCTCCAACTCGAGCTTGACCTGTTCAAGGTCACTCTTGACCTGTGCCTCGCCCTGCAAGGAGGCCTTCTCTGCCTTCCACACTTCCTCCAGATCCGAGTATTCGCGCTCGACCTTGTCGATTTGCTCGGTGAGCAGTTCCAGCTGCTTGCGGGCCCCGGCATCGGAGTCCTTTTTCACGGCTTCGCGCTCGATCTTGAGCTGAATCAGGCGGCGCTCAAGCCGATCCATGGCCTCGGGCTTGGAATCGATCTCCATACGGATACGGCTGGCGGCCTCATCAATGAGGTCGATGGCCTTGTCCGGCAACTGCCGGTCGGTGATATAGCGTGTCGAGAGCCGGGCCGCAGCGATGATGGCGCTGTCGGTAATATCGACCGAGTGGTGCACCTCATAGCGCTCTTTCAGGCCGCGCAGGATGGCTATGGTGTCTTCCTCGCTGGGCTCATCCACAAGCACTTTCTGGAAGCGCCGCTCCAGGGCTGCATCCTTCTCGATATACTTGCGATACTCATCCAGGGTGGTTGCGCCAACGCAGTGCAGCTCACCGCGCGCCAATGCGGGCTTCAGCATGTTCCCGGCATCCATGGAACCCTCGGCCTTGCCGGCGCCCACCATGGTGTGCAGTTCGTCGATGAACAGAATGACCCGGCCTTCCTGCTTCGAGAGCTCGTTGAGCACGGCTTTCAGGCGCTCCTCGAAGTCGCCACGGTATTTGGCGCCCGCCAGTAGCGCACCGAGGTCCAGCGACAGAATACGCTTGTCCTTCAGGCCCTCCGGCACTTCGCCATTGATCACGCGCTGCGCCAACCCCTCGATGATGGCGGTCTTGCCCACACCGGGTTCGCCGATAAGCACCGGGTTGTTCTTGGTGCGGCGCTGCAACACCTGGATCGTACGCCGAATCTCGTCATCACGACCGATTACCGGGTCCAGCTTGCCCTGCTCGGCCCGCTCCGTGAGGTCGATGGTGTATTTGTCCAGCGCCTGCCGGGACTCTTCGGCTTCCGGGTTGTGCACAGCTTCACCTCCACGCATCTGTTCAATCGCGCCCTGCAGGGCCAGCGCAGTCACGCCGTGCTGTTTCAGCAGCTCGCCGGCGACACCCTTGCTCTCGACCAGCGCCAGCAGGACCAGCTCGCTGGAAATGTAGGTATCGCCGCCTTTCTGTGCCAGTTTGTCGCTGACGTTGAGGATGCGCGTCAGGTCGTTGGAGACATGCACATCGCCGGCATTCCCACTCACCCTGGGCAAGCTCTCCACAGCCTTGCTGACGCCTTCCGCGAGGCCGGTGACATTGGCCCCCACCTTCTGCAACAGCGGCCGCGTGGAGCCCCCCTGCTGCTGGAGCAGGGCCGCCAACAGGTGCACGGGCTCTATAAAATTGTGATCCTTGCCCAACGCCAGTGACTGGGCGTCGGCCAGTGCAAGCTGCAGCTGGTTGGTCAATTTGTCCATTCTCATTGCTCAATATCTCCTTGCGCGCCAGTCGAAGGTGCTGGCAGTGCATCAATCCATGAGCAGTCAATGGGGGCAAAAAGACCCTGTTTCAAGTGTGGGTTCAGGGTGGATCTGAGGCGCGATTGAGGTAGATCAAGCTTGCCATGCGGCCGGTCACCCCGTCGCGCCGATACGAGTAGAAGCGCTGGCTGTCACTGAAGGTACAGAAGCCGCCACCGAAAATGGCTGTCACACCAGCGGCCTGCAACCGCAGCCGCGCCAGCCGGTAGATATCGGCATAGAAATGACCTTTGCGCGCCGCCGGGACAAAGGCCAGAGACGTCTCGGGGCCCGCGCCGCCGGCGAGAAACGCCTCCCGGACTTCGGCTCCCACCTCAAAGGCCCCTGGCCCGATGGCCGGCCCCAGCCAGGCCAGCAGGCGATCGGGGGCCACCGGCAAGGCGTGCACGGTGGCCTCAAGCACGCCCGCTGCAAGGCCACGCCACCCGGCGTGCGCCGCCGCCACCGCGGTCGCCCCGCGGTCGCAAAACAGCACCGGCAGGCAGTCCGCTGTCAGCACGGCACAGGCAATACCCGGGTAGCGCGTCCAGCTACCATCCGCCTCCGGTGTCTCTCCGGCACACTGCGCAGGCACCACCGTAGCGCCGTGCACCTGCGCCAACCACTGCACCCGGGTACCTGTGGCGAGGCAGGTCTGCAGCCGCTCTCGGTTGCCCGCCACAGTCGCCGCCTCGTCGCCGACGTGATTTCCCAGGTTAAATGTGTTCCAGGGTGTGCTGCTCAACCCACCCAGGCGGGTGGTGGCCAGCGCCGACACCGTCGCGGGCGCCGGCCAGTCAGGCGTGATCAGGCCGGGCCTGTACACCATCTTCTTCCTCCAGCACGGCCAGCAGGGCGCGCATGTCCTCGGGCAAGGGGCATTCAAACTGCATCGCCTCACCGCTGACCGGGTGCAACAGACCCAGGGATTCGGCGTGCAAGGCCTGGCGCGGGAAACCCCGGAGCGCAGTGATCAGTCGCTCCGAGGCGCCGCGGGGGATACGCGGACGCCCACCGTAGGCCGGGTCGCCGACCAGCGGGTAGTGTCGATGGGCCATGTGCACCCGGATCTGGTGGGTGCGGCCGGTTTCAAGATTCACGGTAATGCGGGTGTGATGAGCAAAGCGACGGGCGATGCGGTAGTGCGTGACCGCCGGCTTGCCGCCGCTGACCACCGCCATTTTCTTGCGCTGGCGCGGATGTCGCCCAATCGGTTCATCGATGGTGCCGCCTCCCGTCATGGCCCCGATACATACCGCACAGTACTGGCGCTTGACGGTACGCGCCTGCAGCTGGGCGACCAGGTGATGGTGCGCGGAAAGCGTTTTGGCCGCCACCATCACGCCCGAGGTCTCCATATCCAGCCGGTGCACAATGCCACCGCGGGGCAACTGCGCCATTGTCGGCGCATGGCCGATGAGGGCGTTGACCAGGGTGCCATCGGCATGCCCCGCGGCGGGGTGCACCACCAGGCCCGCGGGTTTGTTCAACACGAGGATGCTCTCGTCCTCGTAGAGGATATCGAGTGCAATGCGCTCCGGCTGCCAGCTGACTTCGTCCTCCAGCGCCGCGTCAACGGTGAGCGCCGTGCCCGCCCTGACCTTGTCCCGCGGCCGACACACCTTGCCATCCGCCAACAGCTCACCGCGCTTGATCCAGGTCTGCAATCGGGAGCGGGAGTATTCCGGAAACAGCCTGGCTGCTGCCTGGTCAAGCCGCTCGCCGTCGAGAGCAGCCTCCACTTCAGCTGTGCCACGGATCCTGTCTGTCATCGGAATTCCTGTTTATGCCCCGTAGGCGATGTGGTTAAATAGCGACCTCAGTACATTCCCAGTCTATCACGCCAGCGGTTGCCACTTTGTTGAAATCACTGAAAATCACTCCGTTCCTGCTGCTCCTCGCCCTGCTCGTCGGCTGTGCCGGGAACGATGAACTCGACGATCTGTCTGCCGACAGCGGCGAACAGCAGATGTATGAAAACGCCCAACGCTACCTGCGCAGCCGTAATTACGATCTCGCGGTGCGCAGCCTGCAGTTGCTGGAGTCACGCTATCCGTTTGGCAAATACGCCGAGCAGGCGCAGCTGGAACTGATTTACGCCCACTACGGGGCCTACGAGCACGAGGCCGCCGTAGAGGCCGCGGACCGATTCATCCGCCTGCACCCCCAACACCCCAGCGTCGACTATGCGTACTACATGAAAGGACTGTCCGCATACTCGGCAAAGTCCGACATCTTCGCGCGCTTCCTGCCGACCGACGAAAGCAGCCGCGACATGAAGCATGCGCGGGAGGCCTTCGCCGAGTTTGCCCAGCTGGTGGCCCGCTACCCCAACAGCCCCTATGCGGCAGACGCCAAGGCACGCATGGTGCACCTGCGCAACCTGCTGGCGCGGCATGAAATCCTGGTGGCCAACTACTACTTCCGCCGCGGCGCCTATCTGGCCGCCACCAATCGCGGACGCTACGTGGTCGAGAACTTCCAGCGCACACCCGCCGTCGCCGATGGCCTGGCCGTCATGGCCCAGGGCTACATCCTGCTCGGGATGAACGACCTTGCCGAAGATGCCATCGAGGTGCTGAAGCTCAACTACCCGGACTACCCCGCCCTGGACAAGGACGGGAACTTCCGTTCGGATTACTCACTGGACGGGCCGGAACGCTCGATCATAAATCGGGTCACGCTGGGCCTGTTCGATCCGCCAGAAGTCCCTGAGTTCGATACCCGGGAACTCTACCGCCAACCGCGGTAACTACTCGCCGGGTGTCCAGGCAGAGGTGATCGGGTAGCGCCGGTCGCGACCGAAGCCGCGGCGCGTAATACGGACTCCGACAGGCGCCTGGCGCCGCTTGTACTCGTTGAGGTCCACCAGCCGCAACACCCGGTGCACCTGCTCGGCGTCCATGCCCGAGGCAATGATGGCCGCGGCACTGAAATCCTGCTCCACATACAGCTCCAGTATGCGGTCGAGTACCCGGTAGGGGGGCAGACTGTCCTCGTCTTTCTGGTCAGGTGCCAGCTCTGCCGAAGGCGGCCGGTCAATCACACGCTGGGGTATGCATGGCGCTATGCTGTTGCGGTAACGCGACAGTTCGAACACCAGGGTCTTGGGCACATCCTTGAGCACGTCGAAACCGCCCGCCATGTCGCCGTACAGCGTGGAATAACCCACGGCCAGTTCGCTCTTGTTTCCGGTGGTCAACACCAACAGGCCCTTCTTGTTGGAAATCGACATCAGCAGCACTCCGCGGCAGCGCGCCTGCAGGTTCTCTTCCGTGGTATCCGTCCGGGTTCCCGCGAACTCGTCCTGCAGTGCGGCCATGAACGACTCGTAGATCGGCTCGATGGAAATGACCTTGTGGGCCACACCCAGCAGGGCAGACTGCTCCGCCGCATCCTCGACGCTCATTTGCGCGGTGTAGCGGAAGGGCATCATCACCGCCTCCACCCGCTCGGGACCCAGGGCCTCAACGGCAACCGCCAGGGTCAACGCGGAATCAATGCCACCCGACAGACCCAACACAACGCCACGAAAGCGGTTTTTATTCACGTAATCGCGCAGGCCCAGCACCAGGGCCTGCCAGGTTGCCTCCAGCTCGTCCAACGGTGCCGCCTGATCCTCACCTGCCAGACAAAGCACTTCGCCTTCGCGGTGCGCCGTCAGCCAGTACTCCCCCTCGACAAAGTTCGGCGCTGTGGCCACCCGGTTGCCCTGCGCATCAACGGCGAAGGAGCCGCCATCAAACACCAGCTCGTCCTGCCCGCCCACCTGGTTCACATAGACGATGGGGCACTGGTTGCTGCGTGCGCGATCCGCCACCAGATCCCAGCGCTCTATGCGCTTGCCGCGGTGGTAGGGTGAGGCGTTGAGGTTGAGCACCAGCTCGGCCCCGGCGCGTGCCGCTTCACGCACCGGCCCCGGCTCCCAGATGTCCTCGCACACCGTCAGTCCGACGCGAACGCCCTCGATCTGCACCACACAGGGACTGTCGCCCTTCTGGAAATAGCGCATTTCGTCAAAGACCTGGTAGTTCGGCAGACACTGCTTGCGGTATTCCGCGACGATTTCACCCCGATGCAGCACTGCAGCTACGTTATACAGGGCGATGCCCTCCCGGCGCGGATAGCCCAGCACCAGCCAGCTGTCACCGGTCATCGCCGCCTTGATCGCCTGCAGCGACTGGTTCACACGCAGCTCAATGCTGGGGCGCAGCAACAGGTCTTCGGGGGGATAGCCGCTGAGGGTCAGCTCGGGGAACACCAGTACCGGTGCGCTGACCTGGCTCTCCGCCCGCCGCATGGCGTCAATAACGCGGGCAGTATTCCCCTCGAAATCGCCGACGAGGGTATTCATCTGCACCATGAGTATGTTGAGCCTGGACATGGAGTTTCCGCGTTTGCTGTGAGGGAGGCTGTATTTTCCGGGAAAGCGGCCCCGGCTGCCAGACCCGGGTGCGAATTACTCGCCTACAGCGGATGCACTGCAGCCTGGCGTTTCACACCCTGCACAGCCTGTTACACTAATCGCTCCACTGGACTCAGGCTCGATTGCCGCGTGACTCGACCCGCGATTTTGACCCGGCCGCCCCCACGGGCCGTTTCGCAACAGAATGTTCTGTTGTTTCGTATCTACGTCGCCTACCGCTCGATGTTGTCCGTGGTGCTGCTGATCATGTTGATCAGCCCCAACACGCGACAACTGGTCGGCGCGTTGAACCCCTCACTGTATGTTGGCGTGGCGTCCGCCTATCTCGCCTCCAGCGCGCTGCTGCTCGCCGCGTTGGCGTGGCAGTGGCGTTTCAACCAGCGCGCTCTGTTTGGCGTATTCCTGGTGGACATCATTGCCGTCGTACTGATGGCAGATGCCAGTGGCGGCATGATCAGCGGCTTGCCCGTATTGCTGGTCGTCACCGTGGCGGCCTCGTCGGTGATGATCCCCAACCGTACGCTTGCCACGCTTCTGGCGGCCCTCAGCTCACTGGCCATCCTGTCTGACACCGTCTGGCTGATTCTGCGCAACAGCCTGGAGCTCAATGCGCTGTTTCCCGCCGGGCTGCTAGGACTGCTGATCTTCGGCGTCTCACTGATGGTTCAGTTCGTCGCCACACGCCTCGGGCGCGCCGAGGAACTGGCGCGGAGCCGCGCCAGCGACCTGTACAACCTGCAGCGCCTCAACGAGCAGATCGTGCAGCATATGCAAACCGGTATTCTGCTGGTCGCCGACAGCGGCGCCGTGCGCGTCATGAACAAGGCGGCCAGTGTGATGCTGTCGCCGGAACGGCCGATCACCATGGAACAAGGGCGAAAGCTGAGCGACTACAGTGAAGACCTGGCGCAGCAGTTCCAGCACTGGAGAGAAACCCAGCAGCACCGCGCACAGCCTTTCAGAGTCGCCGAGGATGCACCGGCGGTCATTGCCCACTTCCGCGAGCTCCAGTCCGGTGGCGAACGGGAGACCCTGGTGTTTATTGAGGACTACACTCCCATTACCCGCTACGCACAATCGCTGAAACTGAATTCCCTGGGGCGCCTGACCGCAAGCATTGCCCACGAGATCCGCAATCCGCTGGGCGCCATCAGCCATGCCGCACAGCTGTTACGCGAGTCTTCCGGACTGTCCGAGCCGGATCGTCGCCTCACCGACATCATCCAGCAGCACAGCCGACGGGTGAACCAGACCGTGGAGAGCGTGCTGCAGATATCGAGGCGCGAGCCGCCGAGGCCGGAGTACATCCTGCTCGCCGAATGGCTGCCGAACTTTGTGGGCAACTACCTTGATGCGGGCAAGGACATGGCGGAAATCACCATCGATTGCAGCTACCCTGACCTGCTGGTCGAGTTCGACCAGGAAAACCTGCAACGCGTGCTCACCAATCTGCTGGACAATGCCCTGCGCCACAGCCGCATGGCCACGGGCAGGGAAACCGCCCGCATCGAGGTCAGCCTGGACTTCACCAAACACCAGTGCCTGATTGACGTGATCGACGCGGGAGCCGGCGTACCCGCCCAGGAGCAGCCGCTGCTGTTCGAGCCGTTCTACACGACGGTCAGCGAAGGCAGTGGCATGGGGCTGTTCCTGTGCAAAGAGTTATGTGAAATGAACAACGCCGACCTGTACTATCGCAGCACCACGCGCGGAGAAAGCTGTTTCCGGGTGGCGCTGAACCAGAGGGACCTGTAGCAAGATGAGCGCTCAAACCGTCCTTATCGTTGATGACGAACCCGATATTCGTGAATTGCTGGCGATTACGCTCAGCCGTATGGGGCTGGAGTCCTTCAGCGCCGCGACGCTGGATGAAGCCCGCAAACAGCTGACCCAGGTTAAACCCGACCTCTGCCTTACCGACATGCGGCTGCCCGACGGTAACGGCATACACCTGGTCGAGTACATCCAGCAGGAGTTTCCCGACATGCCGGTGGCCATGATCACCGCGCACGGCAGCGTAGAAACCGCCATCGCCGCCCTCAAGGCCGGTGCCTTCGACTTCATCAGCAAGCCCATCGAACTCGAGCGTTTGCGCAGTCTGGTCAGCTCGGCGCTGCGGCTCAACGAGGGCACACCCTCCGTTGAGCCTGAAGCTGATGGAGACGACCTGCGCCTGCTAGGCAGCGCGCCGCAAATCGTGGCACTGCGCGCAAAGATCGCCAAGCTCGCGCGCAGCCAGGCACCCGTGCACATACAGGGGGAGTCCGGCGTCGGCAAGGAGGTGGTGGCCAGGCTGATTCATGCCAACGGACCGCGCGCGGCAAAACCCTTCATTGCCGTCAACTGCGGTGCGATTCCCCAGGAACTCATGGAAAGCGAGTTTTTCGGCCACCTGAAAGGCAGCTTCACAGGCGCCAATCGCGACAAGCTGGGCCTGTTTCAGGCAGCTGAAGGAGGTACCCTGTTCCTCGATGAGGTGGCGGACCTGCCGCTGGCGATGCAGGTGAAACTGCTGCGGGCAATACAGGAGAAAGCCGTGCGTCCGGTGGGGGGCAGCAGTGAACAGGCAACGGATGTGCGGCTGCTCAGTGCGACCCACAAGGACCTCGCGGCGGAGGTGGCGGCGGGACACTTCCGCAACGACCTTTACTACCGTATCAATGTGATCGACCTGCGCGTGCCCAGCCTGCGTGAGCGCAGCGGAGACATTCCGGAGCTGGCCAATGCACTGCTGCGACGCGTTTGCAGGGATCTCGGCGTTGATGCGCCGGCCATAGCGCCAGACGCCATGGCGGCCCTGCAACGCTGTACATTCCCGGGCAACGTGCGTGAACTGGAGAACGTACTGGAACGCGCCGTCGCGCTGGCGGACGGCGACACCATCAGCGAAGCAGACCTGCAATTCACGGACCGCCTCGACACAGCGCACAAGCTGCTGGGCGAGCCGAGCGAGACTCCGCCTGACATCACTGCGGCCTTTGGCAATCTCGAAGGCTATCTGGAGGACATCGAGCGCCGCATACTGCAGGCGGCACTCGAACAGTGTCGCTGGAACAAAACCGCCACCGCGCGCCTGCTGGGTATCAGTTTCCGCAGCCTTCGCTACCGCCTGCAAAAGCTGCACATCGAAGACTGAAGCCGGCTACCAGCAGGCATTGCTGTCGGCGTGGCCACTGTTCGCGTAGACACCGGCTGCGTCCAGGCTGTAGCTGCCGCAGCGCAGGTCCCCTGCCTGCTGCCCCACGGGCCGGGCCCACACCCGAAACTGATAGGGGTCATGCAGCGGCTCAAGGAATATCTCGTAGAGCGCGTCCCGTTCAACCTCCTGCCCGCCAGGCCCCAGACCGACACGCTGCGCTGTGCTGAACCCCAGCTCGACAAGGCTCGTCGCATAGCGCCGGTGATAGAGCAGGAATTCCTCCTGTCGACCCGCAATCACCAGCAGCGCACTGGTCGCCACCTTGCGCCGCCCCCTGAAGACCTGCTCGCTGTACTGTGGGACGGCAATCACCAGCAACACCGACAACAGCACCAGAACCAGCAGCATTTCCAGCAGCGTTACGCCTGCGCGATGTGGTTTGAACACCCCTGCCTGCTCACTACAACGGGTCGACACCCGGCTCACGCCAGTAGGTTCGGAGCAACTGTGGCGCGCCCGAGCGCTGCAATTCCGCGTCCGGAAGTAGTCCTGCGCCTGAAGCCGCCGCCTCCGGAACGCCACCAGGCAGTACCAGCCACTCACCGGCTCGCAGCAACCCGGACGGCACTCCCACGCCCAGATCCCACCCTGCTGCCCCACCATCAGGAGCGGCGCCATCCACCAGGTTCACCGCGTAGAGGCGGGCCCGCCCGGGGGGCGCTTCACAGGGCGCCTGCCGCGGCTCGAAACTGCCAAACAGCACCCGCCCGCCGTCAATCATGGGGGTTTCCCAGCCTTTCTCCCCGGCTGCAGGCATCGCCAGCTTCCAGCCCGGCCCCTGCACCGCAGCGCAGGGCCCGCGCTGCTCCGGGTTGCAGCTACCGGCGGGAGGCAGCTGATCAAACGTCAGCGCAAGCCGTTCCCGCACCCGGGCATCACCACTGCGGACAAGGTCATCCCGCAGGTAAAAGGCATAATTCGCGGCACGCTGCACCAGAGGCTGGGCGCGATCGCCGCTGGTGATCAACACGCCGTCCACCGGGTGCCCGCGGGCATCCACCGTCCGCACCAGTGCGGGCGCAGCGAAAAAGCGCCTGTCGTCCGGGCCGACAGTCTCTGCGCCCAGCTCCGCAAGCACTGAAGCGGACCAGTGCCGTGCGCGGTGCTGTGGATCGTGCAAGCCGCCCGGCGGCAGGTCAACGCGCCAGATACGTCCTCCGGTATCCCCCACATACAGGCGGTGGATAATGCCCGCAGCGTTCCTCAGCACCGCAATCTCCGACGCAATACTGTCGCGCATATCCGGATGCGGGAACCGGCTGTTGTCCGCCGCCGCAGAGTCGCCCCGGACCGCTTTCCAGACCAGCGTACCGCTTCTGGCATCCACCACATAGATCGCGTTACCGACTGCATCATCACCTGCTGTGGCATCCTTGCCCAGGCGTTCGCCCGTTACTGCGTCGACACCGCCGTTGTAGCCGCCACCAAACAGAAATACGTCCCGCACTTGGCCATCGAACTGCACACGGCCGACCACCGGGGTGGAAAACGTGAGGCCAAGCTCATCAAAATCGCCGCCCTCCGTGCGTTCAATGCGCCACTGAAGGCTGGGCGGCCGCAGTGGGTCAGAGACGTTCAGGGCGTAGTAGCGGCTGCCGCCACGACGCTGCCCAAAAACCACAATGGCCTCGTCACCCTCGTCGACGCGGAGCGTGCCATCGCCGTTTCGATCAACGCGCAGGGCCACTGGACTGCCATCTATGCCGTAGGCGACAGGCACCGGTGACTCGGCAGACCGCCGTCTGTGCAGGGCAGCGAGGGCGCTCTGCGGCAGGAACCCGAACACTTCCCTGCCGCTTTCCCGGCCCGCGGCATCGGTGTTCTCCACAGCGTGCAACACGCCGTCAGCGCTGCCGAAGAAGAGGCGTACTCTCGGATTCGACGCGCCGTAGCCGTCGCCGGTCGCACCGTAATCCAGCGCCAGCGGCCTTGAGTGGTACACAGGACCCAGCAACCAGGGGCGGCCACGCTGCGGCGCCTCATCAACGTCTTCGCCCAGCAGCCAGCGCAGCAGCTGCAGGCCCTCCGCCTCTTCGACAAGCGGTAGACTCTGACGCAGCGCGCGAACACTCGCGAGATCAGCGCGCAGGGGCAGCAGTGGCCGAGGTCCGATTGCATGATCCGCCGGCTCTGGAGCCTCAGTCAGCAGCAACCTGCCGTCGTCTACCGGCGGGTCGGACACCATCGGATGGCTCACGAGATGCTGCCCGACACCACCGCGACGCACCGCACCGCCATCGGCGCCTGCGCGAACGGGAGGTTCGAGCCCCGGCAGGACTCGTGCGGGATCGGTCCAGAATGTCAGTGCAGAATCCCGCAGCCGCACAGGGCCCCCAGCCGACTCCCGCAGGGCAGGCTGCCCCCTGGCATCTTCCACGGCAGCGAGGCCGGCGCCAGCGGCCGGGATGCGAAGCTTCTTCACATTACCGGCCCAGGACGCACCCGGCCCAAGCTCGAACCCGGCGATCAACAGCGCACTCTCTGTGGATGCTCCGGACCGGAACGCGCTGGACACCAGACTGCCGGAACGACGTGCAAATCCCAACAGAGCCTCCTCCAGACGGCGCTCCAGCTGTATCGGATCCCGCGTTGGCAGCACGATCGCCCCGGGCGCCGGTGTATCGGTCAGCGACAGTGAATGCTGGCGGAAACAGCCCCCCGCGCGTGCCGAGGGCGCGGTCGCCGCGGTGCCGCGCGCTAGGTAGACCGCATCGACCGCTGGAGCACCTGAAAACGCGGACAGCGGACGTTGCCGCGTCTCCACCGTGACCTGCGGCGGCAAGCGCTGCAGGAGCGACCGGATGATCACCGTGACCGCATCGCCGGATGTCACGGGCGCACCCTCTGCATGCGCACCCTGCAGCAGGCGATACGCCGAGCTGGTGAAGCGCTGACGGCAGTCCTGTCCCAAGGTACACAGTACCGGCGTCGTCGACTGGCGCAGAGCCAACTCCAGTCGCAGGTGAGTGCGGTCCCCCGAAGCCCACCAGGCATCCAGATCCTGCGCCTGCAGCGGAGCAGCCGCCAAAAGCGAACACACCAGAAACAGCGATACTCGAGTTCTCAACATGATCGACACTCCCTGTCAATACTCCTAATCTGCAAGCCGCAACAGCACACCTTGCACCACATCTGCCCTCAGCGTTGCATCCTGTGGGTCACTCACACTGACCCGCAGCTCAAACGGCACGAAGGTGTCATACCCCGCGTCCGAGACCCGCGTCTCACCCAGGCGTGGCGCCACAGCGCCGGGCACATGCGGCTTGATCCGCCGTATTTCATAGTGGATCTGAAAGCGTTGTGCAGCCGGCTGGGCAGCGTCGAGCAGCTCGCGCACACGCTGATCGAGATCGGCATTGCAGGCATCCGGGGCTGCACAGTACACACGCCCTGACTGTTGCATGGCGGCGAACGGCAGGGCGGTATTGCTGAGCACGGCGGCAACCCCCCGGGCAAGCTGCAGTGCCTCTTCACGCTGCAGCAGGTTACCGGTCATGCGCAGCTCCAGTACGCTGCTGCGCAACATGGCGATAGAAACAGCGCTGACCAAGCCGAGAAACACCAGCGCCAAGAGGAGTATGTAGCCGCCCCCACCCGCCAGGCATGACACACCGGGGCCTGCGCGACGCATCAGGTTTCCCCCCAGGCGACCGCCGGCCGCAGGTTGCGCAAGCCTACCGTTGTGCTGAAGACACGCCGTATATAGCCATCATCGTCGGCGACGAACTCGCGCTGCCCCAATCGGTAGCGCCGCGCACCGGCGTAGCCGGGGACCGGCACGAGACTGCGCACCAGCAACGCCACGCGTGCGGTAACCGCGCGCCGCAGCTGTGCCGCGTCCGGCTGCAGAACGTAATGCTCCGGCACACCATTCCCGTCGCCATCGACACCCAGTTCAATGTGAATGCGCTCAATGCCCTCGACCAGGCACTGACTGAACATGCCCGCTGGAGCAAGTGCTGCGGCACACAGCGTGGGAATGTGGTCAGCCGGCGTCACCGAGTAGCGGCGAACGTAAAACACACGAGCGAGTAGACGCCAGTAATCCACACCGCTGCCGGGCACCGCCTCGGCTGCGGCTACCCTGCCCGCCTGCCACCATTGCACGGCAGCCGTCTGGCCGCGAATCTGCAGGTACCAGTGCCCACGATCAACGCCGGATGCCGCAGCCGCCCACTCCCCGTTCGCCAACGTAGCCTCTGCCGCGGTACGCCGAATGGCGAGCAGGTCGCTTCCGCGCTGCAGCATCGCGGCAGGAAGACAATCCAGCACCACGCCGGTCACGGTCTGCGGCGCTCCCCCCGCGTAACCTACCTGTAGATCCAGCGCATCGACGTCGCCCAGGGGCCAGCGTGCACTGACCCCGCAACCGTCCACGGCCACCGGCGGTGCAGCTGCGGTGTGCAGCGGCAGGCCCCCGTGAAACCCTGCGAGAGCGAGTTCCCTGCGCAACAGCGCCATGGCGAAACGCCCGTTTTCCCTGACGCGAGCGAGCTCGTCAGCCAGTAGAAACTGACGCCTGGCTTCCGCAAAGGTCCACACCAGCAGCGCCGCAAACAGCAGCCCTAGGGCCATTGATATCAGCAGCGCAGGCAACGAAATGCCTGACGAACGCGGCACAGGATATCGCTGTCTACGCGCCATCACCGCGGCTACCCCCGGGGATCCAGGTCTGCAACGCGACCACGCGGCGTTGCCGGTCATTCACGCCGTAGCGGCCCCGACCCGCACCGCAGGGAGAGGCAGCCTGAGCCACCGTAACGCCGGCTCCGCGCCAGGCAATCGCCACTGTGAGACGGTTCGCCTGCACTGCGATACAGACATGCGGTTCGGGCAGGCCCGCCACCGGCTCCCCCGCCACTGACCGCTCCCCACCATCCTGAAGCAGAGCCAGCCAGTCCGCCAGATCGTACTGCGCAAGGGTCTCGGCGGTGCACGGCCCCTCTTCGAGGGGACCGTGACAGGCCGCGGCGGCACGCGGTGGCAACTGTGGCAGCCCCGTGGGCGCCAGACCCTCCTGTGTGTAGACGGCAAGTGGCTCCGGGTTACTCTCCATGCGAGCGAGCAGGTCGCTCGCGAGCGCCGTGGCGCGAGCGACCTGAGCGCTCTCCAGACTGTTGCGCCAGGCGACGGCCTGCCCCGCAAGCAGGCCGGACACACCGACACTGAACAGCAGAGAAGCGATCAGCAGTTCGATCAGCCCGAACCCCGCCTGCGCCCTGCTCACGCGACCTCCGCCTGCGGACAGTCGCCCCAGCCCCGCACCAGCCTGGCACGACCGACCACATTCATGACCACGCTCCAGGAGATCAGGCGGGGATGACGGCCGGAGCAGACCATCAGGGTGCGATTGCGGCCGGCGGTACCGTCGGGCCGGAAGCTGATCGGATCCGCCACCTGTCGCGCCCCCGCGCGATCCAGCACACTCAGGCCTGCCGCCATCGGCGCCCAGGCACGCAGCAGTGCTGCGGCGGGAAGCAGCCCCGCAGCCGGGCCGCCGCGCAACAGGACCCAGCCGTCGCGGTAGTCGCCGGCGCATTGCAGTACACCGCTGCGCGCGTACGCGGACGGACACAGGGTCACCACTTCGTTGCGGTTCACGGCTTCACTGCGTGCGAGATGCAGTGCCGTGAACAGACGCCCGGCCTCGGCACGGATTTCAAGACGCTGCTGCACACGCTCAAAGCCCGGCACGGCCACCAGCAACAGCACGCCCAGCAGCACAACTACCAGCAGCAATTCGATCAAGGTGAGCCCGCGAAGCGGGCCGCGAAGTGACGTCCTGTCCATGCACAGCCTCCCTGCAGAGGGGAAGCTTAGCGGGGAACTCCGGACGCGCCAGCGCCCGGCTGCAAATGACTAAATCAGACGTTGCGCAGGGGTATGCGCAGCTCGCGCGGCAGGGAGAAGGTCACGTTTTCCGGACGCCCGGCCAACTCCACCGGTGGGCTCGCGCCCAGCGCCTGCAGGCCCTGTATGACTTCGCTCACCAGCACCTCCGGTGCCGAGGCGCCTGCCGTGACGCCGATGCGCTGCCGACCCTCCAGCCACGCGGGACGGATGTCCTCAGCGCTATCGATCAGGTAAGCGACCGCGCCCATGCGCTCCGCCAGTTCCCGCAGGCGATTGGAGTTGGAGCTGTTGGGTGATCCCACCACCAGAACCAGGTCGCACTCGGCGGCCAGCTGCTTCACAGCATCCTGCCGGTTCTGGGTGGCGTAGCAGATATCATCCTTGCGCGGACCCTGAATGGCCGGAAAGCGGGCGCGCAGCGCATCGATAACCCGCGCCGTATCGTCGACCGAGAGCGTCGTCTGGGTGACGTAGTGCAGGCGTTCGGGGTTGCGCACAACCAGCGAGGCCACCTGGGCCTCGTCCTCCACCAGATAGATATCGCCACCCGCGCTGCGATCAAACTGGCCCATGGTGCCCTCCACCTCGGGATGGCCGCAGTGCCCAATCAAAATGCACTCGCTGCCGTCAGCGCTGTAACGCGCGACCTCGATATGCACTTTGGTGACCAGCGGGCAGGTGGCATCGAATACCCGCAACCCGCGCGCGGCGGCTTCCTTGCGCACCGCCTGCGACACGCCGTGTGCGCTGAATATGACGATGCAGTCGTCGGGCACCTCTTCCAGCTCCTCGACGAAAACCGCTCCGCGCGCGCGCAAATCGTCCACCACGTACCTGTTGTGCACCACCTCGTGGCGCACGTAGATCGGTGCGCCAAACATGTCCAGCGCGCGATTGACGATATCAATGGCGCGATCGACGCCGGCGCAAAAACCCCGGGGATTGGCCAGACGAATATCCATCAGTGCAACTCTGCCGGTTCAACCCGGTGCACGTGCACATCGAACAGTATGGTGCGCCCTGCGAGTGGATGATTGAAGTCCACCGTCACCTCCTCTTCATCAAACGCCACAATCAGGCCCGGCAATTCGCCACCGGCTGCATCGGCAAAGGAAAACACCAGGCCGATTTCCAGCGCCACATCGTCGTCAAAATGATCCCGCGCCACCGTTTGCACATTGTTGTCGTTGGGCTGCCCGAAGGCGTCCTCGGGCAGGATGGTAAATACATGGCGCTGACCAGGCTGCATTCCCATCAGGGCCTGCTCGAAGCCTGGCAGCAGATTGCCGTCGCCCACCACAAAGCTCACCGGTTCACCGCCGAAGTTACTGTCCACCTCGGAGCCGTCCTCCAGGCTGACAGAAAAATTCAGGAACACGCGTGTGCCCTCGCCTACCGCTACATCGCTGTTTGTCACTGGGGCCCTTTACCTCCGGTCTGCGCCGCCTGCCGCGGTGCCAGGAAACTGTCGAGTATCATCAACGCGGCGCCCACGGTAATCGCCGAATCGGCAATATTGAACGCCGGAAAGAATGCTCCCGCATAGTGTAGCGAAATAAAGTCGACGACGTGGCCGAGGACCAGGCGATCCCACAGGTTGCCAATCGCGCCGCCGAGGATCAGTGCCAACGCAGCGGGCAGCAGGCGCTGGCCCGCGGGCAGGCGATACAGCCACACGACCAGTACTCCACTGATGACGATGGCAATCCCGCTGAAAAAGTAACGCTGCCAGCCGCCTGCATCGCTGAGAAAGCTGAACGCCGCACCCGGGTTGTACTGCAGGGTGAGATTGAACCAGCTGGTCACCGGCAGCGGGCGAGCGTAGCTGAGGTAGTGCTCCGCAGCGACCTTGGTGATCTGGTCGAGAACAATGACCAGCAAGGCCAACGCATACCAGCCGACAACAGGGTGCAGTTTAGGCAAAGTGGCGCTGCTCCCCTGGGCCTTCGACATTGTCGACGCAGCGGCCGCACAGCGTTGGATGCTGTGCGTGGCGGCCCACGTCCTCGCGGCGGTGCCAACAGCGCTCGCATTTGTCCGCGGGACTCACGTGCACCTGCAGGCGGAGCTCGGGCAACTCGGTCGCTGCTGCCTCAGTGGGTGCCGAATCCAGCGGAGCCAGCGTAGCGCCGGAGGTAATCAGCACGAACCGCAGCTCATCTCCGAGGCTTGCCAACAGCGCCTGCAGCGGTGCTGCAACGTACAGTGTGACATCGGTATCCAGCGAGCCGCGCACCAGCCCTGCAGCGCGCTGCACCTCGATCTCCCGATTCACCGCGGCGCGCACTGCCATGACCTGCTGCCAATAGGCGGCCCCCATGGCCTCATTGCCTTCGAGCCTCTCGAGCCCCTGATACCATTCGCTCAGAAAGACGGATTCGGCGTGCTCACCGGGCAGGTTCTCCCAGATTTCCTCTGCGGTGAAGCTGAGAATCGGGGCGATCCAGCGCACCAGCGCCTCGGCAATGTGGTACAGCGCCGTCTGTGCCGAGCGACGCGCGCGGCTGTCCGCCCGCGTGGTGTACTGGCGATCCTTGATGACATCCAGATAAAAGCCACCGAGATCGTTGCTGCAAAAGTTATGCAGCTTCTGGTAGATCACATGGAACTGGTAGCTTTCATAGGCCGCCTCGATCTCGGACTGCAGCCGCGCGCTGCGATCAATCACCCAGCGATCAAGCGACAGCAGATCGGCAAAGGGCAAGACGTGCTGCGCCGGGTCGAAGCCGTTCAGGTTGGAGAGCAGGAAGCGCGCCGTGTTGCGAATACGCCGGTAGGAATCTGCGGTGCGCTTGAAGATCTCGTCGGACACGGTCAGTTCACCGCGGTAATCCGTCGCCGCAACCCAGAGACGCAGGATGTCCGCGCCCAGATCGTTCATCACCGCGTTCGGCGCGATAACGTTGCCCAGCGACTTGGACATCTTGCGACCCTGTGCATCCACGGTGAATCCGTGGGTCAGCACCTGCCGGTAAGGCGCCTCAGCGAAGGCCGCAATGCCTGTGAGCAGCGAGGACTGGAACCAGCCCCGGTGCTGGTCCGAACCCTCGAGGTACAGATCGGCAGGTGCACGCAGGCCTTCCCGCCGGCGCAGCACACAGGCGTGCGTTACCCCGGAATCAAACCACACATCCAGCGTATCGGTGACCTTGTCGTAAACAGCCGCCTCGTCGCCAAGGAGATCGGCGGGCTCGAGGTCAAACCACGCTTCTATACCGCGCTGTTCAATGCGCTGCGCGACGGCCTCAATAAGCTCCGCGGTGCGCGGGTGCAACTCGCCGGTTTCCCGGTGCACAAACAGGGTGATGGGTGAGCCCCAGGTACGCTGGCGGGAGATACACCAGTCCGGGCGTTGTGCCAGCATGGCATCGATGCGCGCCTTGCCCCACTCGGGCACCCACTGTACCTGCTCGACCGCAGCCAGGGCGCCTTGCAGCAGTCCGTTCTGCTGCATGCTCACAAACCACTGGGGCGTGGCGCGGAATATGATCGGCGTCTTGTGCCGCCAGCAATGTGGATAGGAGTGGTCATGGACCTCGCTGTGCAGCAAAACCCCGCGCTCTTGCAGCAGTTCCAGCATCGGCTGGTCAATCTTGAACACATGCTGGCCGCCAAACACTGCCGTATCCGGCAGATACACGCCGTTGCCCGCAACCGGGTTGTAGACCTCTAAGCCATAGGCCTGGCCGACCTGGAAGTCGTCCTGACCGTGTGCCGGAGCCGTATGCACAGCCCCCGTGCCGGCTTCAGTGGTCACGTGCTCGCCCAGCACTACCGGCACGTCGCGCGCCTGGAAACAGTGCTGCAGCCGCTGGTGCTCCAGCGCCCGACCCTTGCAACGTCCCAGCACGTTCACGCCGGGCAGGCCGTAGCGCGCAGCGACCGCCGTTGCCAGTTCCTCGGCCACCACCAGCGCGCGCCCTTCACCGGCAAGCAGCACATAGTCAAGGTCGGGGTGCAGGCAGACGGCCATGTTGGCCGGCAGCGTCCAGGGCGTCGTGGTCCAGATCGGCACGGCGATTTCACCGGCGTACTCGCTGTCACAGGCCCGGGCGATCGCCGCGGGATCCAGCGCGACAAAGGCGACGTCGACCGCGGTGGAGCGCTTGTCCTGGTATTCGACTTCGGCCTCGGCCAGCGCAGACCCGCAATCCAGGCACCAGTGCACTGGCTTGAAGCCCTTGTGCAGGTGTCCGTTGTCGATGATGCGCCCCAGGGTGCGCACGATATCCGCCTCGAACTGGAAATTCATGGTCAGGTACGGGTTTTCCCAGTCACCCAGCACCCCCATACGGATAAAGTCCTGGCGCTGCCGGTCCACCTGCCCCGCCGCATAATCACGGCATTTCTGGCGAAACTCCGCGGGTGACACCTTGACGCCGGGCTTGCCGACCTTCTTTTCCACGTTGAGTTCGATGGGCAGACCGTGGCAATCCCAACCGGGCACATAAGGCGCATCAAAGCCGGCCAGCGAGCGGGACTTGACGATGATGTCCTTCAGGACCTTGTTGACCGCGTGCCCCAGGTGCAGATCGCCATTGGCGTAGGGGGGGCCATCGTGCAGGATAAAGCGCGGGCGACCTGCGCTGGCGGCGCGAATCTTTCCGTACAGGCCGGTTTCCTGCCACTGCCGAATACGCTCCGGTTCACGCTGGGCGAGGCTCGCCTTCATTGGAAACCCGGTCTGTGGCAGGTTCAGCGTGTCCTTGTAATCACTCATGTAAACGTCAATCCCGTATCAATCAGTTCAGTCCGCGTCAGTCGACGCCGGACCGTTTGTGTGTTCGCTCAGCCAACGCCTGGCCGCCTCTGCGTCCCGGTCAATCTGGCCGCGCAGCAGGTCGACCGAGGCGAACTTCTGCTCATCGCGCAGTTTGTGCAGAAAGGTCACCTCCAGGTGCCTGCCGTAAAGCTGCGGGTTACCCTGCAGAACATGGACCTCGAGATTGGCCTGTATACTGTCATCCACCGTCGGCCGCGTGCCGACGTTTGCCACCGCCGGCGCATCGACCAGACCGCCGCCGGTGACGGTCACCGCGTACACGCCGGAGAGCGGCGAGCGCAGCCGGTGCAACTGCAGATTCGCGGTGGGAAAACCCAGCTCCCGCCCCAGTTGCCGGCCATAAATCACTTTGCCGCTCATGCGGTAAGGGCGGCTCAGCAGGCGCTCTGCCAGGGCGAAATCGCCCTCGGCCAGGGCCGCGCGAATACGCGTGCTGCTGACACGCTCCCCGTCAAACTCACAGGTTTCCGTGGCGCTGGCTTCGTAGCCATAGCGTCGGCCCTGCGACTTGATGAACGCATAGTCACCCTGGCGGTCATTGCCGAACCGGAAATCATCGCCCAGCACGATATGCTGTATGCCCAGCCCCTGCACAAAGACCTCGTCGACAAAGGCCTGCGCTGACATGCTGCGCAGGCTGGGCGTAAAGCGAATACGCAGAACACGGTCGACGCCGAGGCACGCCAGGGCGCGAAACTTGTCCCGGAAGCTCATGATTCTGGCCGGCGCTTCCAGCGGCGCAAAATACTCCCGGGGCAGCGGCTCGAACACGATCACCGTCGCCGGCAGTGCGAGTTCTTTCGCCTTGCCCTGAAGCTTGCGAATCACCGCCTGATGACCAAGATGCACCCCATCAAAAGCGCCTATCGTGGCCACGCAGGGACGGTGTTGCGGCCCCAGGTTGTGCAGGCCTCTGATCAGCTCCATGAGGTCGGGCTTACTCTGTCACAGCAAACGCTGGAGTATAGCGAAAAGTACCGCACAAGCCTATGCCGGGGGGCGCCGTGTGTCGTGCTCAGGACCCCGAGGGCGGCGTGCGCAGGTGCTGCAGCCGCGTGCCCAACGCCACATGGACCAGCAGGTAGGTCAGGCCCCCGAGGCTACACACCAGCACAAGGTGGGCAACGCGCTCGAACAGCGTCCGGGCCAACCAGTCCTCCACACCCGGGCTGAGCAGGACCAGCACCGCGACCATCGCGCTGGTGGCCAGCAGCAAACGCCCGGTGTAAACGGCCCAACCTGCCTGCGGCTGCAGGACGCCATCGCGCAACAACCCGCGCAGCAGCAGGCCTGCGTTGAGGTAGGCCGCAACACTGGTGGCGAGTGCAAGGCCTACATGGCCGGCCTGGAACCAGTACATCAGCGGCAACACGAACGCGAGGTTCAACACCATATTGGCGGCCATCGCAATAATGCCGTAGCGCACCGGCGTCGCGGTGTCCTGGCGCGCATAGTAGCCCGGGGCCAACACCTTGATCAGCATGAACGCTGCCAGCCCCAGGCTGTAGGCCTGCAGGCTCAACGCCGACATGGCAACATCCTCCGGCCGGAACTCGCCGTACTGGAACAGGGTCACCAGAATAGGCCGCGCCAGTACGGCCAGGGCCACGGCGGCGGGCACAGCCACCAGCAGAACCGAGCGCACCGCCCAGTCCAGGGTCAGGCCGAACTGGCGCATTCTGGCCCCGGCGCGATGCGCCGACAGGCTGGGCAGGATCACGGTGGCTATGGCGATGCCAAAAACCCCCAGCGGCAGCTCCATCAGCCGGTCCGAGTAATACAGCCAGGAAACGCTGCCCGTCGGCAGAAATGACGCCAGTACCGTATCCAGCAGCAGGTTGATCTGGCTCACCGACACGCCAAACAGCGCGGGCACCATGAGCTTGAGAATACGCCGCACCCCGGGATGGCGGGTATCCCAGCGCGGGCGCGGTATGAGATCCAGACGGTAGAGGAAAGGCAGCTGGAACAGCAACTGTATGACGCCTGCCAGCGCCACCCCCCAGGCCAGCGCAAAGACCGGTTCCTCCAGCTGTGGCGCGGCCAGCAGCGCGGCGCCGATCAGGGACAGGTTCAGAAACACCGGGGTCAGGGCCGGCACCGCAAAGCGACCGTAGCTGTTGAGAATCGCACCGCAGAACCCGGTCATTGAGATGAGCAGCAGGTAGGGAAAGGTGATGCGGATCATCTGCGACGTGAGTTCGAATTTTACCGGGTCAGCGACGAAGCCCGGGGCAAACACGGTGGCTACCAGCGGCGCCGCGACCATCGCCAGCACCGTCACCAGCAGCAGCGTGCCACCAAGCACGCCGGCAACACGGTCCACCAGCGCCCGCACTGCCACCACGCTGCCGTCCTCGCGGTAGTCGGCGAGCACGGGCACAAAGGCCTGGGCAAAAGCGCCCTCGGCAAACAGGCGCCGAAGGAAGTTGGGGATCTTGAAGGCCACAAAGAAGGCGTCTGCGTTGGCGCTGGCGCCCACCACCGCCGCCATGACCACGTCACGCAACAGGCCGAGCACCCGCGACAGCAGCGTCATGCTGCCGACCACCGCGCTGGAGCGCAGCAGCCCCGGTGGCGCGGGCTCCGGTGTCCCGGGTGCGGCGGGGCCGGTCACTGCACGCTGGCCATCAGGAGAGCCAGCGCTGGCGCAGGGACTCCCCCTGCAACTGCAGCCATTGCAGGGCGATCAGCGTGTGGCCGTTGGGCACACGATCCGCGGCCAGCAGTGCCAGCGCCTCAAGACGGGGAATACGGTGCACCAGAATGTCCTCGCCTTCACCACGGGCGCCGTGCACGGCACCGGCGCCCGCCCGCCTGACCCGGCCGCAGAACAACCGCACATGTTCGGAACAGGCGCCCGCGCTGGGGTAATAGCTGGCGATGGGTACCAACTCGGCGAGCTCGCAGGCGGCCTCTTCCCCAGCCTCGCGGTGTGCGACCTCCGCATCGGTCTCACCGGGCTCTACCACGCCGGCAATCACCTCAAGCATCCAGGGACTGCGGGTATCGCGCAGGGCGCCGGGACGAAACTGTTCAATGAGAATGACACAGTCGGTTTCCGGCTCGTAAGGCAACACGGCAACCGCATCACCGCGTTCGAAAACCTCACGCACGAGGGGCGGACTCCAGCCGCCACCGAACAGCTGGTGCTGCAGCGTCAGGCGACGCACAGCAAAATACCCCTCAAACGCTGCCTCGCTCTGCAACACGCGCACCGCGTCACCGGCAAAGGTGAGCTCAAAGGCCATCGAAGCGCCCGCCGGTGTACCAGTTGACGTCACGCGCGTGCCTGTGCACCTGCTCCGCCACGTCCAGCACCAGGGTAAACAGCGCCATGCGCACCAGCACGCCGTTGTCGGTCTGGCGAAAAATCGCCAGGTTGGGGTTGTCGTTGAGGTCGTCATCAAGTTCGCGCGCGGTCACGCGGGAATCTCGCGGCAGCGGGTGCATGATGACAGTGTTGGGCTCGCAGTGTTCGGTGTAGATGCTCTGGTTCAGGCGGAAGCGGCCGCGGTAGAGATCCGCCTCCTGCTGGGAGCTGAAGCGCTCCTCCTGAATGCGTGTGGAATACACGATGTCGACGTGACGGATGCTGGACTCCAGCGCCTCGGACTCCAGCACATCGTGGCCCGCCGCGCGCAGTTGCTCGACGATATCGCCCGGCATACGCAGCTCGACCGGCGACACCAGGACCACCTGGATGCCCTGAAACAGGCACAGCAGCTTGCAGAGTGAATGCACGGTGCGGCCGAAGCGCAGGTCGCCGACCATGGCGATACGCAGGCGGTCGACGTCGCGACCGCGGGCGGACAGCTCCTTGCGAATGGTGTAGAGGTCCAGCAGGGCCTGCGTGGGGTGCTCATTGCTGCCGTCGCCGCCATTGAGCACGGGCACGCGGCTGGCAGCGGCGAACTCGGCCACCGAGCCCTCCTGCGGGTGACGCATGGCAATCACGTCGGAATAGCCGCTGAGCACCCGCGCGGTATCGTAGAGTGACTCCCCCTTGGCAATGGCCGACTGCTCGAAGCCGGTGGTTTCACGCACCTCGCCGCCGAGGAGATTGAAGGCACTGCCGAAACTGACCCGCGTACGCGTGCTGGGCTCGAAAAACATGGCGCCCAGGATAGCGCCGTCGAGCACTTTGGTGACGCGGCGCCGGTGGGCGTAGGGTTCCATGCTGTCTGCCACCGCGAACACCCGCTCCACATCGGGGCGCTCGAACTGGGCGATGGAGAGAATATGACTACCGGCAAACTGCACGCAAACACTCCCTGCTCTGGCATCTGGCGGTGACCCGCCACCGACGTCGGGCATTATACGGCCTGCGCCAGCCGCTTGCCCATGGGCGATTCAGGCCAGTAGCGCGTCCCCGTACTCCAGCAGTGCCTCGAGGAGCTCGCGCTCGCCTGCGGGGCGCTGCTGCGCCAGCAGCGTGTCGATCAGTGCCTGATACGCCTCCATATCCAGCGCACCCGGGGCATCGGGTTCAGTGATGCGCTGCAGGCGAAATTCATCCCACTGGGCGCGCTCCGCCGGCGACAGGGTCTGCGGGAAGTTGCGCGCACGGTAGCGGAACAGCATCTCCGGCAGGCGGGCATCCTCGAAGGCAAAGGACTGCTGTGCGAGGGCCTCCGGGGTGGCAGATCGTACCTGCTCCATACTGCGCCGGTCCGCCTCCGAGAAGAACCCGCCGCCGTAGAGCATGCGGTCCGGGTCCGTGACCGGCGCAAACTCGCGCCCGGCGTAGATGGCCTGCAACTTTTCAACCATACCCCTGGCATCATCCGCGTGCCAGGCACGCAGGGCTGCGAGGTGCCGCCGACAGCGCGCACCGTCGAGACCAATCCGCGCGGCGACCTCGGGCGTCACCATCGTCGGCGGCGCCAGTACCGGACAGCGGTTGATGTGCACGCTTTTCAGGCCAGGGCGCTGCTGGCCGGGCGGCAGGGCATCGCGCCGGGCGAACAGGGCCTGCTGCAGGGCGGGCACTGCCTCCTCGCGCAGAACGGCCGGGTCCTCATTGAGATCGGCGCAGATGATTTCATTGCGATTCACAGGATGCGCCGCCAGCGGCAGTATCAGTGCCGTGTTGAAGCGCTCCGCACCAAACATGCCGGAGACATGCAGCACAGGCTTCAGCGAGCCGAGCTGCAGCTGCCCCTGCACCCAGCGCTTGTCGCGGCTTTGCAGCACCCAGGCGTACAGCCGCGGCTGGCGTTCGCGCACCAGGCGCGCCATCGCCAGCGTGGCCTCGACATCGGACAGGGCATCGTGGGCCGCGGTGTGCGCGATGCCGTTTGCCGAGGTCAACTCTTCCAGACGAAAGCTGACGTGGCCGTCTTCGCGGCGCGGCCACGCGAAGCCCTCGGGGCGCAACGCCCAGGCGGTGCGCAGCAAATCGATAATATCCCAGCGGGAATTTCCGTTCTGCCACTCGCGGGCATAGGGATCGTAGAAATTGCGATACAGCGCATACCGCGTGACTTCATCGTCGAAACGCAGTGAGTTGTAGCCCACCGAACAGGTGCCGGGCTGTGCCAGCTCAGTGTGGATACGGGCAACAAACTCAGATTCGGGCAGCCCCTTCTCGAGTGCGAGCTGCGGTGTGATACCGGTGATCAAACAGGCCTGGGGGTGGGGCAGAAAATCATCGGCGGGGCGGGCATAAATGACCAGGGGGTCACCGATGACGTTGAGGTCGTCGTCGGTGCGCAGACCGGCAAACTGTACCGGCCGGTCCCAGGCGGGGTCCGCGCCGAAGGTTTCGTAGTCGTGCCAGTAAAAGGTCGACATGCGTGGCTGCGTGCGCGGCTCAGATCAACTCGATGGCCTGCTCCTCGATCTTTGCCTGCCAGATACGCGGGCCGAGTTCGTGCACCGAAACCCCACGAGCATCCACGGCGACACTGACCGGCATGTCCTTGACCTCGAATTCGTAGATCGCTTCCATGCCCAGCTCCGGGAAGGCCACAACACGGGCCGAAGTGATCGCCTTCGACACCAGGTAAGCTGCCCCGCCAACGGCCATCAGGTACACCGCCTTGTGCTTCTTGATCGCCTCGATGCCGGCAGGGCCGCGCTCTGCCTTGCCGATCATGCCCAGCAGACCGGTCTTCTCCAGGATAAAGTCGGTGAACTTGTCCATGCGGGTGGAGGTGGTGGGGCCCGCCGGGCCGACCACCTCGTCGCGCACCGGGTCGACCGGGCCCACGTAATAGATAAATCGGCCTTTCAGGTTGACCTCGGCGGGCAGACCTTCACCGCTGTCGATCAGTTCCTTCATCTTCTTGTGCGCCGCATCGCGCCCCGTCAACATTTTGCCGGAGAGCAGCAGCGTATCGCCGGGCTGCCACTGCGCCGCTTCTTCCGGAGTCACCGTGTCCAGGTTGACGCGGCGCACCTGCTCGCCCACTTCCCAGGTGATCTCCGGCCAGTCATCGAGGTTGGGCGGCGTCTGCAGGGCGGGACCGCTGCCATCCAGCACAAAATGCGCGTGGCGCGTTGCCGCACAGTTGGGAATCATCGCCACCGGCAGCGACGCCGCGTGGGTGGGATAATCGCGGATCTTCACATCCAGCACCGTGGTCAGGCCGCCCAGGCCCTGCGCACCGATACCGAGGCGGTTCACCGCATCCATGATTTCAAGGCGCAACTCCTCGCTGCGGTTGGCGGGGCCGCGCTGGCGCAGTTCGTGAATGTCGACCGGGTCCATCAGGGACTCCTTCGCCATCAGCGCCGCCTTCTCCGCTGTGCCGCCAATCCCGATACCGAGCATGCCCGGCGGGCACCAGCCGGCCCCCATGGTGGGTACCGTTTTCACCACCCAGTCGACGATACTGTCGGAGGGGTTGAGCATCGCCAGCTTGGACTTGTTTTCGGAACCGCCGCCCTTGGCCGCAACCTGCACGTCCACGGTATCACCCGGCACGACCTCCATGTGAATCACTGCCGGGGTGTTGTCCCTGGTGTTGCGTCGCGCGCCCGCGGGATCTTCCAGTATCGAGGCACGCAACACGTTGTCCGGGTGCGTGTAGGCCCGGCGCACGCCCTCGTTGACCATCTCCGCGACCGACAGCGTGGCTTCCCAGCGCACGTTCATCCCGATCTTCAGGAACACGGTCACGATACCGGTATCCTGGCAGATGGGCCTGTGACCCTGGGCACACATCCTCGAGTTGATCAGGATCTGTGCCATCGCGTCCTTGGCCGCGGGATTCTGCTCCATTTCCCAGGCACGGTGAACCGCCTGCACGAAGTCCAGGGGGTGATAGTAGGAAATGAACTGCAGCGCGTCGGCGACGCTATCGATAAAATCATCCTGGCGGATAACGGTCATGGCAGGAATCCTTGGAGTCTGTTCAGGGAGTAGAGGGCGTCGACTGCAGGCTCCTCACGGAAGACTGCAGATCGGTAATCGAGCGGTTGATCTGGCCGCGGAATGCATTGATCGAGTTTACCCAGTCCTCGTTTTCCTGCACCCGCTTGTTCAGCTTGGACAGCTCAACGTTGACCCGGTTGACGCTGTCCGCCACACGCTCCACCTCGGCCTGGTTGGCCTTGGCACTGGCCATCAGCCGCTCGAGGTCGCCCGCCACGCTTTTCAGGCGCGCGATGTCGCCGGAGGCACTTTTGATCTGCTCGGCATTGGCGGCCAGGGTTTTCTCCGCCGCGGCCACTTTCTTCACCTGGCTGGCACTGGTCTTTTCCAGTTCTTCAATCGCGGCCTTGTTGCGACGCCAGGCCGACGCCCACAGCTTGTCGACCTCCGAATACAGTTCCTTGATCTTGACGGCCATCGCCTGGGTGTTCTGGCTCAGCCCCTCATCGGTATCCGACAGCCGGTCTTCGAGGTCCGAAATTCGCTTGGCGTAGCGCTCCATCTGCGCGGCGCTGCTGTCCAGGGCCTGCTGCAACTGGTAGGCCCAGGCACAGGCCACACCCGCCACGGCCAGCGCGAGCACCAGCATCAGGCGCAACAGGATGCTGCTGCCGCCAGCCGCGGGGGTACCCGCGCCACCCGAGGGCGGCCGCGTGTTTCCCGCCCGACCCTTCTCGGGCTTGCTGCCGCGAGGCTTGGGCGCAACAGGTTCCTGCCCGGTTTCCCGGGAGGGAACGATGGAGGGCATGTGGTCAATATCGTCCTGAGACATGGTCGGTCACTGGCAAGAAAATGAGCCGGCATTATACATGTGCAGCACCGCTATTGCAGAGCCAGCGTGACACAGGGGTTGCCGCGTGGGCAGGTGCCGGGCCTGGGATATCGGCCCGGCGACAGGAACGGTGTTACAGGAAGGCGAGCAGCGCCCAGACCACGCCGGTGAGCAGGATGCTCATGTGAATGACGCCCACCACCTTGGTCATCGGCCCCTGCTTGCCGAACAGGGCATTGGCTTCCAGCGCCAGAATAAGCGCGGCACAGGCAATCAGGCCCGTTGTGCTGGGGGTGATAAACGGTGCGTGCTTGGCGCCCAGCATGCCGAACAGCATGGGGCCGGAAAACAGCGTGTTGGTGCGCGAGGCCAGGCCGGCCTTGGCAGCCGCGACCGGGCCGTCGCCCTCTGCCAGCCCGAGGACGATTTTCTGGTTGGGCCAGATAATCAGCCAGACGTTGAGGAACATCAGCGTACCGGTCAGGGAGCCCATGAGGATCAGGGCGCTGGCGCCCATGTTACCGAAGGGACGCGCCGCCATGAGCAGGATGAAGCCGGTCAGGAAGGTAAACATGGCACCCCAGCGGAACCACCACAGTGCCCGAGGCGCCAGTTTCTTCATGGCGTCTGCCTTGGCACCGGCCTCGGCTTCCTTGAAGTACTCAGTCTGCACGAAGTTGAAATAGTAGAGCATGCCAATCCAGGTGATACCGAATAGCACGTGCGCCCAGCGGAAAACGAAATCAACGATAAACATGTTCATAGGAGTTTCCTTCTTGTCGTTATAAAACCCACTTGATTGTACACGCTGGCATGGGCCACGTAACTGCTCTCGCGTGAAATGTGCGGACCAAAAAAAACCCCGCACAAGGCGGGGTTTTTCGGGTCTGAATAGCAGACGGCTTACATCATGCCGCCCATGCCACCCATACCACCCATACCACCCATGTCGGGCATGCCGCCGCCAGAAGACTTGTCTTCCGGTGCATCGGCAATCATCACCTGGGTGGTGATCATCAGCGCCGCAACGGAACCGGCAGCCTGCAACGCCGTGCGGGTCACTTTGGCAGGATCGAGGATACCCATCTCGATCATGTCGCCGTACTCGCCGGTCGCCGCGTTGTAGCCGTAGTTCCCCTTGCCCTGGCGCACTTTGTCGAGCACTACAGAGGGCTCGCCACCGGCGTTGGCAACAATCTGCCGCAGGGGGTTTTCCATGGCACGCAGGGCAGCACCGATACCGTGGTTCTGGTCTTCGTTGTCACCCTTGAGGTCGCGAATGGCATCCACCGCACGCACCAGTGCCACGCCGCCGCCGGCTACCACGCCTTCTTCCACCGCTGCACGGGTCGCGTGCAGGGCGTCTTCAACGCGGGCCTTCTTCTCTTTCATCTCGATTTCCGTGGCTGCGCCAACCTTGATCACCGCAACACCGCCTGCCAGCTTGGCTACGCGCTCCTGCAGTTTCTCGCGGTCGTAATCGGAGGACGTGTTCTCGATCTGCACACGCACTTCCTTCACGCGGGCTTCAATGGCTGAGGCTTCACCAGCACCATCAATGATGGTGGTGTTGTCCTTGTCCATGGTGACGCGCTTGGCGCTGCCCAGGTGTTCCAGGGTAGCGGACTCGAGATCCATGCCCACTTCTTCGGAAATCACGGTACCGCCCGTCAGGATGGCGATATCCTGCAGCATCGCCTTGCGACGATCACCGAAGCCGGGGGCCTTACAGGCCGCCACTTTCACGATACCGCGCATGTTGTTGACCACCAGCGTCGCCAGCGCCTCACCTTCAACATCCTCGGCAATGATGACCAGCGGACGTGAGGACTTGGCGACCTGCTCCAGCAGCGGCAGCATTTCACGGATGTTGGAGATTTTCTTGTCGACCAGCAGGATAAAGGGCGACTCGACGTCGGCGCTCATATTCTCCTGGTTGTTGATAAAGTAAGGGGAGAGGTAGCCGCGGTCGAACTGCATACCTTCAACCACATCCAGCTCGTTTTCCAGGCCGGACCCTTCCTCAACGGTGATCACACCTTCCTTGCCGACCTTGTCCATCGCTTCCGCGATGATCTGGCCCACAGCGTGATCACTGTTGGCGGAGATGGTGCCTACCTGGGCAATCGCCTTGCTGTCTTCACAGGGCTTGGCGGCGTCCTGGATCTGCGCGACGGCTGCGGCGATGGCCTTGTCGATGCCGCGCTTCAGGTCCATCGGGTTCATACCGGCGGCCACAGACTTCAGGCCTTCATTGACGATCGCCTGTGCCAGCACAGTCGCTGTGGTGGTGCCGTCACCGGCCTGGTCAGACGCCTGGGAGGCGACTTCCTTGACCATCTGCGCACCCATGTTTTCGAACTTGTCTTTCAGTTCGATCTCTTTGGCCACGGATACGCCGTCCTTGGTCACGGTGGGGGCACCGAAGGACTTGTCGAGAATCACGTTGCGCCCCTTGGGGCCCAGGGTGGCCTTGACTGCATCGGCCAGTACGTTGATACCTTTCAGCATGCGCTGACGCGCGTCGTCGCCGAAAATTACATCTTTAGCTGCCATGATCAGAATCCTTTAACTCGAAACTTGATTGTTGGGTAACGGGTTCACATTCACTCGACGATCGCGAAAATTTCGCTCTCGCCCATGATGATCAGCTTCTCGCCGTCAACCTCAATGGTGTTGCTGCCGGCGTACTGACCGAACACAACCTTGTCACCCACCTTGACGGCCAGGGGACGCAGTTCGCCGTTTTCCAGCACTTTGCCGTCGCCAACCGCAATGACTTCACCCTGGTTCGGTTTTTCCTTGGCAGAACCCGGCAGGACAATGCCACCGGCCGTGGTTTCTTCCTCTTCCTTGCGACGAACGACCACACGGTCGTACAGCGGACGAATTTTCATCGATCACGTTCTCCTGATTACAGTGTTATACAGGCCCGCTTCGGGCAGACCCCATCGGGGCTTGCTCGGGATATTGGGGCGCAAGGGAGGATTTCAAGGGATTTTTTAGCACTCTTTTTTCAAGAGTGCCAAATTCATGTCAACGCGCCCCGCCGCAGCCTCCAGTGAAGGCACTCCACAACCGGGATAAAGGCACTTTTTCAATATTTATCAACGGGTTAGAAACTTACTTATCTACCCGGCGGTAGTCGCCCTCCAGCGTCGTTGGCCCGGCCCGGTCCTGCTCCGGGCGATAGGTCTCTACCTGCGGCCCACCCAGCCAGCGCGCGAGGCGCCGTCGTAGTGGCCCGATCATGACCACCAGCGCCGCCACATCCGACAACAGGCCGGGCACCATCAGCAATACGGCAGCCAGCCCCAGCGCCATGTCGTCCAGCAACAGTTGCGGACCGGGCACAACACCCTGCTGGGCCGCCACCAGACGCTGGAAAATGTCCAGGCCCTGCCGGCGCAGCAACCAGAGACCCAGCAGCAGCGTGCAGAGCACATAGCCGAGCGCCGTCAGGGCGCTGGTTTCAACCCCCAGCTGGATCAGGGTAAAAAGCTCGAACCAGGGCAGCAAGAGTATCAGTAGGCGCATAGTCATTCTCCTCACAGCAAGTATGGGGACGCAAAACCCAAATGCAATGCAGGGAGCGAGACTTCCCGGGAAGCGATAGCCGCCCGGTTACGGATTTTGTTACACTTCCGCTCCCCGACATAAGGAACGTGTTGCCCATGGGCAAGGTTCGGCCCTGCCGCGCGGCGTGGCTACTCAACAAGCAACCCTGGCAGGCCACCGTCGGCCGTCAAGCGGGCTTTACCCCATGACCCCCGAAGCGCAAGAGCAGCGTCGCCTTGCGGCCCTGCACCGCCTGGGCATACTCGACTCCGCCGCAGAACGTCGTTTTGACCGGCTGGTGGAAATCGCCGGTCGCTTCTATAAAACCCCCATCGCGCTGTTCTCGCTGCTGGACGAAAACCGTCAGTGGTTCAAGGCGCGCCGCGGGCTGGAGGTCACCGAAACGCCTCGCTGCATGGCGTTCTGCGACCACACGGTGCACCAGGACGGGATACTGCTGGTAGAAGACGCCTCGCGCGATCCGCGGTTCTGCGCCAATCCCCTGGTGACAGGCGCTCCGCACATCCGCTTTTACGCCGGCGTGCCTGTGCGCGAACCCACCGGCATGAAAGTGGGCTCCCTGTGCATTATCGATCCGCAACCGCGGCAGATACCGTTGCAGGAACTCGACGTACTGCGTCACCTCGCAGACATTCTGGAGGACGAGCTCGAACGCACCTCGGAAGAAGCTCAATCCCGTGCGGCCGTGCCGATCACCCGGCTCAACCGGGCGATCCACCGGGCGCAGAATACGTTTCATGCGCAGGCCTACCAGGACGCTGCCTTCGACCTCATGCTGGCCGACCTTCTGGAGCTGACTGGCAGCGAGCGCGGTTTCATCGGGGAGGTGTTGCTGGACAGGCGGAACAGGCGATACCTGAAGATCGGTGCGACGACAGAGACCATCCGTCGAGCGGCTGGCAAAGATGCCACGGATGCCAACGGTGAAACCCTCGAAGAGTTCGATACCCTGATTGCCCTCGCCCTCGCCTCCGATGATATGGTGATCAGGAATGGGACCGACGATACCGGTTCCCCTGACAGTCCCGATGGGCAGGCAACCGGGGTCTGGCCGCAACTGGGTATTCCCATTTTCTCCGGCAGCAACCGCGTGGGTCTGGTGGGACTGACGGCACAGCGCAAGGCCTACACGACCGAAGCGGCGCATCATCTGGACCCACTGCTGCAGACAGTAGGCCAGTTGATCGAGCACAAACGCCTGTATCAGGAGAAGCTCGATCACCAACGGGGGCTTGAGCAGGCCGCCAACTACGACGCGCTCACGGGATTGCCCAATCGGCGGCGCCTGACCGAGCTGTTTGACGATGAGTTGAAGCAGGCTGAACTCCGCAATGGCACCTTGTCCATCTGCTTTATCGACCTGGATGGCTTCAAGGAAATCAACGACGCCCACGGCCATTCCGTTGGGGACAAGGTGCTCAGTGCTGTGTCCTCGCGCCTGAAAAACGCTTTGCGCGAACATGATATTGTCGCCCGTCTGGGGGGCGACGAATTCGTGGCCATCATCCGGGACGTGGAAGAGAATACGGTGTACGAGCGCATCCTGGGCGCCATACGCCAACCCATCCGCCTCCAGAATCAGGTGCTGACGCTCGGCGGGAGCATGGGTGTGACGGTCTATCCCCAGGACAAAGCTGCCCCTGACCTGCTTCTCCGGCATGCGGACCAGGCAATGTATGCGGCGAAGGACGCCGGCAAGAACCGCTACCAGATGTTCGATTTCGAGACCAACCAGTACCGCGCAGAACGGGTCAAGATCCTGGAGAACATTTCCCTCGCCCTGCAGGAGGGGCAGCTCGAACTCTACCTGCAACCCAAGATCACCCTGACGGCGCGACGGGTTGATGGCTTTGAGGCCCTGATACGCTGGAATCACCCGGATGAGGGCCTGCTGTCGCCGATCAGCTTCCTGCCACAGCTGGAGAGAACCGAGTATGCGGCCACGGTGGGGCGCTTCGTCATTGCCGAGGCGGTGCAAAAGCTGCAGCGCTGGGCACGCGCCGGCCTGCCCTACACACTGAGCATCAACCTCAGCCCCACGCACTTTCTTGGCAGCACCTTTGTGCAGGACCTCAGACAGGCTCTGCAGGACTGCGACGTAGAACTGCGCTCACGACTGGTGATAGAGCTGCTTGAAACGACGGCCCTCGACGACGCCCACAAGATCATCGAGACCCTGCTGGAATGTCGCGAGCTGGGCGTGGAGGTATCACTGGACGACTTCGGTACCGGCTACTCGTCACTGGATCATTTTCGGCGCCTGCCGGCCCAGGAAATCAAGATCGACCGGTCCTTCGTCGCCGACATGCTGGACGACCCCGAGGACGAGATGATCGTGAAATCCATCATTGCCCTGTCGAGAAACTTCAACCGCCGGGTGATTGCCGAGGGCATCGAGAACCGCGAGACACAGGAGAAGCTGATTGCCATGGGGTGCAACCTGGGCCAGGGTTTCTTCTACAGCAGGCCGTTGCAGGAGGCGCATGCGCTGGCCTGGGCGCAACAATTTCACGACAGCCACCCGACGCCGGTACACTACCAGATATAGGCGCCAGACACGCTGCGCACCCTCGCACCGGAGAGTGATCATGCACACCCCACAGCCAGAGTTTGTCGCCCCGATCAGGCGGATCCGGGCACAGGATGCCGAGCGACTGAGCGCCCGGATCAGCCATTGGCAGGAAGCGCCACCGGCACCCCGGCCCCCGGCCACCGCGCCGGAGGAAGGGCACGGGGCAGCGCTCTGCAACGGCCTGCCGGAGGTGTCCGCCGCCGCCCTGTCCGCCGCCGGACTGCGTCACGGCATACAGACCCACGGCGCCGTTATCGTCCGCGACCTGGTCCCGGCGTCCCTGCACCCGGCACTGCGCGACCTGATTGACCGGGTCATAACGGCGTGCGCTTCCCCCGGTGACAGGCACGATTGCTATTTCGACCCGCCCGACATCCTGCGCCAAAAAATGCCTGGCGGTGAGCTGGGCCGCTCCCGCGCCTTTCACCGCGACTCCGGGTCCGCCATGTGCGCGGAAGCACCCTGCGTAGCCGAGAGCCTGCTGGAGCTGTACGGGAGCCTCGGCCTGAAAGCGCTGTTCACCGACTACCTCGGCGAGGCCCCCTGCCTGTCGGTAAAGAAGTGGGTGCTGCGCAAAACCCGGCTGCCAGTGCACCAGGCGGGCTGGCACCAGGATGGCGCCTTCATGGGCGAGTACATCAACAGCATCAACCTGTGGATACCGCTGACCCGCTGCGGCGGCGAAACCGGCGCCCCCGGCATGGATGTTGTACCCGCGCGCCTGCAGCGCATTGTTTCCGCCGATGGCGCGCTCTTCGACTGGTCAGTCAGCCCGGAGTCGGTGTCCAGCCACTTCCCGCGCACACCACCGGTGGCGCCGGTATTCAATCCCGGTGACGCGCTGCTGTTTGATCACCTGTTCCTGCATCGAACACAATACCGCACGGACTTCCAGCGCCCGCGCTATGCGATCGAAACCTGGTTTTTCGGGGAGAGCGCAGCCCCCCTGAACCAGGTACCGATCCGCTGGTGACGCCGGGGCCGCATTCAATCCTCGTGGTCTGGTCGATTGCGACTGCGAAAACGTCGCTGACGCGTCCGCTCATAGATCATGTCCTCGCGCAACGCCTGGTCCCAGTGGTCGGCGGGCAGCGCGTGCAGGGACTCATCCCAGGGCACCAGACTGTAGTCCCGCTCCTGCCAATAATATTGCAGTCGGGTTGATTTCCAGCCACGGTAGATATCCTCCCAGGACTGGCGCGCAAAATGGGGCCGCAAGCACTGTTCGGTGAGAGGCTCGCCGGCGGGCTGGTAGCGGAAGTCCACGGACAGGCGCATGCGGGTTGGGTGTTGATTGGGCAGTGCCCGATGTACCGTCAGCGCAGGAAACAGCAACACGTCGCCGGCGCGGAAATCCTCCGTCACCCAGGCGGTGTGCATCAAGCTCTCGGGCAGCACGGCCTGGCGATTGCCCGGCCCCAGGTGAAAGGACAGCGGCAGGACACCACTGCGGTGCGAGCCGGGCAGGATCGCCAGCGGCCCGCAGTGGCGCGGGCAATCTGCCAGGGGTATCCAGGCAGCCGTCAGGCGCGGGGTCCCCTGGTTATTGCGGTAGTCCTGATGCGGGGGTGTCGTCACCTCCGGGTTATCCGGAAACACCAGGCGCATCACGCCGAGGGGGTGCGGAAAGGCGCCCTCTCCGAGCAACCGTGTCATCAGCTGCAGCAGCGCGGGCTCGTGGGCCAGCGCATGAAATCGCTCCAGACACTGAATGCGGTCCAGCGCCTCGAAATACCGGGGCTCGCCTTCGCGACACGGGAGCACCTGTGACTCCGCCGCCAGACGCTCCGGCCCGCCGCGGATCCAGCCGATGTCACGGAGAATCCCCGTGACCTCCTCACGCAGGGCATGCAGCACGCGGGTGGGCAGCAGGTCGCGAAAGAAGAGATAGCCGTCCTCCGCCATCTGCGCCTGCAGGGCAGGGCCGTCAGAGCGCAGTGCATTGGCCACCTTCATGGGCAGATAATCGGGTTCTTCGGAGATCATGATCCATCACGGCGCCTGTATCGGCGCCAGTTTTGCCCAGAGCACGGGCCGAAGTAAAGCGCTGTTGCACAGGCCCCGCCGACGCCCGCCGCAGCGCTTGCTCGGGACAGCGAAAAATACCACCATACGCCTCTGGCACAGGAAGAGACCGTCCGTGGAAACCGACCCGCAGGGCACCAACCAACGCATCTGGCACGTGGTCGCCAGCATCCCGCAAGGCCGTGTATCCACCTACGGCGACATTGCGCGGTTTGCCGGCCTTGGCAGGGCGGCCCGCCGGGTTGGCTGGGCGCTGCGCCAGCTGCCATCGGATACCCGCGTTCCGTGGCACCGGGTCATCAACAGTGCCGGCAAGCTGTCCCTTCCCTCAACCTCGGACGCGGGCAGGCTGCAGCGAAAAAGACTCGAAGAAGAAGGCATCACCGTGCGCAGCGGCGACCGTATCGCGCTCGCCACCTACCGGTGGATACCGGGTGACGCATGTCGCTGACCGCCGGGGCGGCCGCGTCCACAGCTGGAGCTCCGGCTTCGCTGGATCTCGCCGAGGGACTGCGCGACCGTCGTACCTACCTGCAGGAATTGGATTGCATTCGCGGCCTGGCCATTCTGCTGGTCTTTCTGTTTCACGCCTGGGGGCTCAGCGGCCTGCAGGTCCCCGGCCACCCCGCACCGGGCATCGGTTTCATCGCCGGCGGCAACACAGGCGTCACCCTCTTCTTCGTACTCAGCGGCTTCCTGCTGTCCCTGCCCTGGCTGCGCCACGCCGCCGACCCGGGGCAGCCAAAACCCCTGCTCGGGGCCTACTTCAAGGCGCGGGCACTGCGCATCGTGCCGCTCTACTATGTTGCCCTGCTGGTCACCTGGCTGCTCACGGGAGACACCGCGACAATCACGCGGGCGGCCCTGTTCCAGTTCGTCGGTTTCCAGGCATTCCCCTACAGCGTGGTGTGGTGGACCTTGGTGACGGAGATCCAGTTCTACCTGTTGCTACCGCTGGGTATGCTGCTCTGGACAGCCGGACCGCGCGGGCGACTGTGCTGCATCGTCCTGCTGCTCACCTGGGCCGCCGCCTATACGGCGCTGGTGGTGGTTGGCGAGATGGCGGGTGGGAAAACCTTCCTGCTCAGCAAATCCCTGTTTGCACGCGCGCCGGCTTTTCTGATCGGTATCGCTGCAGCGGCGGCGTGGCTGCGCCTTGCGGATGCACCCGTCCTGCGGCAGCGCAGCCGACTGGTGGCCGGCCTGTCGCTTGCATTGCTGCTGCTCGCCCTGGCACTGCTGGAACGCATTCTGCTGGCGGTCACGCAGATGGCAAAGGGCGCGGCGGAAGTGACCTGGCACCTGCACCACAGCTACGAAGCGGCGCTCTGGGCGGTGGTCATACTCTGCCTGCTGCTGGGCCAACCGCCCGCAAAGCGCCTGTTGGTCAATAATGCGCTGGCAGTGGTTGGCAAGCTGTCTTACTCGCTCTACCTGCTGCATGTGCCGGTCCTGTTCTACCTGATCTATCCCCTGCGTGAGTCCATGGGACCTGAGGCCTACCGGGCCTCCGCCTGGCTGTACCTGGTGCCCGCGGCAGCACTGGCGCTGTCACTCGCGCTGTCGCTGGCGAGCTATCACTGGGTGGAAAAACCCTTCCTGCGCCGCAAACGCGCGCTGCCCGTGTAGAATCACCCCATGCAAGACACCCCCAACATTCTTCTGCTGATGACCGATCAGCAGCGCTACGACTCCCTGGGCTACGGTCGCAGGGACGGCGTGACTGACACCCCGAACCTGGACGCCCTGGCGGCGCGCGGTGTCATCTTCGAGCAGGCCTACAGCAGCGACACCGCCTGCATTCCCGCCCGCTCCTCCCTGCTGACCGGGCTGCTGCCACACCGCGTACCCACCGGCGGGGGCCGTCGACCGCGGGCGCAGACGGCCAGTGGCCTGGCGTTGACAGAAGGGTACTGGACACTCGCCCATGCACTGCGGGACGTGGGTTACGATACGGCGCTGTTCGGCAAGATGCACTTCTCGCCGATACGCGCGCAGCACGGCTTCGACACCATGGCGATGTGCGAGCACCTGCCCGCGGGCTACCCACGGGATGAGGCCGACGACTACCGGCACTGGATCACGGGTTCCGGGCGCGAGGATCTGCGCTTTCAGCGCCCGGGCATACCGCGCGTCTTTCCCTATGCCGCGGAGTGGCACCCGACGTGCTGGATCACAAGCCACGCACAGGCGTTTCTGCAGGACCCGGCGCGCCGGGACTCGCCATGGTTCACCGTGGTGTCCTACACGGACCCGCATACGCCTTACAGCCCGCCCGAACCCTACGCCTCCCGTTTTCGGCCCGAGGATCAGGCACTGCCGCAATCGGGCATGGAGAGCAATGCAGGGCTGCCCTGGCCGTTTTCCAACATCACCGTGCGCCACCCGCGAGGCACCTTTTTCGAGCCGGACCGTGTGGATCACCACGCTGCGGACCACCTTCCCAAAGTCCTGGCTGCGATACGTGCCGGCATCAATCACGTCGACGACATGGTGGGTGAGCTGCTGCAATCCGTGGATCTCGACAACACACTGGTGATCTTCCTCTCCGACCACGGCGACTACGGCGGGCATCGCGGTTATCTCGGCAAGATTCCCTGGCTGCCCTTCGACGACATCGCACGCGTGCCTTTCTTCATGGCCGGTGCCGGGGTCAGCGGCGGCCGCCGCGTGCAGGAGCCGGTACAGAGCTTTGACGCTGTCGCCACGGTGCTTGAGCGCGTCGGCTTGCCCGCACCGTGCAGTGATCTGGACTCACACAGCCTGTGGGGCGTTCTTGAAGGGCGCGCTCCCGTACCCGAGAGGCCAATTTTCTGTGGCACGCTCGAAGGGTCACCGATGCTGCGCCGGGGCCGCTACAAGCATATCTGGCACACCGTCGCCAACGTGCACATCCTGTACGATCTGGAGTCCGATCCCGGCGAAACGCACAATCTTGCCGCTGAACCCCGCCACCGTGGGCTGCTTGATGCCAACGTGGACACGCTGCAGGCCATGCTGGCGCGCCCTGTGCCGCCGCTGTGGCGGGGCCCCACCCGCTGAGGCGAGGGCGTTATCGCTGGCGCTTGCGCAAATGTATTTTCGACGCCTGCGTGGGCAGGTGCCCGAGGAAATGCAGTGGCTTGTCGCTGAGCAGCTGGTCGTGTCCACGCAGTGCCTGGTACTGCTGCCGGTAACCGGCCAGTTTTGCCTCACGGGCCACGCGCTCGCTATTGGTCGTCGTGCCACCATGCACCTGATGAAAGCTGCCCTCCCCCACCAGTTGCACCGAAACCGCCCCGTCTGCATCCAGCGCGCGCTTGTACAAGTCGAGGTTGAGAAAACCGCCACCGGGCAGGTCGAACCGCTCATCGCTGCCGCCCACTGAAAAATAGTGTTCCCGGCTCATGAACAGACAGTTTGATTCGAACATGCGATTGAACCAGGTAATGCTGGCGGCGCCGCCCGAGAGGGGTGTACCCACCTCAAACAGCCTGTAGCCGTCTTGCGGCCAGTCGATGCGGCGCAGCAGGGCATCCTCCGCGTTCTGGTCGTAGCCCTGCAGCACGGTCTCGGGCTGTTCTCCCGGACCCATGTAGAAATAGCGCGCCGCGACCACCGGGCAGGGAAAGGCGGCAAAAGCCCGCAGGGCCCACTCGAAGACGCCCGGCGTCAGCAGGTGCGCGCCGTCAATCATCAGGCACAGCACCTCGCCACGCGCCAGCGCTGCCGCGCGGTTGAGGGCCTGGGCCGGAGACGCCAGCGCATCGTCGATACGCAGCAATTGCACGGGTACGTCGTCACTCAGACCATCAACCTGCAGCGGCCGGGGTGAGCCGTTGTCCACCAGAATGACTTCGTAATCGAGGTCGGCTCCGATCGTCTGGTAGCTGCGCGCGAGGGCCTGCAGCGTCCGCGGAATCTCACGCTGCATGGCATAGGCAATGACAATCACGGACAGTTGCATGGGAGGTCGGTGGTGCTCCAGGCGTCAGATAAACAGCGGCTGCTGCCGCGCGGGTGCGGTAGAGGCGGCGAAGAACCAGGCCTCGATGGCATAACGGACCGCGCTGTGATGATCCTCGAGCGCGGTGCGGTGCAGACTGTATTGATCGAACAGCAAGGCGTCACCCGGGGCAAAACGCGGCTGGACTATCGATGCCTCCCTGGCGAGGCGGGCCACCCGCTCCGGCCCCACCGTCCAGTCAAACCAGGCGCCGTCGGTGCCCGTGGGGTGTATCTCCCGAGGCCCGTCGACCAGCAGATCCATGCCGGGGGCAGGCGCATCGCCACCACAGTCACTCAGCGCCAGCCACAGATTGAGGGAGCGAATGTCTTCACCCAGAAAGCGGCCATCCTGGTGCCATCCCGCATTGCCGTTTTTCTTCGGCGCCATCTTGCGCAGCACCCATTTCTTGACCGACAGTCGAGCGGGCTCACCAAAATAGGACGCCAACAGCGCCGGCAGGCCCAGGGACTCGTAGAGCGCCAACAGTTCACAGGCCATGCGCGGTGAATCGGCGACCCAGATGGAACTGCTTTCCACGGTCTGCCCGGGGCGGCGAAAAAATTGTGACGGCGCACCCCAGGCCTCGGGGGAGCGCACATACCAGGCCGCCTGCGACTCCACAGGGGGAAACAGATCGGGATTTTCCCGGGCCCCGACCACGCGCTCGATCTGCTGACGCAGTGTCTCGACCGTGGGCGGCTTGAGCAGGCCACGGACGATCAACGCACCGCTGGAATACACGGCTTCCCGCACCCGCGCAGCGCTCAGCTCAGAGGGTGCGATTTCGGGGATGCCCACGCTGCCAGCCGCGCCCAGCGGCGCTGTTACCCGCGGTGCGCTTTCGGGAGGCGCCGGCAGCGAACGCCCCGCCTCGATACGCCAGTCAATCAGCTGCTGCTGCACATCCGCCGAAGGGCGCTGAATATTGGCCCGGGTCAGCGCGGCCAACGCCTGTGCCCAATCGCCCTGCTCGCGAAACGCGAGAGCCTGGGCCAGCAGCGCATCGGGGGTCACGCCAGCGACAGACACCGCTCAGCTTTCTCCGGCCTGCTTGCCCTGCCCCCCCTTGGGCGCATAGGCACTGTCCTTGGGTTTGAAGCGCTTCGCCTGCCGGCGCGCCTCCAGGAAGTGGGCGGCGTGAGAGTAGAACTGGCGCAGGCGCTTCTCCGTTTCCGGGTCGCCGGAAAACAACAGCTCCGTCAGCTCGGATTGCACCGGCGTGCCTCCGGGCTTGCGCAAGGCACCCAGTCCGAACCCGTGATTGAACTTGAAAATTTCACCGTGGCTCGCTTCCAGTTCCTCGAAAAACTTCCAGGCGCCAAAATCCTTGAGCCTGGCCATCACATCGTGAAACAGCACGATGCCACCGGGGCGCACCTTCGGGTACCAGTTGCTGAAGTCCTCCCGGACCGCCTCGTAAGTGTGCAGTCCATCGATGTGCAGCAGGTCGATGCTATCGTTCTCGAAATGACGCAGCGCCTCATTGAAGTACATACGCAGCAGGTAGGTAATGCCGCGGTAGTGCTCCCGCGCATGCTGCTGTACATCCTGGTATACCGAATCGTCGTAGGCGTCGGTGTGCTCGTCCCCCTCCCAGCAGTCGATGGCGTAGGCGACGCCGTCAATATCGTTCTCTACCATGGCCTGGCAGAAGGTGAAAAAGGACAAGCCGTTGTACACCCCCAACTCCACCACCAGCCGGGGCCGCAGGGCGGTGACCAGGTCGTAGGCAAAGGGCAGATGGTCGACCCAGGTGCTGAAGACCATGCGCCGGGGTTCGAAGCGCTGGAGTGACGGTGGGAAGTAAATCTTGCTGCTCACTGGGTGTCCTCAGGCGGGGCCGTGGGTCAGGGGGGACTCCCCGCGCGCGAGGAGCACACGGGACGCCGAGTAATGCACAAATTTCTGCGCCTGCTCGGGAATCTCACCGAGATACAGGGGCTGGCTGCGGGGGCTGACAAATTCCTCACCGCGCAATTCCCGATACTGGGCCTTGCTCTGCTCGATATACGCTTCGCGTTTCTCGCGACTCTGGCCACCGGTGGTGACGCCGCCGTGGAACTGGTGGAAGGTGCCCTCACCGGGCGCGATGATGTGCTGCACCCCCGGGTATTCGCAGGCGCGCTTGTACAAATCGAGATTGATCAGGCCGCCGCCGCGGAGGTTGAAGCGCTCATCATAGCCGCCCAGGCCTCGCCAGATATCGCGGGGAATACTGATGCAGTTGCTTTCGCTGTTGGGCATGAAGAGTCCGGGGGCGCTGGAGCCGCTGAAACAGGCGATATCGAAGAGTCGATAGCCCGCCTCGGGCCAGGCGATGGAGTCCAGCAGGGCGCGCTCCTGCTCCAGGCTGTAGCCGCTGTTCACCGCCTCCTGCTGCAGTTCCCGGCCGAGGTGGTAGCCGGGAATCGCCACCACGGCGCTGTCACTCAAGCGATGCCCCATGAGGATGGTGCGCACCACACCTGGCGTGAGCATGCGCGCGCCGTCAATGATGACGCAGATATTCTCGCCCCGGGCCTGCTCGGCGCCAAAATTGATGGCTTTCGCCGGGCTGGTTTCGGGGTTCTCGCGCAGGAAGTAGCGCACGTTGGCAGGCAGGCTCTGCAGGAATTCACGACGCATCGTGTTGGCAGAGGCATTCTCCACCACGATCACTTCATATTCATCGCCGCTGACCCCCAGCTGATAGCCGGGCAGCAGTGAGCGAATGGTGTTTTCCGCCTGCTGCTGCATGTCATAGACGATCACCACAAAGCTGACGCTGAGCACATCCCTGGCGCGCGCAGTGCGATCATCTTTTTTAAGGAAACGTGCCAGCATTTATTATCCGTTCAGCGGCCCCGGTGGCGTGTGCAGATAGTAACGGACTGGCTGCCATACCGCCACGCCGTCAGGGGTGCAGGCTTGACCCGCCTCACAGGCTCACCCGCCGCAACCGGTAGTAGAGGTAGCGAATCTTCCACGGCAGCCGCGGCTGTGTACTGGCCTGGTAGGTTTTCAGGGTGTTGTCATAAAAGCGGGTGGGCGCCGCAACGGGCTGCAGGCGCAGCCGGTCAATCACATCATCGACGTTGCGGTTGAACAGGGCCTCCCCATCGTCAAAACACAGCAGTGGGAAGGGCTTGCGGCGATATTCGCGATACAGCAGGCGATTGTAGGCATACCACAGCGCAAGCGCCTGCTGCCGCGGCATCTGGCTGCGGTTCAACAGGGAGGCTGCAACCGCTTCCGGGTGGCGGAATATACCGACCCGCTCCAGCCCCGGAACCAGCTCACGCCAGCCGGCCAGCAACAACAGGCATCGCGGGTCCTTGAAGCCGAGCGCCTCCACCCCCGCATACTCGGCCAGCAGGCGGCGGGCCCGCTCGCGGTGGGCGTCGGACCAGTTTGTGGTCCGCGGCGGGCTGTCCCAGGCACCGCCATTCGCCGCGAGGATACTGTCATGCAGGTCGACAAAATCCTGGTTCTCGCGATTGCCCTTGCGATTGTAAGGGTTCCAGGTGTGGTGCTCGCCCAGCTCCAGGCCCGCTTCCTGCAGCGAGCCGGTGAGGCAGCTGGTGCCACTGCGGTGCATGCCCAGTATGGCGATCACGCGCCGGGGTTGGCCCGTCATGCCGGCGCCTCCCGCCAGGGTGCCACCCACAGCAGCAAGAGCATGCCAGGCACGGCCAGCAGTGTGCAGAGCAGGAAAAACGACTGCCAGCCCACCGCCTCGACAATGACACCGGTACTGGCATTGGCAAAGGTTCTTGGCAGTGCCGCAATAGCCGTGAACAGCGCGAACTGCGTGGCGGCGTAGGTGCGGCTGGTTTCACGGGCAATGAAGGCGGTAAAGGCCGCCGTGCCCATGCCGACACCGAGGTACTCAAAGGCAATAACGACCGCCAGCAGCCAGAGTAGCGGCCCGCTGCCGGCCAACACCGCGAAGCCGAGGATGCTCAGCAGCTGCACTGCACCGAAAACCCACAGGGAGCGATTGATACCCAGGCGCAGCATGGCGATACCGCCCAGCAAGCCCCCCACAATTGCCGGCCACAGCGCGGCGTTCTTGGCAACCACACCGATCTCGGTCATGGAAAACCCCATATCGATATAGAACGGGGTCGCCAGGGCCGTCGCCATATTGTCGCCGATCTTGTAGAGCACCATGAAGCCAATCACCAGACAGACGCCCGTCCAGCCACGGCGCTGCAGGTACTCCGAGAATGGCGCTACCACCGCCTCGCGCAGCCCCGTGCCGGTCGGCAATTCGGAGTCTGGCTCGGCAACCAGCAGGCTCATGCACAACGCCACCAGCATGAACGCGGCCGTTATCCAGAACACCGTGCTCCACGGCAGAATATCTGCGAGGATCAGCGACAGGGAGCCCGGTATCAGGCTCGATATGCGGTAGGCCTGTACGTGAATCGCGTTGCCGAGGCCCAGTTCCCGGTCGGGCAGAATTTCGCGACGAAACGCATCCAGCGCAACATCCTGGCTGGCGCTGAAAAATGCCACCCCAAAGGCCAGCCAAGCGATCACCCAGGTGGATTGCTGCGGATCAAAGGCGCCCAGCACACCAATGGACGCAATCAGTGCCAACTGGCAAAGGAACATCCAGCCGCGACGCCTGCCCAGCAGTGGCGGGATCCAGCGATCCATCAAGGGCGCCCAGAGAAACTTCCACACGTAGGGGATGCCGACCAGCGCGAAGAGGCCGATCTCGGCAAGGGAAACCCCCTGGTCACGCAACCAGGCCGGAACCAGCTGCAGCAGCACATACAGCGGCATGCCCGAGGCAAGCCCGGTGAACACGCAGATGAGCATGCGCCGATTGAACACGGCTGAGCGCCAGCCGCTGCTTTCCAGGTTCATGTCAGTCGCGCCTACACCCAGGACTCGAAGGTCACTCTATCACTGCGGGGAACCGCATCCCACAGGCCCTGCTCGGCGATGACCAGCAGCGCCGCGCGGGCAAACAGCCCGCGCAGGCTACCCAGGTGCCCGCCGAGGCCGGCCGCCAGAAGCCGCTGCAGAAAATCCCCGAGGAGAGCCCGGTCCAGCGCATATTCGGGCACTGCGGCGGGCTCCGGTACGGGCGCGTGGAAGAAGTTGCCGCCGTCACCGACCACCGCGCCGAGGCGCTGGTTGGTCCGGGTCCAGCGCTCGCGCAGGCGCCCGTAGCAACCCATATTGACGTAGCGCACGCTTTTCAACGGCGACTCTCTACACAGGTTCAGCAGCAGGCCCACCACGCGGTCGTTGTCCGCCTTGTCGTATCCCATGTGGTTGAGGCAGCGCTTGATATACAGCTGGTTCGCACCCAGGCCGTCGTTGGGTTCCGCGCCCACAGCACGCAGCGGTGGCAGTCCGGTCACCTGGCAGAAGTCCTTGACCATGTCGCCACCGGGCCACTGCGCCGGCTCAAAGGGGCGCACGCGGAGATTGACGTGACCGAACGCGACACCCCACATATCGACCACCTGGTCGTAGTCGCGCTGGAATATCTGGTGCGTCTCATAGAACTCGTAGGCGCTGCCTGGCCATTGCCGCGCCCCCTTGACGTCCTGGTTATAAAACGAGGCATACAGCTGGTCCTGGCGTCGCAGGTACATCAGGACACGCACATCGTGGCCGGCGAGCGCCGCCTGGATATCGCCCAGCATCCGCTCGATGTTGATCGACTGGCCAAAGAACAGTTCCGAGCTGACGATCGCCGTGTGCACGGTGGGCCCGGCGGCAGCAAGCTCGGCCCGCAGGCGCGACCAGGCCTGGCCGCGGGGAAAATCGCCGTACCAGATGTCCGGCATCGGGTTGGCCTGGTATTTATCGATCAGGTCCGCCACCAGCACATGGTGCGCGTCCCCGTGGCGACAGGTCGCGGGGTAGAGAATACCCGCAGCCAGCAGGTCATCGTGGTGCGCGGCCAGCATCGCCTGCAGGCTGGATGTGGCCGTCTTCGGCGCGCCGATGTGAAGGTAAACCGTGGCCATAACGACTTCCCTTAACGCACGATATCGTGCATGGGGCGGGCAGAGAGCCGGCGTTTGATCGCCTGCTGCACCCGGAAGGGGACCCAGGATACCAGCCGGGCCACCAGGGGGTGCCGACTGATGCGCCAGATCAACCCCAGCAGACGCTCTGAGCGACTCAGGCGCGGCGTGCCCGCATGCAGATTGCCCGCCAGCGAGGCAATGCGCCCCGGCGCAAAGACCCCCTGCCGGGGGACCACAGGCACCAGATAGGCGCCCGCATAGAAACTCGCGTCAGGATTCGCCACCGCGCTCTGGGGTGCGCTGCCGGGCTGTTCGCCACGCGCGAAGCGCTGCCACAGCTCACCCCACTGTGCGGTGCTCGTATTCCAGGGCATGATGGTACTCAGGGGCCGGCCCGATACCCGCTCGACAAAGGCACCGATGTCCGGCACCACGACGGGCAAGCCCAGGTGCAGGGCGAGGCTCAAGGTGTAGCTGTAGGTCTCGGGCCACTGGGCCGGAAACCACACGACATCCGGGGCAATCGCCTCAATCAGGCTCCAGGCCTCGGCGTTGGCGTAGGGACCGTGGGTGACTACCGACCGGCCCAGCGCGCGATAGGCGTAACCCAGCAGGTGGAACTCCACCAGGCCGCTCGCGGCCAGTTCATCGGCCACCGACTCCAGCACATCAGCGCCCTTCTCTCGACTGATTGCCCCCACCACCAGCACCTTCAACGGCCGCGACGGCACGTGCCGCCAGACCGGCTGCGGGTAAGGCTGTGAGGCGAGAAAATCCGGATGCCAGGCCGTCACGGCGTTACGCACCGGGAAGAACCTCTGGAAGCGCGCGGCGCAATCGGCAGAGGGGAAAATCACGCGCTCAGCCTGCTCGATCAGCAGACCCTGGCTGGCACGCCACTGTTCCGCAGAAACACCCTCGGGCAGCGGGTAGTGCCCGGCACAGCGCTGGTCAAAATCACTGGCGTCGTCACCGACGAAACGCGCATCCGCATCGGTGAGCGTCGGGTTGCCGTTGATCAGGTAATAGTCGTGGATGGTGAGATCGTGCTTGCAGCCCAGGGCACTGGCGAGCACCCACAGCCGCGGATGCAGCCCCATGGTGTGGTGGAAATGTACCCGGCCGATACCCAGCTCGCGCAGCAGTGCCACCAGCGCATCGAACTCGCCGTCCACCGAGAAGTGCAGACCGTCGGCCAGGCGCACACCGGCGTCAAACACACTCAGCGTGACCGTCTGCCCCTCCACCGCGGGTGTCAGTTGTACAAACAGGGCATCGGCCGCGTACAGGCTGGCCAATTCATCGACATGCTGTTGCGCACCGCCACCGAGTTTGTGCGACAGGCAGAGAATCTTGGGCCGCGGCTGCCCGGCCAGCAGGGCCAGCAGGGCGCCGGTACGTGCGCCGCGCGCGGGGTCACGCGCGATGAAGGCCTGAATTTCCGCGTGATACCGTGGGTAGCGCTCATCCAGCAGCGCCATGGCCCTGGCAACGCGCGGCGTTTGCTCGTCGGCGAAGCTCACTCCACCCTTGTGGTAGACAAAGCAGTTGGCGAGGTGCAGATTGCGCCAGCCGGCACGCTGCGCGCGCTGGCACCAGTCGTTCTCTTCGCCATAGCCGCGGCCAAAGGTTGCCACATCGAACAGGCCAACCTCGTTCAGGCAATCCCGCCGCAGGTACATGCAGCAGCCGACGCCCGTGGGCACCTCGTAGGCATCAGCCGCGCTGAACTGCTCCGCGAACACCCGGTCGATCTCTGCGACATCAAGACCGAACAGCAGCGCATTGTCCTTGCAGAAATTGGGAAAACTGCAGATGGTTGCGTTGTTGGCGAAGGGTGTGAGACTGCCTGCACGGGGATGGTGGTAGGCCGCCTCCCGGAGGCGGTGCAGCCAATCGTTGGCCACTTCGACATCACTGTTCAGCAGCACGACATCGCGTTCCGCATCGTACTCCATGCCCCGATTGGCCGTCGCGACGAAGCCCAGATTCTGCGCGTTTTCCAGCAGCACGACGCCGCTATGCTGCCCTGCGAAATCACGCAACAGGGCGGTGACTTCAGGGTCCGGCGAACCGTCGTTGACCACCACCAGCCGCGCCCAGGCAGGGTCCGCCGTCGCCAGCGCGGTTTCCAGGCAACGCCTTGTCTCATCCACACCGGTATAGACCGGCACCACGATGTCAACGCTGCGCACGTTCACTCCTGTTGACCGCCCTGCGTTGTTCGCCCGGACTACGGCTCACGTTTGCGGTGCACCCGGCGCAGAATGCGGCCGACCACCGGGGTGGCATAGATTTCGGCGATCTCACTATCCTTGTCGGCAATTTCACGATCCTTCTCAGCAATCACCTGCAGCGCATGGCTGTGCATGTCACCAATGTCGGCCAATCTGCGGTCCAGTTCTGCGATCTGCCCGTCGCGCTCTTCAACCGTCGCCAGGGCGCGCTCCAGCCAGGCGCCGGTTTCCTGCAGTCGGCGATCCAGATCGGCAATTTGTGCATCGCGCTCCGCGATGGTCGCAAGTGCACGAGTGTGCGACTCACCGAGGTCAGTCAGCTGTGTGCCGCGCGCTACAAAGCCCTCGGCCCACTCAGACAGCAACCCCGCAACGGGGTACTGCCGCTCGATCGCCGCTTCCAGTGCTGCCAGCTCACTGGCGGCAATCACCGGCTGCTCCAGCAGATTGAGAGCGCCCGACGCACCGGCGCCCGACGCACCGGCGCCCGACCCGACGGCGCCCGAGGCACTGTGGTGCCGCAGGTCGCTTCTCACAGCCGCTGCTACGGCATCCTCGCCCGCCTGCAGGGGCAGCTGTGTTGCCAGCCGCGACATGACCCCTGACGCGTCCTGCAACAATTCCGGAAAGCTGACCGCAAGTGCAGATGGCGGTACCGCCGCATCCAGCGCGCGGCGGTAAGCCAGGTCAAGCCGCAGACCATAGCCCAGCGGAAAACCATCGCGCCGCTGCAGGGATTGCGCCACCTCAATCGGCGCGCGGGATGCGGTGCACACCTGCGCGGCCACGCCCAGGTCAGCGCAGGCAAGCAACCAGAGCGGCAAGGTGATGCAGAGGCGTGGATCCTTGACCACCTGCACAGGGCCACTGCCAAAGCCGCGCTGCAGTATGGCTTGAGCACAGGCCTGAAAGCGCTGCAGGGCCTCCTCGGGCCACCGGCACTCAGCGCCTCGGGACACGGCATACCAGCGCATCCCTGCCGCCGCCAACAATGCCTCGTTGGCCGCCACGACATCGATGTCCTCCCAAAAACCCTCGTCGTTCACGCCGGCCATGGGCGCCAGCAAACGGTCGCCGAAGGTCGCACCGCAGGCGTGCAGTGCGGCACACAGCGCCGAGGTGCCGGAGCGGTGCATTCCCACCACGAACAGTAACACTGGCGCGCCGGACAGCGGACTAGCGGGAGGCATGACGCCTATACCCGGTTGCAAGCATCACGCCGCTGATCAGGGCGTCGCTTTGTAGGGCGCCAGCAACGCGTCCACCACGTCCCCGTTGATATACCCCTCGTCGGAGAGCATCAGATTCGCTTCGAAATCCTGTACCGCCAGCTTCTGGTACTCTGCTCTCAGGCTCTGCAGGATCGCGGGGCGCACCTCTTCAAAGGTGCGGTAGTGCTCGGGCTGGATATCGTCCAGTCGGATGATGTGTACACCAAACTGGGTCTCCACCAGGTCGGAGTAGCCACCCACCTCGGCAATGTCAAAGGCACCGCCGGTGTAGCGGGGTTCTACGCCCTTTTCACCCAGGCTGAACCACTTTTCGAAGCGCCCGCCCTTGTCGCGGGAGCCCGGATCCTCGGAATATTCCGCAACCAGGGCCTCGAAATCCGCCCCTTCACGCAATTTGGCGAGCACCTCACGAGCCACCGGCCGAACCGCCTCGCGGTCACACTGGCCCGGGGGACACATAAACAGAATGTGGGAGGTCAGGCGCTTCTCCGGCACCAGGGCAAACTTGTCCTTGTCGGTCGCATAGCGCTCTTCGGCAAGGGCCGACATGTCGGGGATCTCGATCGAACTTACAAGCTGCTCGATGGCGAAGCGCCGCTTCAGGCCCTGCAACTGGAAATGCAGTTTCCAGTAGTCGTCACCGTGGGTCTCCGGCGTCATGCCGTCGACGGACTCGGCGAGGCGCTTGTTCATATAAGCAATGTTGAGCAGTTCCATGCGGTCGCCCAGGTCGTTGGCGGCCGCAGAGCGCATCTCCGCGCTCCAGCGGGAAATGATCTGTTCGAGCTCGGCACGGTTGATACGGGTTTCGCCATCCGCAATGGCGACCGGATCATCGGCAGCAGCGCCCACAGTGATACACAGCAACAGCGCGGCACAGCTGAAAAAACGGGTAAGGGACATGCATAAACCTCTGGCAATAAAAAAGCCGGCACCTTGCGGTGCCGGCCTTCATTTTACTACAACAGCGCGTTAAGACGCTATTACGGTGCGCTACCGTAAGAGTGCTCAACGATACGACCGTAGTTGGCATCCGGGTTGCCGGGGAAGCTACGCTCCCAAGCTACGAAGCCAATTTTCGGGATCTCGTCAGCATTCACACCCGTTGAGTCACAGCCGTATGCTGTTGCCGCGGCAACGATACCAGAAGCGCCATTTGCCAGGCTGGCAGCGGGCAGACCGTTATCAGCCGTCGCGTCGCAGATTGCCTGAACCTTGCTGGCCGCGCTGGTTACGTTCAGCTCAGCCCAACCGAAGGGGCTTTCCGGTACAGCAACTGTGATATCGGAGTTCTCGCTGCCCAGTACGGCTTCAGGGCCCCACTGCACGACGTTAACCTCGAAAGGCAGAAGAGTCTGAACCGTCAGGCCGGGAAGCTGCGGAGAAACAACCAGTTCACCATCGGGCTGTGAACGCTGCTGCTCTTCACGATCGTACACGTCAAACGATGCTACGGCCGGGATGTCACGGTGGTCGCACGCGCCAGTGGTACCAGCGAATACACCTGTAGCCAGCGGAGCACCAGCGTTACAGGGGATTGCGTCGTCAGTGCCTGCAGTCAGCAAAGAGCCGAAGTAGTGCGGCAGGTCAAGCATGGTGTACTGGCCCGGGAAGGTGATAACCCAGTCGGTACCCACGTTCAGGTCAGCGTTGGCGGACCAGTCGTTGATCACAGACGCACCACCCAAGATGCTGCGCAGGGTTGAGAACTGGCCACGGTCGCCCTGCTCAGGAATACCACCGTTCAGGTCGGGGTAGTCGAAGCCGAGAAGGTCGGCAGAGAACAGACCAAACTGCTGGTTGGTGATCGCTGCCTGGGTCAGGAAGCCGGCAATGTGCGTAGCGCTGTTGCCGAATTCACGACCGCTGCTTGCGTCGCGGATGAAGTAAGAGACTTTCAGCACGTCTTCAGGTGCGTCGTACTCGTTCAGTGCCAGCGTGGTGCCGGCAGACGAAATACGCTGCACGGTAGATACGCCATCTACAACACCGCGGGTGGTGGTAGCTACACCGCCAGCGAAGAAGTTGTCACGCACGGCAGCACAGTCAGCCGGGATACCGGTCGCTGCGTGCTTGGCAGAAACCGCGATCGGAGCCGTTTCGCTGGTGGGCTGACCCATGCCGATGATTTCGATGTAGCCTTCATCAGCGTCTGCACGGTAGATACCGGGCATGGTGAACTTGCCGTTGGCCGCTGCGGGCGCGGTGCAAGAGTTATCGGTGGTGTTGAAGACAACATTCTCGCCTTCAGCCGCCAGGAAGCCGGTCCATACGTCCTTGGGGGACAGGATCAGGTTAAAGTCCAGGGCGTCCATAGAGTCGGTACCACGACGCAGGCGTACTTTGACAACCTGGGTGGCATCGCTCGTGTTGGTGATGTGAACGCCGGTGACGTTGCCGTCACGGACAGTGTAGTACGGGATCAGTGCCAGGTTACCCAGGTCGCTTGCAGCAGCCAGTGACTGTGCATTTGCGACGCCGTTGTAACCCGCGGTCACGGCTGCTACTGCAGCAACAAGACCCAGAGGCTTAAACTTTGCATTCATAAGGAGACTCCTAATGTGTTTTTACTTCACAACCAAAGTACAGATTGCTAGCGCTATTATTGCTAACTGCAGCTAGCTGTCAACCAACGCGCCCTCTCAACCACTGGCACTATGCCACCATTCGCCATTGATGCTAACCCATCGCTCGCGAACAGTTGACGGCATAAATCCGAACTGAGCTGACACCGAGGTTTGTTTGATCGGCTTGGACATGACCCGAACCGCCACACTCGCCACAGCTGCCTCGGCATCATAGGCAAGGACTTCAACAGCTGTCAACTGCCAATCCAGCGAATAGGAAAAATTACGAATAAACATACTCTTGGAGAAAACAGCTCGGTAATTAGGTGAAGCGAACTCATAGGCCGCCTCAAAGTCCCTGTCGATGATTGCCTGCCAGCGCCCGCGCACACGATCCTCCAGCGCTGCCACCTCGGCCGGGCTGAGGGTTTGCGGCTTGCCGGGCACTGTACCGCAGCCACTCGCCAGGGTGAGCAAACAGGCCATCAGCAGCGCCGCGAAAATTCGATACATTGCATCTAACATTATGAAAATATTACCTTTTGTTGCATTGGGCGCGGATTATACCGCGCCGGTGGAAGGGACGGGAAGGGCGCAGCCTTCAGCCTTGCGCAAGGCGCCGGGCCTCGCGTTTCTGCAACGCCCACTGGTACAGCGCCAGATCCTGGGCATGAAATTCACGCACCCGCTGGCGCAGCGCCGGCGCCAGTTGCTCGGGGCCCGCGGGCAGCTCTGCGGCGTTGACGACCTGCGCCTCGACATTTATTCCCAGGAATTGTGTGGAAAAATCACGCAAATCTTCTGCGAAATATTCGGTAATTCCCACGAAATCGAGGGCTCGCAGCGGAAAGGCCCACAAGAACTGGCTATACACGTTCCGCAGCTCCGGCGCCAGGCAGAACTGCTCCAGCGTCCAGGCCTCCTCAACCACACGCCGGTGCAGGCTGGAGGTGTCGTCCGCTGCCGGATCATAGCTGCGCTGCCAGTAATAATAGTGGGAGACCAGACGCTGCAGCGGTTCGCGCAGCCAAGTGACGAACCGGCACTCCATGTAATCCGCCAACAACAGGTACTTGATGGGCAGGAAGTGGCCGTGGATACAGCCGACGTCACGGTAGGCAGCGGGCTCGGCCGCGAGACTGAACTCCAGGGCTGCCGCATGCCGCTCGGGCAGCGGGCTGGCCAACGGATAATCGGCATAGTCGGGGGCAAAGCCGGCACCGTAATGCGTCTCCAGCGCCGCCCTGAAACTCAGGCCCGCGGTTTTCGGCATGTGGATCGAAACCAGCACCCGGTCTACTCGGCCACCAGGGGGGCACTGATCAATTCCATATTGCGCACCCGCGAGCGCAGTTCGCGGCTGACATCGCGCAACTCCTGCTCATTGTTGATGACCCGCGGTGTGATGATCACCAGTAGCTCGGTGCGCCGGTTACTCTCGGAGGTCGTGCCGAACAACGCGCCCAGCACTGGCATGCGGTGCAGCAGGGGCACTCCGGAATCAGTCGCGGTAGCGTTTTCCCGGATGAGGCCGCCCAGCACAACAGACTCATTGCTGCGCACGGCGACCCGGCTCATGATATTGCGCTCGAGGAACGTGCGCTGGCCGGTGGCGGAATCGACATTACCGACATCCGTCACCGACTGCTCGACATCCATGGTCACCAGCTGGCCCGCATTCACAGAGGGCCGTACCATCAGTTTCACACCGGTATCCCGGTAGACGATGTTCTCGGTGACCGTGCCACCGTCGGTGGAGGACGTACCCTGTCGCACAGGCACCTGGTCACCCACATGTATATAAGCAGGATGATTGTCCAGCACCATGACCGAAGGCGAGGAAATCACGTTGATCAGCGAATCCTCCGAAAGCGCGTTCAGCACCGCGCTGATATCACCCAGCGAGTTGGTGACCGTGTAGGAGAACCCGGGTGACGTCGCCGAGGGTCCGCCGGCGCTGTTTCCCAGTTGCCCGAAGCCGTCGTAGTCGCTACCCAGGCCGTTCTTGAAGGTCCACTCCAGTCCGTAGCGCAATTCATCGGTCAGGCTGACCTCCAGAATGCTGGCCTCGATGATCACCTGGGTGGCGATGACATCCAGCTGCCGCAGCGCGTCCTTGATCAGGTCGTACTGCTTGCCCGTCGCGTAGATCATCAGGGCGTTGTTTTCCTCGTCCGCGACCACGCGTACATCGGCAACCCCCTGGCCTTCCTCACCCCCCAGGGTGGCGGCGCTGGAGGAAGTGCCCGGGGCGCTGCCAAAATCGGCACTGAATCCCGCGCTGTCACCCGCACTGTTCGCGCTGCTGCCAAAGCTGCCAGAACCCGAACCGCTGGCTCCGCCACTGGCGCTACCGATGGATTCCATAGACAGCCCGGGCGCGACCTCGCGATCCGCACTGTAGCCGCCCCCGGTGCCGGCAACACCACCGGTGGCACTGGCGCCGCCGGCGTAAATGTTGCTGATCAGCTCCGCCAGCCGCGAGGCCGTGGTGTTCTGCACGGGATAGACGAACAGCCGCTTTTCAAATTTGGAATCCGGGCGCGAATCCAGCCGCTCTATCCAGGTGCCCAGGGTATCGAGGTAATGTGAGCGGGGAGTCACCACCAGCAGACTGTTCAGACGCTCGATGGGGATGATCTTCACCAGCTGCCCCACCTCCTCGTCGCCATTGCCACCGGTTCTGAGCATGCCCTGCAGCACAGTCGCCGTTTCTCCTACCCGGCTGTGCTCCAGGGTGAACAGGCCCACCGACATGCCCTTGAGCAGGTCGACATCAAAGGTGTCCACCATGTCCAGCCAGCCGTCGATCTGCATCCGTGTACCTGCAAGCAGCAACAGGTTGCGCGTGTTGTCGATACGCAGGAAGGCCTGCTCGTCCGCCACCGGGCGCAGTATCTCCGCCATATTGCTGGCGCTGATGTACTGCAGTGGTACAACTACGGTGCTGTAACCCGCACCGGGATCGCGAGGGTTGGAGAGCCGCGGTGCCTGACGGCTCGCCTGCTGCGCGCCTGTAACCAGATAGCGATCCTGGCTGTCACGTACCATCACCATCTGGTTGGCGCTCAACAGGGATTCGAGGATCGTCAGCAACTGGTCGCGGGGAATCGGCGTGCGCGAACGCAGGGTGATCGTGCCCGCTACGGGGCCGTCGAGAATGTAGTCCAGGCCCAGAATATCGCCGAGCACGGCGTGCACCACCTCGCTGAGAGGTGCGTCTTCAAAATTGAGGCTGACGGCATCACCGACCAGGCGTACCGCGTCACGCTTCCCCGGAATGCGAACCTGCTGGTCGCTGCCGCGATAGATAACCGGCTTTACCCGTTCTTCGGCCGACTCGGCGAGTTCACCGGCACTGCGTGACAGCGCCGGCTCCTGTGCCGCCGCAGCCGGTGCGCCGGCAGATGGCTCGGTGGGTTCGCCGCGGTACTGATTGTCCAGCAGCGCACAGCTGGTCAGCAATGGCACCAGCACCAGCAATCTAGAGAACCGTCGCAACATAACCTTTCCTTGACCTGTCCATTATCGTCAGCGCCCGCTGCGCGGCCCTGTTTCTACAAACCTTGTTCAACGCCGACCTCCGAGGGTCAGCTCATCCAGGCCGTCTGCGGCCTGACTCTGGGGGGCCGAGCCCGGTGCGCCACCGGTCTGCGGGGGAGTGATGATCGGCGACGCGCCCTGCGCACGCTCCAGCTCGAGCCGCTCGCGGCTGCCGCGTGTACTGCTCAGTGTGGCGCCGCCACCGTCCATCGACTCCAGCGTCCAGCCCCTGAGTTCATCACCCACGGCAAGGCGCTGCTGCTTACCTTCCACACGCACAATGATACCGCCGCTCTCGCCACCGCCATATATCCCCAGCAAACGGATAGCCTTTAACGGCGACGCCTTCTGCGTCGACGTCTCACCACTGGGCATCCCGCCGTCGTCAACCGGGCGGCGCCCCTCCCAGAACAGCGGGCGCTCGCGCAGTTCAGCGCTTCCCCGGGTATCAAGCAGGCGCCCGGCAATGCGGTCAGCCACGGTCAGCGAGGCCGCCGTCGGTTCGATGGGCTCAGGCGCCGGTGGCAACAGCACGCGCAGTAAGAAAAAGCAGAGCTGTAGCAGCAACAGCAATCCCAGCAGCAGTACCAGCAGCTCTACGCGGCGCTCGGTGCGCTGCGGCTCGTGCTGCACACGATAGCGGTTCACTGCTGCAGCCAGATGCCTCATGAGCGCACCCGCAAGGCCAGGACCTGTACCGTTGCCGTGATGGTTTGCGCTTCAGGTTCGTCGCCACGTGCCCGGTTGCGATTCGGCCACACTTCGATGGACTCCAGCAGCAACAACGGCAGGTAGGCATTGAGGTCCGCGAGGGCGGTATCCAGGGCAGGCAGGCCGCCCGATGCGGTCAGCTTGACGGCGATGTGATCGAAACCATCCTTTTCGCGTACGGGCAGTATCTGGCTGTTGCTGACCGACAGACCCGCTGCGCCCAGGATCTCGCGCACATTCTTCTGCAGGTTGGCGGATACCGTGCCGGGGTCGTCCGCCGCGGGGTAGACCAGATCAAGCACATCGGAACCCACAACCTGCGCCGCCTCGCGCACCTGTTCTTCCCGGTTCAGCAAGCCCTGTAGCCGGGCAATGCGCGGCTCCAGGCGCTCGATCTGCAGCTGGTAGGCGCTGCGCATGCCGAACAGGCTGATGGCGAGGTACAACAGCAGCAGCGCGGGCAGCGCCAGCGTGCCGAGCACCATCACCGCGTAACGGGGGTTGCCGCGCAGCCAGTTCATTGCCCGCCCTCGCGCAGGCGCACATTGACGTTGAATTGCTCTATGCCACTGTTGCCAACTGCGGTGATGCCCTGGTCTGCCACCTCCTCGTAGGCAGCTTCCCGGGTCAGGGTTTGCACCACGCCGGCGGCGTCCGCGGCGCGCCCACGCAGGCGCAGGTCACGCCCCCGCTGGGTGTATTGCACAATATAGGCTTCGTCCCCCAGCAACGCGGTCAGGCGCGCCAGCTCACGGTGCGGGTCCGGGTATTCGCGCAGCACATCGTTGACTGCAAGAATCGTCTGGTTGGCCACGGAGAGCGACTGGCGCTGGCGGGTGACATCCGCGGCCTCGCGCTCGACCCGGGTCGCCAGGGTTTCGTACTGCTGTAACCTGAAATACGTTCCGCCCGCGGCGAGCGCCAGAATAAGCAGCAACAGCAGCAGGCCACCGCCGAGCAGCAGCGCGATGCGCAACAGGCGGCGCTGGTAACGTGCCAGTCGCGCGCCCTCTCCGAAACCGCGCAATACGATCGGCCGTTCTCCGGCCAGCGCCCAGACCTCGCGCTCCTGCACATCATGGACATCGTGCTGCTGGCCGAGATGCCGCATGGCCGCACTGCGCGATGCAATGGCGAGCTCCACCTGCAGGCCCTTCTCGCCACGCTGGCTCAGCGCCCAGCCCGCTGCGGTATCGCTGGCGGGAAAGGGGCTGTTGGCCATGACTTCCAGGCGCATCACCGAATCGAGCTCATCTTCTGCAGCCAGCGGCAGTTGCAGGGTCTTGAACAGCACCAGTGAATCCGGCAGCACAATCGCCGAGCAGGTCGGCTCACCCGCAAGCACCGGTGCGCCGGCGTGGAAGTTACCGTGAACACCCGCTCCCTCCACCTGCACCACGTCGTCGAGGCGCGCACGTACCGGAGAACGGTCACCCCAGAGAAATTCGGCCCAGGCCACCTGCCAGTGATGCCCAATGCGGCGCATATCGTAGCCGAAGAGGTACCATTGTCGGGATTGATCAAGCATAGCGCCTAGCGTGCCCCAGCTGTTCTGATTCTGTCGTCAAGCACTCTCGGCGCCTCGGTTCGTGTTACTCGCCAGGGAAAACCGCTCGCGTCCGAACCGCCCTGCAGTGTTACCCAACGCCGGCGCAACCAGCGCCGGCCATCGTATTCCATCACGGCGTCCAAGCGGTATGCGGCCTCAGCGTCCATGCGCAGGTGGTCCCGAACAGCATCCAGCAGTGCGCGGTCAAACCCCGGCACCTGCAACCAGTCTTCCACCGCAAGCGGCCTGAAACCCGCAGCGAACCGCGCAACCCCGCCACCGCGCAACTGTACCACAGCAGTGGCCAGTCGTTGGGCATCTTCACGCTGCAGCGCGCCGGGCCCGGCAAACAGGTTCAACAGCTGCTCGGCCGGCGCGCTGCGCATGTCCAGCAACCGTGAGACCGGCACCATACGCACCTGCACCGGCTGCTCACCGAGCATGAAACCCGCTTCCAGCACCGGCTCCGGGCCGGTGCCGCCAGGGGTGCCCTGAGCCTCCCGCAGCAGCGCCTGACGTGACAGCAGCAGATGAATCGCGCCGTCGCCCGCTGCCATCGCCTTGGCGCGCGCAATGTGCGTCTGCGCCATGCGCGTATCGACGCGCACCTCGGACACGATGCCGACCACCAGCAGTGACATGGCCGCGACAAACCACACCACCATCGCCAGGGCGACTCCGCCCTGACTCTTCGCTTGACGGATCAGCGGCGGCGAATATTCCCCAGGCGCGAGCGACATCAGCGAGGCACCGGCATGATCAGCTCCGGCCAGAAGCGCCCTGCAGCGCGCAGGCGCAGCCGCAGGGCCACCGGTACGCCGCCGTTACGCCACTCCGGCACCCAGTCCGCGCCGGGGACCGCACGGTAGGCCACCTCAAACAGATCGACCTGCGCCACCAGCCTGCGGAACGGCGCCTGCGCCCAGTCAATCGCCCGCGCATCACCCTTGGCGGTGTGCCAGCGCATCACCAGCGCGTCCTCCTCGCGACTGAAGCGCAGTACGTACTGGCCGCCGAAGCGCTCACCGAAGAGGATGTTTGCCTTGAACATGAGCACGCCGTCCGTACCCGAGAAATACGCTGCGTCCCGCGCACCACCACCCAGCGTGAGACCCTCGCCACCGTCGGCACCGAGGGCCGCACTGTCCACCAGGTCCCGCAGCAGGCTGCTGACCGTGCGCACTTCGTCGACGCGGCCCATCATGCGGTCCAGCGACTGCTGCGTGTTGGCGAAGGTGCGCAGTGCAGTCACCGTCGCCAGCATGATCAGTGACAGCACCGACAGCGCCACCACCACCTCAACCAGGGTGAAGCCCGCTTCGCGACGCAGCACGCTCACTGACGGTCTACCCCGGCGACCACGGAGTTCAGCACCACCCGGCGCGCCTTGGGCCCGTCGGTCCAACTCACGGCGACCTCGATATCCTGCACCGCACCGGGAGGCAGGCTGCCGCTACCGGCCTGCGCCGGGCGAGCCTGTACGCGCCAGAGAAAGCCCCCCGCTGTCTCGCCCTGGGTGCTCAGGCCGCTGGCGGGCACCTGCGCATACTCAGCGACCAGTGAGCGTGCCAGCTCTACGCCGTAGGCATACTTCTCCGCAGAGCGCGCGTTGCGGGTAGCACCGCTGGTGGCCTGGTACAGCGCGCCCAGTGACAGCGCCAGAATGGCCAGGGCGACGAGCATTTCCAGCAGGGAAAACCCCTGCCCCCGCCTAACGTACCGCATAGGTTTCCTGCGTCACCGAACCCAACAGCCAGTCCACCGTGATACTGACGCCGGCACCCGTTGCTGATTCGATGTCAACACCGCCACCGCTGGCACCGCCCTCGGCGTAGAAACGAATTACGCCAACGCCGCCGCGGTTCAGCTCGCTGGCGGAGTGCACGGTCATGGCCACGCTCCCCGGCAGCACCTCCACGGTATTCGCGAAGCGCACGCTGCGCTCCTCGGGATTGACCTCCACCGTCTGCGTCCGCCCACTGTGCAGCGCCTCGTAGCGCGCACTGGCGAACAGGGTGATAACGTCACGCACCGCCTGACGGTAGCGAATGTTGTCGTACATGCGCAGGGTGGAGGGCACCGCCAGCGCCATCACCAGGCCGGCGATGGCCAGCGCCGCCATCAGTTCCAGCAGAGAAAACCCCCTGGCACATCGCGAACCCGGGCGGGCAGCGCTGCGGCTCACGGTGGCGCTACCAGTTGCCCACATCCTGGTCTTCGCCGTCACCACCCGGCGTGCCGTTCTGACCGTAGGTGAAAATATCAACCTCGCCATGCTCACCCGGTGATTTGTACTGGTATTCCCGGTTCCATGGGTCCAGCGGCACCGCCGATTTCAGGTAGGGCCCGTTCCAGCCGGCGGCACTGGCCGGCTTGCTGACCAGCGCCTCAAGCCCCTCGCTGGTTGACGGAAAACGCCCCACGTCCAGCTTGTACATTTCGAGCGACTGCTCGAGGTCCTTGATCTGTATGGCGGCCGTTTTGGTCTTGGCGCCACCCAACTGATTCAATACCCTCGGGCCCACCAGGCTCATCAGCAGCCCCAGGATTGCCAGCACGACGAGCAGCTCCATGAGCGTGAAACCGGCTGAAGTGCGCCGTGTGCCGCGGCTGCGTCCTGAAATCATGTGCTTGTCCTCGTTAACAGAATGAATAGTGAGCGATGCAGGGCACATCCGGCGCCACTTACAGCGCGAGGTCGTTCACCGACAGAATACCCAGCAAAATCGCAATGATGATGACGGCAATAATGGCGCCCATGCCCAGAATCAGCACCGGCTCCAGCAGGGTCAGGCCGCGCTTCACTCCCGCCTGTACATGACCATCGAATACCCGCGCCAGTTCCAGCATCATCGCGTCAAGGCGCCCCGACTCCTCGCCGACGCGGGTCATCTGTATGACCATGGGGGTAAACAGCCCGGTTTCCTCCAGGGCCACCGACATGCGCTTGCCGGACTTTACAGCCGGTGGCAGCACCTGCAGTGCCTGCTTGATCACGCGGTTATCCACCGTATCGATCGCGATGGATATCGCCTTGAGCAGGGACACGCCGTTGCCCAACAGGGTGCCCACCGTGCGGGCAAACTTGGACACTTCAAACTGGAACAGTATCCCCCCCACCACGGGCATTTTCAGCAGTCGCGCATCCTTGCTCGCCTGCCCCGCTTCAGTCGCCAGCCAGTTGCGCACCCACCAGCCGACCCCCAGGGCCACGAGCAGCAGCAACCAGCCGTAGCCCGCGATGAAATCCGCGGCGCCCACCACCAGCGCCGTGAGCGGCGGCAGCGCCTCGCCCATGTCCTCGAACAGGGTTTCAAACTGGGGCACAACAAACCCCAGCATGAGCACGATGGACAGCACAGCGACCACCAGCAGAATCGCCGGGTAGATCAGCGCCGATACCACATTGTCGCGGTTGGCCTTGGCATTCTGCAGATACTCGACCAGACGGTCCAGGACCGCCGAGAGCTGGCCGCTGGCCTCCCCGGACCGCACCATATTAATGTAGAAGTTGCCGAATACTGCCTGGTGCGGTAGCAGCGCCTGACTCAGCGCCTTGCCCGCCTTCACCTCGCGCAGCAGGTCCTGCAACAGCGCTTCCAGTGCGGGCTCCGAAGCCATATCGATGAGCACCTTCAATGCCCGGTCCAGCGGCAGGCCGGCACGCAGCAGGACGGCCAGTTCACTGGTGGTCGACAGTACGTCGTCACGCTTGACCGGCTTGCTCGCCGCGGGCTGATTCGTTTTCCCCTGGCCCTCTTCAAGTGCCAGCAGGGTCAGCCCCTGGGCGCGCAACAGCCGGGAGGCCACGTCCAGGCCCTCCGCCTCCAGCGTGCCGTCCAGCGGTTTACCGTCGCGCCCGATGGCCCTGTAGCTGAAATGCGCCATGCCTAGCCTCGCACCCGACAGCCGCTCAGGCGGCATCCGCGCCGGTCGCGGAAGCCCCGGCTTCGCTCTGGTCCTGCGTGACCCGCATGACCTCCTCCAGCGAGGTCTCGCCACGCACCACCTTGCGCAGCCCGTCTTCGTACAGGGTGATCATGCCCTGCCGCCGGGCCGCCGCGTGCAGCAGGGTGGCGTCGGCACCCGACATAATGACGCGATGAATCTCCTCGTCGAGGCAGAACAGTTCGTGAATCGCCGTGCGCCCGGCGTAACCGGTCTGCAGGCAGTGGTCGCAGCCCCGGGCCTGATACACGGTGGTGGCCTGTTGCTGGCTGATGAACGGTGCAAGGCCGTAGCGTTGCACCGCGCTGGCCGTTAATTCCACCGGGACCTTGCAGTGCGTGCAGAGTGTGCGCACCAGACGTTGTGCCAGTACACCGTTCACCGCAGACGTGATCAGGTAGCGCTCCACGCCCATATCCTCCAGCCGGGTGATGGCCCCGGCGGCCGTATTGGTGTGCAGCGTGGAAAGCACCAGGTGGCCGGTAAGCGCCGACTGCACCCCAATCTGTGCAGTCTCGGTATCGCGCATCTCACCAATCATGATGATATCGGGATCCTGGCGCAGGATCGCGCGCAGCGCGCGCGCGAAGTTGAGCTCGATCTGGGCCTGCACCTGAATCTGGTTCACGCCCTGCAGCTGGTATTCAACAGGATCTTCCACCGTGATGATTTTCAGACGCTCTGAGTCCAGCGACGCCAGCGAGGCATAGAGGGTGGTGGTTTTACCGGAACCGGTAGGGCCCGTGACCAGCAGTACCCCGTGGGGGCTGGCCAGCAGTTTGCGGTAGCGCTCGAGAGTATCGGCACTGAAGCCCATGTCACTCAGGCTGAGGCGGATATTGCCCCGATCCAGCACGCGCATCACGATGCTTTCACCGTGCACCGTGGGGATGGTGGACACACGCAGGTCCAGCTCGTGGCCCTTCACACGGATCATGATGCGCCCGTCCTGGGGCAGCCGACGTTCGGCGATGTTCATCTGCGCCAGCAGCTTGATGCGCGATGCGATGGCCTGCCCCAATCCCGCCGTGGGCGTGTCGGTGTGTTCCTGCAACACCCCGTCGACCCGGTAGCGCAGCTGCAGCCCGTCTTCAAAGGGTTCTATGTGAATGTCGGAGGCGCCCATATCCACGGCGCGGTGAATCAGCTGATTGACCAGGCGAATGACCGGGGCCTCGCTGGCGAGGTCGCGCAGATGCTCGATAAAGTCGTCGTCGGACTGGCCGGCGAACTGGTCACCGAGGGCACCCTCCTCGTCGGCGTCCTCACTGCCCTGCAGGCGCAGTTGCTGGGCCCTCGCGATGTCACTTTCCAGCCCCAGAACGATGCGCACGGGACGGTCCAGCGCCATGGACAGCGCCTTGGCGAGAAAAGGGTCCTGTGGTACGGCCGCAGCAAAACAGACACCGTCGGCATCGGCGGCCACCGGCACAACGAGGTTGTTGACAAGGAACTCCTGGGCCACGCCCTCCAGCGGCACCGGTTCCTGGGGGTATTCGGTAGCCGGGTGAAGCGGAATACCGAGCTGTTCGCTCAGCGCCACCGCCACATCCAGCTCTGATACCAGGCCAAGCTTGACCAGCACCTGGCCGAAGCGATCGCCCATTTCGCTCTGGGCCAACAGGGTGCGTTCGACATCGCGCTCCGATATCTTGCCCTGCTGGACCAGCAGCTCACCAATCCTGATCATGCTCTACCGCCGCTTGCCTTCATTTATGACAGACGGTTGAGACCACCATCTGCTTCCATCAAGCGCCGGATTGTAGCACAGGCCCGGTGTGGATCAGGCGACCTCAAACAGCCCGGCGGCGCCCATGCCGCCACCAATACACATGGTGATCACCACATATTTCACGCCACGGCGCTTGCCCTCGATGAGGGCGTGCCCGACCATCCGCGCGCCGCTCATGCCGAAGGGGTGACCGATGGAAATGGCGCCACCATTGACGTTCAACCGGTCGTTATCGATACCCAGTTTGTCGCGGCAATACAGCACCTGACAGGCGAAGGCCTCGTTCAGCTCCCACAGGCCGATATCGTCCATTTTCAGACCGTGGCGCTGCAGAAGCTTGGGAATGGCGAACACCGGACCGATGCCCATCTCATCCGGGCCGCAGCCCGCCACCGCCAGGCCACGATAGATCCCCAGCGGTTGCAGACCCTGCTTGCTCGCCAGCGCGCCATCCATGAGGACACACGCAGAGGCGCCGTCCGACAGCTGTGAGGCGTTGCCCGCCGTGATAAAGCGGCCCTCCTTCACAAACTGCCCGTCCTTGAACACGGGCTCCAGGGCGTTGAGGCTCTCCAGCGTGGTGGAAGGACGGTTGCCTTCATCCTTTTCCAGGGTTACCGCCTCAAAGGTGGTCTCTTTGGTTTCCTTGTTGAACACCGCCTTGGTCGATGCCATGGGCACGATCTCGGCGTCGAACAGCCCGGCTTTCTGCGCCGCCGCGGTGCGCATCTGGCTCTGGAAGGAATACTCGTCCTGTGCTTCACGAGAGACGCCGTAGCGTTCGGAAACGATCTCCGCTGTTTCAATCATCTGGATGTAGGCCTTGGGCGATACTTCCAGCACCGTTTGGGACACATTCCGGTAGCTGTTCTTGTGCTTGTTCTGCACCAGGGAAATGGACTCGAGGCCACCGGCAACAGCAACGTCGTACTCATTGCACATGATGGCCTTCGCCGCTGTCGCGATGGTCATCAGCCCGGAGGAGCACTGCCGGTCCATGGTCATTCCGGCGGTGCTGTCGGGCAGACCACCCGCCACGCCACAGAGCCGGCCGAGGTTGTAGGCCTGGGTACCCTGCTGTGCCGCCGCCCCCATTATGCAGTCGTCGACCATGCCGGGGTCGATTCCGGCGCGCGCTACGGCCGCGCGCACGACATGGCCACCCAGCGCGGGTGCTTCAGTGTCATTGAAGGCGCCGCGAAAGGCCTTGCCGATGGGGGTTCTGGCGGTGCTGACGATGACTGCATCTCTCATGATGTACTCCCTTGGTTCTGTTGTGACTGTTACGTTGTTGTGTCGAGTTGGCGATTGTACTGCGACGGGCCTGAAATTGCTTTGCGACCGGTGTTTGCCGCGTTGCGCCTGATGGTGCCTCAAGCGGAGGGCTGGTGGTGACTCAATCCGCAGCGGTTGCGGTGCCTCAAGCCGGAGCGGCTGGTAGTGCCTCAATCCGGGGTGGCTGGTGGTGCCTCATTCCGGAGTGGCTACGGGGTTGCCCCAGACAAAACACGCCGTGAACCCATCCATAGGGGCTTCGCGCTCGCATCCATGCGAGCGAGAGTTTTGTCAGGGGCAACCCCGCATCCACTCCTGACTTACAGGAAGGCTGCGGATGCGTACGCCTGAACAAACCCAAAACACCACCAAACACCACACTCACGAACTGGCAGGGACGGTAGGAGGCTGTGGGGCCGGAGCGCCGGGCGGGACCGTAGCAAACAGGGATGTTTGCTTCGAGCCTACAGGGACGTATTCACGGCGAGTCCCGACCGGCGCCCCGGCCCTACGGCCTCCGGCACGCCTCACCATAAACCAGCGACACAACCCACCATCACGCGCCCCCCTCAAGCCCGCTGACTGGAGCAGGACACAATCTCCCCGGTCATGTACCCCGAATAGTCCGAGGCCAGAAACATCATCACGTTCGCGACTTCCCAGACTTCCGCTGCGCGCCCGAAAGCCTCCTTCGCCGCCAGTTCCTCCAGCAGCTCCATCGGCGTGGTTTTTTTCAGGAACTCATGGAAGGCGATGGAGGGTGATACCGCATTGATGCGGACGCCGTGATCCGCCGCTTCCAGTGCGGCGCAGCGGGTGAGCGCCATGACCCCGGCTTTGGCGGCGGCATAATGGCACTGCTCTTTCTGCGCGCGCCATCCAAGGACCGAGGCGTTGTTGACGATAACGCCGGCAGCGCGAGGCTGCATTTTGCGCAGCATGGCGCGGGTCATGCGCATGGTACCGGTGAGCGTGATATCCAGCACGCGGCTCCACTCGTCATCCGCCATATCCACCAGCAGCCGGGTGCCGCCCAGACCTGCGTTGTTGATGAGGACGTCAACGCCACCCATGGTGTCTTCGGCGAAATCCACCAGCGCCTGCACGTCGCTCTCCACCGTCACATTCGCCAGTTTTCCGTACACGGCCTGCAGGCCGGTGTCTGCCTTCAGCTGCTCAACGGCTTTCGCCAGTCGGCCCTCGTGAATATCGCTGATCATGACCGCGCGGGCGCCTTCTTCGGCAGCACGGGTGGCCGCAGCAAAGCCAATGCCGGCACCGGCTGCTGCGGTGATGAGCACCGACTTGCCTGCAAGCAGGTTGTGTCCGGCGACGTAGGGTGGTGGTTCTTTCAATGCCATGCTGTCTGTCTCCTTTGGCCCGCAAGGCCCTAACCGCGAGGTTCGCGGGGCATGCCGAGTGCACGCTCGGCGATGATATTGCGCTGGATCTGGTTGGTGCCGCCGTAAATGGTGTCCGCGCGGGTAAACAGGTACATCGACTGCAGGCGGCTGAGGCCGTAGGGCGCCTCGGGAACGATCTCGCTCTCTGCGCCCAGCACATCCATCGCCAGCTTGCCGAGGTTACGGTGCCAGCTGGACCAGTAGAGCTTGTAGATCATCGCCTCTTTTTGCAGGCTGCCGTCATCGCCACCGCCAGAGAGCATGCGCATGCTGTTGAAACGCATGATGCGCAGGCCGATATGCGCCTCGGCAATGCGCTGGCGCAGTGCGGGATCACGCGCCGCGCCATTCGCCCTGGCCACGCGGACGATTTCGTCCAGTTCGTTCTGGAACAGCATCTGTTGTCCCAGCGTGGACACGCCGCGCTCGAAGCCCAGCAGCCCCATGGCCACTTTCCAGCCCTCGCCGGGAGCGCCCACGATATCCTCGGCAGCGCAGACCGCGTCGTCGAAGAAGACCTCGTTGAATTCACTGGTTCCGGTGAGCTGCTCGATCGGGCGCACGGTAACGCCGGGCTGATCCATGGCAACCAGGAAGAAGCCGAGCCCCTTGTGGGCGACAGATTCGGGATCGGTGCGGGCGATCACGAACACATACTGGGATTCATGGGCCAGCGAAGTCCACACCTTCTGGCCGCTGATGCGCCACTCCCCCGTATTTTCATCCAGCCGCGCACGGGTTTTCACGTTGGCCAGGTCGGAGCCGGCAGACGGCTCGGAATAGCCCTGGCACCAGAACTCGCGGCCCGCCCGTATGCCCGGGAGGTAGCGCTCCCGCTGTGCATCGCTGCCGAAGGCAATCAGCGTTGGCCCCATCAGGGTCTCGCCGATGTGCCCCATACGACCCGGGCCGCCGGCGCGCGCGTATTCCTCGTTGAAAATCACCTGCTGTTCCACAGTGGCCGCGCGGCCGCCGTGTTGCTTTGGCCAGCCGATACAGGTCCAGCCGCCTTCCGCCAGTTTCTGCTCCCAGGCCTTGCGCTCCTCGACAAAGGAATGCTCGTCACCCGGGCCGCCGCGAAAACGGATGGGTTCAAACTCACCGCAGAGATTGTCGGCCAGCCAGCTCACCACTTCTTCGCGGAATAGCTCGTCCTCGGGACTGAAACTCAATTTCATGCAACACCTCCATCAAGCAGCTGCCGCGCGAGTCGCTCACGGTGCCAGGCCGCATCACCCAGCAGGGTTTCGGTTGACTTGGCGCGTTTGAAGTACAGCTGTATGTCGTACTCCGCCGTGATCCCGACGCCGCCGTGCAGCTGGATACCGGAGCCGGCGTTGAAAAATGCCGCCTCTGAGCAGTAGGCCTTGGCAATGCTCGCAGCCTCCGCAAGGCCGGAACCCAGCGGCCTGCCAGCCAGCGCCTCGTCGGCAATGCAGGCCGCATAGTAGGCGGCGGAGCGCGCCGCCTCGACCTTCAGCATCATGTCGGCGGCCTTGTGTTTGATCGCCTGGTAGGACGCGATGGTACGCCCGAACTGCACACGCTCTGTGGTGTAGGCCACCGAGCTGTCCAGCGACTGCTGCGCGACACCCACCTGCTCCGCAGCCAGCGCCACGGTGGCCAGGTCCAGTATCTTCGCCAGCGCTGGCCAGGCCTGACCCGGTGCTCCCATGCAGGCGTCGCCTTCAACCCGCACATTGTCCAGCACGATACGCGCCTGCTTGCGCGTCTGGTCCATGGTGGGCAGCCACTGCCGGCTGATGCCCGCCGTGTCTGCCGGCAGCACAAACAGGCTGACGCCTGCCTTACCCGCGCTCCCCGGGTCGCGCGCGGCGAGCACGAGAATATCGGCAGTGTGTCCGTCAAGAACGTAGCGGTACTCACCGTTCAACAGGAAACCGTCACCATCGGCGGCACAGGTCGCCTGAATGGCGTCGGCATCGGGGCGACTCCCGGGCGCCATAAACGCCAGGGTGGCGGTTTTGCCGCTGGCAATCTCGCCCAGGTAGTGGCTCTGCTGTGCTTCGCTGCCGGCGACCAGCAGCGCGTTGACCGCAAAACCCACGGTGGACAGGAAGGGGGCACACAGCAACGTGCGACCCATCTGCTCCTGCATGGCCGCCAGCTCGACAAACCCCAGCCCCAGGCCACCAAAAGCTTCGGGGATGTGCAGTGCGGGCCACATCATCTCCTGACTGATCTGCTGCCAGAGCGCTTCGCTATAGCCGCGCTCGGTCACCATCGCCTCGCGCACGGCGGCGGGGGTGGAGACCTCGGCGAGAAACGCCTCGGCGGTGTCGCGGATCATTTGCTGCTCTTCGGTAAAACGAAATTCCATGCGACCTGCCTCAGGTGCCGTAGACTTTTTGCGCCGGCACCTCACGCGCCAGCAACTGCTGTACCGCACCCGCCACTTCCTCCGGCAGCCAGCGATCCCCCTTGTCCACCGGCTCCGTAGAGCGCCAGCCGTCGGCGATGGAGATGCGTCCGCCCTCGGCCTCGAACACGCGGCCGGTCACCGCCGACGACTCGGTGGACACCAGGTAGGCAAACAGCGATGACACATTTTCCGGGGCCCAGTAGTCAAAGCTGCCGTCCTCGGGCTTGGCCATACGTTGCGCCATCTCCTCCACAGCGGTGGTCATGCCCGTGCGCGCCGCCGGCGCCACAGCATTGGCGGTGATACCGTAGCGAGCCAGCTCCGCCGCCTGGTTCAGGGTCAGCGCGGCAATGCCGGCTTTTGCCGCAGCGTAGTTCGACTGACCGATCGAGCCCTGCAGGCCGGCGCCAGAGGTGGTGTTGATGATGCGCGCGTCGACCGCCTTGCCCGCTTTCGACTGACCACGCCAGTAGTGCACCGCGTGCGAGCTGATACAGAAATGCCCCTTCAGGTGCACCGCCATAATCGTGTCCCACTCGGCCTCGGTCATCGAGGCGAACATGCGGTCCCGGTTGACGCCGGCATTGTTGATGACGGCATGCAGGTCACCAAAGGTCTCGATGGCCTGTTTCACCGCATTCAAGCTGTCGTCGTAGTGGGTGATGTCCGACGTATTCACCACGGCCTCACCGCCCGCCTTGCGGATGTCATCCACCACGGCCTGTGCCGCCGCCTCGTTGATGTCATTGACCACGACCTTGGCGCCCTCGCTGGCGAGCACCCGCGCGTGCGCAGCACCCAGCCCGCCCCCGGCACCGGTGATAATTACCACGCGTCCTTCACATATCTTGCTCATATCACAGCCTCTCGATAATCGTCACATTCGCCTGCCCGCCGCCTTCACACATGGTTTGCAGGCCGTAGCGGCCGCCACTGCGCTCCAGCTCATGTAGCAGGGTGGTCATCAGTTTGGTGCCGGTTGCGCCCAGCGGATGTCCGAGGGCAATGGCGCCACCGTTGACGTTGGTTTTGGCCGGGTCGTAGCCGGTGTCGTGCAGCCACGCCATCGCCACCGACGCAAAGGCCTCGTTGATCTCTACCAGATCGATGTCAGCGAGGCGCATGCCGGCGCGCTTCAGCGCGTACTCGGTTGCCGGGATCGGCGCGGTGAGCATCCAGATCGGGTCCGCGGCGCGCACGCTCATGTGCGCAATGCGTGCCCGCGGAGTCAGGTTGTAGCGCTTCAGGGCCGCCTCGGAGACGATCAACATCGCGGAGGAGGCATCACAGGTCTGGCTGGAAACCGCTGCCGTGATTGTCCCTCCCTCCTGCAGCGGCTGCAGCTCGGCCATTTTTTCCATGGTCGTCTGGCGCGGCGTTTCGTCCATTTCCACGCCAGCCAGCGGCGCAATTTCCCGCGCGAAGCGGCCTTCATTGATGGCCTGCAGTGCCCGGGTATGGGACTGCAGCGCAAACGCCTCCATATCGCTGCGGCTGAAGCCCCATTTGTCAGCGATCATCTGCGCGGAGTTGAACTGTGACACCGGTACCTTGCCGTAGCGGGCCACCCAGCCCTCACTCCCCGAAAACGGATCGGAGAAACCCAACGGCTCCGCGGCCAGCATGGCGGAGGAAATGGGGATCTGGGTCATGGTTTGCACGCCACCCGCAATCACCACATCGTTGACACCCGCCATGATCGCCTGCGCGGCGAAATGCACCGCCTGCTGCGAAGAACCGCACTGCCGGTCGATCGTCGTGCCGGGCACGGCTTCATCCAGACCCGCAGCCAGCCAGCAGGTACGGGCGATATCACCGGCCAGCGGGCCAATGGTATCCACGCAGCCGAACATGACATCATCGTAGTCCGCATCGGGAATACCGTTGCGCTCCACCAGGGTCTTCAGCACGTGAGCCCCGAGATCCGCACCGTGAACCCCCGCAAGCCCGCCCTTGCGGCGGCCGGTCGGGCTGCGCACTGCATCTACAATATAGGCATCCGCCATGATTCTCTGTCCTCGTTTGTGTTACTGGAAGGTGGCGCCGGCACCCAGTGCCGCGTCATCCGCGAAAATTGCCGCCGCGACCTGCTGTTTGTGCCAACCGGCGTCACCCCAGGTATTGGCCAGTGCCCAGGCTTTCTTCATGAAGATGTGCAGGTCCACCTCCCAGGTGTAACCCATCGCTCCGTGCACCTGGATACTGTTCTTGGCAGCCAGATTGGCCGCTTCACAGGCCATCAGCTTGGCCTGGGCCACCGCCAGTCCCGCCGCCGCTGCGTCTTCCGCGACGGCGTAGGCTGCGCGGTGCACGGGCGCCTTGGCGTACTCCAGGCGCACCGCCACATTGGCCATGTGATGCTTGACCGCCTGGAAGGAACCAATCGGCTTGCCGAATTGCTTGCGATCCGCGGTGTACTGCACGGAAAGATCGATCATCCGCTGCGCCAGCCCCAGCGCCTGGGCGGCACACCCCAGTGCGCCGCGGTTCAGGGTCGCACTGCGCAGGCTACCGGCCTGCGCCCCACTGGCTACTGCAGTCGCGCCTGCTGGCACGGCCACCGAGAACAGGCGACGACCGGGGTCGACACTCTCGTTGCGTTCGCAGCTGAACTGCCCCTGCTCCAGGGCATACCACTGCCCATCACGCTCCAGCAGCAGGAGATCCGCAACATGGGCATCCTCAACCACGAGATTCTGCTCCACCGCCGCCACGATGCGGGCTTCTCCCGTGGCGGCCAGCGGCAGCCAGCGTGCCGCCAGTTCCCCACCCAGATCTTGCAGCAGCGGCACCGCAACCAGTGCATGATTCACCAGCGGCTCCGGCAGCGCGACGTAACCGCACTCCTGGGCCAGCAGCACAAAGTCCACCGCATTCATGCCCAGGCCACCGTGTTCTTCCGGCACCGTCAGCCCCGTCAGGCCCAGCTCCGCAAGCTGCTGCCAGAGCGCTGGATCACGACCGGTTTCTGTGTCCCAGCCGGCACGCAGCCGCTCGGGCGTGATTTCATTGACCAGAAAGCCGCGGACGGAATCCTGAAACAGCAACTGGTCTTCGCTGAACGTAAAATCCATGGTTACCTCGGCATACCGAGCATGCGCTCGGCGATGATGTTGCGTTGAATCTCGTTGGTGCCGGCGTAGATGGGGCCCGACTGGGAGAACAGCCAGCCGTCCAGCCAGTGGCCCACGCCGCTGGCTGCCGGCGCATGCGGCAGGAGTTCGGCGCGCGCGCCCAGGATACTCATGGCCGTGGCGTGCATATTCTGGTCCAGCTCAGACCAGAATATCTTGTTGGTAGACGACTCGGCGCCGATCTTGCCGCCCTGGCTCAGGCGGCAGGCCGTCTGGTAGGTGCTCAGGCAATAGCTCTCGGCGTCAAGATAGGCACGCATCACCGCTTCGCGAACCTGTGGATCGTGACTGACGCTGGCCTCATTGGCCCGGTACAACTCCACCAACCGGCGCGCGGTTTCCTGAAAGCGCGCGGGGGAACGCAGCATCAACCCGCGCTCGAAGCCGGCGGTGGCCATGGCGACCGCCCAGCCGGCGCCCTCCTCGCCCAGCCGATTGCTCACATCCACCTCGACGTTGTCGAAGAAAATCTCGGCGAAGCCGGGCAGACCGTCCAGCTGGGGAATCGGCCGTACCGTAATGCCCGGCGTTTTCAGGGGCACCAGGATAAAGGTAAGGCCGCGGTGGCGCTCCGACTCGGGGTCCGTGCGGAACATGCCAAACAGCCAGTCCGCCCACACGGCCCGCGTGGACCAGGTTTTCTGGCCGTTGATAATGTACTTGTCGCCCTGGCGCTGGGCCGTGGAGCGGATGGCCGCCATATCGGACCCCGCACCGGGCTCCGACCAACCCTGCGCCCAGATATCGCGGCCTTCTGCCATGGCTGGCAGGAAGCGTGCCTTCTGCTCCTCGGAGCCGTACTCCATGAGAGTGGGGCCGAGCAGGAAGATACCGTTCTGGTTGACCCGCAGCGGGGCCCCTGCGCGGTAGTATTCCTCCTCGAAGATCAGCCACTCGATCAGGTCACACCCGCGGCCCCCGAGTGCCTCGGGCCAGGTCACCATACCCCAGCGCCCCTGATTGAGGGTCGCTTCCCATTCGCGGTGCTGCTGGAAGCCCTCCTCAGTATCGAAAGTCCTGAGCGGTTCCGCGGGCACATTGGCCTTGAGCCACGCGCGAATCTCGCTGCGGAAGGCCTGTTGCTGTTCAGTAAATGCCAGTTGCATGTGTCAGTCCTGCGTTCAGAATTTGGCGTCGCGTTTTTCCACAAACGCATCGCGGGATTCCTGGGAATCGCCCACGGTGTAGGCCTCCAGCGTGAAACCCTGTTCCCAGCGATACTTGTCCTCCAGGTTGCCGTCCTCGATGCCGGTGAGCGCCTCCTTGGCCAGCTTCACCATGGCCGGTGACTTGCTGGCGATGGTGGCGGCAATGGCTCGTGCCGTCGGCAACAATGCCTCGCGGGTGACCACCTTCTCGACGGCGCCCAGGCGGTAGGCCTCCTGCGCGTCGATGAATTCGCCAGTGAAGTACATATAGCGGACTTTCTGCACCGGGAACATGCGCTGCAGGTGGGCTCCGCCGCCCATCGCGCCACGGTCGATTTCCGGCACACCGAAGCGGGCACAGTCAGACGCAATCAGGATGTCGGCGGCCCCTGCCATGCCGATGCCGCCGCCCAGAACGAAACCGTGCAAGGCGATAATGACCGGCTTCGGGTTGCGATGGATGGCGCGGAAGGTTTCGTAGTTACCCTTGTTGACGTCGACGATGCGCGTTGGCTCGGCGGCCAGTTCCTTGATATCGACTCCGGCGCAGAAGCCACGACCCTCGGCGGCAATCAGTATGACGCGCACCGCGTCGTCCCGGCCCAGCGCATCGATTTCGTCGGCAATGGCGAACCAGCCGGCGCTGTCGAAAGCATTCACGGGTGGCTTGTCCAGGATCATCTCGGCGATGCCGGCCTCGATGGTGGTGTGAAACGGTTTGCTCATGATACTTCTACCTGTCGGTACGTTGGATTAGGCGCTGACGGTGGCTCGGGCTGCGAGCGCCTGCAGTCGCGCCTCGGCCTCATCGACGATGGACTGAATCAGCTCCTCGCAGGTCAGCAGGGTGTCAATCACGCCCGCCACCTGACCGCTGGGCAGCACACCGCGGGCGGGCTCACCATCCACCATCGCTTTCTGGATAATCATCGGTGCGTTGGCCGACATGATGGCCTGGGCGGCGGTCATATCGTCACTGCGACTCATGGCGACAGCGGACTTCAGCAGGCTGACCACGCTCGCCCCGGTGTATTTGCGGAAGGCGAGACCATTGCGCATGGCGATAAGCAGTTTGCGCAGCTTGGAGGCGCGCTCGAGTTCGGCCAGCAATTCGTTCATGATCATGCGCTGCGGCATACCGTCCATGGCGCGTGAGACGATGATATCCGCCGGGTTCTTGCAATCGAGATAGCGCTGCTTGGTGGCTTCCGGCACCGGTGACTCGCGGGTCAGCAGGAAGCGTGTACCCATGGCAACACCATCGGCGCCCCAGGCCAGCGCAGCGACCAGACCGCGACCGTCCTTGAATCCACCCGCGGCGACCACCGGCACCTGGGCGCCGACGGCATCCACAACCTGCGGTATCAGCAGCGTTGTCGGCACCGCACCGGTGTGGCCGCCACCCTCACCACCCTGCACAGTGACCGCGTCCGCACCCAGCTCCACGGCTTTCACCGCATGTTTCGGCAGACCGACCGTCGGCATGCAGATCACGCCGGCGTCTTTGAGCCGGCGAATCATCTCGGGGCCCGGCGAACGCGAATAACTCACGGCGCGCACCCCGTGCCGAATCACCATGTCGATGATGTCCGATGCATTGGGCTGATACATGTGGAAGTTCACGCCGAAGGGCCGGTCGGTAAGCGCCTTGACCTGGAGAATGTCGCGCTCCATCTCCTCCGGCGGAATGGTCGCGCCGGCCAGGAAGCCGAAGCCGCCGGCATTGCAGCTGCCGGCGACCAGCCGGGGATCCGCCACCCACCCCATCGCGGTTTGCACGATGGGGTAGCGGCAGCCTAGCAGTTCGGTCAGTCGAGTGGTGAGCATGGCAGTGCCTCAGGCCCGGATTCCGGGCGGGTTGTCAGCGATTTGTGCATCGCGCTGGTTGTGCGGATCCAGAGCCGCGATGATCGCCAGCTGTTCAACGGTCGGCGCCGGGGTTGTCGGCACCTCCGCCGGGACGGCAATGGGGTATCCGGTGTTTTCCTGCACCTCCTCGACCGTCACGCCCGGGTGCAGGGAGAGCAGGCGAATCTGGTGATTCGGTCCGCCGAAATCCATCACGCAGAGGTTGGTCACGACACGGCGGATATCAACGTCATCCAACGAGCGACCCCGCGGCAGTCGCGCCGGGTTATAACCGATGGAGGAGACGAAATCACACTCCCCGTCCATGAAGACCCGCGTGTTGTGCCCGGGCACAAAGAAGCTGTTGGCGTGGCAAATGGAGTTGCCGGGAAAGCCGCGCGCGCCCAGCATCATCACCTTGGGCTGCTGATAGGTGCCACCCAGCGCCGACGTATTGGTCTGGCCAAAGCGATCGATCTGGGTCGGCCCGAGCATGGCGTGGCGCTTGCCGCTCCATACGTTATCGAATATTCGCGAAAAGCCCATCCATGTTTCATTGGCCTGCTGGAAGTCGGCCGGGCGCTTGCCCAGCGGGTTGGGTTCGCTGAGCAGAAACGCCTCGGAATCTGTCATCATCAGATCCGGGTTGAAGGTTTTCATGGCCAGGCTGGCTGCCAGCCGAGGAATCACGCCGATACCTGTGGCCAGTACTTCCCCGTCGTGACGGAAGGCTTCGGCGGCGGCGACAATGCACAGTTCGGCAAGGGTGTAATCGGTTGCTACAGTTGACATGCGATAGTCTCCCCGGGCGTATCAGTAGGTGGGCAGCGCAAGTGCGCGAATGGCATCCAGCCCACCCACGTTGCGCTGGTATTCGGCCTCATCGGCCCCCAGGTATGTGTTCAGGTAGCTCTCTATCCCACCGTCCTTGGCGGAGGCGTTATAGGCCTTGAAGTGCGCCACATCGAAACCGTACAGCGGGTTGCATGACGTGGGGTGAGCACCGCCGGGAATCTCCACGATGGCACTGGTGGCAGCGCGCTCCCAGAACACCTCGCGAGCCCGTGCGGGGTCGGCAAAAAACGTGGTATCGACCAGCTCATCACAGGACACGATGGTGGTTTTCGCGGCGCGCGCAAACCAGTCGTCGAGATAGTGGTCGGGGCCGGATATCTGGCACACACCGCGAAAATCCGCGCGATCGACATGAATCAGCGACACGTCGAGGTTCAAGGCCGGCATCGCCACCCACTCTTTATCATCGTAGGGACTGTCAACCAGCTTGATATCCGGGTTCTGCTTGATGATGTCGGTACCCAGGCCAACCGCCGTGGGGATGAAGGGCAGGCCCCAGGCGGCTGCACGCAGCCCCAGCAACATCATGCCCTCGTCGATCTCCATCACCTCGATGGACCCGCTCTGGCGGGCCTGACGGAAGTAAGGTTCCAGCGGAATGAAGTCCAGGGACACGAAGGCGAAAACCAGCTTTTTCACTTTGCCCGCGGCACAGAGCATGCCGACGTCGGCGCCGCCGTAGGCGACTACCGTGAGGTCCTTCACGTCCGAGCGGAGAATTTCGCGCACCAGCGCCATCGGCTTGCGCCGTGGCCCCCAGCCGCCGATACCCACGGTCATGCCGTCTTCGATTTGTGCCACCGCATCGCGGGCACTGAGCCGTTTATCCATGTTGCATTCCTTCAGCTGACGATCCGCGCCATGCGGTAATCGTGTTTGACAAAATTGACCCCAAGCGTGCTTTCCGTACGCCGCACACCGGGAATTCCACTGATACGCTGGTGCACGAACTCCGCAAGGTGTTCGTTGCTGCGCACCATGGTGATGGCCAGCAGGTCGGAACGACCGAGCATCTCACCCACGAAGCCCAGCTCTGCGATCCCCGACAGCGCCTGTGCAACCGCCTGTACCTGGTGACTGCGCTCGACCTCTATCCAGATATACGCCAGTGCGCCATTGCGAAAGCGGTCGATGTTGGTGACGGCGGTGATGCGAATCTGTCGCTCCTCTTCCATGCGCTTGACCCGGGCCCGCACCGTGCCCTCAGTGACACCGAGATCGGTGGCGATCTGTCGGTTGCTGATACGGGCATCCTCAGACAGCCGCGCCACAATCTGCCGGTCTACCACGTCCAGCCGCCGACGGGTCATGCGCCTGCACCCCGATCAAAGGGCACCCAATCGGGCTGGTTCTTCAGTACGTTAACCGCCAGCGCCGGCGTCAACCGGCGCACGCCCGGCATGGTCGCGATGCGCTCGTGCAGCAGCCGGTGCAGCGCCACCTGGTCCTCGGCCACCATCAGGATTTCTATATCCTGGGCGCCGACCACAACGTTGACCGAGAACACCTCGGGCACGTCGGCAAGCTCCCGCGCGACATCCTCGGGTGAGCGGTTTTCCACCTGTACGCCGATGGCCAGCAACATGCCGAACCCCGCCGCCTCAATGTCGGTGACGGCCACCACGCGCATGGTGCGTGACTCCTCCAGGCGACGCACCCGTACCCGCACAGTCGCCTCCGTGAGGCCGAGCTCTCGCGCGATGGACCGGAAAGGCAGGCGACCATCCGTGCGCAACAGGGCAATAATCGCGTGGTCCGTCTCATCCAGCTCAATCTGGGATGCGCGTTCCACTCGCTGCTCCTGCCCGGCCATCAGCGCGCTAACCCCGCTCCGCCGCCATGCGCTGGCGCAGCTCGTTCTTCAGCACCTTGCCGCCGGCATTCATGGGCAATTCTTCCACAAACCGCACAAAGCGCGGCACTTTGTAGTTCGCCATATTCTCCCGCGCCCAGGCAATGACGGCAGCCTCGTCCAGCGCCGCGCCCGGGGCCGGTACAATCCATGCGCAGGCGACTTCGCCCATGCGCTCATCCGGCACGCCTATCACCGCGGCCCGCGCGACCCCGGGCATGCTGTGCAGGCTGTTTTCGATTTCAGCGGGATAACAATTGAAGCCCCCCACAATGAACATGTCCTTGATACGGTCGGTGATGCGCACGTAACCGTCTTCATCCATCACCCCCACATCGCCGGTCTTCAACCAGCCATCCGCAGTGATCGTGCGCGCCGTTTCCTCCGGATTGTCGAGGTAGCACTGCATGACATTGTAGCCGCGGCACCAGATCTCCCCCTCGGTGCCGGCAGGGACCGCGACGCCATCGGCGTCAACACACTGCATTTCCACGCCGTCCATGGCGCGTCCGGAGCTGTGTGAAATGCGCTCAGCGCTGTCCTCGGGTCGGCAGATGGAGATGACGCCGCAGGATTCCGTGAGCCCGTAGGCGGTCACCACCACCTTGAAACCCAGCTCACTGCGCATCTTTTCAATCAGGGACACCGGCACCGGCGCGGCACCGGTCACCGCCAGCCGCAGACTGGAAAGGTCGTAGTCCGCGCGCCGTGGATGGCTGAGCAAGGACTGGTAGATAGTCGGCGGACCGGGAATGACCGATACCCTGTCCCGATGAATCTGGCCGAGCACCGCATCGAGGTCAAACTGCTTGACCGGTAGAATGCGTGCACCGGTAATGGTGGCTGCGAGCCAGCCCGCCTTGTACCCGAAGGAATGGAAAAACGGGTTTATAATCAGGTAGTTATCTTCACTCGTCAGACCCACCGTCGCACTCCAGGTGGCAAACGCGCGAATATTCTGCCCATGGCTGGTGACCACGCCCTTGGGTTGGCCCGTGGTGCCTGAGGTGAACAGGATATCCAGGGTGTCGTCGGGGCGCAGTTGGTTGGAGCGGGCCTCAACCTCCGCCAACGGCACACTGTCGCCACGGGCGATAAAGTCCGCCCAGGCTGCGTCCTCACCGGCGTCGCCTTCGAACAGCACGATGCCCTGCAGGTCAGGCAGGTCCTCCCCGGCCAACATCGCCGGGTACCGCATGCCAAGGAACTCACCCACTGTGAACAGCCAGCGGGCGCCGCTGCGACGCAGGATGAACCCGGCTTCCGCGCCTTTCAGGCGTGTATTCAGTGGAACCAGGACACCCCCTACCGTTTGCGCGCCCATGGCCGCGACAATCCACTGCCACATGTTGGGCGCCCAGATGGCAATGCGTTCACCGTGACCCAGGCCGGCCGCCAGGAAAGCGCGCGCTGCCTGCAGCCTGGCGGCATCCAGCTCGGCGTAGGTGAGCGATACAGGGCCGTCGCTGATCGCCACCCGCTCGGGCATGGCCCGGGCAGTGGCCGCGACAACCTGCGGCAATGTACGCTGTTGTGACTCGGTGTTGACCATGGTGACACGTGCAAACTGGTAACTCGGGCCACAATACTAGTCAGTGAAACACGGTTTTACAACCGAAATTCGTAATTATCAGAGCAACAAACTACGCATAGTGAAATGCCGCCCCACCCGCCTCGGGTGGGGCGCGGAGGGCGCTTACTGGCCGGGGAAGCTGTAGTCCTTGAACTGCTCGCGCAGCGAGACCTTGTGGATCTTGCCGGTAGCGCCGTGTGGCAGCTCGTCCACAAACTCGACAGCATCCGGCTTCCACCAGGTCGCCACCTTCCCTTCGAACCACGCCAGCATTTCCGCGGCCGACAGGTCCTGCCCGTCGCCCTTGCGCACGACGATCAGCAAGGGACGCTCGCTCCACTTGGGGTGGTAATGACCGATGACCGCCGCTTCTGCGACCTTGGGGTGACTCATCGCGACGTTTTCCAATTCGATCGAGGAGATCCACTCACCGCCGGACTTGATGACATCCTTGGTGCGGTCGGTGATGGCCATGTAGCCATCGGGATCGATCGTGGCGACGTCGCCGGTTTCGAACCAGCCCGATTCCGCGTGCGCGCCGTCCGCATCGCGCTTGTAGTAACCCGAGCAGATCCAGGGGCCGCGCACTTTCAGGGAGCCATAGGCCTTGCCGTCCCAGGGCAATTCCTCGCCGTCATCGCCGACAATCTTCATTTCCACGCCGAAGATGGCCCGCCCTGCCTTCAGGCGACGCTTGCGATAGTCCTCCTCGCTGAACCGCTCACGCTCACTATCGCTGGCGTTGATGCTGCCCAGGGGACTCATCTCGGTCATCCCCCACCCGACCCGGGTTACCACACCGTAGCGGTCAAACTCCTCCGCAATGGCCAGGGGGCAGGCGGCGCCGCCGACCACGATGCGCTTCAGTGATTCCACCTGCTTGCCGGTTGCCTTGAGGTGCGCGAGCAGGGCCAGCCAGACGGTGGGCACACCGGCCGACATGGTCACCTGTTCCTCGTTGATGAGGGCGGAGAGGGTTTCGCCATCACCCATCTTGTTCCCCGGGAACACCAGCTTGGAGCCCGCCATGGGGCAGGAGTACGGGTTGCCCCAGGCGTTGACATGGAACATCGGGACAATGGGCAGCACGACGTCACTGGCCGAAAGGCCCATGGCGTCGGGCATCATGGTGGCGTAGGCATGCAGCATGGTAGAGCGGTGGGAATACAGGACGCCCTTGGGGTTACCCGTCGTACCTGAGGTGTAGCACAGGGCGCAGGCGTCACGCTCATCCAGCTCCGGCCATTCGAAGTCGCTGCTGGCGCCGTGAATGAGTGTCTCGTAACAGATGGCATTGGGCAGCGTGGTCTCCGGCATGTGCTCGGCATTGGTGAGCACCACCCAGCCTTCAACCCCCGGACACTCCGGGGCCAGCTTCTCCGCCAGCGGCACAAAGTCGGGGTCAATGAACACATAGCGGTCTTCCGCGTGGTTGATGATATAGACCAATTGCTCAGGAAACAGCCGCGGGTTGATGGTGTGGCAGACGAAGCCGCTGCAGGCAGAGGCGTAATAGGTTTCCAGGTGCCTGTAGTCGTTCCAGGCCAGGGTGCCGATGCGATCGCCGCGCTGCAGGCCCCAGGGGCCCATGGCATTGGCGAGCTGGCGGGTACGCACGAAAGCCTCGCGATAGGTATATCGATGACGCGGGTTGTCGCGGGTGACCGAGACGATTTCCTGGTCGCCATTAACCCGCTCCGCATGCTGAATGATCGAAGTAATCAACAGCGGCATATCCATCATCAAACCGTGCATTGGGATTTTCTCCTTTTATCGTGACGGGACTCGTTGAGTGCGAATTGTAGTCATTTGCGCTGAGGATAACACCGCTCGCGGCCCCAGAATGTCAAAAACCGGCAGGGGCTCGCCGTCTGCAGGCGCAGCCTGTCTGCACGTGCCATAGCGGGAATGTTATAGTCATCCCATAACAGTAAATACAGGTGCCGGCGACCGCATGCCCACCCCCGCAACGCTTCTTGGACTCGCCCTCGCCTACGTCTGCATTCTTTTTGCCGTCGCCTGGAAAGCAGATCGCGACGCATCGGTACAGGCTACACCCATCAGGCGGCCCGCCTGGAACGGGCTGGTCTATGCACTATCACTCACCGTCTACTGCAGCTCGTGGACATTTTACGGTGCGGTGGGCAGTGATGCCCAATCCGCCTGGAGCCATGCGCCCATTTATCTCGGGCCGATACTGGTCTTCTTGTTCGGCTGGAGCCTGGTGCGACGCCTGATCCGGCTTGGCGAGCGGCATCGGGTGACGTCCATCGCCGACTACATCGGCGCGCGCTATGGCAAAAGGCAGTCGCTGGCAGTGCTGGTCACCCTGGTTGCTGCCGCGACGGTCCTCCCCTATGTCGCCCTGCAATTCAAGGCATTGGCCCAGGCCTGGAGCGTGATCTCCGGCGGCACACCGGGTAGTGCGCAGAGCGGCTCCGACACGGCGCTGTTCACCGCAGTGGTACTGGCGGTGTTTACGCTGCTGTTCGGCACGCGCCGCCTGGACGGCCGTGAACGGCATCGCGGTGTCATGGCAGCCATTGCTCTTGAATCCGTCGTGAAACTGGCCGCCTTTGCGCTGATCGCTGCGCTCGCAGGGCTGCAACTGATGCAGGCCGCGGAACCGTCAATGCTGCCGGCGGCAACAGGCCGCCGCGCACTCAACCTGAACGCTGACTTCTTCGCGCAAGTGCTGATCAGTGGACTGGCGATCCTCTGTCTGCCGCGCCAGTTCCATGTCACCGTGGTCGAAGCGCAGGAAGGCACTGACACCCGCTATGCCCGTTGGCTGCTACCGCTGTACCTCGCGCTGTTCATGGTGCTGGTCATACCCATCAGCCTCACCGGCGCGCGCCTCTTCGCCGGGCTCGACGACGCCAATCCGGACACCTGGGTGCAGTCGATTCCACTGGCCCTTGGCTCCGGCTGGGCGACAACGGCAGCGTTTATCGGGGGTATCTCCGCCGCGACAGGTATGGTGATCGTGGCAACGGTGAGCCTCGCCATCATGATTACCAATGAAGTCATCGCACCCGTGCTGGTGCGATTGCAGCGCAACTCACCGGCGGCCATCCTGCACCTCGGTGACAGGCTGCGACGTACGCGGCAGCTGACAATACTCGGCATCATGCTGGTTGCCTGGGCTGTCGCGCGCGAAGTGATGAGCCTGCCGTGGCTGGCTCAAATCGGCTTCCTCTCATTCCTCGCCGCAGCACAGCTGGCACCCGCGCTGCTGGCCGGGCTCTACTGGCGGCGCGCACACGGGGTGGCCATCACCATCGGGTTGATCGCCGGTCTGCTGCTGTGGCTGTACTGCGGCGTACTGCCGGCCCTGCTGCCTGCCGCACATCCGTGGTTATTGGAGGGCCCCTGGGCATTGGCCATGCTGCGTCCCAACGCGCTGCTGGGCTTCGCCCATGATGCGCCATTGGCCTATGCGACCGCACTGAGCCTGACCGCCAACAGCCTGTGCGTCATCAGCCTGTCGCTACTCCTGCGCCAGTCGGCGGTAGACGCGCGCCAGGCCGAACTCTTCCTTGGCACGCAAGACAGCCAACCCGACCCGCGCGGCAGTGATTTCAGCCTGAGCCTGATTCGCGGTGGGCAGCTGCAGGGACTGCTCGTACCCTTCCTCGAAGCAGACAAGCTGCACCGCCTCTGGCAGGGCTTTGAGGACCGCTACGAACAGCGCATCCTGCCCGGTGACCGCACTCCGCAGTTCGCGGTCAATGAGGTGGAGGCGGTGATTGCCAGCATGATCGGCAGCACGTCGGCCAACAAAGCCCTGATGGAGCTGGAGAGCAGCCAGCAGCTGGGCTACGCAGACCTCGCCAGCATGGTCAGCGACGCCAGCCGCCTCAACACGTTCAACCGCGAACTGCTGCAGACCACTGTCGAGAACATGATCCAGGGTATTTCCGTGGTGGACAGCCAGCTGCGGCTGGTCGCCTGGAACCAGACCTACCAGCGCATGTTCGGCTACCCCGAACGGCTGTTGTACGTGGGCTGTCCGATCGAACGGATCTATCGATTCAACGCTGAACGCGGCATCCTCCAGGCCAATGACGACACGCCCATCGAGCAGCAGATTGCGCGGCGTCTGCAATGGCTGCGCGATGGCAGTGCCTACCGTCTGGAGCGCACGCTACCCGATGGCAAGGTTATCGATATCCGCGGCAACCCGATGCCCAATGGCGGATTTGTCACGACCTATATCGACATCACCGACTACCGGGCAATGCTGGCCGAACTGGAGGACACCAAGAGCGAGCTGGAGCTCAAACTGGCTTCCGGCTCCGAATCACTGAGCCGCAGCAATGCACTGTTACGGCAGGAAAACCGGCTGCGGGCGCAGGTTGAGGCTCAACTGCGGGATGCGCATCTGAGCAAGAGCCGCTTCATGTCGGCGACCAGCCACGACCTGCTGCAGCCGATCAACGCGGCACGCCTGTTTGCCGCCAGCCTGGCTACACGACTGACAGCCGACAGCGATGCCAGCGGCACACTGCAACAGATTGACCGCTCCCTGCACCGTGCAGAGCAGCTGATCGCCGAACTGCGGGAGATCGCCCGCCTCGACTCGGGTGCCTACACACCGAAGCTACGCGATTTTCCGGTACAGCAGCTGCTGCAGACGCTGCAGGACGAATTTGCTCCACGCAGCGCGGAGCGCGGCTTGCAGCTCACGGTCGTCGCCAGCTCCTGCTGGCTGCATTCAGATGAAACACTGCTGCATCGCATTCTGCAGAACCTGCTGTCCAACGCGGTGCGCTATACCCAGCGGGGCCGCATTCTGCTCGGCCTGCGCCGACGCGGCGACAGCGTGGAACTGCAGGTTTGGGACACAGGGCCCGGCATCGCCGAGGCGGATCAGGTGCGGGCCTTCACCGAATTTGAACGGCTCGGCGGTCACGGCCCCGAGGGTGACGACGGCCTGGGGCTGGGCCTCGCCATCGTCCAGCGCTATGCGGATCTACTGGAGCATCCCCTGCGACTGGTGTCCACACCCGGCCAGGGCACGCTGTTCGGCCTGAGGGTCCCGACGGCTGCGCCGCAAGCGCTACCGGAACACGTGCCGCCTTCGCCGGGCGACCTCGCTGGCATCACCGTCCTGTGCATGGACAACGAACCCTTGCTGCTGGAGGGCATGGCCGAATTGCTGCGCGGCAATGGCGCCCGGGTGCTGACCTGCAGCGATGCCGCGGGGCTGCAGGCACATTTTGCGGCAGGCGAAGCTCCCGGCCTGCTGCTGGTCGATTACCATCTGGACAATGGCGATAACGGCGTCGCCGCACTCAGCGTGCTGCAAACGCTGCACGGCCTGCCACCGGTCATTGTTGTTTCAGCGGACGACGCGCCTGCTGTGCGCGACAGCGTGCGGCAGGCAGGCCACCGCTTCCTGCCCAAACCGGTAAATCCACAACGCGTGCTGGCCCTGATTCTGGCCTTGCTGGGACGTTAGCAGCCTGTCGGACCTGGGCTCATCTGCTGCGGCTGATGCACTAAGTCCGACAGGCTGCTAGACGTCCTCCGCGGCCTCTACCGAGAGGCTGGCAAGCGCCAACACCGCCTGCGTGCGGGAATGCACGCCCAGTTTGCGAAAAATCTCGGTCATGTGTGCCTTCACCGTCGCCTCTTTCACCTCCAGGTGCCCCGCGATCTGCTTGTTCAGCAAACCCTCAACCAGCATGGACGCCACCCGGAACTGCTGCGGCGTGAGACTGGACAGAGTGTCGGCAACATCAAGTGCCTGCAGGCGCGCGCCCTTTTGACCCACGGAAAGCCCGGGGTGCAATCCACGTGCTCCGGCCATCACCGCTTCCATGCAGCGCTGCATTTCCTCGATACCCGCAGACTTGGACAAAAACGCGGCTGCGCCGTGATCCAGTGCGCGTCGCACGGTATCCGGCTGGGCATTGGCCGATACCATCACCACCGGCACACCGGGCAGCTGGCCACCGACCCAGCACAGCGCTGAAAAACCCAGCGCTCCGGGCATGTGCAGATCCAGCAACAGTAAGTCGAGGCCCTGTTCCGCCTGGGCTGCCTGCTGCAGCTCGGCAACATTGGCCGCCAGCAACAGGCGGTGCTGTGGAAACGCGCTGGCGACGACCTGCTCCAGGGCAGCACGAAAAAGTGGGTGATCGTCAGCGATCAGGATACTGCGTCGAGACACGTGGCCTCCGGTTCTTGTTATTGATTATTCGACTTAAGTCGAAAATGCCGCGCGGCTTTGACCAAGGTCCAATGGGCCTCTGGTCTGGTCAAGGGTACAACATGCACGTCACACAGAATAATAGCTAGAGGATCTGCATACCATGCCCACGCGAAAACTGATTGCCACACTACTCGCCACACCGCTGGCGCTACTGCCCTTCAGCGCCTCCGCTGAAGATCTCGCGGCACGCATCGCCCTGCTTGAGCAGCAAATCGCCGAATTGAAGGCACTGGTCGTCGACCAGCAGGCCGCCGGCGAATCCACTCGTGAAGAACTGGAGACCCTGCGGCCTGTGCGCAAGGGCACCCGCTTCGGCTACGGCGGCTACATCCAGCTCGATGCCATCACCTCCCGGTACAGTGAAGGCAAGCCGACCAATGATCTGGTGGACGACTTTCTGGTCTCGTCTTTGATCCCGGTTGAACCGGCATCTGGCGATGGCGAGGCCGCCACCAGCACCAAGCTGCACGCCCAGTCATCGCGATTCTTCTTCACCACTCGGACGCCAACGGCGCAGGGCAGCATCGACACACGTATCGAGCTGGACTTTATGTTAAGCCCGGGAGGCGACGAGCGTATCTCCAACTCCTGGAACCCGCGCCTGCGCCACGCCTATATCAACTGGGACATGGGCGAGGGACGCTCACTGCTGGCGGGGCAGAGCTGGTCTACCTTCTTCAACGTGGGCGCCCTGCCCGACCTGCTCGACTTCGTCGGCCCCGTCAGCACCATTTTCGTCAGGCAGCCGCAAGTGCGCTGGACCGAGGGCAATTTCCAGTTTGCGCTGGAGAACCCGGCGACCCGAATCGATGAGCTCAGCGATACCGGGGTGAACCGTCGCCTGGACAACGCAGAGACCATTCCGGACCTGATTGCGCGCTACAACGGCACCGCCGGTGACCTCAGCTGGACACTGGCAGCCATGGGACGCCAGCTCGGCTACGAGAGCCGCCTGAACAGTGGCGAAAAACTGGCCAGCGACGACACCTGGGGGTACGGCCTCAGTCTTGCGGGCAAATGGCAGCTGGCAAACGGCGATATGCGCTTCATGCTCAACCAGGGCTCTGCACTGGGCCGCTACATGGGCCTGAACACATTCGACGATGGCTACATCGACAGTAACGGCGACATCGACACCATTGCGCAGTGGGGTGCCATGCTCGCCTACCAACACGCCTGGAGCGCGCAGTGGCGCAGCACCTTCGCCCTGTCGGCCTCTGCAGCCGACAACCCGTCGATCGGTGAATACGCCACCGCCGGCCAGCTGGCAAAACGCTATGAATCCGCCCACGCCAACCTGAACTGGCTGCCACATCCCGGCCTGCAGCTGGGTGGGGAACTGATTTACGCGCGCAAGGAACTGGAGGATGGTCGCTCGGGTGATCTGAGCCGCCTGCAATTTGCCATGAAGTACGCCTTCTGATGGCGCTATCGACCAAGGTCCAACAGCGACGCAGCGATACCCGGTGCTATAGTCCGGCTGCCTGCGACGATAACAACAGCAATGGAGAGTCCCCATGTCACGTTTAACCGAGGCCCAGGCGCTGGCCTATTGGCGCCGCAATCTTGCCCTGATGTTCAAACTTCTGGTGGTCTGGTTCGTGGTGAGTTTCGGCTGCGGCATCCTGTTTGTCGATGTGCTCAACCAGATCCAGATCGGTGGTTACAAGCTCGGCTTCTGGTTCGCCCAGCAGGGCTCCATCTACGTGTTCGTACTGCTGATTTTTTACTACACGCGCAAGATGGGCAAGCTCGACCGCGAATTCAACGTAGAAGAAGACTAGGGGCCGCCTCATGGAACTGCAAACTCTGACTTACCTCGTGGTTGGCGCCAGCTTCGCGCTGTACATCGGCATTGCGATCTGGTCGCGCGCCGGCTCCACCAAGGACTTTTATGTCGCCGGTGGCGGTGTGCATCCCGTCGCCAACGGCATGGCCACGGCGGCAGACTGGATGTCCGCCGCCTCATTCATCTCCATGGCCGGCATGATCGCCTTCATGGGCTATGGCGGCTCCGTGTTCCTGATGGGCTGGACCGGCGGCTTCGTTATTCTCGCCATGTTTCTGGCACCCTACCTGCGCAAGTATGGCAAGTTCACGGTACCTGAATTCATCGGCGACCGTTTTTACTCGAAAGCAGCGCGCGCGGTGGCGGTGGTGTGTCTGATCATCTGCTCCGTCACCTACGTGATAGGCCAGATGAAGGGCATCGGCGTTGCCTTCTCGCGCTTCCTCGAAGTTGACTACGGCACCGGGTTGCTGGTGGGCATGTGCATTGTGTTCTTCTACGCGGTGCTGGGGGGCATGAAAGGCATCACCTACACGCAGATTGCACAGTACTGCGTGCTGATCATGGCCTATACCATTCCCGCTATATTCATCAGCCTGAACCTGACCGGAAATCCCTTCCCGCAGTTGGGCCTCGGCAGCACACTGACCGGCACAGACACCTATCTGCTCGATAAGCTGGACCAGATGGTGATGGAGCTGGGCTTCAACGAGTACACCACGGAATACCGGCTGAGTGGCCTGAACATGTTCGCCTACACGGCGTCACTGATGATTGGTACCGCCGGCCTGCCCCACGTCATCATCCGCTTCTTTACCGTGCCGAAAGTACGCGACGCGCGCAGCTCTGCCGGCTGGGCACTGTTGTTCATTGCCATCCTCTACACCACAGCACCCGCCGTTGCCGGCATGGCCCGCCTGAACCTGATGCAGACCATCGAACCGACGCCCGGTGAATACCTGGTATATGAAGAGCGCCCCGACTGGTTCCGCAACTGGGAAACCACCGGTCTGCTGGCCTTCGAGGACAAGAACCAGGATGGCCGCATCCAGTACAGCGCCGACCCTGCGGTCAATGAAATGGTGACCGTGGATAACGACATCATGGTACTGGCCAACCCGGAAATTGCGCAGCTGCCCAACTGGGTGATCGCGCTGGTGGCTGCCGGCGGCCTCGCTGCCGCCCTGTCCACGGCGGCCGGGCTGTTGCTGGCCATTGCCTCGGCCATCTCCCATGACCTGCTGAAAGGGATGATAGCGCCGGGCATTTCCGAACGCGCCGAGCTGCGTGCCAGCCGGGTCGCCATGGCCGCCGCGATCGCCGGGGCAGGTTATCTGGGCTTCAACCCGCCGGGGTTTGCCGCGGGCACCGTGGCGCTGGCATTCGGGCTCGCCGCTTCCTCCATCTTCCCGGCCTTGATGATGGGCATCTTCTCCAAGCGCACCACCAAGGAGGGCGCAATTGCGGGCATGGTCGCAGGCATCGGGGTAACCCTGTTCTACGTGTTCCAGCACAAGGGTATTATGTTCATTGCTTCGACCGCGTTCCTCGGTGACATGCCGGCCAACTGGTTCCTGGGGATTGAACCCAATGCCTTCGGCGCGGTAGGTGCAATCGTCAACTTCACCGTGGCCATGCTGGTCAGCCGCGTCACCAGCGCACCGCCGGAGTCGGTACAGGAACTCGTGGAGCATATCCGCGTACCCGCTGGCGCCAGCGCCGCACACGACCACTGAGAGCAGGAGAAAAGCCGATGCTCAGCAACCGACACGTCATCATCGCACTACTGGTGGCCCCGTTGCTGTCCATCGGTGCGTGGTTTGCCGTGGGTCAACTGGTCGGAGAGCAGCCTCACCTGGCTGAAGCGGGTCGCGACTACCCACTCATTGCCAAGAGCAACTGTCGCTACGACAGCGGCCGCTGTGCACTGACCAACGGCAACCTGGAGCTTGAAATCGACGTACAGGCCCGAAGCTCTGGCTGGCAACTGCGGCTGCAGGCGTCACACCCCCTGGAGGGCGCTGTCGTGGCCATTGAGGAAGCCGGTAGCGCGGCCGAACCGCGAGCCATGCGCCCCGATGAATCAAGCCCCCAACGCTGGGTGCTGAACCTGCCTGCACTACCCGGCGAAGGGGCGAGACTGCAACTGGTGGCCGCCGCAGGCGGCAGCCGCTACTTCGCAGACACGGGTTCGGATTTTCTGCAACGCTTCCGCACGCCGGGGCCCTGACTGTGGCCGCAGGCGATGACGCGCCCACCGTGCCACGAGCGCCCGTGGATCTGGCACCGATCGCGGATTTTCTCGCCAGCACACTGCCCTTCGACCGGCTTTCTCCCGCAGAGCTGGCGGACCTGCTGACGTCGGTTGCCATCAGCTATCACACCCACGGCGAATCTTTTGATGCCGGCTCCGAGCCACGCGGCTTGCGCATACTGCGCAGCGGTGCCGTCGACCTGCGCGATGCAGACGACACCCTGCTGGATCGCCTGGGCGAAGGCGAGAGCTTTCACATTGGCGGCCTGAACGCCGAACGCGGCGAGGTGCGAGCCTGCGTGATCGAGGATGCGCTGGTGTATTTTCTCCCGGACAGCGCCTACCAGGCACTGCGCCAGGCACACCGGGATATCGATCGGCATTTCAGCAGCCAGCGCAGCCGCCGACTGCGGCGCGCCGCGCGCTACCAGCCATCCCCGAACGCCCTGCTGCAGAGCATCCGTGACTACATGAGCACGGACCTGCTCACCGTCTGCGGCAGCGACACCCTGCAGGCTGTGGCCCGGGCCATGACGCAAAGGCGCGTCTCCTCGGCGCTGGTACTCGATGACGGCCGCCTGCAGGGCATTATTACCGACCGGGACTTGCGGGCCCGGGCGTTGACGACGGCACTGCCTGCCGACACACCCATTGCCAGCATCATGACAACTCAGCTGGAAACAGTGGAAGCGGACTGCACCCTGTTTGATGCAACGTTGCTGATGACCCAGCGTGGCTATCACCACCTGCCCGTCGTGGAAGGGGGCCGCCTCGCGGGCATGATCACCACGTCAGACCTGATACTCGCGCGCCAGAATGACCCGGTGTATCTCGTACAACATATCTCCAGGCAGGACAGCGCCGAGGGTATCAGGACGTTGCTGACAGGCATGCCGGCGCTGGTGGTGCAATGGAGTCAGTCCGGCATGCACGCGCATCAGGTCAGCCGCGTCCTCACTGCCATATCGGATGCCGTGACCGTGCGCCTGATTCAGCTGGCAGAAGCCGAACTGGGGCCTGCCCCTGCGGCGTGGTGCTGGGTCGGATTCGGCTCCCAGGCGCGCGCCGAGCAGCTGTTTGGCGCCGATCAGGACAATGGCATGATTTTCGCCGATGAGACGCAGCCTGAACACGCTGGCTGGTTTGCCGATCTGGCGCGGCGCGTCTGTGACGGCCTACAACTCTGCGGCTACCCATACTGCCGCGGCGAAATCATGGCAACCACGGACAGTTGGCGGCAACCGCTGCACCGCTGGCAGGATACTGTGCGCGGCTGGACCATCACCCCCTCTCCAGCGGCGGTGATGCGTGTCAGCATCTTCTTCGACCTGCGGCCCATCTACGGCGAGGAAAGCCTGTGCGAGCGTCTCCAGGAGGTGATGCTGCAGGAGGCGTCGCGCAACTCCATTTTTCTTGCCGCGCTGGCCGCAAACGCCCTGGAGAGCCGGCCACCGCTGGGGATGTTCCGCCGTTTCGTGGTGGAACGCAACGGCGAGCACCGCGACGCGGTGGATGTGAAAAAACGCGGGGTGTTGCCGATCACCGAGATCGTGCGGCTGCACGCGCTGGCTCATCGCATACCCGCCGTCAACACGGAAGAGCGGCTGCGGGCGCTGGCGCGGGAGAAGAAGATGACCATGGGCGACAGCCGCAACCTGGCCGATGCCCTGCACTGCATTCAAGAGCATCGCCTGCAGCACCAGTGCCAGCAGATCATGTCGGGAGAAACGCCAGACAATTTCCTGAAACCGCACGGGCTGCCGACACTGGCGCGCGAGCAGCTGCGCGATGCCTTCACCCTGATCGACGAATCACAGGCCGCCGTGCGCCAAACCTACCGGGCGGGCATGGGCTGATGTGGCTGCGGCTGCGCCGCTTGCGCCGGCGGCAGGCCGCGGGAACGCCGTTGGCGGCATGTTGGCAACACCCTACTCCACCCGGCCGGACCGCCTGCAGAGAAACACCGTTTCTGGTCTGTGACGGTGAGATGTCCTCCCTGGACCCCGCGACGGGTGCGCTGCTAAGCCTCGGCTGGGTTGCCATCGAGCACGGCGCCATCCAGGTCGCCAGTGCGCGCCACTACCTGATTGCCGGAGAGCAGGCTGTTGGCCAGAGCGCCACCATTCACCATATCCACGACCGGGAACTGGCCCAGGGCGCGCCCGCCTCGACGGTCCTGGAAGCGTTCCTGCAGGCCGCGGCCGGCCGCGTGCTCGTGTTTCACCACGCCGCACTCGATATCGCCTTTCTGGATCGCCAGTGTCAACGCCTGTACGGAGCGCCACTGCTGCTACCGACAATCGATACACTGCGTCTGGAACAGAAACAGCGGGAACGCCGCAACCAGGCCTGCGCGCCGGGCGCGTTAACCCTGGCGGGCTGCCGCGCGCACTATGGCCTGCCTGTGCATGCCGCTCACAATGCGCTATTGGACGCCATTGCGACCGCAGAGCTGTTGCTGGCGCAGGTTGCACACCGCGGGCGCAACACAACACTGCGCCTGCGCGACCTGCGCTGAGCCACCCGATCAGCTGACCGGGTGTGCGCGGTTGGCGACCAGATGATCAACCACGGATGGGTCGGCCAGCGTGCTGGTATCGCCGAGACTGCCGACCTCATTTTCCGCAATCTTGCGCAGAATGCGTCGCATGATCTTGCCCGAACGGGTTTTCGGCAAACCGGGCGCCCACTGGATCACGTCCGGCTTGGCGATCGGGCCGATCTCGCTGGCACAGAGCTGCACCAGCGCCTTGCGCAGTTCCTCGCTGGGCTCAACGCCGTCCATGGGCGTCACGAAGCAGTAAATGCCCTGCCCCTTGATGTCGTGGGGGTAGCCGACGACAGCAGCCTCGGCGATATCCTCATGCAACACCAGCGCGCTCTCAACCTCGGCGGTTCCCATGCGGTGTCCGGATACGTTGAGCACATCATCGACGCGACCGGTAATCCAGTAGTAGCCGTCTTCGTCGCGAGTGGCGCCATCGCCAGTAAAATAGTAGCCGGGATAGTTGCGGAAGTAGGTGTCTACCATGCGCTGGTGATCACCGTAGATCGTGCGGATCTGGCTCGGCCAGGACGCCTTTATGACCAGGTAGCCGGAGCCTGCACCGTCAATTTCACTGCCGTCCTCATTGAGCAGGGCGAGTTGCACGCCGAAGAACGGCATACTCGCGGAACCCGGTTTGAGGTCGGTCGCACCCGGCAGTGGCGTGATCATCTGCGCGCCTGTCTCCGTCTGCCACCAGGTGTCGACAATTGGACAGCGGGAATCACCGACGACCCGGTAGTACCATTCCCAGGCCTCGGGATTGATAGGTTCACCGACCGACCCCAGCAAGCGCAGACTCGCGCGGGAACTGCGCTTGACGGGTGCATCACCGTGGGCATGCAGCGATCGAATGGCCGTCGGTGCCGTGTAGAACGTGTTGACCTGGTGCTTGTCGATCACCTCCCAGCAGCGGCCTGAATCGGGCCAGGTGGGCACCCCCTCGAACATCAGGGTCGTGGCGCCGTTGGCCAGGGGGCCATAGAGGATGTAGGTGTGGCCCGTTACCCAGCCGACGTCCGCTGTGCACCAGAAAATCTCCCCCTCGCGGTAATCGAAGGTGTATTTGAAGGTCATCGCGGCCTGCAGCAGATAGCCCCCGGTGGTGTGCAGAACCCCCTTCGGCTTGCCGGTTGAGCCCGAGGTATACAGGATAAACAGCGGGTCTTCCGCGTCCATGCTCTCCGGCTCGCACTCTGCGGAAGCCGCGGCGGTCGCCTCGTTGTAGCAGACGTCCCTGCCCGCTTGCCAGGCCACATCGGCGCCTGTCACCCGCGCGACTATGCAGGTGTGCACATTGGGGCAGGACTCCAGTGCCGTGTCCACGTTACTCTTCAGTGCGATGGTTTTGCCACCGCGGCGACCCTCATCGGCCGTAATGACCGTCTGGCAGTCGGCGTCCTGAATGCGATCGACGATGGCCGTGGGCGAGAATCCGCCGAAGACCACCGAATGGATGGCGCCAATACGGGTACACGCCAGCATAGCGTAGGCCGCCTCCGGCACCATGGGCATATAGATGCACACCCGGTCACCCTTGCCCACCCCGCGTGCTCGCAGCACGTTGGCCAGGCGACACACCTGCTCGTGCAACTCACGGTAGGTGACATGCTGGCTCTGTGTCGGGTCATCGCCCTCCCAGAGCAGCGCGGTCTGGTCTGCGCGGGTTTCCAGATGGCGGTCTATACAGTTGACGCTGACGTTCAGGCGCCCGCCAGCGAACCAGCTGGCACGCCCCTCGTGAAAATCGAAGTCAACAACCGTGTGCCAGGGTTGATCCCACTTCAGGAATTCAGTCGCTTTCTCGCCCCAGAATCCCGCGGGATCGTCAACCGAACGCTGGTACATCTGACGATAGCGCTCGGGAGTGATGTGCGCATCACGGAAATTCTCGGGAACCTTGTGTAGGGGGAAATTGGACATGTTATTGCTTCCGCCGATGGTGACTTTGCAACCGATGATACTGCTTCCCGGAAGGGGCGCAACTCGACCAAGGTCTATGCCCGAGTCGCTAGCCCAGCCACGTCCAGCGCTCCGCCGCGGCATCACCGCGCGCTCGCCCCTCGGCAGCCAGCTTGATCAGATGGGCGGACAGGGAGAGTTTGGCCCACTCGTGACGGGCGGGATCAACGTCGTCGTACACCACCTTGACCAGCGCATTGAGATCAGCCTGTCCCAGCGATGAGAGCCCCGCGACGACCTTGCGCTCGCGTGCCAGGCGATGTTCAACCAGACCCGCCACTTCCTCGCGGGGACTGTGGATCAGGTCGCCATGACCCGGCGCAATACTCTGCAGAGGGTAATCCAGCAACAGGCGCAGGGAGGCAATGTACGCTTTCATGTCACCGCCTGGCGGCACTATCACGACGGTTGATCCGTTCATGATGTGGTCGCCAGCGAACAACATACCGTCGTCTTCCAGCAGAAAGCAGTAATGATTGTTCACGTGGCCCGGCGTGTGCAGGGCCCGCAGGGTGAATTCCGGGGCCGACAACACCCAATCGTGACTGAGCAGGGTTGTCGGTGAAAAGGTATCGTCCTGGAACCGATCGTCGGCAGGCATTGCCCCGATCACCTCAGCGCCGGTGGCCGCTGCCACGCCCTGCCATGCCGGTGAGTGGTCGGGGTGGGTATGGGTGCAGATAATCCAGCGAATCCGCCCCGCGCCAGCTGCAAGGATGGCCTCGATGTGCTCCGGGATAGCGGGGCCGGGGTCGACCACCGCGACCTGCTCCTCACCGAGCAGATAGGTGTTGGTACCCGGGCCCGTCATCATGCCCGGATTGGGCGCCACCAGGCGGCGTACGCGGTCATTGAGGCGGAAAGGCACGCCATGTTCAAACATCGGCCTACACCATATTCTCAATGGGAACCAGCGGATTCACATCGGCGTCGTAGTCAACGCCATCCACCTCAAAACCGAAGAGCTGCAGGAACTCGCGACGGTAACCCTGGAAGTCCGACAACTCATGCAGGTTATCGGTATCGATCTGTTGCCAGAGCGCCGCCACTTCAGCCTGCACTTCCGGATTCAGTTCCTTGCCATCAGCCCGCAGGCGTCCCTGATCATCCAGTTCACGCGCCGGGTTGTACAGCGAGTTGCGGAACAGCCCATCCACCTGCTCGATACAGCCCTCGTGTGTCCCCCGGGCCTTCATGACCTTGAACAGGATCGCCAGATAAATCGGCATGGCGGGAATGGCCGCGCTGGCCTGGGTAACCACCGCTTTCAAAACCGAAACACGCGCATCACCGCCATGGGCGGAAAGACGCTGGCGAATTCCCACGACCCGCCGATCCAGATCCTGCTTGGCGGCACCGATTGTGCCGTGCCAGTAGATATCCCAGGTCATCTTCTCGCCGATATAGGTGTACGCCGTGGTTTTCGCACCCTCAGCCAGCACGCCGGCGTCATCGAGTGCCTCTATCCACATTTGCCAGTCTTCACCCCCCATCACCGCTACCGTGTTGTCGATTTCTTCCTGCGTGGCGGGCTCAAGATGAAAGTCCTGCACTTCCTGCTTGTCGGTGTTGACGCCTTTCTGCACGGTAGGCTTGCCGATCGGCTTCAGAGTGGAATTGTGTACCACGCCGGTAACCGGATGCTGGCGGCGGGGAGACGCCAGGCTGTAAACCACCAGGTCTACCTGCCCCAGATCCTCGCGTATTGTGGCGATGGCCTTCTGTTTTACCTCATCGCTAAACGCATCGCCATTGATGCTCTTGGCGTAGAGGCCCTCCGCCTCGGCAGCGCTGTGAAACGCCGCACTGTTGTACCAGCCTGCTGTGCCGGGCTTGGACTCGGTGCCTTCTTTCTCGAAGAAGATACCGAGGGTCGCCGCGCCGGCGCCAAACGCCGCGGTGATCCGGGAGGCCAGCCCGTAACCGGTCGAGGCGCCAATGACCAGCACCCGCTTTGGGCCGTTGTCGACAGGGCCCTGCCGCTTGACGTAGTTGATCTGGTTGCGCACGTTGGCGGCACAGCCTACGGGATGGGTAGTGGTGCAAAGGAAACCGCGCACGCGGGGCTTTATGATCATGATCGGTCGTCTTCCTGATTCTATTTGCTCGGATAACCCGCCTGTGGGCGTTGCCGGGAGTGTATCACAGGCCACACCGCCTCAAAGTCGCTTCCGTAAGTCACAGAATGGTCATCGAACCGTTATCTCAACGCCATCATTACGTCACAAAGTCCTCGCATCCTGCACCTGCATTTCATTGCCGAACCGAACGGAGAATCCCATGCGCCGACTCAACCCCTGGCTGCTTGCCACCTGCCTGACTCTGCCTGCCGTACTTGCCGGCTGCGATGGCGACGATGGTCGCGATGGACTCGATGGTGCTGACGGTAGTCCGGGCGAACAGGGGCCCACAGGGGAGAACGCCACCAACAGTCGCATAGCATTGAGCTTTCTGGGTCGCTACGAGACCGGAGAATTTGATGAGAGCGCCGCCGAAATCGTTGACTATGACCCCGCCACCCGTCAGGCCTTCGTGGTCAACGCGCAATCCGGCAGGGTGGACATCCTCGACATCAGCGCACCCGATATGCCCGTCCTGGCAGGCACACTGAACGTGGCGGTCGATATTGCCAGTGCCGTGCCTGCGCTGTCTGGCCCGGAAGCGCTCGGCGCTGCGAACAGCGTCGCGGTGGCCGGCAGCCTGCTGGCCGTAGCCGTGGAAGCCGACACGAAACAGGATAACGGCTACGTCGCCCTGTACCAGACAGACGGCACATTCCTTTCCGCGACCGAAGCCGGTGCGCTACCCGACATGCTGACGTTCACCCCAGACGGGAACACCCTGCTGGTCGCCAACGAAGGCGAGCCCAATGGAGACTACAGCATCGACCCTGAAGGCAGTATCACGCTGGTCGATCTGACTGGCGGCGCAGGTAACCCCGTGAGTCGCACGTTGCGTTTCACCGACTTCAACACCGGTGGCAACAAGACGCTGGGGAACGGTGTACGGATTTCTCCAAAAAGCGATAGTGTTGCACAGGATCTCGAACCCGAATTCATCACCGTTGCAGCGGACGGCAGCACGGCCTGGGTCGCGCTCCAGGAAAACAATGCGTTGGCGGTTGTCGACGTCGCAGCAGGTGAAATCAGCGCGGTCATCGGCCTGGGTTACAAGGATCACGGCCTGACCGGGAATGGCCTGGACGCAAGCAACCGGGACGGTGGCACCAACATTCGTGAATGGCCTCTGCGGGGGACCTTCATGCCTGATAGCGTGAAGAGCTATACCGTTAATGGCATTACCTATGTGGTCAGTGCCAACGAGGGCGATGGCCGAGAATACCTCACCGATTCCGCCAACGAAGCCGAATGCAGCGCACAGGGCGGTTTTGACTACGACGACGGCGACTGCTTCCACTATCTCGACGAGATTCGCGTCGGTGACATCCTGGATACGGGGGCGACCATAGAACGGGCAAACCTGGAGCGCTTTGCACCGGACCTGGATTCTCTGCTGGACACCGCCAACCTCGGTCGTATCAAGGTCATCACGAACCTCGGTGTACGAGACTGCCCTGCTGGCAGCCTGGAAACGAGCGGACAACCCACCACAGGCTGCGTGTATGAGCACTTGTACAGCTTTGGCGCGCGCTCCTTCAGCATCTGGGACAGCCGCAACGGTTCACTGGTGTTCGACAGCGGCGCCGACTTTGAAACTGTCACCGCGCAGCGTCTCGGTGATAGCTTCAACGCCAGCAACGACGACAACACCGGTGACGATCGCTCGGACGACAAGGGCCCGGAGCCGGAAGCTCTGGAAATCGCCAGCATCGACGGCAAGTTCTATGCGTTCGTCGGACTCGAGCGTGTGGGTGGCATCATGGTGTACGACATCAGCAACCCGGAGAACGCAACGTTCGTCCAATACATCAACACGCGAGACTTCAGTCAGAATATCGAAAGCCTGGTCGACGAGGGTAACTTCTCTGCGGTGGGCGACCTGGGCCCTGAGTCCATTCGCTTCGTGCCGGCAGAGCAGAGTCCGAATGGTGAGGCGCTGCTGATCGTCGGGAACGAGGTCAGCGGCACCACCGCCCTGTTTGCCGTGAAGGTGGTCAGCGGGGAGTGATCGTCGTGCGACCGCTGATCCAGACGGTGCGGTAGGGTTCCAGCTGCAGTGACTGGTCAAGGTCTGGATACGGCTCTCCGCTGATCAGGTCTTCCCATTGCGCCTCCTCGGGCAGACTCAGGTCGAGGAGGTTCAGACGCTGCGGTTCGTCGGAGATATTGCTGATGCAGAAAATCTGCTGCGCAGCTTCCTGACTGTGCCGGGAAAAGCCAAACAGTGCGCTCCCGAGCTGCAGGGTAAACTGGGCCGCATTGGGGTGGAATGCGGGCTGCGCGCCGCGCAAGCGCAGCAGGCCTTCCAGAGCCAGCATCACCTGCCGGTGGGTGCTCGCTGGTTCAGCAAGCTGCGCCTCGAGTTCTGACCACTGCCACTGATGGCGATTGATCGCACGGTTGTGCCCGGTATGCTCCATACGCTGGTAATCGTTGCGTGTGCCCAGCAGGCTGTGGATGTACACACCGGGGATGCCCTCCAGCGCGAACATGATGGCGTGTGCGCAGACGAAGCGTGCAAAGCCCCAGCTATCTGACCCCCGAACGGTACCCTGCAAGGCATCATAAAGCGCAATGTTCACCTCGTAAGGGCGCTGCGCCCCACCCTCCAGCGCGCGCCAGGACACCTGTCCACCAAAGCGCTGCAGCGCGCCGAGCAAGGCAGCCAGTTCGTCGTCACTCAACAGCCCCTCAACGGGGCGCAGGCCGATACCATCGTGCGAGGCAATGAAGTTGAAAAACGTCGTGCCGCTGCGGGCTGGCGGCATTGCCATCAGCCATTGCCGCAGATAGGTGCAATCCCCGGTCAATAGCGTATTGATCAACAGTGGCGGCAGCGAAAAATTGTAGACACAGTGGGCCTCGTTGGCGTTCCCAAAGTAGGACAGATTCTCCAGGTTGGGGATGTTGGTTTCCGTAATCAGGATGGCATCGTGTCTTGCATGCTCGATCAGGGTACGGAACAGCCGCACTACTTCGTGTGTTTGCTCAAGATTGAGGCAGCTGGTTCCCGGGATTTTCCACAGGAAGGCGATGGCATCGAGACGAAAGATGCGCACTCCGCGATCCAGATAGAGTCGCACGATGCGCACGAATTGCAGCAACACCTCAGGATTGCGGAAATCGAGATCGACCTGGTCGTGGCTGAAGGTGCACCAGACATGGCGAGGGCCGCGCACGGTCTCCACCGTGCGCAGTAACGGCGAGGTCCGGGGCCTCACCACCGCGGAAAGATCCTGCGCGGGATCCGCAGTGAAGAAGTAGTCGCGACCGGGGGACTCGTCGCGCAGGAAATTTTCGAACCAGGCACTGCGGCTCGAGCAGTGGTTTATCACCAGATCCGCCATCAGGTCGCAGGATGCGGCGATCTCACCGATATCGTCCCAATCGCCCAGCGCTTCATTGACGCTGGAATAGTCAAGCACTGCAAAGCCATCATCTGATGTCCAGGGATAGAACGGCAGGATGTGCACGCCGCTGATCACGCCGTTGGTATGGGCATCGAGAAACCGTTTCAGCGTGTGCAGGGGCTTCTCGCCAGGTGCCAGCAGACTGTCCCCATAGGTAATGAGCAGGGCATCGCGCTCACTCCAGGTGTTCCTGCCGGGCGCCGGTGTCAATACATCGCGCTGCAGTCGCATTGCCTGTATCAGCTGGGGCACCAGCTCGTGGGCTGATGCGGCGGCCGGCGTATCCGCGTAGATCACCTCCAGGTGCTGCTGCACGCGCGCCTGCAGCCATTCAAAGTCGGACTGTGCGGAGCTCATCACCGGGGTGTACCGTAATCCTGCATGTCTGCGTCCACAGCCTCCTGCAGCCGCTCGAGGATGTCGGGTACTGCACTGATCACCCGGTTCCAACTGGGAATGAAAGGCCGCTCCATAGGGTACTCAAGGAAGGCCTCGCCGGCCTTCATGATATTCTCGGCGAACATTTCGACCGCCATTTCCTCCTTGTGGATATCGAGACTCAAGCCATTCATCACCGCGTCATTGTGATAGGTCTCCACAAAATCGAGAGCGATGCGGTAATAGGTCGCTTTCAGGGAGCGGAAGGTTTCGCTGTTGAAAGTGACCCCGCGGGTTGCGAGTTTGCGGAACAGCGCCTTGGCAATGTCGATCGACATGCGCGAGAGACCGCGGGTCGCATCGTCCTGTGACATCTCCTGATGCTTGTGATCATAGACGTCTGCGATGTCGACCTGGCAAAGCCGGTTGTTGGCGTAGTTGCGATACACTTCAGACAGCACACCGATTTCCAGCCCCCAGTCACTGGGAATGCGAATATCGGTGAGCACATCGCGGCGGAAGGAGAACTCGCCCGCCAGCGGGTAGCGGAAGCTGTCCATGTAATCCAGGTATTCCATATCGCCCACGGTTTTCTTCAGGGCGCGCAGCAGCGGCGTCACCAGCAGGCGGCTGACCCGCCCGTTGATCCTGCCATCCGCCACCCGCGCATAGTAGCCCTTGCAGAACTCGTAGTTGAACTGCGGGTTGGATACGGGATAAATCAGGCGCGCCAGCAATCCGCGCTCGTAGGTAAGAATGTCGCAATCGTGCAGCGCCACTGATTCGGCGCGCCCGGAGGCCAGCGTGTAGCCCATGCAGTACCACACATTGCGACCCTTGCCGGCCTCGCGCGGCGCCAGATCGCGGGCCTCCAGCTCCGCATCCAGAGCGCGTAGACGCGGGCCGTCGTTCCAGAGCACACGATGGCGCTGGGGCAGGGCCGAGAAGAAGGCCAGGGCGGCCCGGTATTGCGCCTCGTCAGCCCGGTCGAGGCCGATCACAACTTCTGCCAGATAGGGCACACGCCCCAGTTCCTGCACGATATGCGGTAGCGCCGCACCCTCCAGTTCCGAGTACAGGGAAGGCAGGATGAGCCCCAGTGGACGGGTACGCGAGAACCGCAGCAGCTCGGCTTCCAGTTCGTCCACGGAGCGGTGCGAGAGGTTATGCAAGGTGGTGATAATGCCGTTCTGGTAGAAATCGCCCATGCTGATCAGTCTCCTGCAATGGTGTAATGGTGCAGCCAGGCAAGCACACCTTCGCGCCAGCCAGCCGGACCCAGCCCGGTGCTGCGCAGCACACCGGTCGTGCGTGCCAGCGGTGGAAAGTCGTGTGTCGGCGAGCGCACCAGCAGCGCGGTTTCTGCCGCCTCCAGCATCGGCACATCATTGCCGCTGTCGCCGATGGCGAGGTCATGCAGCGGCCGTCCCGGCGCGTCGTACTGGTAGGCGCTGCGCAGGTAACGCAGTGCCTGCCCCTTGTCACAATCCCCTGCCACCGTCAGGAAACGTCCTCCCTGCTGGACACGCGCACCCGCGGCTTCCAGCGCGTCTACAAACTGCGCGCGACGCTCAGGGGTACCCAGCCACTGCACCGGCTCACTGAATTCGCGCTGTGCCGCCAGCGCCGCCGCGTCGGCATCAAGCCCCGTCGCCGCCACGATGCCGTCGATGCCCAGGCGCTCAAAGCCGGCAAACTCGCCCGTAAACTCTGCCGCCAGCGCATTCAGCAGGGCAAGCCAGCGGTCTCGGGGGGGTGCGAACCGTACCTCCTGCCCATCCCCGCAGGGTAGCGCCTCAGGCAGTGGTTCACGAAAGGTGCCCGAGGGCACAACGATCGCCGCGCCATTTTCAACAATGATGGGATGCCTGAGGCCGAGCGCGCTTTGCAGGGGGAGCATTTCCGCGCGGGTCTTGCTGCTCGCGAGGATCAACGGAATCTCGGCCTCCCGCAGCTGGCGCAGCGCGTCTGCGGCGGCATCCCAGCGATAGCTGTGATGGTCCAGCAAGGAGCCATCCAGATCGGTGAATACCAGCAGGCGCGGCTTCATCGGGGCACCATCGGACCTACCCAGGCGTTTATGCTGCGGTCACTGCCAAGTGTCCACACCAAATCCATGCGCGGCGGCAGGCTCGCCAGACAATGCCGCGTGAGGCGCTCGTAGTGCTGTACGAAATGCGCCAGCGCGGCCTCATCCATGAGGCCAATCGCGTGTTCGCTGGCACCTATCCTGGCACGCAATCGGTTCTCCTGCTCCGTGCGCCAGCGCAGCACATCGTCAAACGAGGGCGCCTTCAGCATCAACCAGCAATCCGGCTGTGCGTGCAGTGTCGCATAGTCACCGGCCAGCTGCTGATTGACATAACCACGCCAGACCGCCTGCGGATCCTCACGCCGTTCCAGCGCGTTACAGGGCACTGCAAGCGCCGCCCGCGGTTCGGGCGTGGCACCGAGGCACCATCCTTCAAGCAGCACAACGTCCAGCGGCGCGCGGATACGCGGCCACGCCGCAGCGGGCTGCCGATCATCCTCCGCCTTGCTGAAGCGGGGAACCGCTACGTCGCCGGAAACAGTCAAGGCCTGCAGGGTATGCAACAACAAGGGAATATCGTGCGTGCCGGGAACACCGCGCGTTGCCAACAGGGGATGCACGGCGTCCGCCAGCGCCTGACGCTCCGCGCGCGTCAGGTAGAAATCGTCCAGCGACATACACAGTGCAGAGAGCCCGGCCTCATGCACCAACCAGTCGCAGAGATAGTCGACGAGCGTGGTCTTTCCCGCCCCTTGCGCACCATTTATGCCCACCAATAGCGTCGGCTGCGCACTACTGCGGTGCGCTTTGACGAGCTGCACCACCACCGGATCAAACCAGCGCCCGGCCTCGGTCAGGTAGTCCGCAGGCAGGTTTTCTCTGGCGAGGAAAGCAGCACGCCAGTCCTGCTGGCCAGAATCCTGTATGTTGCCTGCCGTCACGCCTTCTCCTGTCGCGTTCACATTCGCCTGCTGACAGTCCTAGCAGGCTCCGTGCCAACCGGCGCGACGCGCTAGAACAATAACCTGCGTATATCCCCCAGCAGCGTCACCAGTTGTGTGCAGAAACGGCCGGCATCACCGCCATTGATGACGCGATGATCGTAGGACAGTGACAGCGGCAGCAGCGTGCGCGGCTGGAACGCCTTGCCGTCCCACACCGGTTTCACCGCCGCGCGGGACACGCCCAGGATCCCCACCTCCGGGGTGTTCACAATCGGGGAGAAGCCATTGCCACCGATATTGCCCAGGCTGGAAATCGTGAAGCAGCCGCCCTGCATCTCGGCAGGCTTGAGCTTGCGCTCTCGCGCCTTTTCCGCCAGTTCCACTACCTCTTCCGCGAGTTCCCAGATGGACTTGCGATCCACATCGCGTATCACCGGCACCATAAGCCCTACCGGTGTATCCACCGCCATGCCGATGTGCACATAGTGCTTGTAGACCAGATTCTCACCATCGGCTGTCACCGAGGCGTTGAACTTCGGGTTGTCGCGCAGAGCAGTGGCGCAGGCCTTGAGCAGGAAGGGCATCGGTGTAAGCCGCGTGCCACGCTGTTCGGCCTCCTCCTTCATGCTCTTGCGAAACGCTTCCAGGTCGGTGATGTCTGCGTCGTCGAACTGGGTGACATGCGGCACATTCAACCAACTGCGCTGCATATTGGCGGCCGTGAGCTTGTCGAGCTTGGTACGCGGCACGGTTTCGATAGCACCGAAGGCGCTGAAGTCGACATCCGGGACGGTCGGCAAGCCGGCTCCGACAGCGGCGACGGGCGCCTTGCCACTCAAGGCGCGCTGCACGAATCCCTGCACATCCTCCTTGAGCACCCGCTCACGGGGCCCGGAACCTGTCACTTTCGCCAGGTCAACGCCGAGTTCACGGGCCAGCTTGCGCACCGCGGGGCCCGCGTACACCAGCGCGTCATCACTGTCTCGGGCCGCTGGCTGGCTGGTGGCCGCTGCCGGTGTCGCGGGTGCTTGCACCGCGGCCTCATTAACCGGGGTCGACTCCGCGCTGGCCGCAGGACTATCGCCGCCCGAGCTCGGCTCGACCGACTCATCGCGGGCGCTCTCCAGCAGTACCAGCGGATCGCCCTCACGCACCGCCGCACCCTCTTTGACCAGCATGCGGATCACCTTGCCGGCGCGCGGGGATGGCACCTCCATAGAGGCCTTGTCGGACTCCAGCACCACCAGTGAGTCGCCCTCGGCGACCTCGTCCCCGGGCTTTACACAGAGCTCAATGACATCGACTGCATCCTCGGTGCCAATGTCGGGCACCTCGACGGTGACCTCGCTGGGCGCACCGCTGTCCGGCGACGCCTGCTCGGAAGCCGGCTCAGCCTTGGCGCCCTGCGCGGTCTCCCTGGCGGGAGACTCGCCCTCGGGCTCTGCCGTATCGGGGCTGGATTCGGGTTCGGGTTCGGGCTCGGCCTCTGTCTCGTCCCCGGTTTCCACAACGACAATCGGGTGCCCCTCGGCAAGCTCATCACCTACCTTCACCAGAACCTGCAGAACCTTACCGGCCAGCGTGGAGGGAATCTCCATGGAGGCCTTGTCCGATTCGAGTACCAGCAAGCCCTGTTCCAGCTCAATCTGGTCCCCTGCCGCGACCAGCAGTTCGATGACCTCTGCGCCCTCTGCGCCGCCGATATCCGGTACTGTTATCTGTTGCTTAGCCATGCGCCTCGTTTCCTGTACCGTTAAAGGGTGGTGGGATCGACTTTGTCCGGGGAGATGCCCAGGGCCTGCATGGCTTCGACCACCACAGTCGCCTTCAGCGCACCGTCATCCACCAGTGCCTTGAGGGCCGCCAGCACCACGAACTCCCGACTCACCTCGAAGAACCGTCGCAGGCGCTCGCGGGTGTCACTGCGACCGTAACCATCCGTACCCAACACCGCATAGCGGCGGGGAATGAACTGGCGCAGCTGCTCTGCATGGGCTTTCATGTAGTCAGTCGCCGCAATGACGGGCCCCTCATGCCCCTCCAGCTGCTCGGTCAGGTAGGGCACGCGCGGCTCGTCCTCCGGGTGCAGCAGGTTCCAGCGCGCCACACTCTTGCCCTCGCGCTGCAGCTCGTTGATGCTCGTCAGGCTCCACACATCCGCTGCCACACCGTAGTCCTGCTCCAGGATGGCCGCAGCCGCCTCGACTTCCCGCAATATGGTGCCGGCGCCCATGAGTTGCACGCGCGGACCCTTCTTGCGCGTCGAGCGCCGCAGGGCGTAGATGCCGCGCACAATGCCTTCCTCCACTCCCTGGGGCATCTCTGGCTGCTGGTAGTTCTCGTTCATGGTGGTGATGTAATAGAACTTGTTCTCACCTTCCTGGTACATGCGGCGCAAACCGTCCTGGATGATGACGGCCAGCTCGTAGGCGTAGGCAGGGTCGTAGCTGACGCAATTGGGGATGGTGCTGGCCAGGATGTGGCTGTGGCCGTCCTGGTGTTGCAGTCCCTCCCCGTTGAGCGTGGTGCGGCCCGCCGTGGCACCGATCAGAAACCCCCGCGCCTGGCTGTCGCCAGCCGCCCAGGCCAGATCGCCAATACGCTGGAAACCGAACATGGAGTAGAAGATGTAGAACGGCACCATCGGATAGCCGCTGGTGCTGTAGGAGGTCGCCGCCGCGATCCAGGCGGAGAAGGCACCGGCTTCGTTGATGCCCTCCTCCAGGATCTGTCCCTTCTGGTCTTCCTTGTAGAACATGATTTGCCCGGCGTCCTGCGGCGTGTAACGCTGGCCAACGGAAGAATAGATGCCCAGTTGGCGGAACATGCCTTCCATACCGAAGGTGCGGGCCTCATCGGGTACGATGGGCACCACGCGCTCGCCAATATGCTTGTCCTTGACCAGGGTTGAGAGCAGGCGCACGAACGCCATCGTGGTGGAGATTTCCCGCTTGCCGCTACCCTTGAGCTGGTTGTCGAAGGCACTGAGCGGCGGCGTCTCCAGCAGCTCAAGCTCCTTGCGCCGAGCAGGAATCAACCCACCCAGCTCTTCCCGCCGCTGCATCATGTAGCGCATTTCCGGGCTGTCCGGTGCTGGCCGGTAATACGGCACATCCTTGAGCTCGGAATCCGATATGGGAATGCCGAAGCGATCGCGGAATGCCTTCAGGCTGTCGAGATCGAGCTTCTTCAGCGAGTGGGTCTCGTTATTGGCTTCGCCCGACTCGCCCGTGCCGTAGCCTTTGACGGTCATCGCCAGAATCACTGTGGGACGTTCGTGCTGCGCGACCGCCTGGGCATAGGCCGCGTAAAGCTTGTAGGGGTCGTGGCCGCCACGGTTGAGGTACATGATGTCGTCGTCCGACAAGTCCTCGACCAGCTTCAGGGTCTCCGGGTACTTGCCGAAGAAATGCTCACGGGTGTAGGCGCCACCGTTGTACTTGTAGTTCTGCAGCTCACCATCGCAGACCTCGTCCATGCGCTGCTGCAGCAGGCCGCTGTCGTCTTTCTCCAGCAGCGGGTCCCACTTGCGCCCCCAAATCACCTTGAGCACGTCCCAGCCCGCACCGCGGAACACGCCCTCCAGTTCCTGAATGATCTTGCCGTTGCCGCGCACCGGACCATCCAGCCGCTGCAGATTGCAGTTGACCACGAAAATCAGATTGCCGAGGCGCTCCCGCCCGGCCATGGAAATGGCACCCAGTGACTCCGGCTCGTCGCACTCTCCATCGCCGAGGAAACACCACACGTTGCGATCGCCATGATCGACAAGCCCGCGGCTCTGCTGATACTTCATCACGTGGGCCTGGTAGATGGCCTGAATGGGCCCCAGCCCCATGGACACCGTGGGGAATTGCCAATAATCGGGCATCAGCCAGGGGTGTGGGTAGGAGGACAGGCCATTGCCATCGACTTCGCGGCGGAAGTTATCCAACTGCTCTTCGGTCAGCCGGCCTTCCAGGTAGGAGCGGGCATACATGCCGGGGGCACTGTGTCCCTGGTAGAACACAAGATCACCGGGATGCCCGTTCTCGTTGCCGCGGAAGAAATAGTTGAAGCCCACATCGTACAGGGTAGCGCTGGAGGAAAACGAGGAGATGTGACCACCCAGCCCCTCGTCGTTGTCGTTGGCGCGCATCACCATGGCCAGTGCGTTCCAGCGCACCAGAGACCGGATGCGACGTTCCATGAACAGGTCGCCGGGCATCAGCTTTTCATCGCGCGGTGCGATGGTATTGCGGAACGGTGTGGTAATCGCCGTCGGCAAACGCACGCCGGTCTCGGTGGCGTGCTTGGCAAGCTCGATAAGCAACTCAGCGGCGCGCTCCGGCCCACTGTATTTGCTGACCGCGTCCAGCGCGTCCATCCATTCCCGTGTTTCGATCGGGTCCTTGTCTTCGGTCATGCGGCTTAAACTCCTCAAGCGGGGTGGCTTGTGCGTACGCAGCTTTATTAGTTCTTAAATAGAACCTTATATGCACTCACAACACAGGGCTGAGTATAGCCGGTAACCTCAGAAATTACCTGCTTTTGCCTGCGCGCGCCTCACGTACGGGGTAGCACAGTACACCACACATACCCGCTGTGACAAACATACAGTTCTTTTATGGAACCTTATTCGACACTTTCATGCCACAGAGGCCGCGCAGACGGCAATGCTACTGGATGGTGTAGACCCCCATACGCGCCTTCACCGCCGCCGCCGACTCAACCGACTCACCATAACCACCCGGAACGGCTGCCGCTTTGCCCGGAGCAACCACCAGCAGGGACCGCCGCTGCTGCATGAACACCGCGTCGAAGTAGCGGCGCCAGTCATCGAGCGCCATGGATTGCACCGCCTCGGCGAGCTGCTGGCGGCTGTCAAATGCCGTTTCGCGCTTGGCGATCGACTGCCAGTAGAACTCCGCCCGCTCCCACAGGTTCTTGTCGGGGCGGAGGATCTCACCGACCAGGGAGTCGCGGTAGCGCAGGAACTGCGCCTCATCAAGACTGGCGTCGACGCCGTCCAGATAGCGATCCATCGCCTCGACAATGGCGGGCGCGGGCGTATTGGGCGACTGGATAAGCATCATCAACCCCGGCACGTCCAGCTGCGGCCAGGCAAAGGCGCTGACCACGTAGCCCAGCTGCTGCTCAGTGCGCAGCTGCTGGTAGAAACCCGTCTTGATAACGTGCGCGGTCAAAGCCGTTGCCGCCCTGTCGCTCCAGGTATCCCCCGCTCCCTGCAGGTACCATCCCACCACCGCGTCGTCATGGGGCACTTCCACCACATACTTCAGGGCAGTCCCGGGCTCCAGACGGGTCACCTGCAGCGGTGGCATGGCGAGGGGCTCCCCGGGGGCCAGCAGCGTGTTCACACGCTCGGCCACAGCCGGCACCTTGTCCGCCGTGTAGTTACCGTAGAGCAGGGTTTCCGCCGTTGCCTCACCCCAGAAATCCTGAACCCAGGCGTTCAGGCCGGACAGGCTGATTGCCTCCAGTGCATCAATCAGCGGCTGCTCACCCCACTCACCGTGCAACAATGCCTCGCGGGCATCGTCGATCACCTGGCTGCTAGGCCGCTTGGCCACGGAGTTCTTCAGTCCGCGCACCATGTCAGCGCGGATGTTGTCGAAGCGCTGATCACTGAAACTGGCCTCATCGATCGCGACCAGCAGGCGATCCAGCAGACGCTGCTGTTTGTCGTCATAGCCGCTGATACGCAGGCTGATACCCTGCGCATGCTTGTAGACATCGAAATTCAGCCCCGCCAACAACGCAGGATAGGTGAACTCGTTGACGGCATCTTTCAACAGCGCGGTATACAACAAGGCCGCAGCCGCCTGCTCGGGAGTCTCTCCCACATGCGGCGAGCGGAAGTTGATGTACAGGGCCCCGCGAGGCACACCAAACTCCGTATCCTGACCGAACCAAACGGTCTGGCGCGGCGTTTCCAGGGTACGCAACGGTGTCTGCGCAACCGGGTCCTCGCTCACCAGCGTGACGTCTTCGGCAATAAACTCATTCGGGGCGGGCAAGGCCAATGCGGTATCGCCCACCGGCGCAGTCCAGCGTGCAAGCTGCTCGGCGCTCACGGTCTGCACGCTGTAGGGCACCTCGTAGTGGGGGCTTACCCTGTCGACCGGGACCGAGGCGTGGCTGATGGTCACCAGTGCGTTCTCCGGCACCACCGCAGCCAGCAGCTCCTCGATCAGCGCTGGCGCATACTCGCTCATCAGGCTGCCACCGCGAAGGATGTCTTCGGGCGCGTAATCGTGCATGCCGCTGGCCAGCGCGCTGACATAGTTCACCGGGTTCGCCTGCTCGCGAAAGCGGAACTGCAGGTCGGCCAGGCGGGACTGCTCGTCGTACAACCACTGTTGGGGGCCTTCGGCACGCAGCAGATCGAGGTAAGCAAACAGCAGTTGCAATACCCTGTCCTGCCCGGCGAGTCCCGCTTCCGTCAAGCCGATACTGATACTGAACAAGGCGCCGCCACGCCAGCCCAGCCCCGAGCCTGCCGCCAGCGTCTCCGCCAGGCCCTCTGCCTTGAGCTGGGACAACAGACTGCCCGCCCCCTCGTGCCCGACCAGGTTGCCGAGGTAGGCAAGGGGGTTGCTGCGATAGTCAGCGCGGTAGTCCGCTACCGGAAACGACACTTCAAGCTGGCGCAGGGTCGCCTGTGGCTGGACCTGCACCAGCATGGGCAGGCTCTCTGGTGTGAAAAGTGGTTCGGGAATATCCGTCACCTCCACCTCACGGTTGGGGACAGCGCTGAACAGCGGCGTCACCAGCGCTTCCAGCTGTTCAAGCGACTCGGCACCAAACACCACCAGGCGCATCTTGTCAGCTGAGTAGTGCTGTTCGTAGAAACGCAGCAGATCTTCGCGGATCGGCTGTTCCGGCGTGTCCGCTAGGGTTTGCAGGCTGCCCACTGTGAACTGGCTGAAGGGATGCGCCGGGTTCATTACGTCCTGCAGCACATCCAGACCTCGCCGCGAGTCACTGCGCAGCCCCATCTGGTATTCCGCCTCGACCGCATTCATCTCGCGCTCGACATAGACAGCGTCAAAGCGTGGGGCGATGAAGAACTGGGCAAATCGGTCCAGTGCGCCGGGTAAATACGCTGCCTGGATATCAAAGAAATAATTGGTGTGCTCAAAGCTGGTGTAGGCGTTGTGGCTGCCACCGTGCTGGTCAATGTACTGCTGATAATCCCCCGCTTCCAGGTATTTGTCGGTGCCGAGAAACAGCATGTGCTCGAGGAAGTGCGCCAGGCCCTCGCGTCCGGGCGGGTTATCCCCGCTGCCTACCAGCACATCGAGGGCGGCCGCGGCCTTCGGCGCATCCGGGTCTGAAATGAGCAGCACCTCGAGCTGGTTGGGGAGTGTGAGGTAGCGGTAGGCGTAGTCGTCATTGGGACTCTTGACCGGCTGTGGCTGCGCCGGGGGTAGGCTGGCACAGGCGGCCAGCAGGGCGAGCACAGTAAACAGGGCCAGTGATCGATGCCACTGTCCAAACCGGGTTGCTTGCATGAACTTACTCCAGACTGCGTTGGTTATCGCCCTCCATGGGCGTGGGCCAGGCATTGATCACTGCCTTGATCAGGGTTGCCAGGGGAATGGCAAAGAAAACGCCCCACACTCCCCAGATACCGCCAAAAAACAACACGGCGAGAATGATGGCCACCGGATGCAGGTTCACGGCCTCGGAGAACAGCAGGGGCACCAGAACATTGCCGTCCAGACCCTGGATGACAAAATAGACCGCCATCAGCCAGTAAAATTCACTGGTGAACCCCCACTGGAAAAAACCCACCAGCAGTACCGGCAGCGTCACAAGCGCGGCACCCAGGTAGGGGATGATCACCGACAGGCCGACGCACAGGGCCAGCAGGGCCGCGTAATTGAGCTGCAGGAAGGTAAAGCATACATAGCTGACTGACCCGACGATCAGGATCTCCAGCACCTTGCCTCGCGCATAGTTGGCAACCTGGGTGTCCATCTCCGACCAGATACGCCGCAGCAAGGGGCGCTCGCTGGGCAGAAAGGTGGCCAGCCAGCTCAGGATCTGCTGCCGATCCTTGAGAAAGAAGAAGACAAGGATGGGAATCAGGATCATGTAGACCAGCAAGGTGAGAATACTGGGGATGGTCGCCAGCGACCGCGTCACCACCTGCTGACCGAGACCGCCCAGCTCTGCCTGCGCCAGCGCCACCATCTGATTGATCTGCTGCTGGCTGACGACATCCGGATAGCGACCGGGCAGCAGGGTCAGCAGCTGCCGGCCCTGCTCCAACATACGCGGCATTTCCGAGGCCAGCGCCACCAGCTGACGCCAGACCAGAGGCAGCAGACCGAGCGTCACACCGAAGAAAATACCGACGAACAGGGTATAGGCCACGCTTACGCCCACCCAGCCCGGTAAGCCGCGCTGCTCCAGCCGCCCCGCAAGACCCTGCATGAGATAGGCGAGTACAATGGAGGCCACGACCGGCGCGAGGATGTCGCCGATCGTCATCAGCAACGCTACCGCGACGACGAGCAGCACCAGCAGAAGCACCGACTCTTCCTCGAACAGGTAGCGCTTGTACCACTTATTGAAAATATCCAGCATGCTGCCGCTTCCCGTTGCCTACCGCTTTTTCAGCAGATAGGAATAAATGCCATCGTGCTCGTCGGAGGCCAGCAGCGCGTGGCCGGACTGCTCCGCGAATACCCGGAAGTCGCGCAGAGAACCGCGGTCAGTCGCGAGAACCCGCAAACATGCCCCGGCCTCCATCCCGTTAAGCGCCCTCTTCGCCAGCAGCAGCGGCATCGGGCAATCAAGCCCCTGCGCATCGACCTCCACCACTGCGTCCCTTGCCTTCTGCATCATTCACCTGCCGGGTTGGTTCGCCGCGCAGTATATCCATTCATCCGATACACCCCAACAGCGCTGAACTTTTCTGTAAAACGATCATCACAGGGACTGTTACTGTGCTGGGCCGCCCGTGCGCCGTTCACGTACAATACAGGGAATGCCGTTGGCCCGCGCGGCTGTCATTACACGTGGTATGTATAGAGCGTATGCTGCTCCGACGTTTCAGACCGACCCTGCTGCACGCCGCCCTGCTGGCGACACTGCTGCCCCTGGCTGCGGCTTCGACACAGGCTGTGGAAGGGCTAAAGCTGCCCAATCTGGGCGAGTCCAGCACCAGCCTGTTCTCCGCCGAATACGAGTATCAGCTGGGGCGTACCTGGCTGAAGATTTTCCGCAGCCAGGCGGCCACCATGGACGACCCGCTGCTGTTCGACTACCTCGAAGACCTGATCTACCGTCTGGTCATACACAGTCAGCTGGAGGACCGGCGCATCGACCTGGTGCTGGTCGACAACCCGACTATCAACGCGTTTGCCGTCCCCGGGGGCGTGATCGGCGTGCACAACGGCCTGCTGATGTATGCCCAGACGGAAGACGAACTGGCCTCGGTGCTGGCACATGAAATCGCGCACCTGAGCCAGCGTCACTTCTCGCGCCGTGTGGAGTTCCAGCGCAATCAGCAGCCGCTGAACCTGGCCGCCATGCTGGCGGGCTTCGTGTTGCTGGCCACGGCCGGCGGCGATGCGGGCATGGCCGCACTGTCTGCGGCCCAGGCGGCAGCCCAGGATTCGGCATTGCGTTACAGCCGCAGCAACGAGGCGGAAGCCGACCGTGTAGGGATGCAGACGCTGGTTGCGGCCGGCCTCGACCCGCATGCAACACCGGCCATGTTCGAGCGCATGCTGCAGGCCTCGCGCTACGCCAGCGGCAACCGCATCCCCGAGTTCCTGCGCACCCACCCCCTTTCGGAAAACCGCATTGCCGACACCCGCAACCGGGCGCGCCAGTACGCCAGCCCGGCGAACCGGGATGACCTGCAATACCAGTTGATGCGCGCCCGGGTTGCCAACCACCTCGCCGCAACACCGGAGGCCGCGATACAGCAGTTTCGCGGTGAGCTGGATGGCAATACGCGCTCACGCGAGGCATCCACCTACGGCCTGGTTCTGGCGCTGACGGAGGCGGGCCGGGTGGATCAGGCCGCACTGGAACTGGACAGCATCTGGTCCAGCAACCCGGAACGCCTCGAGTACAAGCTGGCCAATGCAGACATCCTCATGACGCGCGGCGAGCCGGGTAAGGCGGCAGAGCTGCTGGAGCATGAGCTGAAGCTCTCTCCCGGCAGCCACCCGCTGGCGATGGCGTATGCGCGGGCTCTGATGCAAGACCGCAAACCGCATATTTCGGAGGCTGTGCTGCTGGAGCAGAGCAAGGTCCGGCCCGAGGACCCCGCACTCTGGTATCTGCTGGCCGAGGTTCAGGGCCTGTCAGGAAATATTGTCGGCCTGCATCAATCTCGCGCCGAATATTTCATCCTTACGGGCAACCTGGGTGAGGCTGAGAAACAGTTGAGCTATGCACTGAAGCTGGTGGGCTCAAACCACGTCGCGGCTGCGCGCATCAACGAGCGCCTGAGCGATATCAACACCTTGCGCGAACGCATGGATATCTGAATCAGGCGCGACCCAGCACGCTCTTGTTGAGATTGGCGGCAAAATCGAGCATGCGGCGCAACGGCACCATGGCTTGCTGCCCTACGACCGGGTCGACGAATACCTCGTTGCCGCCGCGTTCAAACACCTGATCCAGCGCTTCCAGTTCGTTCATTGCCATCCAGGGGCAATTGGCGCAGCTGCGACAGGTAGCGCCATTGCCCGCCGTCGGGGCGATAATGAATTCCTTGTCCGGTGCCTGCTGTTGCAGCTTGTAGAAGATGCCCTGGTCCGTGGCGACGATGAAACGGGGGTTCGGCATCTCCCTGGCGGCGCGGATGATCTGCGTGGTCGAACCGACCCGATCGGCCAGTTCGAGAACCGCCGCAGGCGACTCGGGGTGCACCAGCACCGCGGCGTCCGGATAGACCCGTTTCAGATCGGCTATCCCGCGGGCCTTGAATTCCTCATGCACAATACAGGCGCCGTCCCACATGAGGATGTCGGCACCGCTCTGGCGGCGCACATAGTCCCCAAGGTGTTTGTCCGGGGCCCAGATGATCTTCTTGCCCTGCGCCGCCAGGTGCTCGGCCACATCCAGGGCAATGCTCGAGGTTACTACCCAGTCCGCGCGCGCCTTTACCGCCGCCGAGGTATTGGCATACACCACCACCTCGCGGTCTGGATGCGCATCACAGAAGGCTGAAAATTCCTCGATCGGACAACCGAGATCCAGGGAGCAGGTCGCCTCAAGCGTGGGCATCAGCACACGCTTTTCGGGGGTGAGGATTTTCGCGGTTTCCCCCATAAAACGTACCCCGGCCACAATCAGCGTGGTCGCCGGGTGATCGTGCCCAAAGCGCGCCATTTCCAGAGAATCCGACACGCAGCCACCGGTCGCCTCGGCCAGCGCCTGAATCGCCGGGGCGGTGTAGTAATGCGCAACAATCACCGCATTTTCCGCGCGCAGACGCTCGCCAATGCGCGCGCACAGCTCGCGCTCCTGCTCGGGGCTCAGCTCGTGCCGCTGAGCATTATCCAGATGAACCTGAACCTGCTTGCGGATGGATTCCAGCTTGTCGGAGGCAATGCTCATGATCGGCCCGTCGTGCGAAAAGGCGGAGGATTCTAGCACAATTCAAGCGGATGTCGCCGCGTGCAAGGTCGGCACTGCGGACCTCTTCGCCGGAAAAAAATGTGAATGCGTCGGTGTTTGCGAAAAATTACTAGAATTTCTCTCACATACTACGTATAACCTCATGTTAAATATAGAATAAGCAGCGATATAACCACGCCGGTGGGGCGCGAGCCCGAAGGCGGCGATATAAGGATGATGCGGGGAGCCTGTGGATCTGCGAACGATTCTGGCGATTTCAGCCAACAAAACAGACCATCTGATCCTGGCAGACTGCCTGGACCGCGCCGAGCCCCGCCGATTCCGGTTGAGCAGCAGCACCTCCCTTGAGCGCCCGCTGGATACGCTGACAGACCCTGCGATAGAGGCCGTCATCCTCGCCGCAGGGCCCGAAACCGACTACCTGCTGCGCCTGGCACAGAAACACGTACCGTCCCTGCCCATCATTCTTCTGCGCGACAGCGTGCCGGACAGCGAGCAGTTACGCCAGCTGCGGGACAGCGGCGCACAGGACTACCTGGTGCGCGGGCAACTGCAAGATCCCATGCTGCACCGACTGCTCGACTACAGCATCGAGCTGAAACAGGCCCGCAGCACCATCAGCGAACTGTCCAACCGCGATACCCTCACCGGCACACTCAACCGGGCCGGCTTTCGCGCTCACCTCGAACGCGCCATGCAGCGCTCGCAGCGCTACCGCTTCAAGACGGCCCTGCTCTACCTCAATGTCGACCAGTTCACCAACATCAATGATCACTACGGTGAACAGAATGGGGACGCGGTTATCCAGGCGTTGAGCCAGCGCATGCTGAGCAAGCTGCGTAGCAGTGACAGTATCGCTCGCCTCGGCGGCGACGAGTTTGCGGTGATACTCGAGGATGTGGGCACGCCCGCCGACATGGCACGCATTGCAGACAAGATGCTGCAGGCCATTGCGGCACCCTACTACCTCGAGGGCCAGCACGTGGCCATAGACGCGAGTATTGGCGGTGCGCTCTACCCGGACGATGCCTCCAGTATGAGCGAGCTCATGGACCATGCACGCAGTGCCATGCTGCAGGCCAAGACGATCAGCGGCTGCCGCTTCGTGGCCTACAGCGATCACCTGCAATTCGACATGCAGGGCACCAGCACGCTCGCTGCCGAGCTGCGCCTGGCCGCCCGGCACAACCAGTTCGAGCTGCACTACCAACCGCGCATGAACCTTGAACGCGGGCAGCTCGCGGGCCTGGAAGCCCTGTTGCGCTGGAACCATCCACAACGCGGCCTGATCTGTCCCGGTGAGTTCATCGCCGAATGTGAAGACATGGGCCTGATGAAAACCATCGGTTATCAGGTCATACAGCATGCCTGCTGCGCCCTCAATTGGCTGGGTGACCAGCAGATGCACGAGGTTGTGGTGGCGGTGAATATTTCGTTCTCACAGATTCAGGACGACCGGTTCATCACCGCAGTAAAGGACATTCTGCAGCGCACGGGCGCAAACCCCGCTCGCCTCGAATTCGAGCTGACCGAAACCACCATCCTGAAAGACCCCTCTGCCATCAAGGCGCGGATGCACGAGCTGATGCAGTTAGGCATCCGCTTCTCACTGGACGACTTCGGGACCGGCTTTTCGCAACTCACCCACCTCACCGAGCTGCCCATATCCGCCATCAAGGTTGACGCGGCTTTCGTCAGAGACCTGCCCCACAACCCGCAGCAGGCGGCGGTCTGCAGCCTGATCATCGAAATGGCCCGACGCCTGGAAATCGAAGTGATCGCGGAAGGCGTTGAAAACCACGAGCAGGTCAGTTTTCTGCGCGGGCAGAATTGCGAGCAGGTGCAGGGTTTCTATTACAGCAAGGCCATTCCACTGCAACAGCTACCGCGCTTCGTGCAGGAGCAGCGCTTCAAGCAGCGGGAGCGCATATCATCCTGACAATGTGTAACAGCGGCGGCGGTATGCAGCCCTGTATAAGCGCATTGTGCAAAGAAGCCTATGCGCTGGCGACACGGAGTGGTAGCCTTGACCGCTCTTCAGATTGCCGCGCCTGACGTACTGATGTCACAGTCCAGTTCACACACGATACGCGCAAAAGTCCTGGTTTGTGACGACGACCAGATCGTGCGTTTATTGACCCGGCAATGCCTCGAAGCCGAAGACATGATTGTCGTCGAGGCCAGTAGCGGCCCGGAGGCTCTGGAGCTTTTCTCCAGCGAACGACCCGACTTGGTGTTCCTGGATGTCGAAATGCCAGGCATGTCAGGGCTTGAAGTGTGCAAGCTTATTCGCGAAATGCCCCAGGGAGAGTCCATCCCCATCATGATCGTCACAGGCTCCGACGATCGGGACTCCATCGACCTCGGCTTCGACGCAGGCGCCACCCAGTACAAAACGAAACCGGTAAACTGGTCTCTGTTGGGCAGGGATGTGCAGTACATGCTGCGTGCCAGCCAGGCTTTCAACGCCCTGCGGCGCCAGGAAGATCGGTTGCGTTACCTGGCCTACTACGACCCGCTGACCAACCTGCCAAATCGCCGCAACTTCAATGAACAGCTGGTGCGCATCCTCAAGCGCAGCCAACGTCGCAAATCCTACGCTGCACTGCTTTTTATCGATCTGGACAACTTCAAACGGATCAACGACTCCATCGGCCACGGCCGGGGTGACAGGCTTCTTGTGGAGATTGCCAAGCGCCTTACGCTGGAGCTACGACAAGATGACGCCATCAACTTCTTCAGCGATGACGATGAAGACGACGATGCGAGCGGCGACGGCAGCGCAGAGATTGCCAGACTGGGGGGTGACGAATTCACCGTCGTACTCTCCGACGTGCCCGATACCCAGCATGTGGAGAGCATTGCGCGGCGCATTCTCGAAAGCCTGTCGCAGCCCATCGCACTGCAGTCGCACAACCCGGTTGTTACCCCCAGTATCGGCATCGCCATTTACCCGACTGATGGGGAGGACCCCGACAGCCTGATTCGCAATGCCGATACCGCCATGTACGTGGCGAAGGCCGAGGGACGAGCCTGCTTCCGCTTCTACAACGAAGAGATGAACGCCAAGGCCGTAGAGCAGCTCAAGATGGAAGAAGAGCTGCGTCATGGGATGCAGGCGGGAGAACTCGAGCTGCGCTACCAGCCCCAGGTCGAAGTCGCCACCGGCAAAGTCGTCAGCCTCGAGGCGCTGGTGCGCTGGAAGCACCCATTGCGCGGCATGGTATCGCCAGCGGAATTCATCCCCGTTGCGGAGCGCACAGGGCAGATCATAGAGCTGGGGGAATGGGTCATGACCCAGGTCGCAAAAGACTGCCAGTACTGGGATAGCCTGGGACTGCCGGCCTTCCGCGTGAGCGTCAATATTTCCCCCCTGCAGTTTAACCAGAGCGGCCTGTCCCGGTTTGTACGCGGCTTTCTGGAGAAGTCGAAGATGCTGCCGCACAGGCTGGAGCTGGAGCTCACCGAAGGCGCCATCATGACAGATGCGGAGGCCAACATTGTCAAACTCAAGGAGTTGAAGGCCATTGGTCTGGACCTCGCGGTCGACGACTTTGGCACTGGCTACTCCTCACTGAGCTACCTCAAGCGCTTTCCGATCGACACGCTGAAGATCGACCAGAGCTTTATCGCAGACCTCGGCAGCCCCGATGGCGCCGCCATCATTGATGCCATCCTGGCCTTGTCGCGCACCCTCAACCTGCGTGTGATCGCCGAGGGCATAGAAACGGCAGAACAGATGCGTTATCTCGTCGACAAGAAGTGCGACCTGCTGCAGGGCTACTATTTCTCTGTGCCGGTCTATCCGGAGGAAGTGCCCAACCTGCTGCGCCACAATTTTTCCGAGCAACTCGCCTCGGGACGGTAGATTGACAGCACAGATGCGCGTGTGCCTGAGGAAACTGCCACTGAGCCTGGCCGCGTTGCTGTGGCTGTCATTACCGGCCTACGCCGAAAACCCTGACGATGCTTCCCTGATGATTATGCTGCAGGGCGCTGACGTGACGGAACTGCGGCAATTGGTGGAAGGCGTCGGCGGCACGATAACCCACGACCTCCCCATCATCCAGGCGCTGGGAGCCGCAGTGACCACTGCCCAGCTGGAACAGATTCGCAACTCACCGCTGATTCTGCGACTGATTGACGACCTGTCGATGGACATGTCCGAGCCGCTTCCTCCACCAGACACAGGCCAGTGCAATCTGGGTGGCGCACTCGAGGCGCGCATCAGCGACAGCAGGCTGGAATGGGACATACATAACCTCGGCGGGGTGGCAGAGCGACTCACGCACGTGGAACTCTCCTGGCCCGAAACGCTCGGCCCGGAAGTGCAGATACTGTTGGGAGCGACGTCGCTCAAACTCCCGCCACCGGCTCAGGAGAGCGACGGCGCCTGGTACACGCGCGACGAGATTCCAGGGGGTGTTCCGGCACCCCTGCCAGGTGACATCGCAACATTTGCCATTGCATTCCCGCAGCAAGCCGACTCAGGGTCTGCAGGCTGGCAACAACACCATTTCAGTGTGGCACTGCAGTTCGGTGAGGCGTGCAAGCTCAAAATGATCCCGGGGTACACCGATTACTTTTCGGACACCTATTTCCCGAGCGTCTCAGGCGCAGCCGAACTACACCGCCACGGCATCACCGGCCGCGGCGTTACCGTTGCCGTACTCGACTCGGGACTCTGGGAGCACCCGGCACTGGCCAAAGATACCCGCGGCGAGAACCGCATTGCAGGCCGCTACGACGCAATCCGTGATGTCGCCGACCACCCCGTGCCTGACGCCAGCGGACACGGCACACACATGAGCAGCGTTATCGCTCACAGTGAGCAAGTGCTCACAAATGGTAAGCCGGATGGCAGCTATAAAGGGATTGCCCCGGACGCTCGACTGGTCGCCATCAAAGCCTTCGATGAAGAAGGGCAAGGCGATTTTCTGGACATTGTCCGCGGCATTCAGTGGGCTGTCGACAATCGGGAGCGCCTTGATATCAAGGTGCTCAATCTTTCGTTTGCCGCCCGCCCCCGCTGGCCTTATTTCCTTGACCCCATTAATCAGGCGCTGATGCGCGCCTGGGCCGCAGGGATCACCATTGTCGCGGCGGCCGGGAACGAAGGTCCCGCACCCATGACCATAGGCTCCCCCGGTAATCTCCCTTACATCATCACCGTTGGCGCCTACACGGACTCCTGGACAGTTGACGACCGTAACGACGACTACATCCCTGGATTCTCGTCGCGAGGCCCCACGCCCAGCGGCCATATCAAACCGGATGTCGTCGCACCTGGGGGCCACATAGCGGGCCTGGCAGAACCGGGCAGCGCACTGACGCAGAAACACCCAAACTACATGATCAGCACCGGTGAGCTGGTCATGACCGGCACATCACAGGCCAGCGCACTGGTTTCCGGTATTGCCGCCCTGTTGCTCCAACTCGAGCCCGACCTGAGCCCCGATGACATCAAATGCAAACTGATGAGCAGCGCCGAACCTGCCATACACAGGAACGGTCGCCTCTACTACAGCCCCTTCCAGCAGGGTAGCGGCGCTGTCAGCGCGACACGCGCGGTGACGCTGGGGATATCAGGCTGCGGCAATGCGGGGCTGGACCTCGCTCGTGAGATCAGCGGAGAAATGCACTTCGAGGGCCCCGCTGTAGTTGACGATGCCGGGCAGCCGACGCTGCCGGGTATCGAGCATATGCTCGCTCCCGATGCCACGGAGGACGCCCCTTCCAGCGCTTTGCGGTGGGGCGTTAAAGCCCACATCGAGCGAAAAGACGGCCTCCCACCGGAAGAAAACTTGCCGATAAACTGGCTCGAAATCTACTTTTCCGAGAAAGCAAAGATCGAAGAACTCTCGCGCAACGCGGACGTCAATTCCAGCAACTAACCCGCAATTTCGACCCGCTACCCCATATGGGTCAAACCCGGAGCAACACCTCACCGCGCATATTTTTTTAATTGTTTTTCAATCATTTAGAGCCAATTACCTCAAGCCAACTATAAATCAGCGGACGCCTTCCGCGCTCCTTTAAGAAACCGCTGCCCCAAACAGGGTATGGAAACCTCTTCAACCCCCTCCTCCCCAACTCTATAACGTCCCTAAGCATCACAAACCCGCGATGCAAAGTGCCTCTCAAGGACGAGATCAGGTTAAAGAAATTGGGTCACAAGGGTGGCCGTATCACGCGATGAGGCAGAGGATTTTATGAGAAACGACATGAAGTCATTGCGACTTACAAAAACCTTCGCTGCTTGCGCTTTCGCCGCGATGACTCTCAGCAGCTACTCGTTTGCAGGCAACCTGCAGGATACCGAAGAAAACACCCTGAAAGTATCCGAGATACCTGCGTCGATCGCAAAACAGTATGAATATCGCGCTCCCGGCTACAAGTGGGGAGATTCCAATGTCAGCCAACAAACATACTCAGCACACTGGGAAACCGCAGCCGCGAGCACCCCAAATTTTAAGTGGGCGAGTACTGATAGGGAACCATCAACCGATGCTGCGCTTGGCAGCGCCAGCGTTTCTGGTGACCCAAGCGACTCTGGCGCCGGAGTTGTAAGCCATGCCGGATACCGCTGGGGCATCCGCAACGTCGCTGACCAGGCCGGTTACCGCTGGGGCATCCGCAACGTCGCTGACCAGGCCGGTTATCGCTGGGGCATCCGCAACGTCGCTGACCAGGCGGGTTACCGCTGGGGCATCCGCAATGTCGCCGATCAGGCCGGTTATCGCTGGGGCATCCGCAACGTCGCCGACCAGGCCGGTTATCGCTGGGGCATTCGCAACGTCGCCGACCAGGCCGGTTATCGCTGGGGCATCCGCAACGTCGCCGATCAGGCAGGATATCGGTGGGGTATTCGATAGGCGGCCGTGTGGCGAAGAACTGAGAAAAAAAGCGGCTATAAGCCGCTTTTTTTTGGTTGTAGCTCCGGCGTGACCTCCACAGTGCAAGCACGCTATCATCGGACCCCGATCTTATCTAAACGGGGCCCATTTGTTTGAAGATATCAGTCAACACCCTGCTTTGCTTTCTCGGCGCTCTGTTGTTTAGCAATGTGGCTGAGTCGTTGAGCCCCCGCGACTACACGTTTCAGCTTTCCCCCGCAACTAAAGAACTTACGCAACAGTCTGTTAGAAGTGTCTTTCAAGACAGTAACGGCTTCATCTGGATACTTACACAGGAGGGCCTACACAAATTTGACGGCTACTCCGTCACAAGATTTAGAGCATCTAACCGAGATCCGGCCTCGATAAGCCATCAGTCAACTACTGATATCGTAGAGGATTCGAACGGCTTCCTTTGGGTATCAACGGCAGGAGGTGGGTTAAATAAATACAACCCCGCTAACCACAAGTTCTCGTCAATCCAAGCGACAACCACGCAATCTGATAAGCACCCTTTGTCCAACAACATATATTCAATGTACAAAGATAGTGATGGTTTTATCTGGATAGCTTATGAGGGTGGCGCCGGATTCAGTAGATTTTCGCCAAATACGCAAAAGTTTGATCATTTCCCGCCCGACACTACCGCGAAGCAAACCCGTGCTGTTTCCTTTGTGGAGACGGCCGACAAGAAACTCTGGATATTAATAGACGGACTGGGATTACTACAGCTCAACAGACAGCGCGACTTTGAAAATATCATTGCAGTCACAACGGACGTTGAAAACTTCACCGGGGTCACTCGCTTTAGCCACCTCATGGCATCTAAAGATGGAAAGCTGTGGATATCAACACTCAATGGGGGGCTGATCAAGTTCAACCCGAATACAGGACGTTTTACACGCTACACCAACGAATCCACAAGAAATAGAGCCCTCTCCGACAACACCGTGTACATGTCGATCGAAGACCAATCTAACAACGTTTGGGTAGCAACACGTTCAGGCGTGAGCGTATGGGAACCAGAGAGCGACACGTTTACTTGGATCAATGCTACGAACTCAAATCTACCTGATGATCAAGTGTTTAGCATATTTCAAAGCAAAGCAGGAATTATCTGGATAGGCACCTTCAATGGACTTGCATACGGTACGAGATCGCTGTTCTCACGCGTAGATTCTGAAACCGGCTCTTCTGGGGACTCGATAAACACTTTTGCCGAAGACGGCGATGGAAGAATCTGGATAGGAACGAACTCGGGAATACACATCTACGACCCAAGAGGGGGCACCTCCGATCACTATCAACCTGCGACAGCCATAAATGAAAAGATATCCTCTCAGCTTGTAATGAGCCTGTTAATTGAAGATGAGTCCTTATGGATAGGAACCCTTGATGCTGGGCTAAACCGATTCAGCTTCGAAAACAACAAGGTCGAAACCTACAAGAAGCGCATATCGGACGAAGGTAGCCTGAAGGCTGATGGAATCACATCGATCGTTCGGGCGTCTAACGGAAATTTATTGGTCGGCACATATGGTGGCGGACTGAGCGTTTTTATTGAGAAAAGCAAAAGCTTTAAAACTTACCTTTTCGACCCAAACAATCCGGATAGCATCAGCAGTAATAATGTGATTGCAATTTCAGAAGATAGCGCCGGGGACATCTGGATAGGAACTGAAAACGGCTTAAATTTCTTCGATGACTCGGCGGAAATTGTCAAATTCAAAGGATTCAAGTCTAGTCTAGACGACCCTGAGAGCCTTTCGAGCAATATGCCCTGGGCGTTACACGAGGACAAATCAGGGACACTCTGGATTGGAACACAAAGCGGAGGACTAAATTCATGGACTAGGGATGACAGACGGAGGAAGATCAACCGTTTTTCACAGTACCTTGAATCGATCAATCTTCCAAGCGCGGATGTCTATGCGATAACTAGCGACAGCGATGGAAACATATGGATGTCCCACAATCGAGGGCTTTCAAGATTCTCTGTTGATAAAAACTCAACAGAAAATTTCGACCTTTCCGATGGCCTACAGGGTTCGGAGTTCAATCATGGCGCCGTATTTAGAGATAGCAAATCAATACTGTATTTCGGAGGTAACAATGGCTTCAACATAATTGACCCGAGTAATCTTAGAAAAAGCGTATACTTACCACCAGTTCAAATCACAGAATTTAAAATTCTTAACGAGGAAGTATTCTTCGACGAGCCGCTGTCTGAAAGAAAGGAAATAGAACTAGCTCACGACTTCCGATATGCCAGCTTTACGTTCGCCTCTCTTGATTACACAAACCCGTCATCGAATCTGTATCGCTACAAGCTGAACGGGTTTGACGATGAATGGATAGAGCTCGGCACATCCAGGTCTGTCTCGTTCACAAGCCTTCCAGCTGGAAACTACGAGTTCCTCCTACAAGGCAGCAATTCAGATGGTGTCTGGAGCCCCGCAACATTATCTTTCTCTCTGCGAGTTCATCCTGCACCATGGTTTAGTCCCATCGCATACATATTCTATGGTATCGCGGCAATTCTCGTCATGGCGGCCATCGTTGCCCAACAAAGAGCCAGAAGCGCTCTTGCTATCGCCCGGCAACGTGAACTAGAGAACAAGGTTCAAGAGCGCACTGTAGATTTAGAAGAAGCTAGAAACGCAGCCGAGAGGGCAAACCGGGCGAAATCTGACTTCTTGGCGACCGTAACACACGAAATCAGAACTCCTCTGCACGGAATAATTGGGATGACGGAGCTACTGCAGCATACGCCACTCTCGGAGGAGCAGAAGCGTTACGCGTTAGCAGCGCATTCCAGTGGAGAATCTCTTCTGGATCTCATCAACTCGATTCTCGACTTCTCGAAAATTGAAGCCGACAAAGTAGTGGTCGAGCGTATCGAGTTTGACCTAGTGGGACTTCTAGATGAAATATGCTATATCCAAAGCGAAGCTGCAAACAGAAAGTCTCTCGGCATGTTCTATTACATCGAGCCTAACATACCTTACAGACTGATTGGAGACCCAACGAAAATTAGGCAGATCGTAACTAATCTGTTTAGCAATGCAATTAAGTTCACCGAGGAAGGCTCAGTGACACTGAGGGCAGGTTGGAAACCGGAAGATTCGACTCATGGTAAGGGCAGCCTATCTATAGAGGTGAGCGACACCGGCATCGGGATCGAGCCCAATGCGAAGGAACGTCTGTTTGAAGCATTTACTCAAGCCGATGCAAGCACCACCAGAAAATACGGCGGAACTGGATTGGGTCTAGCTATTTCGAAGAACTTTGTGGAGCTTATGTGCGGAAACCTTTCGGTCGAGTCATCACTTGGTGTTGGTACAAAATTTTTGATCACGATACCTTCCCTCGAGGCACCCGGGAATGGCAAGTCGCCCAGCGAAAATGGCGCCTCTGGGGTAACTCTATATTCAATCAACGAGAGGGTTATCGAATCGTTTGTTGGACACGCGAAGCGAGCCCAAAGAAAGGCATATATCTGTCGCACTCAAACCGAGGCATTCGTCAAAGAGCATACGAGCTCGGAAATAGTAGTCGATGTTGACGCTTTCATAGGAAAGACGGATTTAATCGACTTCCTTTCAGACTGTCATTTTGAGCGAAAGATTCTACTTTGTTCTTTCAGGTTTGATACCGAGCCTTATGAGAATCTGATCGATTCAGTCATCATTAAACCAGCTTCGAGCACATCACTTCTTCAGCTGAAGCCAGGCAATAGATTACCGAATGACGATTTCACAGATGACGTCCACTTTGGACAAGCCGGCAAAGGTGAGGTGGTCCGCGTATTAATCGCAGAGGACTTGGAAACCAATCAGAAAATTGCGAGGGCCGTTTTAGAAATGTTTGGTTGCGAGGTAACGGTCGCAAATAACGGAAAAGAAGCGCTCGAGAGATTCAAAGAGTCCACGTACAACGTGGTCTTCATGGATTGTCAAATGCCTGTGATGGATGGCTATGAAGCGACGGCCAGTATAAGAGAGCACGAGCAGATCAGTGGCATTAGAAAAACGCCGATAATTGCTCTTACTGCCGGAAACAGCAATGACGAAATGCGCCGAGGCATTGCAGCCGGAATGGATCAGTACCTCACGAAGCCGTTCAAGATGGACGAAATTAGGGATGCGCTTGAATCGCAGGGGATCGTGGTGAGGCGCGCGGCTCATACAGAATCACAAGATGATGATTCCTCAGACACGAGAACTACCACTAATGTTTATTTGGGCACAGAAACTCTGAACATGAGGGCCCTTGAGAATATTTTTGCCGTTGAAAAGCAAACCGGCTCTGACTTACTTGAAAAGCTTATAGACGGCTATCGCAACCAGATGACTCAAAAGATTGAGCAACTAAAGTTGGCCTCAAAAGAAAGGGATAGCAACTCCATTTTCTCAGTGGCACACGCCATTAAGTCCATGAGCTCAAACCTAGGGGCTGAAAGAGTACGAATAATCAGCTCGGAAATCGAGAAGATTTCGAAATCGGATAGTGCTCGCATCCTGGATGGAGAAATCAACGAGTTGGAGCTCGCCAATGAAGACTTTCTTTCGGCGATTAATCGGCTTCGCCGTCCTGCTTAGACGATGAGTAAGGTTCCCCTAGCAATTATATGTTCTACATTGGCAACATTGTTAGTATCTTTTCCGACGCATGCTACTGAGATTCAAAGTTCAACCCTTCAAGACGCGACTCGAATCCAAGCCAGTCAAATTTCAATCCAAGATTTTTCGAGCTCGGCTAATCTCAGGAACAGGCCGGTAACAGCAATTCTAATCGATTCCTACGGCCGCTTGTGGACGTCTACGCAAAGCGGAGTTTTTCTGCATGATGGAGAGCAGGTAATTTCGTTTAGTGCCCAAAAAGGGCACGAGCACTATGCACCCTCTCTAGATATAACCGCGCTTGCCGAGGATTCTAACGGTGAAATTTGGGCTACGTCCACAAGCCTCGGTCTCATGAGATATAGCTCTCAACGACAGAGCTTTCTCCTATTTCCGAGTGCACCTAGCCAAGGTATTACTGACGCAATTGCGCATAGCTCTGGAGACCTGATATTTATTGCACAGGGAAAAGTTCACGGCATCGACATATCAACGGGCGCACCAATCCATTGGATCACGCGTGCTTGGAGAGACTCAGGAGCAGGCGATGCTCATCAAGTGATGTTTTCAAACGGAGGCGACGTATTCTTTGTCTCCGGCTCACATGGTCTTGTAAAACTGGATGTTTCGGAGCGCAAGTCAGTAAAGACTACCTGGCGTGACGCTCTACGATGGATAACATCCGGCGGCGATACCCTAAATCTACGCGAGAATCATAGTCTTGAGAATACAGAGAAGTATGGCGCTCGCAATCAGGCATCGCCTACAGATTTGGAGACCGCGCTCGACGCTACACGTGGATCGTCGCGTAAGTTAGCGGTTTTCCGAGATTTAATATTTTTGGGTACCGACAAAGGTCTGTCAGCATTCACTCCATCCGGAACTCTTTTTCAGGAATATACCAAAAGCAACTCCGGGCTCTCAGGGGATCACATAACTGCACTAGCCTCAGACGAGAATCAACTTTGGATCGGGACGTTCAACGGGCTATCTCGACTTACCATCAGCGATTTTGGGAATTTTAGTCGCACCGAAGAAGCGCCCTTGCAAGACGTTTTAGATTTCTCTGAGGACTCGAACGGAGATATTTGGGTTGCAACATATAATGGACTGCTTCGCTATAGTCCTGGTTCGGAATCCATCAAAGATGCAAGAAGTGTGCTTCCAACGCTGGAAATTGTTGACGATAGGATTATGGCAGTTAGTAGTGCTTTCGGATCTCTGTGGATAGGAACCAGACGGTCAGGACTAACTATCTTCGATACAGGAAATAACTCTCCAATTTTATCCGATCTGGTTTTCGATGATGATTTCGCGGTTGCCAGCATAGCCCAGATTGACTCAAATAGGACATTAATCGGCAGTTATAGCCACGGGCTTTTTTTACTTTCCCGAGTAGACAGTTCTCGAATTGCTTTACAGTCATCTCAATTGCTAAATGAGCCGATACTTGGAATTTTTCCGGTCGAGTTTGGAGTATTGGCTATAGGTGGATCCAAAATCTTTGCAGTGCAGCCGGAGGAAATGGACGTCGTGGAATTATCTCTGACAAAGGGTGGCAAACCAAATAACATGATCTTGACCGCAGTCAGTCAGGTTTCACCCGAGAGTTTCTTAATTGGGACTCAAAGTCATGGCATGTTGATAGCTTCAATCAAGTCACTTCAGTCTACAGCGACTCTTCGGGAGGTAATGCCAGAGATCTTGCAGTTTGCGTCCGCAATATATGCTATCGAGAAAGACGATTCAGGACGCTTCTGGATCGCAACATCAAACGGGCTTTTTTTATACTCTTCAGACCTGCGGTTCCTTCGAAGATACAGCCGAGCCAATCACTTGCAGGCCGACAACTTTAATTTCGGCGCGTCACTACGCTCTACAGACGGAACGTTATATTTTGGAAGCAACCTCGGGTTTACAAAGATTACGCCAAGCCTTGCCACGGCGCCCCCGCAAGAATCACGTCTTTATCTGAACAAAATTAACGCTGGCGCTCAGCGATTTCGTGGGTCGCAGCGCTTGTTGCGCACCGAAACCATCACCCTAACCCACAAAGATCGGTTTCTGACACTGAATTTCAGCACACGAGACCTCACCAACGTGGATACCACCAGGTATCGTCACAAGCTGGAGGGCTTTGATGACGACTGGGTAGACATCGGCAACCGCGGTTCCGCCACATACACCAATTTGCCCGCCGGCAGTTACGTGTTCAAAGCACAAGCTCTTAATGCCTCTGGGGTATGGAGCCCGGAGGGCGTATCGATCGGCGTCACTGTCAAACCCGCGCCGTGGCGGACATGGTGGGCATATACGCTCTACGGCCTGTTCGTGCTGGCTATCGTCTATCTGATGCTCAGGGTATACCGGGAACGAATGCTAAAGGAGCAGGCAGAGAAGCAAGCGGATGAGATGCAGAGAATAGCGGATCAGTTCGCTGACGAGGTCCAGGACCAGATGGACTTTCAGCGTGTACTCGCAGACTCAATGCATCGCTACAACAAGGAGTTGCTGGCATGGGCAAATGTCTGTATCCGACGCAGCGCCGAGTACGCACACGGCGACGCGTCTGCCCTTCAGTCTGGTATTGAGTACAGGCTGCGGGTGCTGGATCTGGTTCAGGATGCACTTTACTACCGAGGGGAGCAGCTCTACCTTGATCCCCATGCCTTCGTTTCAAAGCTCTTCACACTGGCGGCAGAGCGGCATCCAGCGTTGAACCAGCGACTGACCGCAATCAACGATGCCACGAACGAACTGCTTCCAGCTTCTCAGGCCATACCGATTGCAGTGATTGTTGGTGAGCTGTTCGAGAACAGCTTGAGTCACAGCTTCGCAGCGTCACAAGGGCCTTGCTACCTGCGTATCGCTTTAACGATGCCATCGGTGAACGAAGTGCAGCTCGAAATTCAGGACAACGGCGTGGGCATACCGGCAGGCCTGAGTTTTGAGGCGGCGGAGTTTGCTGGTTTTGCCATCGTGGCTGACGCTGCATTGGCTGCGCGCGGCGCTCTCACGATTGGTTCAGACCGCAAGTCTGTGCTCGGACAGTTCTTGCTCGCTGAGAAGCCGAAGAAAAAGGATCAGCGGCCCTGAAACCTGGGCTCACGCTTCTCCTGACGCGCCCTGAACCCCTCCTGCAGGTCCTGTGACTCCATGCACTCAGCCGCCAGCCCCTGGGCGAACGCCCGATCGAGCGTGCCTGCAGCTGATTGCTGGATGATCTTTTTCATGGCTCTTACTGAAAGCGGAGCGAGCGCTGCGATACTGGCTGCGAGCCTGTCGACGGTGTCTTTGAGGGCCGCAGGCTGCACCAGGTAGTCAAGGAAGCCAATCTCCAGCAGCGTCTGCGCGGGCATTTCCTCTGCCGCCAGTAGCATGCGCTTCGCGGCGCTAACGCCCAAACGCTCCACAAAGCGGTTCACCCCGCTGACAGGGTAGCAGAGGCCTATGGCTGCCGCGGGAACTCTTAGTTTACTGCCCGCAATTCCGACACGAAAGTCACAGCTGAGCGCCAATTCGGCGCCACCGCCATACACGTTACCGCTGATCGCACAGATGGTGGGTATAGAAAGCTCTGCGATCAGGTCGGTTGTTTCCTGAAAGGCGTCGCCGGACAAACTGCCGCTTCCCAGCTGCTGCAGGGACGCACCGGCACAAAAGGTCTTGTCGCCCTCACCGGTGATGATCAGGACCCGGACCTGCTCGTCGCCTTGCACCGCCACCAGGGCAGATTGAATGGCGCTCAGCTGCTCTTGCCCGAGCGCATTGTGCTGAGCGGGATTGTTCAGTGTCAGGCGGGCGATGTGCCCGGTGCACTCATAGCGTATGGTATCTGTCATGGGGATGAATTCTGGCACACACCGGGATAAGGCGCCAGATAACACCGGCGTATTGGCGCTAGACAGGATACCGGGCCAGTCTGATACTGAGTGCTTTTGCCGGGACAGGAGAGGAATGAACACAATGAAGCGCTGCGGTTGGTGCGGAACGGACCCCCTCTACCTGGCCTACCACGATCAGGAGTGGGGCGTCCCGGTGCGGCACGACCCTACGCTATTCGAGTTTCTGGTGCTGGAGGGGGCACAGGCGGGCCTTTCCTGGATTACGGTACTGCGCAAGCGCGGCGGCTATCATCGCATGTTTGCAGGGCTGGACCCCGAGAAAGTGGCGGTCTTGTCCGATGCGCAGTTGGAGAGCGCCCTGCTGGATCCCGGCATCGTGCGCAACCGGCTAAAGGTGTTCAGCGCGCGTAAAAATGCCCAGGCATTTTTGAACATCCAGGCATCCGCTGGCTCATTCTCCAGTTACCTCTGGCAGTATGTCGACAATGTTCCGATCACCAATCACTGGAATAGTATGGCTGAGGTGCCGGGCCGCACGCCGCTTTCGGACAGGATCAGCAAGGATCTGAAGCGTCACGGATTCAGCTTCGTGGGGTCGACGATCATTTATGCCTACATGCAGGCCATAGGCATGGTCAACGATCACCTCACAGACTGCTTTCGGCACGCGGAGTGCCATCGCCTCGCGTTTGAGACCGAGGGGGCCTGATGGGGGACGCGGGTCGATCGCTGGAGGCGCGGGAGTCGAGCAGTGCACGGGTATGGCAGTTGGCGTGGCCCACGATTATTTCCAACCTGCTGTTCACGACCGTCGGCTTTCTGCACATCAAGATCGCCGCAGGGCTTGGAACGTCTGCTGTCGCTGCGGTAACCACAGGCCACCGGGTGTTCTTTCTTGTGCAGGCTATCCTCATGGGGCTGTCGGTGGCGACCACCGCGACCGTTTCGAGGCACTGGGGGGCCAAACAGGTCGCAGCGGCAGAGATGGCAAGCTGGACGGCGTTGCTGTTGGCTCTGCTGGTTGCGGCACTGCTGACTGTTCCTGTGCTTTGGGTGCCCGAAGCCATCGCGGGAATTTTCGGCCTGGACGACGCGACGACCGTCCTGGCCGCGAGTTTTATTTTCTGGCTCGGTTTGTTCAATCTCTTCTCGGCAACAAACATGATGTTGTCCACCTCGTTGCGTGCCACGGGCGATGTCATTACACCGCTGTATTTTCTCGCCTGCAGCACCTTCATGAATGTCATGTTCGGCTACGCGCTGGCATTTGGCGTAGGCCCGTTACCGACCATGGGCGTGGCCGGGGTGGCGCTGGGCGGTGGCATAGCGGGCGCTTTGGTAACCGTAGCGTTCGTCCTGATGTGGTGGAGAGGCCGCTTCAACCTGCAACCCGTAGGAGAGGCGCGCTTCGACTGGACCGCAGCCCGCAAACTGGTGCGCATTGCCCTCCCTGCCGTCACTGAACAGGGTGTTGTACAGATCGCCTTCCTCGCATTCTTTGCAATTGTGGCCAACTACGGCACCAGTGCCTATGCTGCCTACGGCATTGGTATCAGCCTTGTGGCTTTTCCCATCGTTGTCGGCTTTGGTTTCGGCATTGCAACGGCGACTCTGGTCGGGCAGCAGCTGGGAGCGGGCCGCCCGGCGCAGGCGATGCTCATCGGTTGGCGATCACTGCGTATGGCGCTCCTGGCCATGATCACACTCTCGGCACTGATGGCCTGGTACGCCCGGGATCTGGCTGCCTTCATGATCGACGATCCCGAGGTAATAGACCTCACGGTCGGCTTCATCTTTATCATTTGTCTTGCACAGCCCATGATGGCGGTTGATTTTGCGCTGGCCGGCGCACTGCGGGGAGCTGGCGACACACGCTTTCCGCTGCTGGCAACATTCGTCGGGATTATCTTCGGTCGCCTCCTGCCCGCCTGGCTCTGCGTACAGTTCGGCTTGTCCGTCTACTGGGTTTTTGCCGTGATGCTGCTGGATTACCTGCTGAAATCCTGCTTGTTGATGTGGCGTTATCGCTCCCGGAAATGGCTGGACACCACCTCCGGCAGAAACGCACAGGTCCCGCGCTAGACAGCGACAAAAAAAATACCTAAAGTTTGAATTGTCGACTATCGAGTACGGACGGCGGAAGCTCCAGAATCCGCAGAGGCGCTGCATGACCAGACTGAGTGAGGGACCACAACAAGGATCACCGTTCAACCGAACTGCACAGCACGATGCCAAACGCGCTGCCATCCTTTCCCAGGCGGCACAACTGTTCAATTCGAAGGGCTCGCGGGCAACCACGCTGCGGGATATCGCCGAGTCCCTGGGACTCACGAAAACCAGCCTCTACTACTATGTAAAAACCAAGGAAGAGCTCATTTTCCAGTGCTATCTGGCAACGCTGGATCATCACCTGCAATCGATGGCCGAGATTGAACGCCGCTGCGCGAGCCCGCTGGAGCGCGCGCGTCAGTTCTTCCTCCTGCAATTCGAAAACTGGCTGGCGGCGCAGGAAAACAGGGGGCCCCACTACGCGGCGTTGCTGGAGATCGCCTCCCTGCAGGGGGCACAGCGAGATGAGGTGGAGGCACGCTACATTGACATGTTCAAGCACCTACGTGGCTACCTGCGCGACGGTATCGCCGCGGGTGAAATCAGGCACTGTGAAACCTCGGCTGCAACGCGGGCGATCCTGGGCTCGGTGGACTGGGTATTTTTCTGGCTGCACAGCCTGCCCAGGAGCTCCGTACCCGAAGTGGCAGCACAGGCCTGGGACATTATCGCTCATGGCCTGCGCAGCGGCGAGGACATCTATCAACCCGCACCACTGGCCATCAGCTCATCACCAGAACCCTACATACAGGGCTTCGACCGCGATGAACAGAACAGGCAGAAGCAGCAGGCGTTCTACAAAACAGGCACCTGGTTCTTTAACAAGAAGGGGTTCACCGGTACCTCGCTGGATGAAATCGCGGAGCAGCTGAACGTTTCCAAGGGTGCGTTCTACTATCATATCCGCAACAAGGAGGACCTGCTGTTCAACTGCTATACCTATTCGCTGGACATCAATGAAGAGATCCATGCCCAGGCAGTGCAGCTACAGGGTAATGGGCTGCACAAGATCGACCAGGTGTGCCGGAAGATCTTTCACGCGCAGAACTCTGACCGCGGCCCGCTGATTCGCTACAGCACCATCACCGCACTGCCGATGCCACGCCGTAAACAGATCCTGGCCCGCACTGAGGCCTCCAATCGACGCTTTGGCGACTTCATCCGTGAGGGGATAAGCGACGGCAGCATTCGGGACATCGATCCCTTCATCGCACAGCAACTGATCACGGGCGCCATCAACGCCTCCATGGACATCAAACTTTGGCGACGGGTGGACGATCTCGACGCGGTCGCCATCGACTACTTCGACCTGTTTTTCAACGGACTCGCGCCCCGCAAGGGCCGGGCCTGAACCCAATCAGAGAGGCATATTTGTGGCAGACAAACTGCAGAAGCTACTGACCCTGCTCGAAGTCGAGCGCATCGACAAGTACCTGTTCATCGGAAACAGCCCGAGCTACCCGCCCCGCGTATTCGGCGGTCAGGTGCTGGGACAGTCCCTCAACGCGGCCAGCAGGACCGTGGACAGCGAGCGGATGGCACACTCCATGCACGCCTATTTCCTGCGCCCGGGAAACCCCAAGAAGCAGATAGTGTACGAAGTCGACCCCCTGCGCGACGGCGGTAGCTTCACCACGCGGCGAGTGACCGCGAAACAGGATGGCATTCCCATTTTCAGCACGTCGGTGTCATTCCAGGCCGAGGAGGAAGGATTCAGCCACCAGTTCGATATGCCCAGCGTCACGCCGCCCGAAGAGCTGGAAACCGATTTCGAGTTCTGGAGCCAGATGGCCAAGCGCCATCCGGAGCGCTTTGGACCGCCGATGATGCAGGCGCTGGAGCGTCGACCCGTGAAGCGGCGGGATTATCTGAACCCACAGCCACAAGAACCCGAGCAATACACCTGGTTCCGGGTCCTGGATCCGGAGCAGGTCATCGGTGACGACCCGGTTCGACACCAGACCATCCTCGCCTTCATCTCGGATTTCGCCCTGCTGGGCGCTGCCCTCCTGCCGCATCCGGCGACGGTCATGGACCCACAGATGCAAACCGCCAGTCTGGACCACGCACTGTGGATACATCGTCCTATGCGGGTTGACGAGTATCTGCTCTACGCGATTGACAGTCCCACCGCGCACGGCGGGCGGGGCCTGAGTCGAGGCAGCTTCTATAACCGTCAGGGGGAGCTGGTGGCGTCAACCGCCCAAGAGTCACTGTTGCGGCGCAAGCGGCCTGTCAGCGATACGTGACGAGCTGCTCGCCCTGCTGCGCACCCAGCACCTGCAGGAAGGACCTGTCGTTGAAATACGACAGGGACACCTTGTCCCCGCTGTAGAACAGTTGCGTGACTGAGCAGTTGAAGATGGGCTCGTAGAATTTATAGGCGTGTTCGCCAGACAAACCCAGAACCTGACTGACGATGGTCGCAATCGTGCCGCCGGAGGTGAAGATGCCGACGGTTTTCCCCGCACCCTGGGCGGCCATCACCGCTTTCAGTGCAGCGCCGACTGCGCCTGAATACTCCGCCCAGCTCTGGATACGCGGTTCATCACAATCCCCTGAGGTCCAGTGGGTGAATACCGCCTCGATCACCTTCTGGTAATCCTTGCTCGACGACAGGCCCTTGTCCACCAGGGCCTGGATAGCCGGATTCGCTTTGGCCACAACGGGCACCAGGTAACGGATCTGCTCGTCATTGCGCACTTCATCAAACCGCGGGTCGATGTGATGCTGCACTGCAACCGGCTGGCTGGCCAGCGCCAGGGCTGTGGTCTCACGTTGGCGCAGCAGCGCACCGCTGTAGGCCGCGTCCAGCTGGATACCCTGATCCCGCAGATAGTGACCCAGCACCTCTGCCTGGCGACTCCCCAATGGGGAAAGTTTGTCGTAATCGTCGGCACCGAAAGACGCCTGCCCGTGCCGGAAAAGATACAGTGTAGCCATTATGCGATGTTTGCCTGTTGTTCAGGATTGCGGTTAAAGCGCAGCTTGCGCCGGTAGGGAAAGAAGTCCTCGACATGCCCCTCGCGGATGCGTTCCTGCAGACCTCGCCAAAAGCTTGCCTCATAGATATCACTGTGCATTTCATCGAACACCCGACGCGCGCGCTGGTTGCCGGAAAAGAACAGGCGAAACTCCTCGGGGAAGATATCGTTGGGGCCCACGTTGTACCAGGGCTGGCTGGCCAGCTCTTCGGCCTCGCTGCGCGGCGTGGGTATCTCGCGGAAATTGCAGTCCATCAAGGGCACAATTTCGTCGTAGTCGTAAAACACCACGCGCCCATGTCGGGTGACGCCAAAGTTCTTCAGCAACATATCACCGGGAAAGATATTCGCGGCGGCCAGCTGCTTGATGGCGTTGCCGTACTCGTCCATCACGGCCACTACCTGCTCATCGGTCGCGTTCTGCAGGTACAGATTCAAGGGCGTCATGCGGCGTTCAACGTAGACGTGCCGGATCACCAGCGCCTTGCCATGTTCCTCGATCATGGACGGGGCGACTTTGTGCAGCTCATCCATCAGCTCGTCGGAGAAGCGTTCCCGCGCAAAGGCCAGGTTGGTGAACTCCTGGGTATCCGCCATGCGGCCAGCACGATCCCAGCGCTTCACCAGCCGGTATTTCTCCTTCACCTGTTCACGCGTCATTTCCTTGGGGGGCGTAAACCGGTCCTTGATGATCTTGAACACAAAGTCGTAGGACGGCAGTGTAAACACGCTCATCACCATCCCCTTGATGCCGGGCGCGATGATGAACTGGTCGGTGGTCTTCTGCATGTGCCGATAGGCACAGCGGTAGTAGTAGGTTTTGCCGTGCTTGTTGTAGCCCATGGAGCTGTAGAGTTCGGAAATCGGCTTGGCCGGCATCAGCTGCTGCAGGAACAGCACATACTGCGAGGGAATACTGGCGTCGACCATGAAATAGGCGCGGGTAAAACTGAACACCACACTCATTTTATCCGCACCAAACAGGATGGTGTCGACGTAAACCTCGCCGTTACCGGAGTGCAGAATGGGGATGACGATGGGCATCGAATCCGGCCCGGAAACAATTCTGCCGACGATGTAAGCGCCCTTGTTGCGAAAGAAATGAGGTTCGAGCGTCTGCAACTCGACACCTTCCCGGGAGAGATCCAGGCGCCCGGACAAGCAGCCATTGATCGCTGCCGCCAGGTTGTTGATATCGCGCTCGAGGTCTTCCCAGGGCAGCCTGAAGCTGTAATCTCCAAGCAGCGTAGCCAGCATCCGCTTGAGGTCATCGCCAAACGGGTAGCTCCGGTACACCTTGCTCACGTCCGGAGCCGGCATGTCCCCCTGAGGCGAGAAAACGAAGGCGTATTCGTCGCGGATCTTGCGGTGTTTGAATACGCCGCAGTAGACCGAGTTGAAAAACGTCTCGGCAATCTCGAAATTGTTATGCCCACGCACCAGGTCAGCGTAAACCAGACGCGCTTCCTGCCAGAACTGAAGCGAGTGCAGCTGTTCACCGGCAATCAACTCGACGTATTCCAGCACCCGGGTGGTGGCTTCCTTGTAGAGGTCTATGCGACGGATGGAGGCGGCATGCATGCCCAGCCAGTCCTGGGCTTCAAAGCGCGAACGCGCTGCGAGGGTGATATTCTGGAACTCGGCAAAGTAGGCTTCAAAGCCATTCAGAATGGTGCGCGCAAACCGTGCCTGTTGCTCTTTCCGCTGCATTTCGCTGTCGCCACCTACAGGTTGGGGTTGCCGAAGCGCCGGCGCAGCTTGCGCATACCGCCCAACCAACGGTCGTAATCGGCTGCCTTGTGAGCCCGGTAGTCGGCCACCTGGGGATGAGGGAGAATCAGGAAGCGCTCTGCGGCCAGGCCTTCGACAACCGCTTCCGCCACTTCATCCGGCGTCAGAATGCCGTCGACACCTGCGGTACCGCCCTCCTCCACGCTGCCGATCATCTGTGTGGCCACGGCCTGTGGGCAGAGCGCAGACACCTTGATGCCATCGTCGCCGTGGGTGATTGCAAGGGCCTCGGCAAATCCGATGGCCGCGTGTTTGGTCGTCGAATAGGCTGCGTCGCCCACCTGGTTCAGCAAGCCAGCAGCGGACACGGTATTCAGCAGGTAGCCCTGCCCGCGGGCCAACATTCCGGGCAGGCAGGCGCGCGCGGCGTACACATGGGCCATAACGTGGATCTCCCACATGGCTTGCCAGGTCTCGTTCGGCGCCGAGGTCGCCCACCAGGGCTCACCGTCACCGGCGATGATGCCCGCATTACTGCAGAACAGGTCGATATGGCCGTACTTGTCTGTAACCTCGTCGACCATGGACTTCAACGCGGCTTCATCGCGCACATCAAGTGCATAGGCATCGCCGTCCACCAGCGCGGCGACTGCCTTGGCATCAGCTGCGTGCAGATCCGCGACCACCACCTTCCGAGCGCCTTCACGATGGAAGCGTGTGCACAGGGCCTTGCCGATGCCGTTGCCACCGCCCGTGACGATGACGACGCCACCGCTCACCTGCACTACAGCAGCTCCTTGGCGAAAAACTCGAGCACGTCCGGGTCGTGCACACCCAGCAGCATGGTGCCCACTTCGCCGCGGGACGCCGCCGCCTTCCAGCTCGACAGGCGTTCAACAATGCGCTCCCGGGGCCCGACCAGGGCGACCTCATCGAGCAACTGGTCTGGCACCAATGCCTCTGCCTCGGCCTTCTTGCCCGAAAGATAGAGATCCTGAATACGTTCGGCCACCTCTCCGTAACCAGCGCGAGTCGCGTAATCCGTGTAGAAGTTCTTGCCCTTCGCCCCCATGCCACCAATGTACAGCGCAAGCCAGGGACGCAGCGAATCATAGGCGGCCTTGAGGTCATCGTTCACCGCCACCGAGACAAACGGCGCGATATCGAAGTCGGCGAGACTCTTGCCGTTGCCCGCAATGTCAAAACCCTTCTGGATGTGGTCGCCGAGGATGCTGAATTTGTCGGGGTCCATCCACACCGGGAACACGCCGTCCGCCACTTCGCCCGCACAGCGCAGGCCTGCCGGTGTAATCGATGCCGTGTAGATGGGGATGTTGGGATTGCCCTCAAGAATCGATTTCAGGGGCTTGCCCAAGCCCGTTGTGCCCGGGCCCGTATTGGGCAGCTGATACATATCCCCGTCAAACTCCACGGGGCCTTCACGCGCCATGATCTTGCGCATGATCTGGATGTACTCACGGGTGCGGGTCACTGGCTTGCCGTAAGGTACGCCGTGCCAGCCTTCCACCACCTGGGGACCGGAAGCGCCCAGGCCGACAATAAAGCGGCCACCCGACAACTGGTCGAGCGACATGGCCGTCATCGCGCACATCGCAGGTGTTCTTGCGGGCATCTGCATGATGGCAGTACCCACGCGGATCTTGCTGGTCTGTGCCAACACCCAGGTAGCGGCCGTCACGGCATCGTTGCCATAGGCCTCGGCGGTCCATACAGAGTCGTAACCCATGGCTTCCGCACGGTGAATCAGGTCCAGCGGGATGTTGATCTGTTTGCCAGAGTAGCCCAGCAATATACCCAGTTTCATGATGTGTTCTCCCGGTTCATGATCGAAACGGCTGCCGCCCGGACACCGCACTCATACCGTGCGGCGCCCCGGGCACCGTTCTATTTGGCTTCAGGCACTGTAGCGCAGTTCGTTGAACTTTGCCTGATGATAGTCACCATTGCCAAAGGTGGTGTTGATCATCATCAAGCGCTTGGCGTAGTGACCAATATCCAGCTCATCGGTGATCCCCATGCCGCCGTGCAACTGTATCGCCTCACCGAATATCTTCTTGCCGTTGCGATCGACCAGCACCTTCAGTGCGTGTACACAGGCAGCGGTATCGTCACCCTCGCCATCCAGCTCGCAAACCGCACGGTACAGCAGCGACTTGACCTGCTCGTAGGCCATGAACGTGTCCACCATGCGATGCTGCAGGGCCTGAAAACTGCCGATAGGAACGTCGAACTGCTTGCGCGTTTTCGTGTACTCCAGCGTCTTGGCGTTCAACTGCCCCATGATACCCAACGCTTCGGCAGCCAGCGCCACGTTGGCCCGGGTGATCACCGGACTCATCACGGCATACCCTTCACCCGCTTCACCGACGATATCCGCCACCGGCACGCGTACGTCCGTGAAAGTGATATTGGCCACCACCTGACCATCCATCATCCGGTAGGCCGTGCGCTCCACCCCTGCAGCATCTGCGGGCACCAGCACCAGGGTAATGCCGTCCTCGTCGCTTTGCTCCCCGCTGCTGCGAGCCGCAACGATAAGCTGGTCAGCGCTGGCGCCGTTGAAGACCACAACTTTCTCACCGTTGAGCACCAGCTGGTCACCCTCGACGGCTGCCGTGGTCTTGATGTCCGTGATCGCGTGGCGGCTCTGGCGCTCCAGATAGGCGAATGCACCCAGGCAGCTACCTTCAATGATGCGCGGGATCAGCTCTGCCTGTTGCTCCACGCTGCCACCGCGCTGCAACAGACCACCGAACAGGAGCACGGTAGCCAGGTAGGGTTCCAGCACAATGCCCTTGCCGAACTCCTCCATCATCACCATGGTGTCCACCGGTCCACCGCCAAAACCGCCGTGGGATTCGGCGAAGGGTACTGACAGCCAGCCCAGCTCGGCGAAGGTCTGCCAGTTTTCGCGGCTCATGCCCTCATCGCTGGCGGCAATTTTGCACCGCGTATCAAAGTCGTAGCTGTCCTGCACAAAGCGCGCCACGCTGTCCCGGAGCATGCCCTGTTCTTCTGTAAACTCGAAATTCATTGCTCTGTCCTCTCCAACAATCCGGGTTTAAAGACCGAGTACGGCCTTGGCGATGATGTTCTTTTGCACCTCGTTCGAGCCGCCGTAGATGGTCGATGCACGACCATACATGTAGGTCTGGCGAGCCTGGGAGCCGAAGTCATGCCCCAACTGCTCCGGAGTGAGGTCGTTGGGCAGTACGCCCTGGTAGTAGGCCGCCACTTCCATGCGCAGCTCCTGCACTGCCTGCTGCATTTCCGTGCCCTTGATTTTCAGCATTGAGGATTCCGCGCCGGGCGCGCCGCCGGCCGCCACGGTGGCCAGTACACGCAGTTCGGTGAACTCCAGGGCCATCAGCTCAATTTCAATGTCGGACAGGCGCTTCTGGAACAGCGGATCACTCAGCAGGGATTTGCCGCCATTCACTTCACGCTCGGCAAATGCGCGGGTCTCGGCCAGGCTGCGCTTGCTGTCGGCAACGCCTGCGATGGCCGTACGCTCGTGGGCCAGCAGGGCCTTGGCGTAGGTCCAGCCCTTATCCTGCTCGCCAATCAGGTTGGCAACGGGCACCCGGACCTCGTTGAACTCCACCTCGTTCAGGCTGTGGTGATTATCAATGGATACAATGGGGTTAACCTTGATGCCCGGCGACTTCATGTCGATCAGCAGGAAGCTGATGCCATTCTGCTTCTTGCCTTCATTGCTGGTGCGCACCAGGCAGAATATCCAGTCGGCGTATTGCGCGTAGCTGGTCCAGATCTTGGCGCCGGTGACCACGTACTCGTCACCCTCACGAACCGCCCGTGTTTTCAGCGAGGCGAGGTCGGAGCCGGCACCCGGCTCTGAGTATCCCTGGCACCACCAGTCGTCGCTTTGCAGAATGCCGGGGAGGAAGCGCGCCTTCTGCTCCTCGTTGCCGAAGGCGTAGATCACCGGGCCAACCATGTTGAGGCCAAAGGGAATCACGTCGCGGATGCCGGCGGCGCTGCGCTCGGTTTCGTAAATGAATTTCTGTGTGGCGTTCCAACCTGTACCGCCGTACTCCTTGGGCCAACCTGGAGCAATCCAGCCTTTTTTGTACAGGCGCTTTTGCCAGTCAATAACCGCTTCCTTGAACGTTTCCAGGTTGTTCAGTCGTGCCTGCAGTTCGCTGTCGTAGGCTTCAGCGAAAAATGCACGCACTTCGTCACGAAATGCGAGATCTTCGGGAGCAAAACTTGTATCCACGTGGCTACCTCTTGTTTGATCTAGGGAGACCCGGTGGGTCTCGATAAATTTACTCCTGGCGAAACAGCGCCAGGAAACGCACTAAACGGGCAGTGTCCGCCAGTCCGCCGGACACCTTGATCGTGCCGTCGGCCAACGCGACCGGAAAACTCCGCTGACCGGCCAGCAACCCCAACCACTCCGTGGCTGCCACTGTCACCACCAGACTCTCGTCCTCGGGTACTGCCTCCAGCGGCTCAATGACCGCAATCTGGTGACGCACGTGCACGGCATAGCGAGCGCCCTGATCAGGGAAAACAAACACGACGCGCTCATCCACGCCTGCACTGCGCTCTGGATCCAGGTTTACCGCCATGCTGCGCAGCACCCCCGCCACCGGGAAAGCCCCGGCGAACGCGACACGCTCCGCACTGATGGGGGAAGGCCCGGTCGTGATGCGCCCCTCGAGCTCCAACGCGTCGGTGAGATACCAGTTGCGAGCGTTGGGGTTGGGTGTATTCACTGCCAGCATACGCAGCGCACGCGCCTTCAGCTCAGCGGCAACCGGTACAGAATCGGGACTGCCCTCCAGCACCAGATCGGCGAGCTCTGCCGCCCACTGCGGATCAACCGACAGCTGCGCCTGGGCTTCGGCGAGCACCGCAGACGCCCCTCCGGCAAGCGCCAGCAGGCGCTGCGCGCGCGTACCCGCCGCCGTGGGAAAGAGTGTGCTGCTATCGCCCTGGTACCAACCCAGGTAGCCGCTGTAGATCGCCCGCACCGACCAGGCTACGGTGCCATAAAACGGTTGCAGCCAGGGGTGTGCCGCCAATTCCGCCGGCAGTGCAACCCGCCGCGCAAGCGCATCCGCATCCAGCCCCTGATTCATGCCGCGCACGGTCTGGTCGTGCACAAACTGGATCGCATCGCCATAAGCCTCGAGGATGTCATCGATCTCTGCGGCCCCGGACACGGGACGGGTATGGCTGGGGACCAGATGTTCAGCCCCCAGCGAACGCATGAGACGCACGCTGTCGGCCCACTGCATGACATCGCGGTAGCGCGTACCGCGAATGGTATAGAGATTGGGAAAGGCCTTGTAGACGTTGTCGCCGGGCAGCAGCACACGCTCCTCGGGGAGCCAGACCAGCAGCTGGTCGTCGGTCTCGCCGGGGGCGTGCATCAGTACCAGGCGCCGGCCCGCGATGGTGATCTCCAGGCGCTCATCAACCGTGTGGGTAGGCGGCAGCAACCCATAAATATCACCCTCACCGCTTGTGCTGTGCGCCAGTGCCGGTCCGATGCCATCGTTGACGATACGCTCTCCACCCGCCGCCAGATAGTTCCCGAACATGTGGAAGGAGCGGGTCTCGATGACCGGGCGCAACACATTCATGATGCGCTCGATATGACTCCAGGTGGTCTTGTGGGCATAGACAGGGACATCGCGCCCCTCGGCAAACGCCTCAGCGCCAAAAATATGGTCGGTGTGGTTGTGGGTGTAGATAATCGCGCTCACCGGCTTGTCGGTGATCCGGTCGAATTCAGCTTTGACCGCGCGCGCGGCCTGTAGGGATTCCGTGGTATCGACAATGATGACGCCGTCATCGCCTTCAATCAGGATGACGTTGGCCAACGCGTACCCGATGGCGACATGAATACCCGGCACCACTTCGATGATATCCCGGCGAAACTCCGCAGAGTGGGCCTCAAGCTCGGCACTGCCGGCCACTGGCACTTCCGCGGGTGCTGGCGGCTCCGAACAAGCCAGCAAGGCAAGTAACGCAACCGCAACGAGACTGCTGCGCAAGTGGCGCAGACGCTGCATCGGGGCCGTATTATGGGTACGCGCCATAACGGGTTTGACCTTGGAGTATGTTTTTCATCGCCAGGGCATGCACCTTAACGATTACCGCACCGCAACACAAGCACCTGAGCGCGCCCGGTGCCCGCAGCGGGGCGGCTCAGTACAGCAGGCTATAGAGCTTGCGTTGATACTCCGCCGCCAGCGGGTCGCTCTTGCCCAGGCTTGCGATGGTATCGATCAGCGCCTTTTTGGTCGCCCCGTCGGCATGGTTGAGGTCCTGGCGCAGGATGGTGATCAGGTGTTCCAGCGCCTCGCGGAAGTAACCGGCATTGGTGTACTGCACGGCCAACTGGTGGCGCACGTCATGGTTGCCCGGTTCCGCCTCCAGGCGCTCCTCGAGCGCGGCCATCTCGGGTGTGACAGCGGCCTCACGCTTGAGCTTCAACTGGGCAACCAGCTGCTCCCACGCGGGGTCCTGGTCAGCCATGCGCACGGTGTCGAGCACCGCCTGTGCATCATCCAGCCGGTTGCACTCAAGCAGGGCATGGGCGTACGCAAGGGTAATGTCATGGCGCTGCCCGGAATCCTCGAAAGCCTGCCGCAGCGGCCCCAGGGCGGAGCTGAAATCGCCCTGCGCCATAAACGCCTGACCCTGTTCCAGCAGGCCGTCCCAGGGCTTGGGCAGGTACTTTTCCAGCAGCTCGCGCACCTGCGCCTCGGACTGCGCACCGACAAATCCGTCCACCGGTTGACCGCCCTGCATCACCATCACGGTTGGCAGGCTGCGCACCCCGAATTGCTGGGAGATCATGGGCTGCTCATCGGCATTTACCTTGGCCAGCAGGAACGCGCCCGCGTACTCATTGGCCAGTTTTTCCAGCACCGGCATCAGGCTCTTGCAGGGTCCGCACCAGTCGGCCCAGAAGTCGACGACCACCGGCCGCCGATGGGATTCCTCGATCAGCAGGGCCGCTGCGTTGCTCTCATCAATGTTGACAATACACTCTGTCACACGCTTTCCTCTCGTGCATGGGGTGAGGGGGCCGGCTTACAACCCCAAAACGTCCTGCATGTCATACAGCCGCGGCTCCCGGCCCACCAGCCATCCCGCCGCGCGTACCGCGCCGCGGGCAAAAGACATGCGGCTGGAGGCCTTGTGGGTTATTTCAACCCGTTCACCATCGGCGGCAAAAATTACGGTGTGGTCCCCCACAATGTCGCCGGCGCGCACGGTGGCAAAGCCGATCGTGTCGCGCTTGCGCGCGCCCGTCTGGCCCTCCCGGCCATACACCGCCACTTCGGCAAGGTCGCGACCCAGGGCATTGGCTACGACACCGCCCATGGACAGTGCCGTACCCGAGGGCGCGTCGATTTTGTGCCGGTGATGGGCCTCAACAATCTCGATATCGACATCATCACCCAGAACACGCGCAGCCATATCCAGCAGCTTGAAGCACAGGTTCACGCCGGTGCTGAAATTGGAAGCTTTGCAGACCGGAATCTTACCCGCAGCCTGCTTGATCAGCTGATCCTGATCCGCCGTGAAGCCCGTGGTGCCGATCACCATGGCCTTGCCTGCCCGGGCACAGGTCTCCAGATTGGCCAGCGTGGCCGCAGGCACCGTAAAGTCGATCAATACGTCGATGTCCTCTATGACATCGGCAAGTGCGGCAGAGACCGGCACACCCAGCTTGCCGAGGCCGGCCAGTTCGCCGGCGTCTGCACCGATCAGGCTGCTGTCCGGCTGCTCTACCGCAGCGGCCAGCTGCAGTCCCGGCTGCTGGGCGATGGTTTCGATCAGGGTGCGGCCCATACGCCCACCCGCACCGGTGATTCCCACTCGTGTCGTCATGGCTTCATATCGTCGAAAAAGGCCTTCACACCCTCGAACCAGCTGGTCTGGCGCGGCGACTGCGCATCACCGCCCTGGCCGAGGCTATCCTGGAACTCCCGCAGCAGTTCCTTCTGTTTCTTGTTCAGGTTGACCGGGGTTTCCACCACGGCACGGCACAGGAGGTCGCCGACCGCACCACCACGCACCGGCTTCACGCCCTTGCCGCGCAGTCGGAACAGCTTGCCGGTCTGTGTTTCGGCGGGAATTTTCAGCTTTACCCGACCATCCAGGGTAGGCACCTCCAGCTCTCCTCCCAGCGCAGCGTCCACAAAGGTAATGGGCACTTCGCAGTACAGATTCTTGCCATCGCGCTCGAAAATGGGGTGCTGTCGTACCGACATCTGCACAAAAAGATCGCCGGGCGGCCCCCCGTCGGGGCCGGCCTCGCCCTCACCGGACAGGCGAATACGATCGCCGGTATCCACACCCGGGGGCACTTTCACCGACAGTGTCTTGCGCTTCTCTACGCGCCCCTGACCGTGGCACTTGCCGCAGGGATCGGAAATCATCTTGCCGCGGCCGCGGCACGTCGGGCAGGTCTGCTGCACCTGGAAAAAGCCCTGCTGCATGCGCACCTGGCCAATGCCGCCACAGGTAGTGCAATTCACCGGTGAGCTGCCTTTTCGCGCACCGGAGCCGTCACACTCGTCACAGGTGGCCAGCGTGGGCACCCTGATTTCCACGGTAGTGCCCTTTACGGCGTCTTCCAGCGAAATATCCAGCGTGTAGCGCAGGTCTGAGCCGCGTTGTGGCCCTCCGCGTCCACGGCCCCCGCCGCCACCAAAGATGTCGCCGAACACATCCCCGAAGATATCACTGAAGCTGCCGCCGCCTGCGCCAAAGCCGCCGCCACCCATGCTGGGATCGACTCCCGAGTGGCCGAAGCGGTCATAGGCCGCGCGCTTCTCCGCGTTCATCAGAACGTCGTAGGCCTCGGTCGCCTCCTTGAATTTCTCGTCCGCATCCGGGTCGTCAGGGTTGCGATCCGGGTGATACTTCATGGCGACCCGTCGATAGGCCTTTTTGATGTCCTTCTCGTCGGCCGCTTTCTCGACCCCGAGCACTTCGTAATAATCGCGTTTTGACATAGTCAGCCTGGCGTTAAACCGCATTCTCGCAAATGACGACGCGGGCTCTCAGGTCCCGCGTGGTCAAGTTTACCGACGGGGCGCATCCGCGCCCCGGTGACAGGAAGCGCTAACGCCTACTTCTTGTCGTCCTTCACTTCTTCGAACTCAGCGTCAACCGCATCGTCGCCCGCCGCGGACTGTTCCGCGCCCCCTGCCTCGGCACCCTGCGCCGCCTCTGCCTGCGCCTGGTACATTTTCTGGGCCACGGGGCCGGTCGCCTCGGTCAGCTTGGCCGCTGCCGCCTCAATGGCGTCTTTCTCGTTCGCCTTGAGAGCCTCCTCAGCTTCGCTGATCGCCGTCTCGATTGCAGCCTTCTCATCGGCAGTGGCGTTATCGCCCGCCTCTTCCAGCGTCTTGCGGGCCGCGTGCACCAGGCCGTCACAGCTGTTGCGTGCCGCGATCAGCTCCTCGAACCGCGCATCCGCATCCGCATTGGCCTCGGCATCCGCCACCATCCTTTCGATGTCCTCCTCGCTCAGGCCACCAGAAGCGGTGATGCGGATCGACTGCTCCTTACCCGTAGCCTTGTCCTTCGCGGACACATTCAGGATACCGTTGGCATCCAGGTCGAAGGTCACCTCGATCTGCGGCATGCCGCGCGGCGCCGGCGGAATGTCCGCCAGGTCAAAGCGACCCAGCGACTTGTTCTGCGACGCCTGCTTGCGCTCGCCCTGGACCACGTGGATGGTCACAGCCGTCTGGTTGTCGTCCGCCGTTGAGAACACCTGCGATTTCTTGGTCGGAATCGTGGTGTTCTTCTCAATCAGGGGTGTCGCTACACCACCCATGGTTTCAATGCCCAGCGTCAGCGGGGTGACGTCTAGCAGCAGCACGTCCTTGACGTCGCCGGAGAGCACTGCACCCTGGATAGCCGCCCCCATGGCAACCGCTTCGTCGGGGTTGACGTCCTTGCGCGGCTCCTTGCCGAAGAAATCCGCCACGGCCTTCTGCACCATCGGCATGCGGGTCTGGCCGCCCACCAGGATCACATCGTTGATTTCACTGGGGCTCAGGCCCGCATCCTGCAGTGCTACCTTGACCGGCTCCATGGAGCGCTTGACCAGTTCCTCCACCAGCGATTCCAGCTTGGAGCGCGACAGCTTCACGACCAGGTGCTTGGGGCCTGTTGCGTCAGCAGTGATATAGGGCAGGTTCACTTCGGTCTGCTGGCTGGAAGACAGTTCGATTTTCGCCTTCTCTGCCGCTTCCTTGAGACGCTGCAGCGCAAGCGGATCGTTGTGCAGATCGATGCCGCTTTCCTTCTTGAACTCCGCCGCCAGGTATTCGATCAACCGCAGGTCGAAGTCCTCACCGCCCAGGAAGGTGTCGCCGTTGGTCGACAGCACTTCAAACTGGTGCTCGCCATCCACCTCGGCAATCTCAATGATGGAGATATCGAATGTACCCCCACCCAGGTCGTACACCGCAATCGTGCGGTCGCCCTTCGCCTTGTCCATGCCATAGGCCAGCGCGGCCGCCGTCGGCTCGTTGATAATGCGCTTGACCTCGAGGCCGGCAATACGACCGGCGTCCTTGGTAGCCTGACGCTGGGAGTCGTTGAAGTAGGCAGGCACCGTAATGACCGCCTCGGTGACGGTCTCGCCCAGATACTCTTCCGCGGTGCGTTTCATTTTACGCAGCACCTCAGCGGAAACCTGGGGCGGCGCCATTTTCTCGCCCTTGGCCTGCACCCAGGCATCGCCGTTGTCGGCCTCGACGATTTTGTAGGGCACCATCTTGATGTCCTTCTGTACAACATCGTCCTTGAACTTGCGTCCGATCAGGCGCTTCACCGCGTACAGGGTGTTGTTCGGGTTGGTGACGGACTGGCGCTTTGCGCTCTGCCCCACCAGGATTTCGCCGTCCTGGGTGTAAGCCACAATCGACGGCGTCGTGCGATCGCCCTCGGAATTCTCGATAACGCGCGCCTTGCCCCCTTCGAGCACCGCGACGCAGGAGTTGGTGGTACCCAGGTCGATACCGATAATCTTGCCCATGTGTTCATCTCCTCATTTGCGCCGGCTCAGCCGGCTGCAGTATTCACTTGTTGTCTATATTGGCGCTGGGTCGGCAATTTCAAGGGGCCGAAACGGTTTTTACTCGCCGGTTGGCGCCTTGCTGACCATGACCATCGCCGGGCGCACCAGGCGCGAATTCAGTGTGTAGCCCTTCTGCATGACCGCGATGACCGTATTCGGCTCCACTTCCGCGTTTTCAACCAGGCTCATGGCCTGGTGCAGCTGCGGATCGAAGGGCTGGCCTTCGGGGTCGACCGGTTCGATGTGAAACTTGCGCAGGGCATCGACGAAGCTCTTCAGGGTCAGCTCCAGGCCGTCGATGATGGGTTTCACCGACTCGTCGTGACCCGCCGTGACCGCCAATGCGCGCTCCATATTGTCGACCACGGGCAGGAGCTCCTTGCAGAACGACTCCAGGGCGAACTTGCGCGCCTTCTCCACGTCCTGCTCGGCGCGGCGCTTGATGTTCTGGGCATCCGCCTGGGCCCGCAGGGCAGCATCCCGAGCGGCATTGAGATCCTCCTCCAGGGCTGCCATCAGCGCTTCCGGTGTCGGCTCCTCGCTACCTTCCGCTGCCTCAGGCTGCGTGGATGCAGCCGTGTCCGCGTAGGCAGCCGCTTCCGCAGCCTGCCGCTGGTTGCCGCCCTCACCGGGCTCGGATTCGGGTGTATTTTGCTCGTTCTCAGCCACGTCTGGACTCCATCACTGGCACTTGTGAATGACACAGGCACGGCGCTGCTGCGCCGCCCCGCTGTGGTTGGGGAAGATGTTGGGACGCCTCGGGTAAATTTCAAGGCCGCCGGGCTCCTGGCGGCCCTGCTCAGTTGGACAGCGCGGAGCTCAGCATGCGCGCGGTAATGTCCACGACCGGTATCACCCGCTCGTAGGGCATCCGCGTGGGCCCGATCACGCCGAGCACACCCAGCGTGCGTGCACCGTCTGTGTAGGGGGCCGTAATCACACTGTAGTCGCCGAATACCTCGAAGCCCGCCTCATTGCCGATGAAGATCTGCACGCCGTTGGCGCGGGTGCAGCGCTCCAGCAGATGCAGGAGATCTTTCTTGCGCTCGAAGGCATCGAACAACTCACGCAGGCGCCCCACATCTTCCGGACTGACGTGGCCCAGCAAACGCGACTCGCCGGCCATCAGGTATTCGTCTTCCGGGGCCTCCTGGTCCAGCGCCTTGCTGGCCAGGTCCAGCGCCGCCTGCAGGTAACTGTCGATACGGCTGCGGGCATCCTCCATTTCGGCCAGAATACGGCTCTGCACCTCGTTCAGGGGACGACCGGCAAAGCGCTGATTGACCAGCGCGGCGGCATCCCGCAACTCGGCCTCGGTGAAGGCGCGCTGGGTGTGGATAATCCGGTTCTGTACCTCGCGCTCATTGACGACGAGAATCACCAGCACCCGGTCCCCGGACAGCGGCAGGAACTCGACCTGGCGCAGTTGATGGGTCTCTGGACGGGGCACCGTCACCAGGCCAGCCTGGGCGGTGATCGCGGACAGCAGTGACGACGCCGACTGCACCAGCTCTGTCGTGGATCTGTCCGGATGCAGCTGCTCGCGCAGGGCGCTTACCGCCCGCTCATCCAGGGGCTGTACCTGCAACAGGCGGTCCACGAACAACCGGTACCCCTGGGCGGTGGGCACCCTGCCCGCCGAGGTATGCGGTGAGTGCAGCAGGCCCCGTTCCTCAAGGTCGGACATCACATTGCGCACCGTGGCGGCACTCACCGAGAGGCCAGCCTCTTCCAGCAGGCTGCGCGACCCGACCGGCTGCCCATCGCGAATGTGGCGCTCAACCAGCGCTTTGAGAATGGTCCGTGCCCGTTCCGATAAATCCGCTGAGCTCATACTCCACCCTGTGTCACTTCGACTCAGGTTGTATCACAGCCCCCCCGGAATACAAAGCGATGAGCGCTGCGGATGTTTATGCCGCGAGGGATCTGCGGTATAACAGGCCAAACACCCAAGCGGCTCACCATGCTCACCCACATCCACATCAGCGATTACACCATTGTCGACGCACTCGACATGGAGTTCCACGACGGCATGACCGTCATCACCGGGGAAACCGGTGCCGGCAAGTCCATCATGCTGGACGCATTGGGCCTGTGCCTGGGCGACCGCGCGGACCCCAAGGCAGTGCGCAGCGGCAGCGAGCGCGCCGAGGTCACCGCCACTTTCGCCGTTGCTGACAACGCTGCCGCCACCGCCTGGCTGCGGGCTCGCGACCTGGACCACGGTGATGAGTGCCTGTTGCGCCGGGTAGTGACGGCCGAGGGGCGCTCGCGCGCCTACATCAACGGCAGCGCCTCCACGCTGCAGGACTGCGCTGAGCTCGGTGAACTGCTGATCGATATCCACAGCCAGCACGCACACCAGTCGCTGCTGCGCAAACCGGTACAGCGGGCCATGCTTGACGCCTTCGCCGGCCAGCAGGCGCTGGCGCGCCGCGTCGAGCAGGCCGCATCCGACTGGCTGCGAGGCCAGCGCGAGCTGGGCATGCTCACCGGCAATCGGGACGAGGCTACCGCACGGGCACAACTGCTCGCCTACCAGGTAGATGAACTGGAGCAACTGGGCCTGCGCGAGGGTGAACTGGAGGAACTGGAGCGCGACCAGAGCCTTCTGGCCAATGCCGAAGATATCCTCCAGGGCGCGCACCAGGCACTGGAGATCTGCGAGGAGCAGGCCGGCGGCGCCCGCCATGCCCTGCAGCTGATGCGTGTCGCCAGCGGCAGCAAGACTGCCGATAACGCGCGCGGTCTGCTGGATTCTGCAGCGATACAGCTGGAGGAGGCGCGCCGGGAAATACAGCGCTACATCGACTCCATCGAAATCGACCCGGAGCGGCTGGCTGAGGTTGAGAAACGCCTGGAGCAGCTGCACGATGTAGCGCGCAAGCACCGCATCAAGCCGCCGCAGCTGCTCGAGCTGCAGGCGGGTCTGCAGGAAGAGCTCGCCGGTCTTGCCCAGGGCGGCCAGCGTATCGAAGAACTGCAATCGGAGCTGGACGCCCTCGCGGAAAGCTACCGCAAGGACGCAACACGGCTCAGCAAAGAGCGCGCCAAGGCGGCCGGGAATCTGGTCGCCCGGGCCACCGAGGTGCTGCACACGCTGGCCATGGCAGACTGCCGCTTTGAAATCGCCCTGAGTCCACGCGAGACGCGCGCGCCCCACCCGCACGGCGCGGAAGATATCGAGTTCCTGATCAGCACCAATCCCGGCTCGGCGCCACAGCCCCTGGGCAAAATCGCTTCCGGCGGCGAGCTGTCACGCATCAGCCTCGCCATCCAGGTGGTCACCGCCAAGGGTGGCACCCTGCCCAGCATGGTTTTTGACGAGGTGGACGTCGGCATCGGCGGCGCCGTGGCCGAGGTGGTAGGCCGCCTGCTGCGCGGGCTGTCAGCCGAGGCGCAGGTGCTCTGCGTCACTCACCTGCCCCAGGTGGCCTCGCAGGGGCACCGACACCTGCTGGTCAGCAAGACGTCGGACAAAACCGCCGCGTGGACGCGCATGTCGGTACTGGAGGACGACCAGCGGGCGCAGGAAATCGCCCGCATGCTGGGCGGCGTCAAGCTCACCGAGCAGTCGCTGGCCCACGCCCGGGAGATGCTGCGTGACGCAGAGGGCGCCTGAGACTGGCAGCGGGCGCGGCTTCTGGTGTATGGTGGACGGTCATAGACAGCCTCCTGCCGCCACAAAAAGACACCTATTTTGAGCAACCCACCACCCCGCAAGAGTCTCCGGGAGCGCAAGAAGCAGGCGCAGCGCTCGCGCATCATTGAGGAAGCGCTGACGCTGATCGGCCAGAGCGGCATCGCGGATATGACCATTGACGCCATTTGCGACCGTGCCGGCATTTCCCGTAAAACCTTTTACAACTACTACGGCACGCGCCACGATCTGCTCTTTGATATCTGCGTCAGTCGCACGCTGGAACTGGTCAGGGGCTCGGTGGACGAGGCTCTGGAGCGCTTCGATCATCTGGACGAACGCATCTCGCACGTGCTGGGCGTGCAAAAGCAGCAGCTCTGCCAGGCCTCCGACCTGGAACACGAACTGGCGCGCTATTCCATCGCCAGTATCGGCAACAGCCTCGCCAGCGGCGCGACCCTGTTGTCGGTCATGAACGAGAATTTCCTGCGCCTGTACAGCGCCAGCACGGGCGACCTCAAGGACAGCCTGTCAGCAGAATTCTGCGCGGAAATGACCGTTGGTATGATAGACACGGTGATTCTCAACCACCTGCACAACCCCGATTATGATGCGGGGCAGCGTTATGACGAGCTGATAGACTTTCTCTGCCGCAGCCTGGTGCGCGAACGCGCCCGGTTGAGGGTCAGCGGCGCCGCCCAGGCGTAAGCGCTGGCGTTAAAAAGGCCGGAGCGCGCGATGCACACCGGCCCGTCGAACAGACCTAGCCGTGCAAGCCGTGGCTGATAGGGCATTCGCCACGCGCCAGCTTGCGTGCCCGCTCCACCAGGGTCGCTTCCATGGTCTCGCGGCCAATCATGATCACGAAGTCCTGCTTGCGCAGACCATCGAGCGCAAACTCGGCGAGCTCGTCCAGGTCCTGCACCGGCAGATCAACGCCGATCTCCTTCATACCCTGCATGAACTCGTCGAAGGTCATTTCACCACCCTCGGGCACCGGCTTCTCACGCGCCAGTTCTGCCGGGCGATTGCGCCGAGTGGTCCAGATGCCGGTAGGCAGGATGCCGCCCGAGGGGTAGAAGATGCAGGCGCGCAGCTTTGTTTCCTGGCCCACCAGCTGGGCGTTCAGGCACTCCGTCATGATGGACACCCCCGCCTTGCTGGAGGCGTACACCGATTGGTCCGCCAGCGGCGAAATGCCGCCGTCACCTGATGAGGTGTTCATGACGACGCCTTCTTCACCCGATGCCAGCATGCGCGGCACGAAGGCCTGCACACCGTGCGCGATACCCCGCAGGTTCACACCCAGAACCCACTGCCAGTCGTTCGGCGTGGTGTCCCAGACATTGGTGTTGGTAACGCTCACCCCGGCGTTGTTGCACAGCACGTGGCAGTGACCGAACTCATCAAAGACTGCATCTGCCAGCGCATTGACGGATTCGGGCTTGGACACATCAGTGACGATGGCGCGCACCGTGCCACCGTTCGCCGCCAGTTCGTCGCGGGTCGCGTCCAGCGCAGCGCGCTCCACATCCGAAAGCACGACTTTCGCGCCCGCGGCCAAAAACGCCCGGCCCAGGGCCTTACCGATACCGCTCGCGCCACCGGTTATGACCACGACCTTATTATTGAAATCCTGCATAGTGGGAAAATCCTCTGCTATAAAACGTCAAAAGGCCGCGGGCAAACGCCAGCGGCCAGGTGTGCCCAGGGGGCGTTCTCAGCCCTTCAGCGGGCCACCGTTAACGCCGCGCCAGCGCGAGTTGCCGATGGTGTTGGCCCAGGGCTCAAACGCATCGGCATCCAGCGGATCGCCCAGATCCACACTGCGGCCCAGGAATTCGGGCGTCCACAGGTAGGTCTCCGGCTTGGATACCGGCGGCAGACGCTCGGTCAGGGGGTCCCAGGGGCTGTCCCGAAGAATCAGCTCACCCTCAACCTTGAGCTTCTGCGCTGTGCCGTAGTTGGACACGACGTTGACCACATGCGGCGGAAAATCGAAACCGGTTTTCACGTAGGATGCCGCGCGGGAATACTTCACCCAGAACTCGTGCTCGTCGAACTTGGGGCCGTTGTCCAGCGTGTCGGTCACTTTGCCGTAGAACTCCAGGAACGTGTAGTTCTGGTGCGTCACGCGGGCGCCAACCTCCTCGCCGAGACGGTAGTACTTGATCTCCGCCGGGTATTTGGGCTGGCCAAACTTTTCCTGGCTGATGAAGATTTCCGCTTCCTTGTCGATGCCGTAGCCGAGTGCAAACTGGCCTTCCTGGCCTTTGTAGTTACACAGCACCGTCGTCAGCAAACCCTGCTCCGGTTCACCGTTTACCGGCACGTTGTACACGGTCAGGGTCACTTCCGGGCGGCTGCCGGGCTCGAAACCGGGGGGCAGCACCGCCGCCAGCTTGGCCGGGTCCGTCAGGTAGCGGATTTTCAACATCGGCCAGTTGTAGTGATCGCCCGGCGTTGTGGCTAGTTTTTCATTCATACGCTTTATCCTCTGTTATGGGTGCTCTCTGTAACCTTGCTTCCCGAGCCCGGAGGGGCTCAGGCATAAAACTGCTGGAACCACTTGCGATACTTGGCAATGGGGCCATCTCCGTCGCACAGCGCCGGATCATCCAGATAGACCTTGTGCTCCCAGATCGGGATATCCTGCTCTACCTGGCGCACGATCTCGTGCACGGTGCCGGTGGCCATCATCGCGTTGTCTTCCGACTGTTTGCGCGGCACCGAGAAATTGAAACGCAGGTGGACGTTCTGGTCGTCAATCGGCGTCACCGTACCCATCATCACCACGTCGAACATGCGTGAGAAACGCTGGAAGGTAAAACCGGGGCCGACACCCTCGGAGCGCAGGTGGATCGCGTCGTGGTTTTCGCCGCTCAGGTCCACGTTGCCCTGCTCGTCGATCGCGTGCGCACGCGAGTCGAACTCGGTCACGCGACGCGGGCCATCCATCTCGACCGTGCCCTGGGGCATTGCCGGGCTGCCGTGTACGGTGATGAAGTGCGCGAGGTCTGCGGCGTTCTCGCCGGTTTCCTGGATGATCGTGTTGATCTTCCAGTCATAGGTATCCAGCGGCGTCCACTCACCTGAGGCCAGCTCCGGGATCTCGTCAATATCGAACATCGGCGCCGCGCCTTCAGGGTGGTACCAGGCCCAGATCATCTGGTTGCGCTCAATGACCGGGTAGCTGGGCACACACTGCTTGCCCTCCACTTTCGGCGGGATGCGCTTCGCGTAGGGCACGGCCGTACAGTAACCCTCGTTGTTGAATTCCCAGGCGTGGAACGGACAGCTGATGGATTCACCGTTGACGATGCCACCATAGCCCAGGTGCGCGCCCAGGTGCGGGCAGTGTGCACTCAGCAGTGAGGCCACGCCGGACTCGGTGCGAAACAGCACCAGTTCACGGCCGAAATACTCCACGGGGCGGACATCACCGGGTTTCAGGCCGTCGCTGTAGTCAATTGCGTACCAGCCAAACGGAATGGGCTTTTCGTAACGTTTGCTCATCGTCATTTCCTCTCTTATTTGCGGATGTTGGTGCGCACGCGCAGCTCGCGAAACACCACCGCGTTGTGGTCAGAATTGTCTTTCTCCGGTTCTCCATCCAGCTCCAGATCCGGGAACTGCTTGAACAGCTCGACCATGGTCAGGTACAGCTGACGCTTGGCCATGGCGGCACCGATGCAGTAGCGCGGCCCGTAGCCGAACAACACATCGGGGTTGAACTCGCGCTTGACGTCAAAGCGCTCCGGATCGGTGTAATACTCGGGATCGTGATCCTTGAGGTGCGGCATCATCAGCACCATCTGCCCCTTGGTCACTTTCTGGCCGAGAATTTCCATGTCCGCCGGCGCGTAGCGGGCAAAGCCCATCTTCGATGAAATGGACCAGCGCATCACCTCGCTGAAGGTATTGGAGAACGCGTCGGGGGATTCCAGCGCGGCCGGAATCTGGTCGCGGTGCTTGAGCAGGGAGTACAGCGTCCACTGCTGGGCGACCAGCGTGGTATCCGCACCCGCGCCAATCAGCGCGAGGATCAGGGTGATGATGTCCCACTCACCGAAATTCTCGTTTTCCGCCTCAATTTTCAGCAGCACACTCAGGAAGTCGTCATCGCCGGGGTTGGCGCGACGCTCGGCAATCACCCGCTGCAGGATCTCGATGGCGCGGTTGCTGTCCTGGCGGGCAGCCTCGCGGCGCTCGTCACTCAGCGTGGGGTTCCATGCCTCGGTGAAGGTCAGCACCACCTGTTTGATTTCGGGCCAGTATTTCTCCGGCAGCCCGACCATGCGGCTGATGGAAATGAACGGAATATGGTTGGCCACTTTCTCGATGTAGTCAAAGCTCTCCAGATCCGCCAGCTCGGCGATCAGCCGCTCGACATCGGGTTTGATGCGGCGCTGTATCTCGTCGACCACGTTGCGGGAGAAGGCAGGCGACACCACGCGACGCACAAGGCGGTGGTGGTCGTGGTCAGCGAGCAGGCTGTGGCCGATCATCGCGCGCTCGTAGTTGCTCCACTGGTCCTCCGGCGGGCGCGGCGGCGCAAACTCCCAGTCGTAGAAGTCGGAAGACAGGTATTCGTTGCGCCAACACTCCATGATGTCGGGCATGCGGGTCATGATCCACGCCTGCCAGGGCGCGTACCACACGAGGCGCCCACGCCGCGCCAGCGCCAGGTACTGCTCCGGCGCATTTTCCAGATATTCCGGCGATGCCGGGTTGAACAGGGCCTCAATGGGCTCTTGGGTTTCGCTGACGGCCTGCATACTTGCCTCCTCTGCCAATAGGCTGACGCAAGAATATACGTTCGCATAAAACTACACACAAGTGTATTTTTATTAATTCCACGTCACGCCGAGGAAATGTCATGCAAAAAGCGCGACAAAAGCCGCGCAGGGAGGATGGCTAGCGGCGTTTTTCCCGCACGTAGAGCACCAGCGAGTGATCAACGAGCTCGAAACCGTGTTCGGCGGCGATTTCCTGCTGGCGGCGTTCAATCACAGGGTCGGTGAATTCGATCACATCGCCCGTGGTCATGCAGACCATGTGGTCATGGTGCTCACCGGTGTCCAGCTCAAACACCGAGTGCCCGGTTTCAAAATTGTGACGATTCACCAGCCCCGCGCTCTCGAACTGGGTCAGCACGCGATACACGGTTGCCAGCCCCACATCTTCACCGGCATCGCGCAGCTTCTGGTAGACATCCTCCGCGCTGAGGTGCTCACTGGTCTCGCTGGTCGATTCCAGAATCTGCAGAATCTTGACGCGCGGCAGCGTGACCTTGAGGCCCGCATTGCGCAGTTCCTGATTGTCAGTCGGCATGGGATCGGGGGTTCTCTGTACAGGTCTGGACGGGTATGATGCCACCCCATCATGACAAGTGGAAGTTAAAGCCCATGCGCAGTATTTTCCTGGCACTGGCACTGGTCTCGCTCACCGCCTGCGGCAACTTCGGGTTTCCCGGTGTCTACCGTATTGACGTTGAGCAGGGGAACATCGTCACCCAGGACATGATCGACCAACTGCAGCCCGGCATGAGCCAGCGCCAGGTGCGCTTTATTCTCGGCACTCCGCTTGTGGAAGACAGCTTCAACGCCGATCGCTGGGACTACCCCTACCTGCTGCGCAACGGCAATGACGTGATCCGGGAAGCCTCCGTCAGCGTGTATTTCGACGGCGATGCCCTCACGGGTGTGAGCGGGGACTACCTGCCGGCCTGGGCGGTGTCAACACCGGCGCCCGCAAACGAGCCCCCCCAGTAGGCCGGCTTCAGTCGTCGCTGTCCTGGCGGCGCTCTTTCACCCGCGCCGCGCGCGCCTTGCGCACCTCTTTCGGGTCGGCCTTGAGCGGCCGGTAGATTTCAACCCGGTCACCCGCCTGCAGCACCTGGTCCGGCGCTACCAGCTTGCCGAAAATACCCAGTCGCGAATCCTCGAGGTTGAGGCCTTCAAAACGCTGCGCCACCCCGGAACGCCGGGCAGCCTCCAGCGCGGTGGTACCCGCTGCCACGTTGACCGGGATAATTGCCTGTCGGTCGGGCAGCGCATAGGCCACCTCGACCTGAATCATGTCTGTCTCGCTCATCGCTACCTAACCGTAAAGCTGCCGCGCGCGGCGACCAATGGCGTCGACCAGGCTGTTGGTGACGCTGTCGAACAGGCGACTGACTGCCGCCCCCACCAGCAGGCTGCTGGTACTGAACTCGAGGTCCAGGGTCACCTTGCAGGCACTGCTGCCCAGGCCGCGAAACTCCCAGTTGCCCTGGAAGTAGTCGAAGGGCCCATCCAGCAATTCCAGGCTGATGGATTGCGGGGCCTGCAGGCGGTTACGCGTGCTGAAACTCTGTGTGATGCCGCCCCGCGACAGATCCAGGCGCGCTTCAACGATATCCGCCTCACGGCGCAGCACCCGGGAGCCGACACAGCCCTCCATGAACTCCGGATAGGCCTCGATGTCATTCACCAGTTCGAACAGCTGCCGGTCTTCGTAGGGCAGCAGGGCGTGGCGGTAGATTCGGGTCATCGCGATCTCTGTCAGGGGTGGCGACCGGCGCCACCTCGGGTTTACTCCGTTACCAGGGCAGCTGCCATGACCAGCACGATGCCCAGCGGCGCAATATACCTTAACAGGAAGTACCACAGCGAAAAAAACTGCGTGCTTTCACGGTACAGCTGTGCCCGCAGGAGCGGGCGCCCCAACCGCCATCCCACCAGCAGGGCGGTGCCCAGGGCCACCAGAGGCAGCAACACGCCACCGGCAAGCTGGTCCATGAGCCGAAACAGGTCCGGCGCCGTACCGCGGCTGTCCGGGGCCAGCGTCGCTGCTGCTGCGTAGGCCAGCGCCCAGACAACGGCGCCGACAATCACCGCCGCGGTGACCCGGCGCAGACCGAAGCGCTGCTTGATGGCCCCGGTCACCGGCTCCAGTATGGCGATGGACGACCCCAGTGCCACCAGCGCAACCAGGGCAAAGAACAGCGCCCCGAACACCTCGCCGTTCAGCATGTTGCCGAAGGCGTAGGGCATGCTGATGAACATCAGGCCGGGGCCCATCGAGGGAAGCAGATGACTGGCAAACACCAGCGGGAATATTGCCAGGCCCATGGCGATGGCCACCAGCGTATCGAACAATGCCACCGCCAGCACCGAGCGCCCGATGGGCGCGCGGACGGGCGCATAACTGCCATAGCTGATCCCCGTTCCCACACCGATGCCCAGGGTGAAAAAGGCCTGTCCCAGCGCCATCAGCACCGCTTCGCGGTTGAAGTCCAGCCACTGCACCGAGAACAGGAACTTTCCCGCAGCTGATGCATTGCCGTTCGCCAGGCTGTATTGCACCAGTAGCGCCAGCCCTGCGAGCAGCGTCGGCACCACCAGCCAGGCGAAAAGGCCGATGCCACGGCGCACGCCAGCGCCAACCACGACCACTGCACTGGCCAGAAAGAGCGTCTGCCCCAACAGCATGCGGTCACCATCTGCCAGCAGCGCCTCGAAATACTGCCCGGCGTTGAACATGCTCGCGGCATTGAAGCTCCCGGCATACATGGCGCCGACATAAACCAGTGCCCACCCGGCGACGACCGCATACAGGGCGAGCAGCAACACACCGGTCACGCAGGCGAGCCAGGGGAGTGCCAGCCAGGCAGGCCGCAGACGGGAGCGTTCGACCGCGCGGTTGACCGACTCCACCACGCTGCCCATACCCTGCCGCCCGAGCACGAGTTCGGCGATCAGCAGCGGCACGCCCAGCAACAGCAGGAAAACGACATAGGCGACCACAAACGGACCGCCACCATACTCCCCGCTAAGGTAGGAAAAACGCCAGACACTGCCCATGCCGACCGTGGCACACGCCAGCGACAGCACGAACGTCATCCGAGAACGCCACTCCCCCAGGGGATTTCCCGCAGCCGAGTTCACCGGGAAAACTTCCTTCTAATCATAGGCTTAGACTGCCCCACACGGCAGGCGATGAAAAGAGCCAAATTCACGTTCCAGTGCGCAGGCTTGTCCGTATAATGCGCGCCATGGGTAACAAGAAGCCAGCAAAAAACGACAATGTGATCGCTCGCAACAAGCGCGCGACCTTCGACTATCACCTGCTCGACAGCTACGAGGCGGGGGTTGAGCTGCAGGGGTGGGAAGTCAAAAGCCTGCGCATGGGCAAGTGCCAGCTCACCGACTCCTACGTCCTGATGAAGGACGGTGAAGCCTGGCTGCTGGGTACCCAGATCACGCCGCTGGAGACCGTGTCCACGCACTATGTCAGCGACCCAACCCGTACACGCAGGCTACTGCTGCACCGCAAGGAACTGGCAAAGATACTTGCGGCCACCAGTCAGAAGGGACTGACCTGCGTCTGCACCCAGCTCTACTGGAAAGGGCATCTGGTGAAAGCCCGGATCGCCCTGGCCGAGGGCAAGAAGGGCCACGACAAACGCGATACCGAAAAAGAGCGCGACTGGAACCGGCAGAAGCAGCGCATCATCCGCGACAACGTCAAGCAGTAAGCCCCCCGCACCGCCCGGAAAACATTGTCCAGCTTCGCCGAGGCTGGCACCATAACCCGGTCCTTCTACTGCACCCGGGTTATCTGGCATGTCGAAAGAACGTATCAACGAACTGCGCGCGCGCATGCAGCGGTCCATCGTCGGCCAGGAAGCCGTCATCGAGCGGCTGCTGATCGGGCTGCTGGCCAATGGCAACCTGCTGGTCGAGGGCCTCCCCGGCCTGGCAAAAACCCGGGCTATCAAGGCGCTGGCACAGCATCTGGAGGCGGACTTCAGCCGCATCCAGTTCACACCTGACCTGCTGCCCTCCGACGTCACCGGTACCGAGGTGTACTACCAGGACGGCAATCGGGGCGACTTCCGCTTCGAGCCCGGCCCGATCTTCGCCAATATCGTGCTCGGCGATGAGATCAACCGCGCACCCGCCAAGGTCCAGGCCGCCATGCTCGAGGCCATGGAAGAGCGCCAGGTCACGGTCGCCGGCAAAACGCACCGTATGCCACCGCTGTTCATGGTGATGGCAACCCAGAACCCGGTTGAACAGGAAGGCACCTACCCCCTGCCCGAAGCACAGATGGACCGCTTCCTGATGCATGTGAACATTGTTTACCCGCCCGTCGAGGATGAAATGCGCATTGTGGATCTGGTACGTTCAGAGGAGCAGCAGGCGCAGACGCAGACGCGCGAGGATGATGCCGGCGAAAAACCCGAAAGGCCCGCGCGAATCCCGCAGCAGGCGGTATTTGATGCACGGCGGGAAATCGCCCAGGTGCATGTGTCGGAGCCCATGAAGCGCTACATGGCGGATCTTGTGTACGCCACGCGCACGCCGGAAAAGTACTCGGCCGACGTCGCCCGCTGGATCGAGGTGGGCGGCAGCCCACGGGCATCCATCGCACTGGACAAGTGCGGTCGCACCCACGCCTGGCTGCAGGGGCGGGACTATGTGGACCCCGAGGATGTGCGCGCCATCGTCCACGATTGCCTGCGACACCGGCTGATGCTGTCCTACGAGGCCCACGGTGAAGGCATGAACGCCGACAAGGTCATCGACGCGCTGTTGGCGGAGGTGGCATTGCCCTAGCGGCGCCTGGCCATGCACGACGACCCCCGCATCCACGTCTCTCTCGAGCACCTGCGCAACCTGCAGGGCGCTGCGGAACAGCTCAGCTTTCTGCCGCGCCAGCCTGCACGCAGTGTACTCAACGGCCAGCACGCCTCCCGCCTGCGCGGCCGGGGACTCAATTTTGAGGAGATGCGCGACTACCTGCCCGGCGACGACGTACGCTCAATCGACTGGAAAGCCACCGCGCGCACCGGCAGTCCGCACGTGCGTGTCTACACCGAGGAGCGCGACCGACCCGCACTGCTGGTTGTTGACCAGCGTATGTCGATGTTTTTCGGCTCCACCCTGAACATGAAGTCCGTCACAGCGGCAGAGGCCGCGGCCATCGCCGCCTTTGGCGTGCTCGGCGCGGGCGATCGCATCGGCGGCATTGTGTTCGACGACAGTACCCAGGTGGAGTTTGCGCCGCGCCGCAGCCGGCGGACCCTGTTTGCCCTGCTGCAGTCAATGGCTGACTTCAACGGCGCCCTGCACGCAGCAAAGCGGGTAGACGAGGGCGCTGATCGCCTGAACGACGTGCTGCGGCCGGTGGCGCGCCTGGCGCGCCACGATCACCTGGTCGTCATCCTCAGCGACTTCGCGGGAGCCAATGAAATCACGCGCAAGCGCCTGTCTACCATCGCCGCGCACAATGATGTGCTGTTGATGCTGGTGCACGACCCGTTGGCGGAGCAGGGCCTGAGCCAGGGCGAACCCACGGTGCTCGGCGACGGCCACCTGCAGGCGGAAATCGATCTCAGCCACAGCAGCACCCTGGAAGCGGTAGGCGGCTTCACCCGCAAGCGACTGCAAACCATCAGGGACTGGCAACGCGAGATCAACCTGTCCGTGTTGCCTCTCAACGCAGCGCAGGAGACGCTGCCGCAGATCCGGCAGCTGCTGGGCCAGACGCGCCCCGGACGCTCCCGCGCATGAGCCGCTACGACGGGCTTTCGCTCTCCCAGCTGATCGATCTGCTGCACCCTATCGTGACGCCGGAACCGGTATCGATGGTGCCTGCCACCACAGGCTGGTGGGTGCTCGGAGGTTGGCTCCTGACGCTGATACTGATCGCACTCGGTCATCGGGTCGCCGCCTACCGGCGCAACCGCTATCGCCGGGAGGCGCTGCGTGCACTGGATGCGCTGGCACAGCAGGAACCGGCAGCCAGCCAGGCTATCGCCGTGCTGCTGAAGCGTACGGCGCTGGGCGCCTACCCCCGTCAGGAGGTTGCCGCCCTGCAGGGCGAGGCCTGGGCCGCGTTCCTGTGTACAAGCAGTGGCGACGACCCCGTGGTCACGGCCGCGGCACCTGCTCTGGCCCGCGCAGCCTATCTCGCGCCCGTGAACGACCCGCAGTTACTGGCGGCGGCCCGGCGCTGGGTGCTGGTGCACCGTGCTTGAGTTTGCCTTTGCCTGGGCTGTGCTCGCCCTGCCGCTGCCGCTGTTGCTGTGGTGGGGTTTGCCGCCACACCGGGAGCGCGCCAGCGCCCTGCGCGTGCCCTTCTTTGCCGACATCGTGGCCGCGTCCGGCGTGCAACCGGGGACCGGTGCGGTGGTGCGTCGTCGGCGCCGCACGCAGGCCGCACTCCTCTGGTTCATCTGGCTTTTGCTGGTGGTCGCGCTGATGCGGCCGAACTGGGTCGGTGAACCGATTGTGCGCACCGAAGTCGCGCGCGACATCATGCTCGCCATTGACCTCTCGGGCTCCATGGACTACCGGGATTTCCCCGGGCGCGACGGCCAGCCCATTTCCCGTCACCGGGCCGTGCAGCAGGTAGTCAAGGCGTTCATCGCCGAGCGCGAGTCCGACCGCGTGGGCCTGATCGTGTTTGGTGACAAAGCCTATATACAGCTGCCGTTCACCCGGGATCTCGCCACCGCAAGCACCCTGGTGGACCTGATGGCCGTCGCCATGGCGGGGCCTCAAACAGCGCTGGGCGATGCCATCGGCCTGTCCATTCACGCCTTTGAATCGAGCAGTATCGAAGAACGTATTCTGATTCTGCTCACCGATGGCAACGACACAGCCAGCCGCATGGCGCCGATCAACGCAGCGGCCATCGCCGAGCGCAATGGCGTGGAAATCTACACCATCGGCATTGGCGACCCGCAGGCCACGGGGGAAGACCGGGTGGACTTCAGCCTGCTGGCCGATATCGCCGGGCGCACCGGCGGCGAATTCTTCAATGCCGAGGATGAAAATGCACTGGCCGCGGTCTACCAGCGTATCGATGAGGCGACCGCCGCCGAGGTCAACACCGAATCCTGGCGGCCACGGCAATCACTGGTGGTGTGGCCCGCGGGGGCTGCGCTGCTGATCGGGCTCGCGACACTGGCGGGCATGCGGTTCGGCGGACGGAGAAACGGCGCATGATTGAGCAGCTGCATTTTCTGCGCCCGCTATGGCTGCTTGCCCTGCCCGCGGTTATTGGCCTCTGGTGGCTACTGCGCACCCAGCGCAGCCCAGAGAACACCCTGGGCAACCTGGTTGCGCCGCACCTGCGCCGCGCCCTGACCATCCAGCACGACACGCGCGCGGGCTTCAGCGCGCTCGACAGCTTTACCATCGCCCTGCTGGCCCTGACACTGGCCGCCGCCGGTCCCGCCTGGCGCCAACAGGTGGCGCCGTGGTTTGAGGAAACGGCACCGCTGGTGATCGCAATGGAGGTCACCGACTCCATGCGCAGCAACGACCTCGCACCCACCCGCCTGGACCGGGCACGCTTCAAGGCACTGGACCTGGTCGCCGCACGCACTGGCGCGCGCACCGCGTTGATAGCCTACGCGGGCTCTGCGCACATTGTGGTCCCCCCGACTACCGACAGCGCGGTTCTCGCCGGATTTCTCGAGAGCCTGGACCCGGCCATCATGCCGCGCGGCGGCAATAACAGCGCAGCCGCACTGCCGCTGGCACTGGACCTGCTGGGCGAGAGCGCCAGCATCGGCACACTGCTGTTCATCACCGACGGCTTCGACAGCGCCGACATCCCTGCGCTCGCCGCGTTCAGCGCCGACACCTCGGCCCCGGCGGTGACGGCATTGGTCGTGGGCACCGAAGCCGGCGGTGTCGCCCTGTTGCCCGACGGCAAACCGGTGGTTGGCCCCGGGGGCGGCCCCCTGCAAACGGCAATTGATACCGACCTGCTGCGCCGTGTGGCGAGCGAAACCGACGTCACCCTGATACGCAGCGAAACAGGCGATGCGGATATACGCAAGCTGCTGCGACTGATTGAATCCAATCTGCTGCAGGCGGATGACCCGGACGCCGAGTGGCATGACGAGGGCTGGCTGCTGCTCTGGCCCGCCCTGTTGCTGGTGCTCTACGGCTTCCGCCGGGGCTGGGTGCTGCGATGAAGCGCCGGAACCAGAGGCCACCCTGGCGGCGCGCGCCGCTGCAGTTTGCCGCGGTCACCCTGGTGGCCCTGCTGGCTTTGGTATGGCTGGCGAGCCGGGAGGCTACCCTCGCCGACCTGTGGCTGACCCGCGACCAGCAAGGCCAGCGCGCGATGAACCAGCGCGACTGGAAAACGGCACTGGCTCGCTTCGAGGACCCGGCACAGAAAGCCACCGCGGCCTACTATGCGGGCCAGTACGAGCAATCCGCCGACCTGTTCGCCCGCATTCCGAACGCCGTGGGCTTCTATAACCGGGGCAACGCCCTGATCAAGGCACGCGACTACCGCAACGCCATCCGCGCCTTCGAGCTGGCCGTCGCCGCCGAGCCGGGCTGGCAGCAGGCCGTGGAAAACCTGGACCTGGCACGGCATATCACTGAGTACATCGAGCAGCTGCGCGAGGACAGTGACACCGAAGACGAATCCGAACTCAGCGCGGATGACTACGTGTTCGACAACGAGGACGAACGCGGCCGGGAAATGGAAATCACCCGGGAGAGCACCATCGGCCTGGAGTCCGCCGAGAAGTGGATGCGCTCGGTGGACACCGACACCGCCGAATTCCTGCGCACGCGTTTCGCCCTGGAACAAAGCCGGGAGGAGGCGCCATGAAGCGCTGGATCGCCCTGTGCCTGCTTGTCCTGCTGAGCGCACGCAGCCTGGCCCAGGTGCAGCCCGTAGTGGAAGTGACGATAACGCCGCAACAGGTCAGGGTGGGCGAGCCTCTGGAGCTGCAGGTTACGGTACTCGTACCCACCTGGTTCGCGCAGCCGCCCAACTACCCCGACTTCGAACTGGCCAACGCGATCACACAGCGGCCCCCGGACAGCTCTTTCCCCACCAGTCGCGCGATCGACGGCGAAACCTGGTCGGGAATCGTGCGCAGTTTCCGCATTTATCCGCTGCAGGCCGGCCAGTATCGCATTGACGACGCCGAACTCGGGGTCAGCTACGCCAACCCGGGCAGTGCCCCCACACGCCTGCAGGTGGCGCTTCCCGAGATTCGCTTCAGCGCGGTGGTGCCGCCCGGCGCAGAATCACTGACCCCCTACCTGGCCGGCAACGCGCTGCGCCTTTCCCTGGAGGTCGGGGGCGATACAGGCAGTTTGCAGCCGGGGGACGCCGTTACCCTGGTATACCGGGCCGAGCTGGAGGGACTGCCCGCGATCTTCCTGCCGCCGCTCGCGCCCAAGCTGGACTATGCGGGCGCCTCCGTCTACGCGGACCGACCCACCACGGCGGACGGCCCGCCCGCGACCCGCAGTGAAAAACTCACACTGGTGTTTGAGGCGGGTGGCGCGTTCAGCGTGCCGCCGGTAACCCTGAGCTACTGGAACACCGACACCGACAGGGTTGAACAGGCAACTGCCGACGGTGTGACACTGCAAGTCAGCGGTGCAGCGCCCGTGCAGGACGACGTCGCCGATACCCGTGTCAACGCCCTGCGCTGGCCACTGCTGGGCGCCGTCGCAGCGGCCTTCCTGCTCGCCTGGGCATGCTGGCGCAGCTGGCAGCAGTCTCTGCGCCCGCGCTGGCAAGCCTACCGGCAGCGTCACCTCAACAGCGAAGCCCATGCCTTCAAGGTATTGCAGCAGCGGTTACGGGCCCAGGACCGCGCTGCGGCCTACCGCGCCCTGCTGGCCTGGAGCGCGCACCTGACCCCGACCATGGACAGCCGGGAATTCGCGCAACGCTATGGCGACGAAGCCCTCAGCCGCGCACTCGACAGCTGGCGTATTGCGCTGTTCAGCCGGGGCGAGGAAGCTCCGGTGGGCAGCGCACTTGGGAAAAAACTGCAGACCGCTCGACAACGCTACCTCAAGGCCCGTCGCAAACCGGCGGCGCACGCCCTGCCGCCGCTGAACCCCTGAACATCAGCCCAGCGGCGCAGGCTGCGGCACTTGCAGCTGGCGCGCCAGCGGCGCCAGATCCTTCATGATGCCGGGGTACAGCGCCACGCCACCCGCCAGTTGCTCACGGCGCTGCTGCCACGCTCTCTGCCCGGGGAAACGTGCCGGCGGTGCCCCCTCGGATACTTCGCTTGCGGTGACCAGATACTGCAGTGCATGCAGCTGCTCCTTGAACACGGCGAGCGAGCCAAAGGCCGCAGGATCGATAATCTGCAGGAACACAGAATTGGCTTCGCCGTCCCCCGCTGCTTCCGCATCGGCCCGGCCATAGTTGCCCAGCGCCATGCTCAGCACTTCGGTTGCGGCCGACAGCGCGGACCCCTTGTAACCATGCTGGGCACCACCGATGGGCATGATGCTGCCCCGGGGCGGTCCAGCGAGCGCGGACGGGTCATCCGTGATGGCGCCCTCCGCATCCTTCAGGCAGGGTTCGGGCAGCCGTGCGCCCTCACGCGCCGCGCGCGCCACGTAGCCGCCTGCGGTGATCGACATACTGATATCGAACAACAGTGGGTACTCCTTCCCCGGAGCACCCATGGCCAGCGGGTTGGCGGAAAATACCGGCGTCAGGCCGCCAAAGGGACTCACCGTGTGCTCCGCGGGCGTCGAGCAGGTCAGGATCCCGAGATAACCGGCCTCAATCACCCGGGGCAGATAGGCTGCCAGGCAGGCAATGTGCTGGCTGCGACGCAACGTGGCGGTGACCACGCCGTACTCCGGAACCCGGGCCAGCGCGGTATCAACCGCCTGGCTGACGACCCAGGGGCCGGGCAGAAAGGCGGCGTCCCAGTTGAACAGCGGGCCCTTGTCCACCAGCACCACAGGCTCGCCATTACAGCGGCTTGCGCCCTCCATCAGCCAGCGCACATTGTGCGCCACGCGCTGCATACCGTGCGTAGTAAAGCCCATCAGGTCGGCCTCCAACAGCACCTCGGCCATCACCGCGGCACGTTCAGCGGGCAAGCCCGCGGCCTCGAACAGGCGCTGGCTGAAAGCGTGGAGGTCGGTATGAGCGTAACGCACAGACATGTCAGGCTCCTTTTTCGAGAGGTATGGCAGGCAAACCTTCCACTGGCGGGAAAGCGGCCCTGAGGGAACTATTGCAGATTTCACAGTCTAACACTGTGCAATTGAGGTACAATTGCGAGTCACACTGGGGGCGATACGGAT